>Ga0123328_1000257_pt1 | contig 57080 bp, 46 predicted proteins | sample BioC12SIPDNA_2_FD_89702 | JGI IMG/M metagenome (GOLD analysis project Ga0123328, IMG submission 89702) | Anaerobic biogas reactor microbial communites from Washington, USA - Biogas_R1_A C12 SIP DNA | ecosystem: Engineered > Bioreactor > Anaerobic > Unclassified | place: Washington, USA...
GCTGCGCAGGGCAACGTCGCACAGGCACGCCTGGCGGCACAGGCGGCGCTCAAGCGGCTGCCGGGCGACGCTGATCTCGAGGACCTGATCAAGGGGCTCGATCAGAGCACGCATGCGGACATACTAGCTCAAGAGAGCATAGACGGTCATCCGGCGGCACCCCCGCCGAGCGAGGCTTCGGCCGAGCGCAAGGACATCGTTGCTGCCTATGGCGCCGGGGCTGCCCTTGTAGGGTTGGGGGCCTTTATCGTGGGCCTGTTGCGCGGTGGCCGAGATTGACGCCAACGCCAGCCCATGCTATCATCGTGGCAACAAGCAGAGACGGAGATGACGCGTCCTGGCAGTCTGCACAGAGAGCCGGCGAATGGTGTGAGCCGGTCAGACACGAGGCGATATCCACTCCCGAGCTGCCCGCGTAAAGGGCAAGGCCCCTAGAGCGGCGCCGGAGCTCACCGTTATCGAGCAGCCCCACGGGCACTGAGGCTGTGCACGGCACAGCAAAGATAGGTGGCACCACGAGCAGCGCTCTCGTCCTATTGGCGAGAGCGCTATTCTTTTACATGGCGAGGTGAAGAAAATGATCGATCTGGCGTTCATTCGCGAGAATCCCGCAAAGATCAGAGAGGCCCTGCAAGCGCTCAACAGCTCTGGCCCGCTTGAGGAAATCCTTGCGCTCGACCAGCAGCGCCGTGACGTGCTCATCGAGGTCGAAAGGCTGCGAGCTGAGCGCAATCGCGTGTCAAAGGAGATCCCCCGCGTCAGCGACGCGGCCGAACGCCAGAGGCTCATTGAGGCGATGCGTGGCGTGGCCGACCAGATCAAAGACCTCGAGGTGACGCTGGGCCCAGTCGCAGAGCGCCTGCAAGCTGCTCTGCTCGAGATGCCCAACTTGCCAGACCCCTCAGTGCCGATGGGGCCCGACGAGACGCACAACGTGGTGGTGCGCCAGGTGGGCGATCTGCACACGTTTGGCTTTGCTCCCAAGGCGCACTGGGACCTGGGCACCGACCTGGGCTTGATCGACTTTGAGCGCGGCGTCAAGCTCTCTGGCACGCGCTTCTATCTGCTACGCGACGCCGGCGCCAGGCTACAGCGCGCTCTCATCGCCTGGATGCTCGATGTGCATACGCAACAGCACGGCTATGGTGAAGTGTATCCGCCGTACATGGTGCGTGCTCAAGCGCTAGTTGGCACCGGGAACCTGCCCAAGTTCGGCGACAATCTCTACCACGATGCTGAAGAAGACCTATGGCTCATCCCCACGGCAGAGGTGCCCGTCACGAACATGTATGGTGACGAGATCCTCGACGAAACGACACTGCCCATCTACCATGTTGCGTATACGGCCTGCTTCCGTCGTGAAAAGATGTCGGCAGGCAAAGACACTCGAGGCATCAAGCGGGGCCATCAGTTTGACAAGGTCGAGATGGTCAAGTTCGTGCATCCTGACCGGTCAATGATCGAGCTCGAGACGCTGGTCGACAACGCAGCAGACATCTGCCGGCAACTCGAACTGCCGCATCGCATCGTGCAGATGTGCACCGGCGATCTCAGCTTTTCGGCTGCCATCAAATTCGACGTCGAGGTATGGGCGCCTGGCTGTGGCGAGTGGCTCGAGGTGTCCTCATGCAGCAACTTTAAGGACTTTCAAGCTAGGCGTGCCAACATTCGCTTCCGTCCTGCCGATGGCGGCAAGGTACAGTATGTTCATACGCTCAATGGCTCAGGCCTGGCCCTGCCGCGCACACTGATAGCCGTGATGGAGAACTACCAGCAGGCGGATGGCAGCATCGTGGTGCCGGCGGTGCTGCGCCCCTACATGGGGGGCGTCGCGCGTATCGGCCGGCGTTGCTAGCGCGCAAACGAGCGCCAAACGCCCTTGATGGCGCCAAGGACGCCGCTCGCCAACACCACGGCTACGATCACGATCAGCCACAGTGCGATGAGCAATGTTGGCGGCCCCAGAACGGCCGCCAGCGCCATTCCCAGCGGTGGCATAAACCCGATAACGGGCCCGACCAGCTTGTCGAGAGTGGAGTTGGCGAGCAGCAGGTCTCTGCCATAGTGCAGGCCCACACCTGCTCCTACGCTCAGTGCCGCCCAAAGCAGCCAGAAAAGCCACGGGCTGCGACGAAAAGGCCGCACCAGCTTCTGGCTCATACTGGCTCCCCAGCGACCTGCCGCCACGATGCCGCGCCAGGCCGTTGGCACCGCCGTCGAAAAGGCGCGCCAGAGGATGCGGAGCACCTCGCGCCACACCGATACTCGCGCCAGAATCGACACCTGGACCGGGCCTGCCGCGGCTGTGCTGTCGGTCGCACCTTCCGTCTCACACACGAGCGTCACTGTGCCCTGTTGTTGCCGCCGGAGAGGCAGGTCTTCTGCGTGCACGGTCACTGTCAGCTCAACCGGACGCCCCGCCCAGAGGTGCAGCGTAGTCGGGAAGGCCTCAATCCAGGGCTCATCTGCCGAGACGCTCACCTGGGCATAGCCGCGGCTGCGATTGTCTATCTTGAGATGCTCGATAAGCGCCGCCTCGCGCGCGATGCTACCCAGGTTGATACTGGGCTGGCTAGCTTCTACCTGTGGGTGCGGTAGGCCAGGGTCGACGATGTGCAGAAATCTCTCCAGTCCTCGATCCTGATTCTGCTCGCCTTTTCTGATCTCGTCGGCGGCCACGGCAAGATCGAGCCGGTTGAGGTCGCCTAGCCAGCGCTGGAAATCGCCCTGATATAGAAAGCGCCTCGCTACGTCCCAATGCTGGTCGCACAGGGTGGGAAGGGCCCCCACCGTGCGGATCTGAACGTTGCCGGGAAAGGTGAACGCCTCCAGAGTGCGGCTTGGGGTGCTGAGCGTCTCGAGTGCCACGCGTAGCTCTGACGCGGTGCTGCGACGTTCGGGGTCGGGCCGCAGGGCGCGTTCTAGCGCCAGCGCCAGCTCTTGTGGCAAAGCAGCCAACTTGGGCCACTTGAACGGGTGATCGCGAGGGTCGTCGTCGGTGAGTAGATGATAGATGGTCGCCGCAGCGGCAAACACATCAGAGCGCGGCACCGGCCGCCCGCGATACTGCTCTGGCGGCGCATAACCGTCAGTGCCATACACGGCCGCGTCTGCTCCATCATTACCAACGTTACCGCCCTGGCGCACGCCGGCAGTGCCAAAGTCCACCAGGCGCACATCGCCCAGTTGCGCCTCGAGGATCAGGTTAGCCGGTTTGATGTCGAGGTGCATCACCGGGCGTTGCTGGCCGTGCAGGTATTCTAGAATGCGGCACAGCTGCACGGCATAGCGGATGACCTCTTCGCGGTGAATCATGGCGCCTGGGGCGGTGGAGCGCCCGCCCAGGCGCCGCGTCACAAACGATTCGAGGTTTCGCCCCTCGATGTACTCCATCACCAGGTAGTAGCCGCCCGATTCCTCAAAGAAGGTGTAGATCTTGGGGATGCCCGGGTGATTCAGATAGGCGAGGGTACGCCCCTCTTCTTCAAATCTCTGTCGCGCCTGCCGGCGCTGCTGTTCGTCTGAGGCATCATAATAAGTCAGCATCTGCTTGATAACGCAGAGCCGGCCAAAGGCGCGTGTATCGCGCGCCAGGTAGATGGCCCCCATGCCCCCTTTGGAGATGGAGCGTACGATCTCATAGTCACCGCCGCGCAGAGCGCCGGTCAGCTCGGTGGGCGTGGCTGTGGGGCGCCCACAATGCGGGCAGAACCGCGACTGTGGGCGCAACGGGGCGCCGCAGGCCGGGCAGGCGTAGTGTGTCATCCGGCGCGGAACACCAGCTTGACCTTGCCGGCACGTATTTCGTCGCCATCGTGCAGCGCCACTGGCAGTCCGGGCTGCAGCCGAGTGCGGTTGAGCCAGGTCGCGTTGGTGCTGTTCAGGTCTTGAATGGCGAACTGGCCTTCTCCGACGGTGATCTTAAAGTGGCGCCTCGAAACGCCCCCAGCTTCGCCGCCGTGAGGCGTCAGGTCGACATCGGGGAAGGTGTTCGAGAAGGGATCTTCACGGCCTACCAATACCTCACCAGGCCCCGAGAGGGCGATGGTCGCGCCGCTATCGGGCACAAGGAGGTGCGGCCCCACAGGCGTGGGCGCGGTGATGGCAGCGGTTGCTGTCAGGTCGGCGGGTTGTGCTGGCGGCATGCCGGTCTCTGCCTTGGCGGGCGTGGCGCTGGAAGCGGCCGGAGCGCTACTCGTCACTGTTGCTGCCGCAGGCCCTACAAGGGCAGCACCACAGAAATCGCAGAAGGCATCCTCGGGGGCTACGTGAGCACCACACGAAGGACACTCGCTGGGTGCAGACGGTGCCGCTTCCGGCTCGCCAAGGCTCTGCGACGCCTCGGGCGACAGGACAGGCGCCGGCGCGACGGATGGCTCGGCTGGCGCGGGTTCTGCAGTCTGCTCGTTGACCGTGGCCGTTGGCTGCCCTGTCTCCGTTGTGGAGGCCGCTGCCAGTGCCGCCCCGCATTTGGCGCAGAAGGCGTCATCGGGCTCTGCCTGAGCGCCACAGCGCGGGCATGCCAGCGCTACCGGCTCGACGACAGGCTGCATCACGGCCGGCGCTGCCGCCACAGCCGCTGCCTCAGGGGCTGGGCCTTCAAGCGGAGCGCCGCACTCGCCGCAGAACAGCTCGCCAGGCGTGTTCACGCCGCCGCACCGGGTGCATGTGCCAGCCTGGGCTGTCGGCTGATCGGCGGATACGGCCTCTGGCAGAGGCGTCACAGGCTGCGCCAGGCGCTGGCCGCACTGGTCACAAAACACCGCGTCACTCTGATTCTCGTTGCCGCACTTGGGGCATTTCATGTCTGGCTCCTTTGCGCCTCTCATCACAGCTCTTGGGTGAGCTTGCGGGTCTGGTAACGTAGCTTCTTTGTGCCGCCCGACGACATCTGACCAGCCTGTTCCAGGTTGTCGGCCTCCTGGTTGGCCGCGCGTGCGAGGTCATCCTCACCGAGTTCGAGCAACCGGGTTGCTGCGGCGCGCAGCTTTTGCGTCGCGCCGATGATGTTGCCCTGTTGCGCCTCTTCCAGAGCACGTGTTTGTAGCTTGAACGCGGTCACCTTCTCGACGATGTTCATCAGGGTGGGGTCGTATGTGCGCACCAGGGCTGGGTCTGTTACATAGTCAACCACGATGTCGCTGCGCCCTGACACGTCCGAGGTGTGCTCCAACGGCAAATCATAGCCGAGCTGCGCCTGGGCGATGCGAAAGCGCCCCGCTTGTCGTGGCGGCAACACCAGTTCTACCAGCAGCGACTTGCCTTGTTCGGCATCGAGTTCCCCGAGTTCGACCTGCACATCATGCTCGCCGATGGGCGCATAGCCCAGGTTGGCGATCACCGGCGTCACCTGCCATACCTGCCGCGGAACCACGCCCGACACCAGCCGCAGCGTTACCCGCGCATTGCGCACAATCGCCCTCTGTGAGCGCTCGACTGTCTGCGAAAAAAGCGGCACGATCTCGTCAGGCGATTCGATCAAGTCCGAGTTGCCGCTACTGCGGCGGGCCATCTCGTCCAGCAGCGATTCATTCCAGTCACTGCCCAGACCAAAGGCCTGGATCGCGATATGGTGGTCGCCGGCCTCGTTCGCCAGGCGGAGACACTGCTCCTCGTCGCCGTAGGTCTGCCCGTCTGTCAAGAGGATCACCTGGTTAACCCTGTTCTTGTCAAAGCGGCGGTACACCTCGCGCAGGCCCAGGCTCAGCCCGCGGCTCATCTGCGTGCCGCCTCCGGCCCTGATGCGCGCAATCTGATCGGCAAGCGAGCGGTGTTCGCTCATACGCGCCCCCGCCGCAACCACATCGGCCCGGTCATTGAAGGTTGTCACCGACACCAAGTCATCAGTAGAGACCTTGCCGAGCGCCAGACGCACGGCGTCGATCAGTCGCGCGATTTTCTCGCCGCGCATCGAGCCGCTGCGGTCGAGCACAAAGCCGAAATTGAGCGCCATGCGCGAGCGGGCAATGGTCTCGCCCGGTTTGGCCGTCAACAGCGCATACACCAGCTGGGGGGTACTGGTCACGGGCACATACCCCTTGTTGAGACGAGTCGTCAGAGAAACGTGTTCAGGCATGTTGCCGCCCTCCGATCAAAATGCGCCTGTATTGAGCTGGGCGACGATCACAGAGATGTTGTCGTCGCCACCTGCCGCGTTGGCACGGTCTACCAGCAAATCGCAGGCCCGTTGCGGGTCTGGTTCGCTCATCAGCACCTCTTCGATGCCGTCATCACGCAGCATCTCCCAGAGGCCGTCGCTGCACAGTAGCAGGCGTGCGTTGACGATCATCTCTTCGCAGAACAAATCGAGCCGAGCCGGCTCGGCCTCGCCCAGGCTGTTGTAGATCACATTGCGGTGAGGATGAGAGAACACTTCTTTCGCGGTGAGCTTGCCGGCATCGACGAGCCGTTGCACCAGTGAGTGGTCGTGGGTGATCTGCCGCAGCCCATGCTCGTCATAGAGGTAGGCGCGGCTATCGCCCACATTGACGATGTGCACGCTACTGTCGAGCACCAATGCGGCTACGAGGGTGCTGCTCATGTCGTTGCTCTGTTCTGCTCTGGCGGCGGCCACGGCGCGGTCGGCTGCCAGAGCTGCAGAGGCCAGCACATCGTCGGCGCTGCGCGCCAGGGGTTGTCCCAGCAGGGCAGGCGCCCAGAACTCGATGTAGACCTCTTGCCAGAGGTGCTGCACGGCGAGCCGGCTGGCAACCTCGCCCGATGCCTGCCCCCCCAGACCATCGGCCACCACGAACAGCCCCAGGCGGCGCTCGCCGGTGCGCTCGTAGACGCGGCTGTCGATGGCATCCTCATTGACTTTGCGCTGTGCGCCAGTGTCGGTGCGCAGGCCAACGCGAAGCACAGCCCAGTCTGTGCGCTCGCGCTGCACGCTCATCGGCCGCTCGATAGTGACGAAATAGTCGCGCTCGCCAACAGTGAGGTGCTCATCGTGAGGTGGCGGCTCCTGGTGACGCTGCTCGACAATGCGCACAAAGCATGGAGCATCTGTCGCGGCGCCGCACTCGGCGCAAAAGCCGTCGGGCTCGTCGGCGCACAGTGCGCCGCAGTTGGCGCAGCGGTCAAGGTCGATAGCACGAAAAGTGCGCGTTTCGGGCGTCTCTTCGAGCTGTTGCACGATCTGGAAGCGTTGCTGTAACAGACTGCCGGGCTCCAGCGTCTCGAGCACTTGATCGTGCTCGATCAACAGCGGGCGTGTTGCCTGCCCCGACGCTTTAGGAGCGGCAGCCGATACCTCAGCATCAATCGCGTTGAGCCTCACGCCGCAGCGTGCACAGAAACAGGCGTTCTCACGGTTACTCCAGCCACAGTCCTGGCAGATGATCATGCCTTTTTCCTCTGAACTCGATAGGTCAATAGCATCTTGCCCATGCGAATCTGGTCTCCGTTGCCAAGACGACAGGCCTGATGCGGTCTAAGCTTGCTGCCGTTCACGGCGGTGCCGTTCGAGCTCGCCAGATCGACGATACTGTGGCCGTCGTCACCGGCCTCGATGACGGCGTGGTTCCGCGACACATAGCCGTCAGGATCAAGCGGGCTGACGTCAAGGTCTACTGGCCGCTGGCCATGGGGACGGCCGATCAGCACGCTTGAGCCTAACAGGGGGATTGACCAGTTCCAGCCGGCCGGCTCCAGCACCAACAGCTCGGCGGCCAGCTCTTGCTCGAGCCTTTGCCCGCAGTGGCGGCAGAAACGCGCGTGCTGGCTGTTTCCTGCGCCGCAGGTGCCACAGTAACGATCTGCTATCGGAATGCTCGCTGCAGCGAATGGGGCAGTAGGCGCCGCTGGTGTGGGGCTCGCCTGTAGAGGCGCGTCGCCGGCCGGTCCACGCTGCCTATCACCAGGCGTGCGCAGCCGAAGCCGTTCCAGCAGCGGCAAACACTCGATCAACGCCTGACGCATGGCCAGCGCCGATTCGTAGCGCGCCTCGCGTTCGCTGGCCATCGCCTTTTCGACGATCTGGGCCAACTCGGCTGAGACCGCCGGATTAGCCGTATCCACTGGCTCGCGCGCCCCGGGGACGAATGTCGGCAAGGGCGGCGAACCCGTCAACAGATGGTAGAGCGTCGCGCCCAGGCCGTAGATGTCAGTGCGCGCATCTGACTGAGCGCGGCCCCACTGCTCGGGTGCGGCATAGTTCTCCGAACCCATGCTGACGGTATCGCGGTTCTGCCCCTGCTTGTATGTACGGGCGATGCCAAAGTCGATCAGCTTGATCTGACCGCTCGGCGTAACCATCATGTTGCTGGGCTTGAGGTCGCGGAAGATGATCGGCGAGGGCTGCGCATGTAGATAGGCCAGCACCTCGCAGATCTGTATGGCATAGGGGAGCACCTCAGACTGCAGTAGCGGCCCTTGGGCAGTGTCAAGACGCTTCTGCAGTGAGACCCCGTGCACGAACTCCATCACAAGATACGAGCGGCCCTCATCGACGAAGAAAGCGGCTACTTTGGGCAAGTTGGGATGCGCAAGGCGTACGAGCAGGTTGGCTTCTTGTTCAAAGAGGGTGCGGGCTTCGTCGAGCGACTGGCGATCCATCGTGTCGAGGCGCAGTTCCTTCAACGCCCAAACCGCAGAACTGCCCTCGGGGCGCTCTTCCTGTACCTGATAGATCCATGACATGCCGCCACCCGCGACGAGCCGCAAGACTCGGTACCGACCACGAACAACTGTGCCTACAGCCAGAGGTTTGGTGTCCATCGCATCCATTGCCGACCACAGCGCACCGGAGTGCGAGGGTCCGTTCAAGTTCTACCAGTCTTACGTGGATGGGCAGGCTAGGTTGCGCGATGAGGGCCCAATTCACGACCTGTTGGGGATTTGACAGCCATGAGCAGAATCCTATAATGGATGGCGTTGGAGGCGTAGTGTAGCGGTTAACATGTCGGCCTGTCAAGCCGAAGATCGCGGGTTCGAATCCCGTCGCTTCCGCAGCAAGGGGCGAGTCGTATGACTCGCCCCTTTATGCTTTGGCGAACGAATGCCGAGGTCAGGTGATGAGGACGCGGATGGCCAGCGCCACGAGCACGCCGGTGGCTACGTAACGAAAGCCCACCGTGCTCAGTCTGCGGAACACACGGGCACCAACAAAGGTGCCTGCCAGGGCAGGGACGATTAGCGACAGGCTTGTTAACAGAGTCTCTGTGGTGATGTCGCCCGCCAACGCGTAGAGCGGCAGACGCACCAGGCTCACCGCAAAAAAGACCACCGAAAAAACGCCCTTGCACAGCGCCTTATCCCAGGCGCGTGCCAACGTGTAGAACACTAGCGGCGGCCCCCCCATATTGATCGAACCGCCGAATAGGCCGGACACCGCGCCGGCGACATAGCCCCACGGCCACGAACGCGTAACGATCGGCTTGGGAGGCGACCAGAAGGTCAGAGCGCTGCCCAGCAAGATCATCACGGCGATGCCAGCGCGCAGACTCGCCAATGGGAGGTTGTGCAGCAGATAGACGCCTACGGCCGTTGCCGGAAGGCCAGTGAGCAATAGCGGCCATGCCTCGCGCCAGGAGATGTCTTTGCGCGTGCTCCATACGTTGGCCAGAATGCTGGTCAACCCAACCAACGAGGAGATGGCCGTTGCCTGCGAGACTGGCATGAGGATGGAGAACATGCCCACGGTAAAGAGGCCAAAGCCAAAGCCAGTCGTGCCAGAGATGAGTCCGGCGATAAGCACGATGCCAGCCAAGAGAGCGAGATCTCCCAAGAGCATACCTCATTCGTTGAGACTTGACAGGCCCCCCGCCTGCACCTAGGATGGTGACTAGACTCTAGACTACGCGGAAGGAAGCGTCAAAAGGGGAATCATGACCAACGTGTACGACACACTCAAGGAGCGTGGATTCGTCGAGCAGGTGTCCAACGAAGAAGGGCTGCGCCAGGCGCTCGAGCAGTCCATTACCTGCTATATTGGTTATGATCCCTCAGCCGCCAGTCTCCACGCTGGAAGCTTGCTCACCATCATGGCGCTTGCGCATATGCAGCGAGCTGGGCATCGACCTCTCGTAATAGTCGGTGGTGGCACCGGCATGATCGGTGATCCCTCTGGACGCAGCGAGATGCGCCAGCTGCTAACGCCTGAGAAGATCGACGAGAACCGCTTGGCTATCAAGACACAGCTTTCACACTACATCACGTTCGATGATGAGCGCGCCATGGTGCTCAACAATGCCGACTGGTTGTTGCCGCTCAGATACATCGAATTTCTGCGCGACATCGGCAAGCACTTTTCGGTTAACCGGATGCTGACGGCAGAGGCGTACCGGTCACGCCTCGAACGCGGTCTTTCCTTCCTCGAGTTCAACTATCAGCTTCTGCAGGCCTTTGACTATCTCACGTTGTACCGCCGTTACGGCTGCGTGTTGCAGTTTGGCGGCAATGATCAGTGGGGCAACATCCTGGCTGGAGTGGATCTGGTGCGGCGCGTCGAAGATGCCGAGGTCTTTGCCCTGACCTTCCCGTTGCTCACAACCGCATCAGGTGCCAAGATGGGGAAAACGGCCGAGGGGGCGATCTGGCTCGACGCCGACCTACTCTCACCGTTCAAGTACTACCAGTACTGGATCAACACCGAGGACGCCGATGTCGAGCGCTTCCTAAAGATCTATACCTTCCTGCCTCTCGACGAGATCGCCGCACTGGCCAGCCTGCAAGGGGCCGAGCTAAGGCAGGCCAAAGAGCGGTTGGCCTATGAGGCCACGATCATTTCGCACGGGCAGGCTGCAGCAGATGAGGCACGCCAACGCTCTCGCGAGCTCTTTGGCCAGGGTGCAGCCGAGGCTGCGCCCACTACAACGCTGAACGCCAGCGAACTTGATGACAGCATCCTGGTCACCGAGCTCTTTTGCCTGGCAGGGCTCTCACGTACGCGTAGCGAAGCACGGCGTTTGATCGAGCAGGGTGGCGCCTATATCGATGGTGAGGCAGTGGATGATGTAAACCTGTCCATTGCCCGCCGCCAACTGGCCAATGAAGGGCTGCTGCTGCGAGCCGGCAAAAAGCGCTTTCAGCGTCTGATCGCTCGCTAGGCCGCGCTGCGCGACACAGTATCAAGCCTAACAGGCGCATCGTGTAGATGCGCCTGTTTCTTGTCGTTGGTGATAGCGCTGGCGATATGGAGGTCGTCAGTCTGGGTCGACACCGAAAAAGGCATAGCCCGCCGATACCAGCGTCCCAAGCCATACCCAGCCAGCGTTGGCCACCATGTCCGGTACGCTCTCGCGCAGCAGTGTGAGGCCAAAGGCGCCCAGACCAACCACGAAATAGACGGCAAAGTAGATGATCGCCAGCCACATGACGAGACGGGCATCGCGCGGCCGCCGTGTTTCGTCTCCGCCAGGCGCTAAACCTGCATCGGCATCTAGAGCGGCCACCGAACCTGACACCACCGGAAGGCCGACGGTGCGGGCCAGGCCGAGCATCTTGCTCTCAAGCAAGGCTGGTGCATCCAGGCGCCGCCAAAGCGACGGGCGTTTAGCGCCGACTGGCCGCAAACCTCGCGTCTGGACGGTTATCGGCCGTCGCCCGCGGGCAAACCCGACCGTCACCACGGTGCCGATGAGCCCGCTCAGCATGGCGGCGGCCCTCTCCATGCCAAAAGTGATGAAAGGCGGGTCAGTGGTAACGGTGCGGTAGATGGCAACGGCCAGCACGCCCCCATAGAGCACGATGGCCATGACCGTGAGCCCCACGGTAACGACCTCCTTGACCCAGCCAGGCACAAGCTCGTTGTTGGTTAGATCGGTGTAGCTCGACATCACAGCTCCTCCCTAGACGTCAGGTTCGGGGTCCTGGTAGGGCTCGTCTACATCCTCTACATCCTGATAGCCGAACATGCCGCTCTCGCGAAGTCGGCGTGCCAGGGCAGGTGGCACTCTACCACTACGCCCCAAGACGTCGATGGCTTCGTCGGCATCATGGAAAACGATTGGCTCGACCCCTGGAAGGGCATGAGGCTCGGCACCAGCCTCGGCATCAAGCGACCAGCCCGCGGAGAGCGTTGTCAAGGCGCTGCTGCAGTTCTCGTTGATGCGCGCGCCAGCCGCTTCCCAGCCACGTACGATGGCGCTGTCAGAGCGTGACACCACCGCCACCTGCTCACCACGAGCCAGTAGTTGGCGCGCCCCTGGCCAATCGTCAACGGACGCGTCCGGCTCGATCTGAAGCATTGCGCCTGCCATGGCACTGAGCAGCGAGAGACGCGCCTGGCCGCCACGTTCGCTGTAGACCTGCTCTGGTAGGAACGGGCTCAGCACGAGCGCCCGACCAGCCTCTAGCGAGGGGCGGAGCAGAGCCAATATCGGCGCAGCATGATCCAGGCCCAGAGGCAACATCACGGTGATACGACCACCCACCTCTGGAACGCGCAGCAAGAGTTCGCGCTCGACGCCACGCTCAAAGCCGCCCAGCATCGGGACGGGCAAGGCGGCCAGACCGGCAGCCATCTGGTGCAGGTCGAACGCATCAGCAGCGGCAGCGTCGTGAGCGCCTCCAATGGCCACACCTGTTTCTGCCAGGTGATCCAGCTCACCGATGGCGAACAGCAGATAAGGCAGCTCGGCTTCGGGCAGGTTGTGGGCCAGCTCTTCGGGGTAGGCGGCGTCGGTGCGGATGATGAGTTCTATGTTGGCCTCGGCAAATGCGCCCATTCGGGCCTGTGACTCACGTGCCTGGGCAAGCAGTTGCTGCGCCTGATGCACCTGCTCGGTAGACAGCCCGGTCACCTCAGCCGCCTCAGCGGCAGGTGCGGCTGCAAAATCGCTCAACAGGTGTTGCTCGCGCATGCACCAGCGCTCCAACAGCATCTTGGCGTCTCGGCGCGAGGTGAAGGTGCCCGCGAGGAGTTGCAGCCAAAGCACCGCCTCATGTCTGCGAGCCATTGTGGCTTTGTCCACTGATCGCAATCTGCTCATGACGAAGAGTATACAACACCGCAAAGGGCAGTCAATGCCCACGTGCGTGGGCCACGTACGTGGGCCACGTACGGGACTTGGGCGGCAGACCGTTTGATTGCACAATGTTGGCAACACACAAAGGGGGTGGCGTAGTGTCAGTCGACAAAGCACAGATAGATGCGGTGGTGGCCTTTCACGGGCATATCTGCCCTGGAATCGCCACCGGTATTCGCGTGGCCGAGGCTGCGCTGCAACACGTGGGTAGAGCCAGTCAGGATGAGGAGGTGGTGGCCGTCTGCGAGACCGATAACTGTGCTCTGGATGCCATTCAGTACCTTGTAGGCTGCACTGCAGGCAAGGGGAATCTCATTGTTGAGCGCTATGGCCGCAATCGCTTCACCTTTGCGCGACGCTCCGATGGCCTGGCAATCCGCGTCACAGCCAGACCGCGGCGGCCAGGCACGCCAGAGCAAGAGGCGCTGGTATCACGTGTCAGGTCGGGCACTGCGATGGGTGATGACCATGCGCATTTCAACGCGCTCTGGCAAGAACGCGCAGCCGCCATCCTCGCTGCTCCGCTCGGCGCGGTGGTTGATGCCGAGAGGCTCGACGGCTACATATTGCCGCCCAAGGCCGTCATCGAGCCATCGCTAACCTGTTCGCGATGTGGCCTGGCGGTGATGGCGAGCCTGACGCGACAGCTCGATGGCGAGGTAATCTGCCAGGCCTGCTGGCAAGAAGCTGGTTCTCGATCAGTACACCTGAACCAAATCGGCGTGGTCAAGAGCGAGAAGCCAGACGGTCAGTCTCATGCCGAGGCTCGCGCCGCGGTAGCCGAGATCGAGCTGCTGCCGCTGTTTGCCAAGTCGCTGACGGGGCTGCAGCCGCACCAGATGCTGCAGGTGCTTTGGCTCATCGACCGCGCTAACCGCTCCTTTGAGCAGCTTCAGCACCCCAAAGGCGATGTGGCGCTGCCCAGGCGTGGCATTATGGCACTGCGCACGCCCAATCGGCCGTCGCCACTGGGGCTGACCACTGTCGAGCTCCTCGACATTCAGGGGCTGACCCTTACTGTCAAAGGCCTGGACGCCTGGGACGGATCACCCGTGCTCGATATCAAGCCCTATGCACCGCTATGGGATGATCGTCCATAGTGGTTGTATGCCGCTGGCAAGCGGGCTATACTGGGCTTGTCCCTTAGCCGCATGTGCGCAGCAAGAGAGGTAACAACATGTCGCAGAAGATTCGTGTCACCGTCTGGAACGAGTTTCGCCACGAAAAGACGCATCAAGAAGTCGCTGATGTCTACCCAGATGGCATTCATGGGCAGATTGCGGCGTTTCTTGGTGAGAACCCTGACATCGAGACGCGCACGGCCACCCTCGATGAGCCAGAGCACGGCCTGACTGACGAGGTATTGGCCAACACCGATGTGCTCATCTGGTGGGGGCACATGGCGCATCGCGAGGTCAGCGATGAGATAGTGGACAAGGTGCAGCGGCGCATACTGAACGGTATGGGCCTGATCGTGCTCCACTCGGGCCATTTCTCCAAGATCTTCCGCCGCATGATGGGCACCAACTGCAGTCTCAAGTGGCGCGAGGCCGGCGAGCGTGAGCGCATCTGGGTGGTGGACCCCGGGCATCCCATCGCCAAGGGGCTGCCCGAGTCTTTTGTGGTGCCGCACTGTGAGATGTACGGCGAGTTCTTTGACATTCCCAAGCCCGATGCCCTGGTGTTCCTGAGCTGGTTCCAGGGTGGTGAGGTGTTCCGCAGCGGTGTGGCCTATCATCGCGGCAAGGGTAAGGTGTTCTACTTCCGCCCTGGCCACGAGACCTTCCCGATCTTTTACCAGCCCGAGATCAAACAGGTCATCACCAATGCGGTGCGCTGGGCTGCGCCGGTGTGTGGTGCTTACACCGACCTCAGCACGGCGCCCATGGTATCTGCACCCGAATCTTTCACCGTCTCAGACTAGAGCTCCATATCTGCAGACAGGGCCCGCAACCTGGCGGGCCCTATCACACTGGGTTAGTCCATGAAACGCCACTCTACCTCGACAGCAGCTCTGTGGCAGGCCGTGAATCACCCTCTCACGTTGCTCACTCCGGCTATGGGGTGTGTAGGCGCCTGGGTGTGGTGGCGTGGCACGCCAGTGGCTCAGACTGCGACTGGACTGGGCGCCCGTGGTGTAGCAGCGCTGTTGCTGGCTACCGCGATACTGGCAGTCTTTCGCGCGCTCGACGAGATGCTCGTCGACTGGCATGTCGCCGCACCCAGGCTCGGTCGCGCTCGACGCCTCGCTTCGGGGCCCTATCCGGTGGCGCTGCCCGACTGGCTGCGTCATTGCAGTGTGCTGGTCGGGCTCGAGTGTGATCTCGGTTCTGATGAGCAGCCGGCGGCGGTGCTGTATCGTTCGCGTCTGCAGCGGTGCCTGCGCTCACTCCTCAGCTGGGGCCTGGCGTTGCTCACCACCTGCCTGGCGGCGGTCGTGCTGGAGCCCGCTGCAACCACACGCGGGGTGCTTGTGCTGGGGCAGCCGACTCTGCTCGCAGGTCAAGATGTCGTGCTCACGCTCCAAGAGGTGCTGGTTGCCTCGCATGGAGGTGGATTGCGGGCGACCGAGGCTCGCACCACTATGGCCCGGAGCGGCGCAGAGCGACAGCTGACGATCGGCCGTTGGCCTGGCGTCATCGCGGCAGGTCAGTGGGTGAGGTTGGGCGGTAGCCTGCCCGCAGCGAGTGTGCTGGCTCGTCAACGGAGCGGACGGGTGCTAGTGGCACAGGCCATCGATGGCCCGCGTGCCCCCTCCCAACGGGCCCGAGTTGCATTTGATGACCATGAGCAAGAGCAGCTGGTGGTCGTCGCTGAGGCGGGACTGTTGCTGCGGCTGATCCAGCGGTTCGAGCAGGCAGGCGGGTCAGCCCTGTACGTTGAGGCTCTCGATGGTCAGTCAGGGCGCGTGCTGACGAGTGCACAAGTCCTCTCGCCAACGACGCTGGCTGCTAACCACACGACGATTCAGGTGGTGCCAGAGGTCGCGGTGGTTATCCAGTCGCTCAGCCTGCCGCTGGCGATGCTAGGATTACTGTCTGCCATCGCCTTGCTTGTCGGGTTGATAGCACAACTGTGCTGGCCCGTCCGAAGGGCATGGCTCGCCTGGACAGCCAACGAGGAGACATGGCTGCTCGACGCCCATCATCTGCCTTGGGATGGGCGGTGGCTGCTATCGTTGGAGGCCGCCCTGGACGTTTCAGATCGTCGCTCGGTCACGTGACTTTGCCCTCGGCGCAACTCAACGCGTCTGGAAGCGTACGCACAGGTGGTAGCTATCGGTCGTTGGCCTGTGCAGGAGGATGGTGATGCGTCTGAACAGGATACTGCTTGCGATGATTGATCGGCCGACTCAGGCGATGGCCGCCGTAACAGCTCGCCCGCGGTCTTGGTGGCTACCTGCACTGCTTGTCTTGTCGAGTCTGGCCCTACTCACTGTGGTTAGCGCGCCGCAGACGGTTGCCCTGACCAATGAGCGCCAGGCAGTGATTCTCAAGCCGATCGTGGCGAGCCTGCCTGAGGATCAGGCGGCGCTGGTGATGGCACGTTCGCAGATGACCGAGCGCAAGCTGGTGTTGAGCGCCGTATTGGGTGGTGGCGTCGTCATGGCCATTGGGTGGCTTGTGAGGGCGGGTGTTGTGCACCTGTCTGCGCTGGCTCTAGGTGGGCAAAGCACCTGGGCTGGTACCTTTGCCGCCGCAGGTGTGTGGAGCATGCTGCCAGACTTTGCCCGCAATCTCGTTCAGACGCTCGTAATCGCCGTCAACGGCCGTCTAATCGAGCATCAGGGGCTGTCGTTCCTGGCCGCCAGTGGCGACTGGCTGCAGGACGGTACCAACCTGCTGTACGCTTTTCTAGCGGGTATCGATCCTTTTACCCTGTGGCACCTGATCTTGCTGAGCGTGGCAGTCGCCGTCGCCGCCAAGCTGAGCACAGGCAAGTCAATCACCCTGGCCGTCGTCACCTGGGCGGTGTTCACCGGCAGCAGGCTGTTGCTGGTGGCGATCAGCAGTGCCCTTGGCACTTTGGGCTGATAGTGGTTGCAGCAAATAGCGAGGTGCGCATGAAGAGACTGCTTCTCATTGCTCTGGTGGTTGCGTTGGCGGCCGCGAGCTGGATTCTGTACTCGCAAGAGCATGATAAAGTGGCCCCCTTGCCTGAGGGCATCATCACCGAGGCAGTGACACGTGGCACAATCGAATCGCTGATCAGCGCGACAGGCTCAGTGGCCGCCGAGTATGAACAACAGCTTACTTTTGCTGCCGCCGGCCAAGTCGTTGAGGTGCTGGTCGAGGAAGGCGATCGCGTGATTGCGGGCCAGACATTGGCGCGGCTAGATGATCAGGATCTGCTTATTGCCGTAAGGCAGGCCGAGGCCGCGCTTGCGGTTACCGAGGCGCAGCTTGCGCAGACTCGGGTGGGCCCCACGGCCGAGGAGATTGCGCGTTACGAAGCGGCAGTCGAGATCGCACAAGCGAGTAGCGCCAGTGCCCGCGCAGGGGTCGCTAGCGCTCAGGCGAACATCGACCGGGTGCTGGCCGGCGCAACAGATGAAGAGATCAGTATCGCTGAACGCCGAGTCGAAGAGGCCAAGAACAGACTGTGGGGCACACAGTCTCAGCGAGATGCCATCTGTGGCCGACTCGAGTTTGGTGGCATGGAGGCCGATTGTGACAATGCCGAGGCCTCGGTGAATCAGGCTGAGGAGGCCGTGCGCATCGCCGAGCTGCAGCTGCAATCGACACTCAAGGGGGCGCGGCCTGAGGAGTTGACAACCGCACGCGCTCAGCTGGACCAGGCCAGGGCGCAGCTGGCGCAGACGGTGTCACAGGTGTCTCAAGCAGAGGCAGACCTTGCTCGTGCCCTCCGTGGGGCTTCGCCAGAGCAAGTGGCAGTGGCCGAGGCGCAGGTCGAGCAGAGTCAGATCGGGGTGCTCTCGGCCGAGCTGCGGCTCGCCGATGTTGAACTCAAGGCGCCCAACTCTGGCGTTCTGGCGTGGTGGAGCCTACGAGCGGGCGATCAGGTGTCACCTGGCACGCCAGTGGGTACGCTTGTCGATGATGAGCGCTATCACCTGTTGGTAGATATTGATGAGACCGATATCGGCCAGGTCTGCAAAGGCCAGGAGGCGCGCCTGAGCCTCGACGCCTATCCGGAGGTCAATCTCGCCGGGCGCGTCACCTCTGTGAGCCTGCTCGGCGAGGCAGTTCAAGGGCTTGTCACCTATCGCGTGCGAGTCGATCTGGAGCCAACGGATGTGGCCGTGCGCCCTTTGATGACGGCTACCGTTGATATCGTCGTTGACCGCCAGGAGGAGGCACTGCGAATACCAACCCGCGCGCTGCGGCGCGACGCCAAGGGACGTTACGTCGATGCTGTACGCAGTAACCGCATTGAGCGCGTCGATGTCGAGATCGGCGTCTCAGACAGTGTCTACACCGAGGTGGTGCAGGGGCTAGCTGAGGGCGACCAGGTAGTGGTCAGTCAGCCGCGCACTGATCTATTCGGTGGCCTGGCGGGAGGCAACTGATGCTGATCGAGCTGCGCGACATCACCAAAGTGTATGATATGGGTGCGGTCCAGGTTCACGCCCTGCGTGGCGTGAGCCTTGATGTCGCTGAAGGTGAGATGACGGCTATCATGGGGCCATCGGGCTCGGGCAAGAGCACGTTGATGAACATCATGGGCTGTCTGGACCAGGCCACCTCGGGTGTCTATGCACTGGGCGGCACCAACGTCTCCACGCTCGATGACAACCAGTTGGCCGCGATTCGGAACGCACGCATCGGCTTTGTCTTTCAGAACTATAACTTGCTGAGCCGTACCACGGCCATCGATAACGTAGAACTCCCCTTGATCTATGCTGGCGCCCGCAATCGGCGAGAGCTTGCCCGTCAGGCCCTTGAGCAGGTAGGGCTGGTCGACCGCATGTACCACCGACCTTATGAGCTCTCGGGGGGACAGCAGCAGCGCGTCGCCATTGCACGAGCCCTGGTCAATCAACCTTCACTGATCCTGGCTGATGAGCCGACCGGTAACCTGGACTCGGCGACGGGCCTGGAGATCATTGCTCTATTTCAGCGGCTGAACAGAGAGCACGGCATCAGCGTGGTCTTTGTAACGCATGCCCCCGAAATCGCGGCCTATACCCGACGCATCGTCACGCTGCGAGACGGACTGGTGGAGAACGACGCGCCAGTGCATACACCGCTGCTGGAGCCTCAGCCTGGCCTTAACAGATCTGAGGATGAGGTCGCATGAGCCTGCTCGAAAGTGTGCGGATGGCGTTACGTAGCCTGGCCGCCAACAAGCTCCGGGCCGGGCTTACGATGCTCGGCATCATCATTGGTACGGGAGCTGTCATTGCGTTGCTGTCGGTGGGTGAGGGCGCACGCGCGGCTATCACTTCTGAGATCCAGAGCATCGGCTCGAACCTGATCTTTGTCTTTCCCGGTAGTCTCGAACAATCCACCGGCTACAGTCAGAACTATGCACCGCTTACTCTCGAAGATGCCCATGCCCTGGCGGATCCGGCGTTGGCGCCGAGTGTTGGGGCAGTAGCGCCGCTTATCGATAGGAGTTTTCCGGTAACGGCGGGCAGCGATGCAGTGCAGGTCGAGGTGATCGGTACGACGCCCGATTTCGAGTTCGTGCGTAACTACCCGGTCGATTATGGCGTCTTTATCAGTGACGCCGACATCGCCGCAGAGGCTCGCGTTGCCGTTCTGGGCGCGGCCACCGCACGCAAGCTGCTGGGCGACGAAAGCCTCGCGCTTGGCGAGACGGTGCGCATCAATCGCATCCCGTTTACGGTGGTTGGTGTGCTGGTCGCCAAGGGCGGGCAGGGCTTTGCAGGTGGCAGTGCCGACGACGTTGTGATCGTACCCATCACAACGGCGCTCAGGAGGCTGGTGAGCGGCAGACAGGCGGCCACTACCGGCCGCGCAGTCGACTATATCACAGTGTCGGCCATTGACGAGGACAGCATCGACGCAGCGATCGAAGAGATCAGTTGGGTGCTGCGCGATCGTCATGGCATTGAGTATCAGGAAGACGACTTTACTGTCACCTCCCAGCAAGACATTTTGGGAGTGTTCGATCAGATCACTAACGTGCTGACGATCTTTTTGGGCGCGATTGCCGGCATATCATTGCTGGTGGGTGGCATCGGTATCATGAACATCATGTTGGTCTCGGTGACTGAGCGCACTCGCGAGATCGGCATTCGCAAGGCCGTCGGTGCACGGCGAGGGGACATCCTGGTGCAGTTTCTGATCGAGTCTATCGTGATGAGCGTGATCGGTGGCATCGTAGGCATAGCCTTCGGTTGGGGCATCTCACTCGCGGTCAACTCCACCGGGCAATTCACCACGGTGGTGACGCCACAGTCGGTATTGCTCGCGGTGAGCTTCTCGATGGCCGTGGGCCTGTTCTTTGGGATCTATCCCGCCTCACGGGCGGCCAATCTGAACCCTATCGAAGCACTCCACTATGAGTGAGAGTGGCTCATGTTTCGTCAGGGGCATCAGGCAAGGGTGGTCGCACCTGCCCGTCGGCGAGCAGGCGGTCGAGGAGCTGCTGTGTCTCTTGCTGCTGCAGAAAGGCCGATAGCAGCGCCTGCTTGTAACGCACTGCTCGAGCGCTCTCGCGCGTCTGTTCATCGAGACGATCCATCAGTCGTTGAGTCAGATCGCCCATCATCTCGCGCATCTGCTCCTGCTTTTGCGTGAGCAGTTCGTGCAGTTGCTCGTTCTCAAGGAGCAGGGCGCTCACCACCTCGCGCCGCCCGCTGCCAAATAGCCCGGCGATGCCTGACGACGTAAGACGGTCTCGCAGACGGGCATTGACTCGCTCGAGTTCGACAATACGCGCCTCTTTGGCTGCTAACTGCTCTTGGTGCTCGCGCAAGAGTTCCTCTTTGTCGTTGCCGAACGAGCCTAGTAGGCGGTCGACTGTACCCTCTTGCTGCGAACGTTGCTGCGCCAGCAGCCGGTCGCGCAGGCGATGTTGCCACCACAGCACCAGCATGACGACGATGACCGCCATTACCAAACAGATCAGCAGGGTGACGAGCACTTGCATGGTGAGGAACGGTTGGTTCACGGAAGTTTCAGCCCTCATGCAGCCTCCTGTGTCGCTGACCCTGATAGGGGCCTGGCTAGATGCCTCGTGCGCTCTGTATGGCGGCAACCAGGTCTGCTGCACGATCGGTCAAGGCATCCCAGTCGTTACTGGCGACGAGCGCATTGCTGACCAACGATGAGCCAACCCCCACACAGTCGGCGCCAGCTTTGATGTACGCGGTGATGTTGTCGATGCCGACCCCACCCACCGGCGCCAAGCGAATGTGGGGCAACGGCGCCTTGATTGCCTCGATGTAAGCGGGCCCGACCACATCGCTCGGAAACACCTTGACCACGTCGGCGCCCAGCTCCCAGGCCCGCAAGACCTCGCTGGGCGTAAAGGCGCCGGGCATTACCAGCGCACTGTAACGTTTGCAGAGCTGGATCGTGGTGGCATCGAGTGTAGGCGCCACCACGAAACGCGCCCCCGCCAGTAGTGCCTGTCGGGCGGTGTCGGCGTCGAGTACGGTGCCCGCACCAAAAACGATTTCATCGCCATATCTTTCGGTGACGGCTTGCAGCGTGTCGAGTGCACGTGGGGTGGTCATGGTGAACTCGACAAAGCGCACCCCGCCGCGCGCAATCGCATCCGTCACACGCATGAGGTGCTCGGCCGAGCCAAGCCTTACGATGGCCACAATGCCCGATTCGAGCAGGCGTGTCAACAGTCCCATTCGCGCCTCCAGCGCAGTTTGTTGCACAGCGATGTTACTCCAGGCTGGACGCTTGTCCAATCACCAGGCGGCGACAACGGCCTTGACAGGGCGCTCGCGGGCACCTTACACTAGCGTAAGACTCACAATGGAGATCGCAATGCAGATCAGCGACATCAACTGTTTTCCCTGCTGGGGCGGTCATCGCAACTATATGTTCGTGGTGATCGACACCGACGCGGGCATAGAAGGCATTGGCGAGGCTGGCCTCACTGGCATGGAGCTGGCCGTTCAGGGCGCCATCGCGCACTGGCGAGAGCTGCTCATCGGCCAGGATCCAATGCGCACCGAGCACATCTGGCAGACGCTGTCGCGCGGAGCGTTCTTTCCCCATGGTAGAGTCTTGGGCAGCGCCCTGGCCGCGATCGATATGGCCTTGTGGGACATAAAGGCCAAGGCGTTGGGGGTGCCGCTCTACCAGCTCTTTGGCGGGCGATCGCGTGACGCCGTTGCCTGTTACTGCCATCTCGCGGCTGGCCATGAGCCAGGCACCGAGCGCCTGTTGCGCTCTGCCGAGGAGCACATCGACGCTGGCTGGCGCTATCTCCGCTGGGGGCTGCCCTCAGAGGGAGCTTTGTTGGAGCCCACACGGGCCGTGCAACAGGCTGTCGAGCAGTTTGCCGCGTTGCGCCGGAACTTTGGCGACGAGATCGAGCTGTGCTTTGATGTGCACACGCGCCTGTCGCCTACCGATGCCGCCACGCTGTGCAACGCCGTCGAGGCGTATCGGCCGTACTTTATTGAGGACCCGCTGCGCTCCGAAAGCCCACAGGCCTATCATGCGTTGCGGCAGCGTACACGGGTGCCCCTGGCAGCAGGAGAACAGTTTGCGAGTAAGTGGGAATTCCGTGAGCTGATCGATCATGACTTGATCGATTATGCCCGCATCGATCTGTGCATCGCCGGTGGGTTCACTGAGGGGCTCAAGATCGCCGGCTGGGCCGAAGCCCACTACATCGACGTGGTGGTGCACAACCCGCTCGGGCCGGTGGCGGCGACGGCGTGCCTGCATTTCAACATGGCCATTCCGAACTTTGGCGTCCAAGAGCAGCCGCAGCCGACGGCCACCATGCTTACAGACGTCGTGCAGAACCAGCCCGTCTGGGTCGATGGGGCTATGGTGCCTAACGATCTCCCTGGCCTCGGTCTGGTGTTCGATCGCGAAGCGGCGCTGCAGCATCCCTTCTCAATGACGGCATTGCCGCGGCTACATCGGGCAGACGGAACCTTCACCAACTGGTAGCGTCAGGCAGGAGGTGGTGTGATGGCATGGTGGGTTATTCTGGTGATCGTGCTGGGGCTTTATGTGCTTGGCGCAGGCGTCCCCTGGCTGGGACAGTGGATCGTAGGGCGTCTCCTGCAGCGCGACGGGCCATTTCCTCAGGTCGAGACGGAGCGGCGATCTCGATTGCTCGACGGTCTGGATGCGGCGAGACGCCAGTGGCCATCCATTCCTCGACTGGGCCGGTTTCGCGAACCCGATCAGAAGGCGTTGGAGCATCTTGGTGATCTCGCCGTGGTGACTGGCGATATCGACCAACTCTGGCCCGATCTGATCGACTATTCGCAGGTCGAACTTGGGCCGGCTCAAGTTGCTCTGTTCAAGAGTTGGCCTGTGTTCCTGCGCAACCTGCGTACCCGTCAAGACCAGCAGAAGGCGCGCGCGTTGCTGCTAGCGGGAGAGGCGCATCTCGAGGCGCTCGCCATGCTCGACGAACTGGTGGGCGAGATCCCATCTGCCGTCACCTCGTTGGCACGGGAATGCACCAACCAGGCTACCGCCCTGTACGACCGCATCCGCGCCGAGGAGGAGGCAGGTACACTCGGCCTCGAGACGCTTCGTGAGCGGGCCGCCAGGCTGCGCGGTGATGCAGCGAGTCTGCTGCAGCAGCTCTCACAGCAGAGCCATGCTGATGATGAGGAGCTACTCAGGATCGACCACGAGCTCGAACGCATCGGCGCTGCCATCGGCGAAGGCGATGCTGAGATTGCCAGTATCGTTGAGCAACGCTCCAGTTCCAGTGCCCTGCTGTCTGATGGCCAGACGCTGCTCTCACAGCTGCGCAGCCAGTGGCAAGAGCTTGTGCAGCAGGGGGCCAATGACGCCGAGTTGGTTCAGCGAATCGGATCTGCCGGTGGTTCGCTGCAGACACTAGAACAAGGCCTGCAGCTTCGCACTCCTCAGGCCTATGCAGAGGCCGTGACATCCGGAGAAGCTCTCAAGAGCGAGCTTGTGCGCCTGGGCGATACCCTCTCGCTGTTCAGCGATACCATTCGATCTGCGCATGAGGGCGTGGCGGGTGACGTAAGGGCGCTAGAAGACGCTCGCCAGATGCTGGCTGGCCTGCAGCAGCGCGCCATTCCATTGGAGACCGACGAGAGCCTGACACTGGTCGAGCAAGCGGCCGATGCCTATCGTCAGGCTGAAGAGCGCATCGGTGTTGGTACCCTGCCTGCCTATCGTGAGACAGTGCAGCTGGCGGCACGTGGCAAGGAGCTGTTGGCTGAAGCTGCTGAACGTGCTGCAGAGACGGAAGCGTTGGCCGATCGGGCCGAAACATTGCTCGAGGCGGTGGATGCGGAGCGACGGCAGCTGCTCGCTGCACGGTTGGATGAGATTATCAACGAGATGGGCGCATATGCTGTCATGTGGAAAAGTCGCCTCTCGGGGCCTGCGACCGCCGCCGGTGAGGCGCTTGACAGGGCCGCAGAACTGCTAGCGCAGCTGCCGGGCGAGGTCACCTCGCGCCAGCGGTTGCTCCAGAGCGTACTGCCAGGGCAGGTGGAGCTGATCGCGTCGGCCCAGGATCTCGTTGTCTCGGCGGTTGCCCAGCTCGATGTTCTCGAAACGGGGCGCACGGCTGTGCTAAATGAGCAGCAGCAACTCGAGTCGGGTGTGACGGCCTTACGTCAGCGGCTGCAAGAACTCGATGCCTTGCGCGCGCAGATGCTGCCCGAGACGCAGCAGGCGGCGGCGGACGTTGTCGCGCGCTTTGAGAGTGAGCGGCACACGATGCTTGATCCTGAGCAGGCCGATTATGAACAGGCTCTCGCCAATTGGCTGCCCTCGCTGGAGGACGATCTGGCTGCAACACTGCAGCAGCACGAGGAAGATGCCAAGCGCCTCTGGCGCGCCGCCAGAGACTGGCGCGGCCGCCTAGACCGCAACTGGCGCCGCCTGCAGAGCCTACTCGATCGCGATCCACGCCGCCCAGCCGAAGATGTGGATCAGCTCTATCAAGCCTTCGAAGAGTGGTGGGATCGTGCAGAGGGCGCCGAGGGCCAGGTGTCAACTTTGGCTGAACTGGTCGACGTGCAGGCCGTCGAGATCGACGCGCGCATCCAGCGTGCTATTGGTCAGCTCGACGATGGCCGTCGCCAAAACCGCGATCTGTTGAAGGAAGTCCGCCGCCGTCGGCGAGACGTAGAGCGGTTGCGGGAGGATGTTTCGAGGCTCGCCACCGAAGGCGGTTGGCCCGGTTTGGCCTGGGATATGCGCGGGCCAGATGATCTGTGGCGTCGTATGAGCGAGGCAGAGAGCTCGAGCATGGGCATGCCGACCATTGATCATGCCAATGGCGCTCTACAACAGGCCCTCTCGCTGGCGGGGCAGGCTGAAGAGGCCTATGACCAACTGCGAGACACTGTCACGAACGAGCTCGCGACACTCGGTCGTGTCTATCGCGAGACCGCTCAGGTATACGACGAGGTCACTCAGATGGCCGCCGATCTGCGCGCACAGGGGCCCTCAACCGAGCTGACGGCGCTCGAGAGTCGGCTCGATGCTGCGCGTCGTGACCTTGATGCTGCTCGAGAGGCGACAAGCGTTTCCGAGGCGACGCAACGGCTGGAACTGGCTCGAGAGACACTGGGCCCAGCGTTGAGCTAGGCCTCTGGCGGCCAGACAGGCACAAACACGAGCCATTGCTCGGGCGCCTTGCGTATAAACACCTCGGCCAACGCCAGCAACCTAGTGGCGTTGGCCGAGGTGTCTGCAGAGCGATCGCCTGTGTGCTGCATCTTGATTGGGTCTGAGCAAGCCAGGCAGTAGACGCCTGGTGCCTGCTGATAGCAGGCCATCAGGACGACGGGCACGCCCGCCTGCATGGCCAACCGCACGTGACCGACCGGCATGGCCGTCGTCTCACCGAAAAACGTCAGCGGCTGGTTGCCGCCATCAGCGGGGCGGTCGATGCCGGTCAACACCAGTCCACCGGCGCGCAGGCGACGGATGGCTGCGCGTAATGCTCCAGGGTCGACAGGCGTTATGTGTAGCCCCTGCTTGCGGCGCAGCGTGTTAATCATCTCGGTTCCGGGATCGGGATTGGCCAGTGAGAGCACCTGAACATCGATCCCATGTTGTGCCAGCCAGGCCCCCGCAGCATCAAAGTTGGCGATGTGCAGCCCACAGATCATCATGCCTCTCGACTCTATCCCGTTATCGCGCCTCAAGAGTGTACAGTCAGTCGGCACGATCATCTCGACCTGCCAGCGCCCGCCCGTGGCCGTGCTGCGGAACGATTCGTAATAGGTGCGCAATGCCAGTGCAAGAGCCTGCTCGGCCATAGCATCGAGCTGCGAGGCGGTGCTATCCGAAGCCGCTACATGCGCCAGGTTGTGACGCAACACGCGGTACATTCGTGCCTGTAGGCGCCTCAGCAGGGCGGCGATGCATGCGCAGAGCCAGTAGGCCAGAGCGGCGGGGAGCAGTTGGGCGAGCAGCAAGCCGCACCACACCAACGCGCGGGGGACACGTGTGTGTGTCGACATAAAGTTTAGCGCTTGGAGCGTGACGCCATGCTGCTGGCCGCCTCGATGATGACCGGGGCACCCCTCAACAGGCAGATGACTACTGCCAGCCAGCTCATCGACACAAACAGCGTGGTGAGCGTGGCTGCCAGAGCAGAGTCAGCCCCGCGATAGCCCTGGGCAGCCAGCGCACCAGCCAGACCAGCGAAGGCCAACAGCTTGACGACGGCATACCCACTGCGCATCACTGGGCTGCCCACGAGGAACCGGCCCCAGGGCGTCGAGAGCGTCTGGAAGGGGGCAATGCCCTCACCAACACGACTGTTGCGCAATGTGTCCACGACGACGCCGCGGATGATGAACAAGAGGGGGATTGCCACAGGCACGAGCCGAAGGTGGGCGTACACCACCCATAGCACCAGCTCGACGCTGCGATCGACCATGATGTCGAGCACGCTACCCAGCACAGAGACTTCGTGTCGGCGTCGGGCAACGATGCCGTCGAGGCTGTCTAGCAGCACAAGGATGAGCAGCAGCGGCACGCAGATCAGATGAGCGAGAGGTTGGCCTGTATAGAACAGCAGAACGATGATGAGCAGCAACGGCAGACGCGATACGGTGATGATATTTGCCATGGTCAGCCGTTGTCCTTTCGTGACGATTGCTGTGCTGCCAGACGTGCCGCCTGAAGCGCTGCACGCATCTCAGTGTGAGCCGTTGTCGCCGAAATGTGTTGCCACGTGATGTCATGGTCTCCCATGACGCGGGCCAACTCTTGCCATAGCTCTGCGTGCTGCACCTGTCCCTGGCGTGTGCGCCATGCCGAGCGTTCCCATGTCGCTAGGTGGCGCGTAGCGCCATCGAGCACGTAGCGCGAGCTGCTGCATATGGTAACACGACTGGGGTGCTTGAGGGTGCGCAATCCGGCGATCACCGCCCAGAGCTCCATCAGGTTGTTGGTGGTGTTGGGCCAGCTGCCTGTCTGCACAGAGCGCCCCAGTGTGGCTGAGACCACGACGCTGGCATAGCCACCAGGCCCAGGGTTGCCCTGGCACGAACCCCGGCAGTAGAGTGTGCAGTCTGGTAGATCGCTGCCCGTCGATGCTGGCTGTAGATGCACGGGCAGACGGTGCTGAGCCCGCGCTGCCGTGGCCAAAGCGTCTGCGCGCTCGTTCAGCGGATGGCCCTGGTGGCCTCGTATCCAGTGCCAACTGATCTCGTGTCTTGTGGATAGCGTCAGCAGCTGCTGCCAGAGGTCTTGATTCACGACGGGCCGCCCGTTGCGGGTGCGCCAGCCGTTTCTCTGCCACCCTCGCACCCAGCTGGTGATGCCCTGCCGCAGGTATTGCGAATCGGTATAGACACGCACTTCACACCGACGCTTGAGCGCCTCGAGGCCACGAATCGCCGCCGTGAGCTCCATACGGTTGTTGGTGGTGTCGGCCTCGCGCCCCGAGAGTTCGTGCGTCTGAGAGCCAAATACCATCACCACACCCCAACCACCAGGCCCGGGGTTGGGATCACAGCCGCCGTCGGTGTACAGGGTGACGGGCTGTAGGTCTGCTGCGGGCGCCATGATCAGGACAGCGCCTGCCACAGAGCGGTTACGGCCTCGTGCGGAGCGCCGCCAGCGATCAGGGCCGCCAGACGATCGCGACCAAGCCTGTCCAGCAACGCGTAGGCGGTATCGACCACCTGCATGGTGGCGTTCTGGATCGCGATGGCGTCGTCGCCGCTGCGCACCGATAGGTCGTAACAGAACCAGCCGTCCCAGTTGTGGCGGTCCAGGTAGTAGAGCGTCTCGACCAGTTCCCAAACATGGGCGGCACCTGGGATCATGTCCCAATCCCACTCGCCGCCGTTGTCGTTGAGATGCATGTAGAACAGCTTGTTGGCCTGTAACGCCAGGGCCGTTGTTGCAGCCGGTGATTCGTGGGCAACGAGAGCGTGCCCCATATCATAGGTGAGGCCGACGTTGGGCATCCCCAGCTCGCTGCACAGATAGAGCGCTCGGCCAGTGTCGCCAAGGATGCAGTAGTTGCGCGACTCGTTGATCTTGAACTCGAGGCTGAGGCGGATATCGCCGCGATACTGCGCCGCCTCGGCAATACCGTCACGCAGCCACTGCCACTGGAGCACATAGTCTGCCTGAAAGACATAGTTGTGACCGTCGATCAGCGGGCAGCAGGTCACCGTGTCCGTCCCGAGGTCGGCTGCCAGGTCCATGCAGAGCTTGAGGTCGCGCACCGCCGCCGCGCGTATGGTCGCATCGCTTGACGTAAAGGAGCCATTGCGCCAGTGAGCGTCTCCCTTGACGTTGAGGTTCACGGCAGAAACAGGCCAGCCCGAGGCGCGGATCTCTCGCACCCCTGCCTCGAGGTCACGGAACTCGGCCGGATAGACCACTTCGATGCCGCCACAACGGGGCATCTCTCTTAGCATGTCGAGGCGTTCTGAGAGAGAGCGGGGCGGTGTATAGGTGTGAAAGCGGTCGTGCTGTTCGCCCAACAACCCAATCATCACAGCATGTTTGATCTCCACTTGAGCTCCTAGATGGACATAATGCGCGCGAGGTTGAGCAGATCGCGATCGACGGCCTTTTGGCGGCCGACAATGTCGGCCAGCGGCGTGGTGCCCACGGTCGATCCGTGTAGGCCCACCAAAACACCGCGCTCTCCTCGCACGAGGGCCTGTACGGCGCCAGCTCCCAGGCGCGAGCCGAGCAGCCGGTCGGCGCCGGTGGGCGCGGCGCCGCGTTGCACATGCCCCAGAATTGAGTAGCGTAGGCTAAAGCCCGTTTCTTGTTGGTTGGCCTCGAAATGGGCGATCAGCGCCTGCGCGTTGTACTTGGCGCCCTCGGCGACGACCACCATGGCATGCCGCTTGCCGCGCTGGTGTGCGGCATGAAGCTCCGAAGCCACCTCTTCGGGTGTGATCTCGTATTCGGGGATCGAGATTACCTCTGCGCCGCCGGCGATACCGGCCATTAACGCCACATAGCCACAATTGCGACCCATTGTCTCTACCAGAAAGGCGCGCCCGTGTGACTCGGCGGTGACGCGCAGCCGATCGATGGCTTCGAGGGCGACGTTGATGGCCGTGTCGACGCCGATGGTGACATCTGAGCCAAGCAGATCGTTGTCAATGGTCGACGCAATGCCCACGACAGGATAGCCCATCTCAAAGAGCGCGTGGGATCCGGTTTGCGAGCCGTTGCCGCCAATGACCACCAGCGCCTCGATGCCGCTCCGCTCCAACTCGTCTATGGCTTGCTGGCGCCCAGCCTGTTCAAAGAAGGCGAGCGAGCGCGCGCTGCCCAGCATCGTGCCGCCGAGCTGCATCTTGCCGCCCACATCGCGTCGGGTGAGCTCATGATAGCTGCCATCGATCAGACCGGCATAGCCATTGCTGACGCCAAAAACACTGAGGCCGGCCTCGAGGCCCGTACGCACTACCGCTCTGATAGCGGCATTCATGCCCGGGGCGTCACCGCCGCTGGTCAGCACTGCTATCCGTTTCATCTGTACCTCCAGACTGGGCCAGGCGATGACTTGGCCACATCGCCACTCCCATTCTAGCAACGAGGCCACGCCTGTCAATGCTGGCGCGAGGGCTCGATGAGGTTATGTGAATCGTATTGCGCGTGTTATACTTTTCGGCGGAGGGCGACCGCATGGCAATGGCGACCATTCGAATGAACTCGAGGCTGCCTCTCTTTGTGGCAGTGGTTCTGCTGTTCTTGCAGGTCTTTTCCCCTGCACCTCCCATTCTCACCTTGCTGCTGGGGATGGCGGGGGTGTTGCTGGTCGGATACATCTGGGTACGACAGCTCTCCAGGGGCGTCTCGCTCCAGCGCAAGCGGCGCTACGGCTGGGCGCAAGTGGGCGACCTGATCCAAGAGCGCTGGATTCTGCACAACGACGCCTGGGTGCCCGTTCTTTGGGCCGAGATACAGGAACATACGGATATGGCCGGCTATGACGCCAGCCGCGCTATCGGCCTGGGCGCTATGAGTTCGGTGACATGGACTACCGAAGGCACCTGCCTGCAACGTGGCGTGTTCACGCTCGGGCCGCTCGATATCGTAATGGGCGATCCGTTTGGTCTCTTTACGGTGCGCTTGCACTATGCATACACCGACTCGTTCGTGATCTATCCCTCTATCGTGGCGTTGCCCGAGCTAGTCGAGCCCCTCGGCGTTGTGAGAGGCAATTCGCGCGCCAATCTCCGCAGCATCGAGCAGACAACCAATGCATCGACGGTACGCGGCTATGTACCAGGCGATCCGCTCAACCGCATCCACTGGCGCACCACAGCGCGTCGGTCGCATGCCGGGCAGGAGATGATCTTTGTCAAAGAGTTCGATCTCGAGCCCACCGGCGATGTCTGGATCATCCTAGACATGCATGCCGGTGTACACGCAGGGCAGGGGGCCGAGTCTACCGAGGAGTACGCCGTCACGTTGGCGGCCTCGCTGGCCAATCAGCTGCTGCGTGACAACCTTGCCGTTGGGCTCATTACTCACGCCTCGAGCCCGCTCGTCATCGCACCTCGCAAGGGCCACCAACATCTCTGGGAGCTGTTGAGGGCGCTCTCGCCGCTGCATGCCACCAGCGATCTGCCGGTGGCCGACCTGCTGACTCTATTTGAGCCGGCCATCACGCGCAACATGTCTATTGCCTTGATCACCCCCTCGGCCGACCCGGGCTGGATCGAGAATCTGGGGCTGTTGCTGCGGCACGGCGTTCATGTCACTGCGCTGCTGCTCGATGCGCTCAGCTTTGGCGGCAATGGCAATGTGCAGGGTGTCTTGGGCGCGTTGGCCGATCTGCAGGTGCCTGCCCACGTCATCGATCGAGGTGTGCGTTTCCAGAGTCTGCTGCAAAAGCGCCAACAGCAACCCGAATTCAGGGTTCTGGGCACCGGGCGCGTGGTAGTGGCCAAAGAAGGCGAGACGGCGGACTGGGTGACAGTCGATATGGCGGGGGGCGGGCCCTGATGACCTATCGCACATCAACGTCGGCATCGTGGGCGCGATCGCGTAGCCGGTCTTCTTACTGGCTGCTGTATGTGCTTGCCCTGGCTGCGGTGATCTGCCTACCGCTCTCCATTCGCTCCAGCGGCTGGGTGCCCGAGGCAGATCGGCTCATCTGGGCGGCGTTTTGGGGTCTGGGTGTTGGCTTTCTCATTGCACAAGCGCGCGTGCCCGACTGGATGACCTGGCTAGGCAGCATGGTGCTGGGCGTCGAGTACAGCCTGCAATTCGCAGCCAAACTTGCGCCAGGTCTTGCCATGCTGCTAGACGATGCCCTCGGCGCGTTCAGTTGGGCCTGGCGGGCGTTGGTCTTCCAGAACGCCAACCTGCCGCTGCCATTTGCCCGTTCACTCGCCTATAGCGTGACTCGCATCAACGAGTTCATCGATAACCTATCGGCCTGGGCTGGCGCGGCTCAGGTCGGCACCGCCAGTGAGGACATCACGGTGCTCTGGATCGCCGTGTCATTGGCCGTGTGGCTACTGTCGTGGCATGTGGGCTATGAGCTGATACGGCAGCGGCGGCCGTTCACAGCACTGTTGCCCCTAGGTGTGGCTTTGGTGAGTAATGTGTCGTTCACCGACGTTGGCATGCCCTATGTGCACGTCTATCTGGCCATCACGCTGGCAACGCTGGTCATCGCGAACATCGACCGCCTGGAGCGATTGTGGCACCATCTGGGGCTCGACTTTTCTGCCGAGTTGCGGCGCGACACACTCCTGGCGGGTACTGGCATCACCACCCTCGTGCTATTGGTTGCCCTGATCATGCCCTATCGCACGTGGAACGATGCAGCGTGGTTCTTCTGGAACCGTGTGGGTCCGACGATGGAGCAGATCTACGAGCGCCTCGACAAGGCGTTCGCTGGTCGCGACCCTGTGCCCGAGCCAACGCCCGATCCCGCTTCGGCTGCCATGAGCGGGCATCTGATTACGAGCGGGTTGGGGGGAGACGAGGATATCCTGTTCACTGTGCAGGTGAGCGATCCCCGACCGCCTGACGAGCGTGAACTCATCGCCATGTATGATCCGGCCGAGATCAGCCGGATGGTGCCAAAGCGCTACTGGCGACAGCGCACCTATGATATCTATACAGGCAACGGCTGGGAGACCAGCGGCCACGAAGCCAGTGAGTACGAGGCCGGCGACGACTGGATTACCCCCGGCTATGATGGGAGCGAGGTCGCACAGACCTTTACGCTACTCGATCTCCAGCCCGGGCTTGCGCCGGCGGTCAATATGCCGGTTCGCGTCGAGGACCAGCGCTATGCCATCGTTGTGCGGGGCCAAGACGATATGACGGCGTTGGTGGTTAATGCCGACCAGTACACCGTGGTTTCTATGGCGCCCAAGCCTACCGTTGGTCAACTTCGTCAGGCTGAGGGCCAGTACCCAGACTGGGTGGCCGAGCAGTATCTGGCACTGCCCGATGTGCCCTCCACGGTCACTGAGCTTGCACAGGGGTTGGTCGACGAGGCCGGTGTGACGACGCGCTATGACAAGGCGCTGGTCATCCAGGAGTATCTTCGACGGTTCATCTATGATCTCGAGGTTGAACCACCTCCGCTAGACCGCGACGTGGTCGAGTATTTTCTGTTCGATGCACAGCGCGGCTACTGCGACTATACCGCAACCGCCATGGTGGTGATGCTGCGCTCGGTTGGTGTGGCTTCGCGCTACGCCCAAGGCTTTGGGCAGGGCCGCTTTGACTATGATGCTGGTGTCTATGTGGTTAGTGATCAGAACCGTCATGCCTGGCCGGAGGTGTACTTTCCCGATCTGGGCTGGGTAGAGTTCGAGCCCACGCCCATTCTCAGTACGTGGACACGCCCCCTATCTCCTGGCGACCTGTCTGGCGAGGCGGTGCCTGCCTCTGCCCAGGACCAGCGTAGCGGCGTGCCCCGCGTAGTTGTGTGGGGGGCGGCTCTGGCTGGCGTTGTGCTGTTCGTGGTTGTCTGGCCGCCCAAATACCTGCGGCGTCGCAGCAGCGACCCGCGACAGGCTGTTATCGACATCTACGGGCGGCTGGTGCGTGCTGCGCGCTGGTCTAACCTGGAGCCCCAGGACGGTCAGACACCAGGCGAGTATCTACATTACCTCGGCGCCCAGCTTGAGGCACGCGGCAAGTATGGCGGCGCAGCCCGCCAAGGTGTGCAGGTGATCGACAGGCTCTATCAGCAGGCTCGCTACAGCCAGCGCCAGCTGGCGCCGTCCGATAGCCTGCGGGCCGAATCTGCCCTGGCACGACTCAGCGGCGGACTGTGGCGCGTCTGGCTCAGGCGGCCCAAGAGAGCAGGGTAGTCATAGCGCCAGCATCGGGCGACTGCAGAATGGTATTGCGCGTCGCGAACAGATGTGCTAGAATTTGGATCTGCTAGGCCCCGCCGCGAGGAGTTCTGCTATGCCACCATTCCAGCTTGTGTCTGTGTTCCAGCCCACTGGCGATCAGCCTCAGGCCATCGCTCAGCTTTGCGAGGGCGTTCTGCATGGCGACCATTACCAGACGCTGTTGGGCGTTACCGGCTCGGGCAAGACGTATGTCATGGCCAAGATCATCGAAGCGGTGCAGCGCCCGACGTTGGTGATGGCACACAACAAGACCTTGGCGGCACAACTCTACTCAGAGTTCAAAGAGTTCTTTCCACACAACGCCGTCGAGTACTTTGTCAGTTACTATGACTACTATCAGCCCGAGGCGTACATTCCACGCACCGATACCTATATCGAAAAGGACGCCCTGATCAATGAAGAGATCGAGAGGCTGCGCCTCTCGGCCACTTCGTCGCTCTTTAGCCGGCGCGATGTGGTCATCGTTGCCTCGGTGTCGTGCATCTATGCGCTGGGTGATCCAGAAGAGTACGGCAAGGTCGTGGTTGACCTAAAGGTGGGCCAGGTCGAGAGTCGCGACCGCATCCTGAGGCATCTGGTCAGCATCTTTTACGAGCGTAACGATGCGGTGCTGTCGCCGGGCAAGTTCCGTGTGCGTGGCGACACGATGGAGATCATGCCGGCCTATGGGCAGACGGTCTATCGCGTCGAGTTCTGGGGCGATGAGATCGAGCGTATCGTCGAAGCCGATGCCCTCACCGGTGAACTTTTGGCCGAGCACCGTAGCATCCAAGTCTTTCCCGCCAAGCACTATATCACGCCGCAAGAGCGCATGGAGGATTCTCTCAAGCTGATCGAGGCCGAGCTCGAGGAGCGTCTGGCCGCGTTGCGTGCTGACGAGAAACTCCTCGAGGCACAACGTCTGGAACAGCGCACGCGGTATGACATCGAGATGCTTCGTGAGGTGGGGAGTTGCTCGGGTGTCGAGAACTATGCGCGGCATCTGTCGCAGCGCCAGGCAGGCGAGGCTCCCTGGACGTTGCTCGACTATTTCCCTAATGATATGTTGATGTTCATCGACGAGTCGCACATGACGGTTCCGCAGATTCGCGGGATGTATCATGGCGATCGTGCTCGCAAAGAGGTGCTGGTGGACTATGGCTTCCGTCTGCCCTCTGCGTTGGACAACCGGCCGCTCACGTTTGACGAGTTCGAGCAGCACATCACGCAATGCATCTTTGTATCCGCGACGCCACGCGATTTTGAGCGCGAGCACAGCGCGCAGATCGTCGAGCAGGTCATCCGTCCCACTGGACTGGTTGACCCCGAGGTCATCGTCAGGCCCATTCAGGGGCAGATCGACGATCTGATTGCTGAGGTTCGTAGGGTGGTTGCGCGCGGTGAACGCGCTCTGATCACGACGCTCACCAAGCGAATGGCCGAGGATCTCTCCGAGTATCTGCGCGAAACCGGCATGAGCGTGCACTACCTGCACTCTGAGATCGGCACCATCGAGCGCGTCGAGATTCTGCGCGACCTGCGCGCAGGCGTGTACGACGTGGTGGTCGGTGTGAACCTGCTACGTGAAGGGCTCGATCTGCCCGAGGTGTCACTGGTGGTGATTCTGGATGCAGACAAGGAGGGTTTTCTGCGCAGTAGCGGTTCGCTGATTCAGACGATCGGCCGTGCGGCGCGCAACGTAAATGGTCGCGTGGTGATGTATGCCGATCAGGTAACCGATTCGATGCGTGAGGCCATTGACGAGACGAATCGTCGCCGCGAGATCCAGATCGCGTATAACAACGCGCATGGCATCACGCCCAGCACTATTGTCAAGGACGTCAACCGTCTGACCGACAACCTGCGGTCTGTGGCTGAGGAGGTCAAGCCCTATGCCAGCGCTACGCAGATGCCCCGTGCTGAGGCGGAGCGCATGATCAAAGAGCTGCAGACCCAGATGAAACAGGCTGCAGAGGCACTCGAGTTTGAGAAGGCAGCCATGTTGCGCGACCGCATCTTTGAGTTGCGGCGCATGCAAGAGAGTGGTGAACACATACCCGAGTGGGAGTTGATTCGGCAGTACGACCGCCAGGGAGATCGTTGAACCCGGTGGCGGCCTCATACCTCAGACTTTCTGATGATGAGCTGGCCGATCGGGTGGGCGAGGCGCTTGGGCGCCTGGCGAATTGCGATCTATGTCCGCGGCTCTGTGGCGTGGACCGGACTGCAGGCGAGCTTGGCTACTGCCAGAGTGGCCGTCTTGCGCGTGTCGCCAGCTGGCATGCGCACATGTGGGAAGAGCCACCCATCAGTGGCTGGCAAGGCTCAGGCACGGTGTTTCTCAGCAACTGCACGGCGCGGTGCATGTTCTGCCAGAACTATCCCATCAGCCAGATGGGGGTTGGTGCAGAAAAGAGCGCTGAGCAGCTGGCCAATCTCATGCTTCGGCTCCAGCGTCAGGGTTGTCATAACATCAATCTGGTGACGCCAACCCACTGGGTTCCGCAGATACTCGAGGCGCTCGCCATCGCCAGGCAGAAGGGTTTGGTGCTGCCGCTCCTCTACAACACCAGCGGCTACGACCGACCCCAGACGCTACGGCTGCTCGAGGGCATCGTCGATATCTATCTGCCTGACAGCAAGTATGCCGACAATGACGCAGCACAGCGTCTGTCGGGCTATGTGAAGTATGTCGAAAGCAACCGTGCGGCCCTGCTTGAGATGGTGCGCCAGGTGGGCCCTGCGCTCATCATGGATAAAGATGGTTTGGCGTACAGAGGTATAGTGATCAGACATCTGGTGCTCCCTAACGGCCTTTCGCAGACGCCAGATGTCTTGCGCTGGCTCAAAGAGAATCTGGGACAGGGGCTCTATGTCAGTCTGATGGCACAGTATTTTCCTGCGCATCGCGCCGTGGGCGACACAGCGCTCGGTCGGCGGTTGCGCCGAGACGAATATGACGAGGCCGTTGCAGCACTCCACGCGCTCGGGTTTGAGAACGGCTGGCAGCAGGAGCTCTCAGTAGACTACTGACCGACAAAGGTCGAGTTGAGCGCCGTCACGCTGTTGGCTATAATGAGTAGTCAAGCAACGGTGGGTGAACAGAAGCATGGCTCAGGACTGTATTTCGGTGCGCGGTGCACGCGCCCATAACCTCAAGAACGTTGATGTTGATATTCCCCGTGACAAGCTGGTGCTGATCACGGGGCTGTCGGGCTCGGGCAAATCCTCGCTGGCCTTTGACACCATCTATGCCGAGGGGCAACGTCGCTATGTCGAATCGTTGTCAGCTTATGCACGGCAGTTTCTCGGTCAAATGGACAAGCCCGACGTTGACCATATTGACGGGCTGTCGCCGGCCATCAGTATTGACCAGAAGGGTACCAGCCGCAGCCCTCGGTCGACGGTGGGCACAGTCACCGAGATCTATGATTACCTGCGATTGTTGTACGCTCGCATCGGTGTGCCGCATTGTCCCCAGTGTGGTCGCGAGATAGCCCGTCAGACGGCGCAGCAGATGGTCGATGCCATCATGGGGTTGCCTGAGGGCACCCGCCTGATGCTGATGGCTCCCCTGATTCGCGATCGCAAGGGCGAGCACAAGCGCGTGCTCGTCGACCTGCGCAAACAGGGATTTGTCAGAGCCCGAGTCGATGGCGAGGTGCTGGAACTCGATCAGGATATTGTCCTCGATCGCTACAAGATGCATAGCATCGACGCAGTGGTCGATCGTGTCGTGGTGCGACGTCCTCAAGACGCCGAGCAGGCAGATTCCGAGCGCATGCGTCTGGCCGATTCGGTCGAGACGGCTCTCAAGCTGGGCGATGGTGTCGTCCGCGCTGGCATTGTAGAGGGCGACGAGTTGCTGTTCTCCGAAAAGTACTCTTGCCCCATCTGCGGCATCAGTATGCCCGAGATTGAGCCACGTACCTTTTCGTTCAACAGCCCCCATGGCGCCTGTCCCGAGTGCACGGGCCTGGGCATTCGCCAGGAGCTCGATCCGCAACTGATTGCGCCAGATGGTTCGTTGTCGCTGGATGATGGCGCCATCGAGCCGTGGGGCTATGGCAACGATGACCAGTACTATCAGGGGCTCCTCGGCGCAGTTGCCGAGCACTATGGCTTTCGTACTGACATGCCTTGGGAGCAGTTGCCCTTGCGCGCAAGGCAGGTGGTGCTCTACGGCAGTGGCAGCGACATGATTCGCGTACGCTACACCAACACCATGGGCGCCGAGCGCTTTCACGAGAGCGTTTTTGAGGGCGTCATCCCAAATCTCGAACGCCGCTACCGCAGCACAGGCTCTGACCGCACCAAGGAATGGATCGAGCGCTACATGTCAGAGAGGCCTTGCCCTGCCTGCCAGGGGCGGCGGCTCAAGCCCGAAAGCCTGGCGGTGACGGTGGCGGGCGTGCCCATCGACAAAGTTACCCGTTGGCCTATCTCTCGTGCCAAGGCGTGGGTCGAGGCGCTGGCCGCCAAGCTCAGTGACCGTGAGCGCACCATTGCTCAACAGATCCTCAAGGAGCTGCGCAGTCGCATCACCTTCCTTGAGGATGTGGGGTTGCACTACCTTACACTCGATCGGGGCGCAGCTACCCTGTCGGGCGGTGAGGCGCAACGGATTCGCCTGGCGACCCAGATCGGCTCGCAACTCATGGGCGTGCTGTACATCCTGGACGAGCCGAGCATCGGCCTGCATCAGCGCGACAACGAGAAGCTGATCCAGACATTGTTACGCTTGCGCGATCTGGGCAACACCGTGCTGGTGGTTGAGCACGACGAAGCGACTATCCGCGCGGCAGACTATGTGCTCGATCTTGGCCCTGCGGCAGGGGAGCACGGCGGCGAGATCGTGTGCCAGGGGACGCTTGAGGATCTGCTGGCCTGCCCAGTATCCAAGACAGGGCTCTTTTTGAGCGGCAAAGAGGGCGTGGCCGTACCCAAGCGGCGGCGTGCCGGCAACGGCCAGGCATTGACAGTGGTGGGAGCCCGCGAGCACAACCTCAAGGATATCACCGTGCGCATCCCCCTGGGGTGCTTTGTGGCCATCACTGGCGTGTCGGGCTCGGGCAAGAGCAGTCTGTTGATGGATATCGTCGAAAAGCGGTTGGCACAGTCGCTGAACCGTGCCAACACGCAGCCGGGTGACCATGACGAGCTGCGGGGCATAGAGCATCTCGACAAGGTCATCAATATCGACCAATCCCCTATCGGGCGCACGCCACGCTCTAACCCTGCCACCTATACCGATCTGTTTGGTCAACTGAGGACGCTGTTCGCCAGCCTGCCAGAGGCCAAGGCTCGCGGATACAAGGCGGGGCGCTTTAGCTTTAACGTCAAGGGTGGGCGCTGCGAGGCCTGTCAAGGCGCAGGTATTGTGCGCATCGAGATGCAGTTCTTGCCCGATGTGTATGTGCCCTGCGAAGTGTGTCATGGGCAGCGCTACAACCGGGAGACCCTCGAAGTGCGCTACCGAGGCGTGAACATCGCCGAAGTGCTCGAGATGACGGTCGACGAGGCGCTTCGGTTTTTCCGGCGCATCCCTGGCATGCGCAGCAAGCTTGAGACGCTGCATGATGTGGGACTGGGCTATGTACGGCTCGGCCAGCAGGCTACCACGCTGTCTGGTGGCGAGGCACAGCGCGTCAAGCTCGCGCGAGAGCTCGCTAGGCGCAGCACCGGCAAGACGCTGTACATCCTGGACGAGCCGACGGTTGGCCTGCACGCCGCCGATGTGCAACGACTGCTCGAGGTGCTGCAGCGGTTGGTGGATGCCGGCAACACGGTGGTGATCATCGAGCATAACCTCGATGTGATCAAGAGCGCCGACTGGATCGTCGATCTGGGGCCTGATGGGGGAGACGCAGGCGGCCGCGTTGTGGTGGCTGGCACACCTGAGCAGGTGGCAGCCACCGCCGAATCGTATACCGGGCAATTCTTGCAGACTGTGCTGCCAGCCGGCTCCCGAGAGGCTAGCGAGCCACTCACGGCCGAGGTGGTGTGACCATGTCAGCGATCCTGCGCTACTATCTGTGGAATATCGGTTGTCAGATGAATCAGGCGGATGCCCGACATGTGGCGGAAGAGCTCGACTCGCGGGGTTATCGAGCTACGCCAACGCCCGAGCGAGCCGACCTTTTGATCCTCAACACCTGCGTGGTGCGCCAAAGCGCAGAAGATAGAGTGCTGGGGCGTCTCAGCTCGCTGCGACCACTAAAAGCCGGCCCTCGCCAGCGCGCTCTGGCTGTGATGGGCTGCTTTGTGGGCGATATCGAGGCCCTGCAGCGCGACTATCCTTACGTGGACGCCTTTTTCCGCCCCTCTGACCTCGACGGGTTGGCTGCCTGGCTAGATCGCTGGGAGGTGGAGCATCTTTGGGGCCTGGCTGGGGGCGAGGTCTCCACAGCGCCGCAGGTGGCCGAGTTGGTGCCGGTGAGCTATGGCTGCGACCATCGCTGCACCTACTGTATTGTCGCGCTGCGACGCGGCGCACAGCACAGCCGTCCGATCGACGAGGTTGTTGCCGACGTACAGGCTTTGGTGGCACGCGGAGCACGCGAGGTAACGCTGCTTGGGCAGAATGTGGACGCGTACGGTCTCGATCTCGCGGATGGCACCGACCTCGCGGCGGTGCTGCGTGCCGTTCACGCCATCGAGGGGCTGGCGCGGATCCGGTTCTTGACATCACACCCTCGCGAGATGACACAGGCGCTCATCGACACTGTGGCAGCGCTACCGCGTGTCTGCCCGAGCTGGGAGCTGGCTGTGCAGTCGGGAGATGATGAGGTGCTGCGCCGCATGGGGCGCGGCTATACCGTAGAGCGCTTTCGTGACCTGGTGCAGCGCATCCGTGCGGCCACGCCAGACGGGTCCATCAACACCGACATCATCGTGGGCTTTCCTGGGGAGAGCGAGGCGCAGTTCGAGAACACGCTCAGGCTCGTGCGTGAGACGCGCTTTGACCTGGTGCACATCGCCGCCTACTCACCCCGACCCGGCACAGTGGCGGCCACCTGGCCAGACGATGTGTCCCCTGACGTGAAGGAGCGCCGTCGCCTGAAGCTCGAGATGCTTCAGGAGCAGATTGCGGGCGAGATCAACGCTCAACTGCTGGGCCAGACCATCGAGGTCCTCGTCGATGGTCAGCAGCGCGGCCGGTGGCGTGGGCGCACACGTACCAACAAACTCGTGTTCTTTGAGGCAGATGAAGACTGGCTGGGACGTATGGCGCTGGTGCGCCTCGAATGGACAGGACCCTGGTCGATGCGTGGGCAGGTAGTCGGGGCAGTGCCCTCTATGCCTTAGCGAGCACAGATGGGCGGGCTTCATAGCCCGCCCGATGGCTAGTCGCGCTTGTGCCCCCTGAAAACCAACCGGAGCGGCGTGCCCTCATACTTGAAGCGCAGCCGCAGCTGGTTCTCTAGATAACGCTGGTAGCCAAAATGCACCAGCTTCGTATCGTTGACAAAAAAGACAAAGGTTGGCGGAGACACTGAGTCGGCCTGGGTCCCGTAGTAAATGCGCAGCTTCTTGCCCCACTTGGTGGGTGGAGAGCGCCTCGCGGTGGCATCTCGGATCATATCGTTGATCGCCGAGGTGGACAGGCGCGTACGCCGCTCAGAATCGATGCGTAAGGCGAGGGGCAAGATCGTATTGACGCGCTGTCCCGTCAAGGCCGAGATGAACAGGATGGGCACATAATCCATAAAACGAAGCTCACGCCGCACGTACTCGGTGAACGTGGGCATGGTGTGGGTATCCTTTTCAATGGCGTCCCACTTGTTCACCAGCACCACCACGCTTTTCGCCTCTTCTAGAATGTAGCCGGCAATGTGCGCGTCTTGCGCGGTTACACCGTCGGTGGCGTCGAGCAGCAGCAGTACGACATCAGCGCGTGAGATGGCACGCATTGAGCGGAGCACGCTGTACTTTTCGATGCCGACCTCGACCTTGCCACGACGGCGAATGCCAGCTGTGTCGATGAGCACCACGTCGCGCTCGTCAAAGCGAAGCCGAGTATCGATGGCATCGCGTGTGGTGCCTGGTACAGCGCTCACGATCGATCGTCCTTCACCGGTGAGGCGATTCAGCAAGGACGACTTGCCCACGTTGGTGCGACCCACCAGTGCGATGTGCAGCGTCTCGGGCTCGTCTTCCTCATCCGGAAGTTCCGGGAGCGCATTGACGATCTGATCGAGCAGGTCGCCCGATGCCAGGCCACGCTCGGCTGAGATCGCCAGGGGCTCGCCCAACCCCAGCGCATAGAACTCGTGGATGGCCATCTCACGTTTGAGATTGTCAGCCTTGTTGATTGTCAGCACCACCGGTTTTGCGGTGCGCCGCAGAATGTCGGCGATCTCGTGGTCTGGTCCGGTCAAGCCCTCGGTGATGTCAGCGAGCATAACGATGACGTCGGCCTCTTCGATGGCCAGTTCTGCCTGGGCGCGCACCTGCAGCGTAATCTCATCGGTTTCGCCCAACACCAGACCACCAGTGTCGACCAGAGAGAAAACCTTGCCGCCCCATTCGACATCGCCATAGATGCGGTCTCGCGTGGTGCCGGGCAGGTCTTCGACGATGGCGCGGCGCTCACCGATCAGGCGGTTAAACAAGGTGGATTTGCCTACATTGGGCCGGCCCACCAGGGCTACCAGTGGTTTGCGTGGCATATCGTTCCTTCTGCTCAGGGTGCGGTGCTAGACTGCGGTGTACGGGTGGGCGCAGTCGTTGGCGTTACGGTGGGCGCAAGCGTACGGGCGGCTCCTGGCGTGGTGGTTGGCATGCGCGCCAACGTCACCTGCACCATCTCTGGCAGAATCTCTTTGACAGTGAGTTGCTGCAGCGGCGAGTCTGCGCCGGCGACCTTGTTGACACGAGGACGTAACTGGTGGGTGCCCTCGCCGAGCGAGGACACGTCGATAGTCGCATCCAGCAGGTTCGTTTGTAAGGTGTCCAGAATAGCCGATGGCCCCGTCAAGAGCACATCGACGACCGGCACCGACACATCTGCTGATAGCCCTTCGCCCAAACCGACGATGCGCAGCGGCAGCTCTACAGTCGTGCCCCCGATGACCGGATCGATGCCGATGCTAACGGTGACCTCAAAAGGCTGGTCGACAGGAGCGCCATACACCTGCACACCTGCAGGTAGCGATAGAGGCAGCCGGTCTGCAAAGCTGCGCGTGACGCCGGTGGTATCGATCTCTCCGGCTGCATCGACGACGCTGCCCATCGCATCGATGGTGTCTGGCGGCCCGAACACCGTCACCGTCGAGGGCGAAACGCTGACGCTGCTCACGAAATAACCGCGCGCGGGGACGCCGCTGGTGCGGGCACGGACGGCCACCTCGCGAAAGTTCTCGCGCTTTTGCACCACCACACGTACGGTCACGTCGGTGGGCTCGACTTTGACGGTGTCGACGGTCCTGCCCTCGCTGTCTAGGGCTCGCACGCGCACCGTCTCTTCATATGTCGTGCGCTGGTTGGCAACCGAAACGCTGCCCGCCACGCGCACCACCGCATCTACCGCCGAACGAGCGCCAGAAAGGGTTACGGCAACGGGCTGGATGCTGGGCGCCATGGCGTCGTAGCCCAGGGGCAGCTCGTCTCTATCGGTCACGTCGATGGTCACCGGCACTTCGCGCGAGACGAGTGGCTCGACCTGCACGATGACACTGTCCTGATGCACATCCTCGATGGTCACCGTGCGATCAGTGCAGACAACCTGGACCGGCACAATGTTGACACCGGTGCTGAGGTCAGACCAGTCAGCGGTGGCCACAAAGCTGTCGTTGGTCAGCGTCTCCCAACTCGATGCAAAGGCGCGGATCTCCACCTCTACAGTAGTTGCAGGCTTGTTGATGACGACGACGTCGTCTGGCCGATTCTGTACTTGAATCGGTATCGGCTCTGGGAACCGGTCTTTGCGGGGGCGCTCTTGCTCATAGTTGGCAACAAGCCACACGAACAAGGCCAGCACCAGGGCTAGCACGGCGGTGCTCATGTGGTTAAAGATTCTGCGAGGTAGCACGAATAGACTCCCGACTATGACGCGTCGCTGGGGCGGCCTGATGTGGCTCGCCGCTGCCGCCGCTGTTCGCCTGAAGACGACAGCAGCGCCATCAGTAGGTTGCTTAGCGATCGCGCGTCCAAGTGGCGCACGATACGGCCGTTGCGGGCCACCGAGATGATGCCTGTCTCCTCTGACACCACCACGGCTATGGCATCGGTCTGCTCGGTGATGCCAACAGCAGCGCGATGCCTCGTTCCGAGGTGGGTGTCAGAGACGATCGCCTCGGCCAGCGGCAGCACCACCGCTGCCGCGACGATGCGAGCCCCACGGATGACCACGGCACCGTCGTGCAGTGGCGTCTTGGGGAAAAAGATCGTCTGTAACAGCTCTGCCTCAACAGATGAGTCGAGCTGAACGCCCTGTTCGATGCGATCCTGTAAGCCGGTCTCACGCTCGATCACGATCAGCGCACCGTGGCGCTGTGCCGACAGACGTTCGCAGGCCAACGCAAGGTTGCGCACCACTTGCTCGTTGTGTCCCTCACGGTTGGTCCACGGGAACCAACTGGTGCCGGCACGGCCTACGCGGTCGAGAGCACGTCGTAGCTCGGGCTGCAGCACAATAGCCACGATGACGAGTAGCGCCTGCCCGCCGCTCCGCAGCAACCAGCTAAAGGCCGTGAGCTGCGAGATGCTGCCCACCAGGGCAATCAGGATCGCGAGGATGATGGCGCCACGCAAGAGCTGCACCGCTTGCGTGCCCTGCAGCAGCCTGAGAGCGCCATAGATCACCGCAGCAACCAGCACAATGTCGAGCAAGCTGCTGAGGTTAATCCTAGACAGGATCCAGAACAGATTGGCAGCCAAATCAGCCTCGCAGTAGCTTCACCAGCACCGCCTTCTGGGCGTGCAGTCGGTTTTCAGCCTGATCGAACAACCATGAGCGCTCGCCGTCGGCCACCGCATCGGTGATCTCTTCGCCGCGATGAGCGGGCAGGCAATGCATTACGACGGCTTGCGACCCGGCCGCAGACAGCAGATCATCGTTCACCTGATAGGCCGGAAAGACATGGCGCCGCTCGGCTGCCTCGGCCTCTTGGCCCATGCTTGTCCAGGTGTCGGTGTAGATCACATCGGTGCCTCTGACAGCGCGCTTGGCGTCGCGCTCGGCACAGATGGTAGCACCGGTGGCCGTGGCCAGATCGCTGGCTTTTGACACGACCTCAGGCAAGGGATCGTACCCTGCCGGTGTGGCATAGGTCAGCTTCATGCCCGTTAGCGCAGCCGCATAGAGCAGCGAATGTAGGACGTTGTTGCCGTCGCCCACATACGTCAGGTGTACGCCCCGTAATCGGCCAAGCTTTTCCTGGATGGTGAGCAGGTCTGTCAGTCCCTGGCAAGGGTGCACCAGATCTGATAGGCCGTTAATGACTGGCACTGACGCCCATCGTGCGAGTTGTACGACGTCGTCGTGGGCATACACGCGGGCCATAATGCCATCGACGTAGCGGGCCAGCACACGGGCCACATCGGCTACGCTCTCGCGATGGCCTAGGTCTATCTCGGCGGGTGCGATATACAGCGCATGCCCCCCGAGCTGCTGCATACCCATCTCGAACGAAACGCGCGTACGCAAAGATGGCTTCTGGAAAACCATAGCGAGCGACTTGCTGGCGAGAACGGGGGCATTGCCACCCGCTGCAAGTTCAGCCTTGAGCTCGATGGCCAGAGCCATCAGGTCGTGCACCTGCTCCGGATCAAGATCGGCCAGTGATAGTAGATCGCACTTCATTCGCTACTCCGAACGTGCGCTGGTATGAGGCTTGAGCGCCCAGATCAAGTCATAATGCACCTGCCAGCGCTCTGTGTCAACCGCCACGAATCCAGTGGCTTGCACCAGCGCCTCGAGTTTGCCGCGCCCCACATGTCGAAACGGGAGCCAGCCAGCGTCCATGCCTACACGGTTCGACGTAAGCAACAGCCCCCCTGGCTCTAGCACGCGCCAGAACTCGGCCATGGCGTCTCGTGGGCTGGGGAAAAACTCGATCGCCTCGAGGCACGTCACAGCACCAACCGAGGCATCGGCCAGTGGCACATGCTGGGCATCGCCAATCATGAGGTGGGTGGGGTCGTCTGCAGGGCACAGTCGTTCGGCAGCCTGGCTCAACATGCCTCGCGACCGGTCCAGTCCGATGATTGTGCCCTGATAGTCGCCCGCAAGGCGCAAAGCCGAGGCTACGCGCCCCGTGCCACAACCGACATCAAGCAGGCGGCTGACACCTAGCGTCATCAGTCGTTCACTGAGGGGGATGCCGATATGCCGGGCCTCATTGACCACATGCAAGTTCTTGATGCGGTCATACGAACGCGCCGACCAATCGTAGAGCAATGCGACGACACGGGCGCCGAGGTAGGTGCCCTCGGTTGTGACAAGCAGATAGTAGGCAACGGCGGCGGTGACGAGCGCGATGGCCAGCACGACAAGGGTTGTAGGCATCGGCTTTAGGGCCAGTAGCTAGAGGATAGCGCGGCGAGGAACACAGAACCCGCGGCCAGCAAACGCTGTGCCAGCGATGGTTGAGCATGATCAGGCAGTGCCAGCCACGCGAGCCCCTGAGTCCAGATAGGGCAGGCCAGGGCGGGTTGCCAATTCAGTGCCGGTGCCAGCCCCAGGCTCAAGCTACAAGCCATCGCCCAGGTTCGGGCTGCTCGTCCCGACATCGGCAGCACTGCAGTGGCGATTGATCCGCCTGCTACGAGAGCCAGGGCAAACTGTGGCCATCTCGGTGGCTGCTCAAAAGCGCTGGTGGCGGCCCACGCTAGCGCTGTGAGCAGTGCCAGCCGTATGCCTTGTGGCACCCTCGCCAGGGTGAGCGTAGCCAAGACGCCAGCTCCGACTCCAAGAATGAGCACAACCTGAGGAGCATACAGCTGCGCGGCCAAAGCGAACAGAATGATAGCGCCTAGAGCCAGACCCCAGGTGCGGCGTGCTTCGCTGTCATGCCCAGCGACGCGCCACGATCGCAATTCGGCGCTCAAAAGGCTGATGGGCGACCTGGGCCGGCTGTAAGGAAGTCTCGCTCTCTCAGTATCGGTCTGGCGCCCGGCCTGCCTGACGAGAGCGCCCATTGTGTCGAGCCCTGTCAGCGCTTGGTTCAGGAGCACCCCGCACATCACCCACAGCGTGACGGAGGGAAAGATCACCGGCCCAGACCAGCGCGCAACCCCGCGACTGATGAGCCCCCCTGCGATGGCCAGCGCCGTGCCGATCATCGCTCGTTGCATTGTGGTCACTGCTGCCCCCAGTCTATCGTTGACTGGAGTATAGCATCACTGCCGCTCTCGATGAATCGGGAAGACCAGACCGTGAAGTGACGGCAAGAACGCCCTGCCAGCAGGGCAGGGCGTTCTGATGGCAAGCTGCAGAGGGGTCAGGCTGCTTCTTGCTCTGACTCCTGGGCGTCAATCTCCTCAGGCGACTCGTCGGTCGTGAGGCTGTGAATGCCCAGGCTAATGCGATGCTCAATGGGATCCATGCCGAGGATGTCCACCAGCAGCTCATCTCCCTCTGTGAGGTCGACGCCAGGCTGTACACCGCTCGCATCGATCTCTGAGGTGTGGATCAGCCCCTCAACGCCGGGCATGAGCTGCACAAAGGCGCCAAAGGCCACCATATGTGTTATGGTGCCACGCGCTACTGCGCCAGTCCGCAGTACGGCCGCGGCCTTTTCCCAAGGATCGGGCAGAGTACGCTTGATAGATAGCCCTATGCGCTGTCTCTCACGATCGACGTTCAGCACCATGACCTGCACAGTGTCGCCGATCTGCACGACCTCGCGTGGATGGTCAACGCGTTCCCAGGCCAGCTCTGACAGATGAACCAGGCCATCCATGCCGCCCAGATCTACAAAGGCACCAAAGTCGCAGAGGTTGCTGACGGTCCCAGCGCAGACATCGCCAACCTCAATCTCGTCGAGCAGCTTTTCGCGTTGCTGTACACGCCATTCGCGGGCTGCGGCGCGCTCTGAGAGGATTAGTCGTCGGCGATTGCGGTTCACCTCAATGACCTTGAGTGCCAGTTTTGCGCCGATCATGGTTGCTGAATCGCCCTGGCGGCCAGGATGGGCGCCATAGAGCACCTGCGAGGCGGGCACAAAGCCTTGGATACGCCCAAACTCGCACAGCAATCCGCCCTTATTGTAGCCAACCACCGTTGACTGGATGATCTCGCCCGAGTCGAGCATCGCCTCGGCGCGCAGCCAATCCGAGTACTCGCGCGCCATTTCGATTGAGACCAGTACCTGACCGGTGTTCTGGTCGGTTCGCAGCACATAGACGGGGATCGTCTCACCGACCTCGAGATCTGCTAGTTCTGCACGAGAGAGGCTTGTGATCTCGTTGGGGGCGATGACCGCATCTTGTTTGGAGCCGATGTCAAGGACGATCTCTCCAGGTGCGACGCGCAGTAACCTGGCCTCGCGTATGTCACCGCGCCTGGGGGCTGTGTACCCGAAGGTTTCGCTGTACTGCTCCCAGATACTCGCGAAATCAGAATGGTCCAGGGGCCTTGTCGAGTCCATAGGTGCTCGTCCTCACATCTTCGTGGGTTCTGCTCTCACGCCCGTGTGGCGACGCGATACATCCTGTAGCGTAAATGCATCGTGTCATACCCTCGTCCGTGAGTTCATCTTTACGAGTATACCAACAGAGGAAGCTAATGTCAACGAATTCACGCGATCAGGGTGTATGTTTGGTGCGACAAGTGATGACAGCAACGGTAAGCAATCCTATAATCGATGCATAGTTCGTTCATTGACCTGCCTGTGCAGTTTCGTGGAGAACAAGCGGGGTCGGGGAGCAGTAAGGGGTTTCAGGAGGGCCGACATTTGGGCAATGTGCAAGCGTCGTCTATACTCAAATCCCGGGCATGAGACCGTGCCCCAAGCAGCGATGGGAGGGCACCTAATGACCCGTTTCGTTTTCTGCACCGGCGGTGTGGTCTCTTCACTCGGCAAAGGCGTCACCGCCGCCTCGATTGGACGCATACTCAAGTCTCGCGGCCTCAAGGTCGTCATCCAGAAGCTCGACCCCTACCTGAACGTTGACCCGGGCACCATGTCACCTTACCAGCATGGCGAGGTCTATGTGCTGAGTGATGGCACCGAGACAGATCTCGATCTGGGCCACTATGAACGGTTCACCGACGTATCGCTATCGCGCAATGCGAGTGTCTCGACCGGGCAGGTCTACTCGGAGATCATCGCCAAAGAGCGCCGTGGAGACTTTCTCGGCGGCACGGTTCAGGTCATCCCGCACGTTACTGACGAGATCAAGCGGCGCATCATGGCTCTGGCCGCAGAGAGCCAGGCCGATGTGGTCATCGCCGAGATCGGCGGTACGGTAGGTGATATCGAGAGTCTGCCGTTTCTAGAGGCAATACGTCAGATGCGACAGGATGTCGGCTATGACAAGACCTGCTATGCCCATCTGACGCTACTGCCGTACATCAAGGCAACCGACGAGCTCAAGACCAAACCCACGCAGCACAGTGTGCACGAGCTGCGTGGTATCGGCATCTCTCCAGACGTGCTGCTATGCCGCGCTGACTATCCCATCGCTCCCGAGCTTCTCGACAAGATCGCTCTCTTTGGCTCGGTCGAGCGCAAGGCCGTGATCCCGCTTGAGACGGCGTCGTCGATCTATCAGGTGCCCATAGTCTTGGATCGATATGGCCTCGGCGATTATCTCGTTGAGCGCCTTGGCCTCGATGGACGCCGCCCCGATCTGACAGCGTGGGAGGACTTTTTGCAGCGCCTCGAGGAACCCGAGGAAGAGGTGCGCATCGCGCTGGTGGGCAAGTATGTAGCCTTGCACGATGCCTATCTGAGTGTGCATGAAGCGCTGATTCACGCTGCTGCTCACCATCGGCGCAAGCTGGTGCTCGACTGGATACATGCCGAGGATGTAGAGAACGGCGATCTCAGCGACCGACTTGCCGACGCCGATGGGATTGTGGTGCCTGGCGGCTTTGGCCCGCGGGGTATCGAAGGCAAGATAGAGACGGCTCGCTTTGCTCGCGAGCATCAGGTGCCCTATCTCGGGCTATGCCTCGGGCTGCAGGTGATGATCATCGATTTTGCGCGGCACATAGCCGGCATGCCCGGTGCCAACAGCACCGAGTTCGACGAGCAGACACACTATCCGGTCGTCGATCTGATGCCCGACCAGGTCGGTATCGTCGATCGTGGTGCGACGATGCGGCTGGGCAACTACCCGTGCGAGCTCCTGTCCGGCTCACGCGCAGGGCGGGCCTACGGCCTGTCGGCAGTGGAAGAGCGCCATCGCCATCGCTATGAGATCAATAACGCGCTACGCGATGAGCTGGCCAGGGCGGGCATGGTGTGGAGCGGGACCTCGCCGGGCGGAAGACTGGTCGAGGTTGCCGAATTGCGGGATCATCCCTTTATGGTGGGGAGCCAGTTCCATCCCGAGTTCAACTCGCGGCCGGGTCGGCCGCATCCCCTCTTTCGCGAGTTTGTGCGGGCGGCCATTGCCAACCGGGGTTGAGCGGCCGTGGCCAAGAGTCCCGCATGTGCACATGCGGGACTCTTTTTGTCTAGCGCAGAGGGCCCGTTACCCTGTACTGCTCGAATAGCTGTCCCCAGCCGGTCTCGCGGCGCCAGCGATCGTAGACATGGCGCTCCTTAAGGGGCCAACGGTAATAGTCGTGATAGGCCTCAGAGACGAAAGAGGTGGCATGCACCAGCGGCGTATGAAAGAGTAGCTTCTGCAAGAACTTGGTTGGCCCATACCACGATAGCCAGCCCAACACCCTATGCAGGTTGACGCCCACCTCGAACCCCCAGTTCTCTCCGGTGATGTCGTCTCCCACAATCTCGATTTCGCGCACATCGCCCACACCCAGGCCTTGCTCGTGGGCCATGCGGATATACTTGATCTGTAGCGGATCGAACCCCATCAGCCTGGCTGCCACAGCATCGATCGCTACCTGGTCGCCGCTCGCCAGGATGACGTTCTTGACCTCGGGCTTCATCACCCGCGGCCCTGTACCGTTCCCTGCCGTGGTGCCATCCATCACGGCAAAGACGCCCGAGTGAATCTCTTGCTGTATCTTGAGCAAGTCTACCAGCGTCTCATGGATCCAGCTGTGCGTATAGTGTCGCTTGTGATTGAGCAGACCGCCAAAGGCGTTCTTCATGGCGCCTGTGGTGGTGGTGTAGATGTGGCACTTGACGGTGGGCAAATGCACGATGCCTTTGCCGACAAAGTAGTCGGGGATGCGAATGCCCTCGGGATAGATCGTGGGCAAAACATCCATCTTGGCCTGCGGTTCGTACAGGCTCCACGACATGTCGCTCTCTTTAAAGTTGTAGAGAACCGGGATGCCATAACGCCGAAAGACGGGCACATAGTTGTTTAGGTCTTCGCCCTTGAAGGCGTTGGTGACTACGGTTCGGTTCTGCACGCAGACTTGGTTCTTGTACCCCCGGCTCTCGAGGGCGCGGATGGTGCCCTCAAGCTGCCATGGTGTGGTATTGGCACTGGGAAAGGGGAAATGCCAAGAGATATTATCCTTCAGAATGACCGTGGTGTCCTTCGGCAGGTACTTTTCCACGCCTGCAAGGCCGATCAACCGGTCATAGTCCTCGAGAATGGTCTCAGGCGTGGCCTTTAGCACGGCCACAGTGGCGCGTGTCGTCATGTCATCTCCTTCATAATTGGTCGGCGCCGCGCCGACCAATCTGGATTGTACGCAGGGCACGGTGCCTGGTCAACGCAGCGTCTCGGGTGGCGCAAGGTGATAGCCTGCCTGCTCAGTGGGGCTCATGGTGCCAAAGGCTTTGATGGCACGTTTTTGGGCGTCAAGGTTAGCGAGCGGGGTGCCATCCGGAATCTCGCAGCCAGCGCCGCTGATGCTGCGCGGGCCACCAGCCGCAAGGCAATAGAGTGTCCAGTCATACACCTCAGCGGTTGTGCCACGCATCATCACCGACACTGGGTCGGCGTTGCCGCACAGCGCAGGTCCATCGCCAAAGGCAACCACCGCCGCTGGCAGACTCACCATCCAGTCCAGATCGATGATGTCTGCACCGGTCGATGCCATATCGGCCAGCAGATGCTGGGTGTCGCCACAAATGTGCAGCCGCGCCAGCGCACCCGCCTCGTGGATGGCCGCCACAAGGCGACGTTCATGGGGCAGCGCCCAGCGTCGGTACGCACGGAGTGAGATCTGCGAGGCCACAGCATCTCCGATGCCGACCAGGTGTGCCCCCGCCGCCACCTGCGCTAGGGCAAAGGCGATGGCCTGCTCCTCACACAGGTTCAGCAGCTCATCCACCCAGCCAGGGCGATCATACAAGTCGAGCAGCAAGTCTGACACGCCGCGTAGATCGGCTGCCTCGGCCAAAGCGCCCTCGACCCAGCCCATCACTGGCACATCATCGCCCACGCGTTGGCGCAAGGTCTGAACGGCGAGCCCACGATCACTCATCCGCCGACCTTGCGAAGGCTCGACGATGCGCAGCGGGCATAGCGCGTCAGGATCGGCGAGCAGTGGCTCGGCGGCCACTGGTAGCGAATCTTCGGGAAAATCCACCCGTAACCCCAGATCGTTGGCCTCGCGGTAAGGGTCAGAGATGGTCTGTACGATGTCGAGGCCCAGGTCTTCGACCATAGCAAGGTTGGCACGCACCAGCGTTCGGTGATCGAGATAGTACGCGCGCAATGGGGCCCCCACATAGTGGGCAGCAAAGGCCATCATGATGTCCCAGTTGGGCGGACGATCACAAGGGCGACCGGCCAAGCGTGCCAGGCTGCGTTCGAGGGCGTTCATCTGTCAGCACCACCACAGAGCAGTTTCGCAGTTTGCAGTGGGCGACCTGCTAGCAGGCAGCTAGCACTGATCGTCCGCTGAGATTGTCGCCACTCATGCCATGGCACGCAAATGCCAGGCTTCGGCGTGGGGGCGTCAGGCCGGCTCGAACCGTAGCGCGGCCGAGTTGATGCAGTAGCGCAAGCCGGTCGGGTCGGGACCGTCGTCGAACAGGTGGCCCAGGTGGGCATCACAGCGGGCGCACAGCACTTCTTCTCGCACCATGCCATGCGAGGTGTCTCGTTCGGTATACACCGCGCCCTCAGAGGCCTCATAGAAGCTGGGCCAGCCGGTCCCCGAATCGAACTTGGCGTCTGACGTAAAGAGCAGCAGTCCGCAGCCAACGCAATGATAGGCGCCCACCGCATGGTTGTCCCAGTAGGCGTTGGCAAAGGCAGGCTCGGTGCCTTTCTGGCGCGTGACGCGGTATTGCTCGGGAGTGAGCAGAGCGCGCCATTCCGCATCTGTCTTGGTGATACGCTCCATCTGCCTGACTCCCTGTGATGGTGTCATCGGGTTGCGTTGTCCGTGGCTGGCTGGGGCGACTCGCCGACATGCTGACATCAAGCCCACAAGCCCCAGGGCGGTGATCAAACGTCGGCGCTGCATCGACTGCCTCATTATTGATAAAACTAAGTGGTATAGTCTGATTATAAGAGTGATACCACCAGACGTCAAGCGGCGCCAGGCTTCAAGCCTGGCGCCGCTGTTGGCGCCAGTGATGGTAGCGGTGCTCTAGTAGAGCATATCCTCCAGCAGGGCGGCGCCGACCGGCGGGTCGCCAAAGCTGGGGATGGAGAGCAGTTTGCCTTCTTGTAGCGCTGACTGATGGGCCATGATGCCAGGAGCGGCATAGCGCGCCGCCTGCCAAACGTGGTTGGGCGGTAGCCTGCCCGAGTCGGCTGCGCGACAAAAGTCGTCTACCAGAAACTGGTGTGAGCCCAGGTGACCATTGTGCGGCCCCTGGAAGCTCTTGGGCAGACGCTGGCGGTTGTGGATCGGCGCCACGCCACTGAAAAAGTCGGCCTGCACCCCTTCCTTCTTGCGCGCCTCAATATCCTCAGGCGACAGGCGCACTGGGGTGAGCAGGTCGGTCAGGTCGATGTTGTCGCCGGCATGCGTGATCCACACCTGGGCGTTGGCCTGCTCTTCATAGCAGCCCAGCGTGCCAAAGATGCTGGTGCGCACCGAGCTGCGCCCACGGTGGCCCACACGGCGGAACTCGTTGATGCGACACATGCCGCCGTCAGTGGTGCGGAATAGAGCTGACTCGTTAGAGAACGGGTTGTTCCAGAGGTTGCCGCCTTCACGAAAGATGCCGTCATCGGCGCGATCGCGATAGCCAAGGCAAGACACCTGCGTGAGGCTTGCGCCGGTTACGCCGACGATCATGCTGGTAGAGTGCGTGGGGTAGAACATGGGTGGAAAGCCGGCGGTCTGCTTCCACTGCTCGCCGCCGCTGTGCTGGTAGGCCTCGTAGAAACCATGGCCCATATCGTGTAGATACTCGCCTTCGCCGTAGACAAAATGCCCAAACTCGCCGGCCTGCCACTTTTGACGACAGAACACGCTGCAGGGGTAGTAGTATGAGGTCTCTCCCAGCATGTACATCAGCCCTGTTCCCTCGACGGTGCGCACCAGCTCGGCCAGCTCGGCAATGGTCACGCCTGTCGGAACCGCCGAATAGACATGCTTGCCAGCGCGCAGCGCCTGCACGGCCTGTGGACCGTGCAACCAACGTTGCGTGAAGAGGGCGATGGCGTCCACGTCGCTATCGCAGAGCTCGTCAAGCGAAGCGTAGGTCTCGCTGATGCCAAAGCGCGCCGCTTGCTCTGCTCTCCGATCGGCGAACACCTCGGCGATAACTACATCGCGCACCAGGGGGTGGGCCTGAAACAGGGGGATAAAGCTGCTGGCAAAGCTGCCTGCGCCACAGACACCGATCTTGAGCATGTCTCTCCTCTCTCACGCGATCCATCTATCCCTGAGAATACCCACAAACGCCGCAGGGCGCCAGCTTAGCCTGTATCTTGCTCCGCCGAGCGCCAAAGCTGCCGAAAGACGCTGGGCGCGCCCCAGGTAACCCACAGGCCGGCGAGTGCCAGCAGGATGAGGCTGATCCATACCGTTGAGCGCAGCCCCATGGCGGCGCCAGCAAGGGCAGCCGAGGTGCTCAGGCCCAGCAGCGCTCGCCAGACTCGCTGTGCCCCCGAGGCCGCCTCTCCAAAGCGCACCCACCGACGTTCAGCGAGGTACCCAATGGCCAGGCCGCCGCCGAACGCAGCGACCGCCAGCGTCTCAGAGCGGTAAATGGCCAGGCCGGGTAGTGACAACACCGCCAGAAGGCCGATAGGCAGCGCCAGCCATGATCGCTGATGCGCCTCAGCAGGTCGGTGGTGTGCTAGCGCCTTACCTGCGAGGAGTACCAGCAGACCAGTGACATAGCCGCCCATCAAATCGGTGGGAAAGTGTGCGCCAAGGTAGACGCGCGACAGCGGCACCAGCACCAGTACAGCGCCGCAAAGCCACCTCAGCCAGCGGTGCGGCCAGCGCCAGGCGAGGTAGCCCCACAAGACGACCGAGTTCTGCGTATGCCCGCTGGGCAAGCCGTACCCAGCCGCTTGGGTGAGGATGGCTACCCCTATCTCCAGGTCGGCCGGGCGTGGCTGCTGTAGCAGTGCTTTGAGTGCGGAGTTGAGCAAGGCTGATAGCAGATACAGACCTGTCAACGCGAGCGCTGCCCGCTGGTCGATGGCCCAGTAGAGCACCGCCACCAAGGCAGCCGCGAACCCGACACTACCGAGCAGTGTCAGAGCGCGAAAGGGCAGGTCGAGCGCTGGGCTGCCTTGCTGTAGCCAGCGTATGACATCAAGCCCCCAGGCGTGCGCCGTCGGCATATCGCTTGTCCTTGTCTAGGGGGTGCCCGTCAGGCGCACATCCTGTATGGGGTAGGGCAGTACCAGGTGGTTGGCCTCGGCAGCACGAGTGAGTGCGACGATGACGTCAGAGCCAATATCGAGCATGTTGCTGGTGTGGTGATCGATCCAGTAGCGCAGCGCCAACGAGATGGCGTAGGGGCCCAGCTCTTCAGCATGGATGATGGGCGCTGGGGTCTCGAGGACGCCGTCGACGGACGCAGCGGCCGCGCGAAAGGCGCTCCTAGCCAGTTCGATGTCTTGGTTGTAGCCGAGGCGGATCATCACCGTGCGGCGCATGTGCGGCGCCACCGAATAGTTCGAGATGGGTCCCTCCAACACTTGCAGGTTGGGGATGATGACGCGTGGGCCGTCCCAGGTGGCTATGGTGGTGTCGCGAGTGCTTACTGCCAGCACCTGGCCCGTATGCTCACCGATCTTGACCGAGTCACCGATCCCAAACGGTCGCCGCACCATCACGATGATGCCGGCGATAAAGTTGCGAGCCAGGTCTTGCAGCGCAAAGCCTATGGTGAGCCCGGCCACGCCCAGCCCCGCCAGAAAGGTGGTGACGTCAAAGTTGACCTGACCTAGCGCGGCGATGGTGAACAGGATCAGCACCGACCACCGGGCGATGCGAGTGATGAGCTGCTGCAGCTCGATCTGCGGCAACCGTTTTGCGGCCCAGCGTCCCATCCAGCGATCGATGAGCCGCGACAGAACGATGCCGGCGGCAAAGACGATCAGGGCGCTGATGAGGCGCGGCAGGAAGCGGATCACCTCGGTTAGTAGTTGCTGCAGTTCGACGGCGGGCATGAAGAACCTCCACTCGGGGAATGAACGGCCGACCGGCCATTGATTGGTATATGCTGACACGGGTGAGTGGGGAGGTCAAATGGTGGTGATCATCTGTTTAGCGCCATGGCCACACTGATGCGCAGGTCGCCGGTGTCGGTCTCGCACAGAACACAGCGCGAGTGGTTGGACGGCGACCAGTTGCCGGCGCCTTAGCCGGCCGACAGTGGATCTCGACCGACCAGAGTCTAGGGCCAGAACGGGCGCGTGGGCACTGCCGAGTTCCATGCCCAATGCCTGCGTTGCGGCAATGTGTTCGATCGGGCTGGTCCGCAGCAGCATCGAGCTGCTGGGCAGCCTGAGAGCGGGACTGAAGACGGTATCATGCCGGAAACGGACTCGGGCTGGGATCAGAACGAGATCGAGTGGGAAGAAGGCGATCGTTAGCCAACGGCCATTTACTTTACCTTTGTCGCTCGCTCAGCTAACACATTGATCTGTCCGTGTGCTCGCTGCACTACACCCTCGACCCCTAACACGGTTGCCCC
>Ga0123328_1000262_pt1 | contig 56846 bp, 52 predicted proteins | sample BioC12SIPDNA_2_FD_89702 | JGI IMG/M metagenome (GOLD analysis project Ga0123328, IMG submission 89702) | Anaerobic biogas reactor microbial communites from Washington, USA - Biogas_R1_A C12 SIP DNA | ecosystem: Engineered > Bioreactor > Anaerobic > Unclassified | place: Washington, USA...
ATCAACCCATGGAGGGAGGATCCGCCATGACCCTCGACAACCGCTCGACACGATGCCGACTCGGTCTGCCCGCCCTTTTCGTGACCGCGGTCCTGCTGGCCGGACCAGACGACATCGCCGAGGCACAAACCACCGGCATCGTCGAAGTCGAAGAGGCTTTAACCACCTACGCCGATGCGGGCAACGGCGCCGGGCCGATGTGGTGCTACGGCTCCACCTGCATCGCCAGGCAAGGTGACCACGTGTACGCATCCGTCATCGAGACGGGCCAGGATGTCCCCCTGCTGTGCAACACCCGATGGCAGCTTTGGCATCGGTCCGCGCAAGGCTGGAAGTTGGCCCGACACGAAGAGCAGTACCGCCAGCGCGAGCCCTGCCCGATCGGCGTACACCAACGTGGAGCGCTATTCCTCTCGGTAAACCCATCGACCGAGCCGCCGGGCGTGAAATACGGTCCATGCCATCCGTTGGTTCTCGAGTTCAACCCCGCGGACCTGCACGCCGACCCGCGAGTGAACGAGCCCGTCTGGACTGATGATACCTACTTCACCGACCATTCGTATCGGGGTTTCGCCGCCGACGGCGCCACCGGCGAGTTGCTCCTGCTCAACATCCACGCCCGCAACAGCCGGCAATTCGTCTCCTGGCGAGACCGTGACGGTCGATGGCATGCCCGCGGCACGATCACCTTTCCCATCCGGTCCTGTTACCCCCAGGTCGCCCTACGCGGCGGCGCGGCTCACGTGCTGGCCATCGGCGACATCGTCGAGCCGGTCACCGAGTGGCGGAACCTCAAGCGTGAGCACACCCAGCGCGACTGGGACTACGTCTTTCGGCGGCTCTTCTACACCATGACGCCGGCCATCGCCGACCAGCCATTCATCGAGCCGGTCGAGGTAGACACGGTTGAAGAGACCGGCGGCCTCATCCGCAATCTGGATCTCTTCGTAGACGCCGAAGGTGCCGCCCATCTGCTCTATACGAAGCAGCCGCACCAACACAAGTTTCTGCGGGACAAGTGCTTCCCCGGCCAGCCCATGACCACCAGCCTCGAATACCGTCTCGTCCGCGGCGGGAAAGTGGCCCACAGCAGGACACTGGCCGGGACTCTGCCGGACGGCACAGGCCTGTCGCCTGCCTGCGCACGCTTCCATGTGGACGGTGGCGAACGGCTCCACGTGATCGTCGCGGGTACCATGACCAGCAAGGAGAAGAGCAGCAGCTTCCGCAACTACCTGGCCCCGTTGACGGGAACAACCGGCCTGCTGCGGCTTGCCGCCCTCGACCTTGAGCACCCGTTCAGTAACTTCTTCACCAACACCCCGCGAGGCGGCTCAACGCCTGGCGAGATCATCGATCTGTTGGGTACGACAGGCGAGCCCAACACCATCAGGTACGCGCGCATCAGGCTGCCCGAGGCGAAGGGAGCCCACCCCGGTTCAAACGATTAGGGTGCAACTCGCTGGACGCTTGGCTCCCGGGGCGAAATGGCCAATGGCGAAGCCCCAATGACCAATGAAGTCCGAATGACCAATGCCGAACGTCCCCGCCCGCGGTGGGTGTTCTGGCTTCGGGCTTGGTCATTGCCTGGTCATTTCGCCCACGGATCGCGAGTTGCACCCAAACGATGAGTGGTCTCCGCCAGATGCGCTGCGACACGGCTTCGGCCAGGGAGAGACGCCCTGGCCCAAACCGGCTGGACGCCCACCACGGCGGGCAGGCCGGTACCACACCTTGAGAACCGCGTGGAATCGGCGTTCTTGCGGCGTGCTCTTGCGATTTCGCGCCCGCGGCGGTAGAAACGATAAATGCCGCATGGGTTGATGGACTGCTTGCGCAATCGCCGCGCAGAAAGTCGGTAGCGAATGGTTCTTCCGCGCCGGACAGCGTCGGGTAGCGCGCCAACAAAGATCCGGGGCGCGCGCCGATGGTCGCGGCCCTGGATCCTCGCCCGTGTTCTGGTCTACCCCCTGTGCCTGCCCTGCCTTTCCCTCGCTGCCGAGCCCCCCGCGACTCAGCCCGTCGCCACCGCCCCGGCCAGCGCTCCCAGTTCCGTCGTGGATGTCGCCGCCGAGATCGTCAAGGTCGTGGGGCAAAGCGATTCCCCGACGAGACGAGCCGCCGCGATCAACGTCCTGCGATCCACGACCGGCGACGGGGCCAAAGCCTTGGTGACCGTCTTCACGACGGAGAACAATGAGGCGGCCAAGCTGGCGGTCTGCGAGGCGATCGCCGAGGTCAAGGCCCAGGCACCCGACTTCATCCCTCATCTGGAGCAACTCCTGCACCACCCGGACGCCGCTCTGCAAAAAGCCGCCGCCGCGGCTCTGGCGGGGTACGCCGATCCCGAGGTCCGCGAGAAGCTGGACGCTTACCGCCGTGAGCAAGAGCGACGGCTCCTCGTGGAGAGTGTCCAGCGACTCATGGACACCCTCTACGACGCCACGCGTGGCGAGCCCGAGCGGACCGACCTGCTGCAAACCTGGCTGAAATCCGACCTGCCGATGATGCGCACCAAGGCCCTGGAAATCATCCATGAGGCCCTTCGCCGCGGCGGGACGAAACCGTCCGCTGCCGTACTCGATCACATCCGCACGCTGGACAACGACCCCAGCCCGACCGTCCGCCAGGCCCTCGTGGCCTTTCTCCGCGACCAGGGCCTGCTGGACGATGCTCCGCGTATTCGCGAAATGCTCAGCCGGGAACCCGCCGAGAGCGTACGCGAGGAAATCTACAAGGCCTTGGGCAAACTCATTGACGCCGATTCGATCCCTCTCTGCATGGCCGGGCTGGGCGATCCTTCCGAGCAGGTCGCCGCTGCGGCCGCCGACGCGTTGGGCCACCTCTGCGAGAAGGGCACCGGCAAACCGCCGGAGAAGCTCGCCGACGTGGTCCGCTCCCTCCTGCAAAGAGTCGAGCAGCCAGTAACCACGCTGCGTCTGCGGACGGATCTGGTCGAAGCCATGGCGGACATTGCGGCGCCGGCGTTCGGCTCCGTGCTGGTACGTTACGCGGGTCCGGACGAGCCGGAGTCCAGCGTCCGCCAGGCGGCCATCCGCGGCTTGGGCCGAATCGGCAACGCCGATCATCTGCCTGTGGCCTTGGACCGTTTGGCCCAGGACAACAATGCGGGTGTGCGAGAGGTCTCCGCCGAGGCAATCGGCCGACTGGGAGCCCAACCCGCCCATCTTCAGGCCCTGCTCAGCCGCCTGGATCCCAAGCTCGAACCGGCCGCTGCCGTTCAGAACCAAGCCTGGCGAGCCTACCAGTTGGTCTTTCAACGACTCTCCGACGCAGAGCAGGAGGCGGCTCTGGCGGTCTGGATGGACAGCGATCTCAAGACCCTCGGGCGCAAGATCGAGCTGCTCACGGGCCTGGAGGCTCAAGTGAGCGTGCGACATCCCGGTGGAGACCGGTTGATGGCTCTCCGCGAGCAATTGGGTGACGCCTGCTTGGCCGCTGGCCAGACGGACGAGGCGACCGCCGCCTGGAGCCGAGCCCTGGGGCTCGCCCCGGCCGACGACGTTCCCACCCAGACCCGGTTGGCCGGCAAGCTCGTCAGTGCGTACCTCAAGAACGGCAGCCCGGACAAGGCGATCACCCAGGCGGCCACAGCCAAGCTGCCCGAGGTCCGAGCCGCCGGTGCCGCCTTGCTGCTCCAATTTGTGCAAGACTTGGGCGCCACCGACGCCGAGGCCGCGGCCGGCTTCCTCGACCGCCTCCTCGCCGCGGTACCGGACGGCTTTGGCCCGGATTGGGCGGCGAAGTTCAAGGCCGCCCGGCCCGCCCCCCCTCCGCACACGCAATCGGCCCCGGCAGCCGCCAATACCCAACCGGCCGAGGGCTGATTGTGCAATACCCGCAACCCGCGAGCGTTGTCACCAACATTGGGCAGGATGATTCCGAGGCAGCCCCCGGTCGCTCCACCCGCGGTGTGGCCGGTTGGGGCCCCGCAAGGAGATAACGAACATGCTGAGGTTCAAACACGTGGCAATCAGTCTGTTGGTGGTCGGCAGTCTGGTCTGGGTGGTGGGAGCGCAGGCACCGGCCGGAGACGACGCCCCCCTGCCCGCCGACCAACAAGCCACCCTGCTCGAAAGGCACCCGGAGGCAGACGCGAACGGAGACGGAACCGTCACGCGAGCCGAGGCTCGCGAATTCTTCAGGCAGCAACAGCGCGACGCGGATCGTCCTCCACGCGATGATCGCCCCGGCGGCCGGCGGGGTGACCGTATGCGCTCGCCCCGTCTGGATCCGGCCGAGTTGCTGCAACAGCATCCGGAGTTGGACACCGACGGTGACGGCGTTCTCAGCGACAACGAACTGCAGGCGGCACGGACCAGCCTGGGACGTCCCGGCATCGAGCCCTTCCGACCCTACCCTCGCTTCTTCGACTGGCTGCTTGAACGGTTCGACGAGGCGGATCTCGACAAGAACGGCGAGCTAAGCAAGGAGGAGATCACCAAGCTGCGTGACCAATACGCCAGCGCACCGACAACGAGGCCGACCGATAGCCAAGCGGGCATGGGGGCACGCCAGTTGCTCAGCCGTTTCCCCGAGGCTGATGCCGACGGTGATGGACAGGTCACGCCTCAGGAATTCCGCGCGTATCGCGAGCGAAACCCGGGAGACTTCCGCCAAACCCTGCTCGAAAGGTACCCGGACGCGGACACCGACGGTGACGGCACGCTCAGCGACGACGAATTCAACGCCCTTCGGCAGCGAATCCGATCGCGGGTCGAACAGCGACCGGGCGGACAACCCGAGCCCCGCGGCCGTCAGCAAAGACGACGCTGATGGCTATCCGCTCCCCCATCCAAGGATCTCTCGCAGTTGTGCTCACCTTTCCGCGAGCCTTGCTCGCGAGATCACGTGGTGCTCGGCCCCGGTGGGCCGGAGGACTGATTCGAACAGTGTGATCTCGGTGACGGTCAACCGGCCGGCATGGAAAGCGGCCTGGGCCTCGACTGCCGAGCGAACACGGGCCGAATCGCGAAAATCGTTAAGCCGCCCGATGGTGAGATGCGGCGTATAGGGCCGCCCTTCCGGCTTGAAGCCCAGTTCCGCAAGCCGGGCCTCGCAGCCCTGCTGACATGCGGCCAACTCCGCCGCCGGCCGAGCAATCCCTGCCCAGACTACCCGCACGGGCCCCCCCCCCGGAAAGCAGCCGGCACCGCCAATCTCCAGTTCAAAAGGAGGGTACGCTTTCGCCGTCTCCCCTACCGCCGCACATACCGCGGCCACCTCGGCGTCCGGCACGTCACCGAGAAACTTGAGCGTCAGGTGGATCTGCTCCGGACGAGTCCAGCGCACGCTTCGCACCGTCGCCCGCAGTTCCTCCTGCAGGGCCGCGATTTGACCCCGCACTTCGGCGGGCAACTCGATTGCCAGAAAGCATCGCACCGGCCGACCCTCTGCTTATTCCTGCTCGATCTCGATCTCCGCCATCGCCGCGGTTTCGTCTGCGTCCGCGTACTTGGGAATCTCCGGCTCGGGCACCATGTCGATCAATCGCCGGACGATCTCGACCGAATCGACCCCCTCCGCCTGGGCCGCGAAATTGCACGCGATCCGATGGCGCAACACCGGGACCGCCACATGCCGCACATCCTCGATGCTCACCGTGTAGCGCCCGTCCATGGCCGCGAACGCCTTGGCGCCCCAGATCAGACACTGCCCCCCACGCGGCCCGGCACCCCAGTCCACCATCCTGCGAATGAACTCCGGGGACGACGGATCCCGTGGGCGCGAGGCCCGCACCAACCGCGACACATACTGCACCACGTACTCGCTGACCGGCACGGTCGCGATGAGCTTCTGCATATTCAGGATCTGCTGGGCGTTCACTATTTTGCCCAGATCCGCAGTGTGGCCGGTGGTGGTTGCCGCCAGGATCTGCTCTTCCTCTTTCTGCGACGGGTAGTCCACCCAGATGTTGAACATGAACCGGTCGAGTTGGGCCTCGGGCAACGGGTAAGTGCCCTCCTGCTCGATGGGATTCTGCGTGGCGATCACGAAGAAAGGGTTGGGCAACGGACACGTCTCGTGCCCCACGGTGACCTCCCGCTCCTGCATGGCCTGCAAGAGGGCCGCCTGCGTTTTGGGCGGCGTGCGGTTGATCTCGTCGGCGAGGATGATATTGGCGAAGACCGGGCCGCGCACGAAACGGAACTCACGCCGGCCCTCGGTCGTCTCATCGATCACATTCGTGCCGGTGATATCCGAGGGCATCAGGTCCGGCGTGAATTGAATCCGCCGGAAAGACAGGGTCATGATGTCCGCCAGCGTGGAGACGATCAATGTCTTGGCCAACCCCGGAACCCCAACCAGGAGGCAGTGCCCCCGCGAGAGGATCGCGACCAGGATCTGGTCGAGCACGTCACGTTGCCCGATGATCACCTTCCCGATCTCATCCACGATCAGACGGTAACTGCGCTGGAAGTGTTCGAGCAGAACGGCGTACGATTCTTTAGCCATATCAGCAACTCACCAGGGGCCAATGGTTGTGGCACCATTATGTGCCACCCGGTGGGCCGAGGCAACTTGTCGGCACCCGCGGCGTCGCACCGCGGCACACCGTCCTGTGACCATTGCCCGGGGCGCCTATCCCGGATATAAGGCACCGCAACACACGAGGAGGCCCGCGAATGAGCGAGACTGCACAGAGTGCCGGCGTGGAACCCCGTCAGCCCTGGTGGCGGGCGATCGGCCCGGCCCTGATCACCGCGTGCGTCGTCTTTGGCCCCGGAAGCCTGCTGATCAACTCCAAGGTCGGGGCCACCTACCAGTACGATCTGCTTTGGCTGCTGATCATGACCGGCGTGCTCATGGGCACCTATGTGACCATGTCGGCACGCATCGGCGTGGTCGGGCAAGGCTCGGTCTGCCAACTGATCGCCTCGCGAATGGGTCGTCCGCTGGCCGTCATCCTCGGCATCAACCTGTTCCTGATCTGCTCGGCTTTCCAGTTCTCCAACAACATCGCCGTGGTCGCCGCCGTCGACGCACTGGGCGTTGCCAGAGTCTTCGGCGATCCCGCCGCCATGAGCAAAAACCAGCTGAACTGGATCAACAGCGGCGTGCTGATCGTTTTCAATGCCCTGATCGTCGGCTTGGTCTTCAGCCTCGGCCAGGTCTACCGCGTGCTTGAACGAGGCATGAAGGTCATGGTCGCCCTCATTCTCGTTTGCTTCCTGGTCAATCTTCTGGTGGTCAGGCCAAACCTCCTCTCGCTGCTTTGGGGGCTGATCCCCGGCATTCCGGAAGGCGTCTCGCTGAGCTGGCCCCGACGCGACGTAAGCGGAGTCAGCGATCCGATGATCCTGATCGCCTCACTCATGGGCACAACCTTTTCCGTCGGCGGAGCTTTGTTCCAGAGCAACCTGGTCCGCGAGAAGGGCTGGAAAGTCGAAGACTACGACCGCGGCTTCCGCGACGCGGCAACCGGCGTATGCATTCTCACCGGTATTAGTGCGATGATCATGGCGACGGCCGGGACCGTCCTGTTCAACCGCGTGCCCGCTTCGGAGATCTCCGATATCGGTGTGCTGGCCAGGCAACTCGAACCATTGCTTGGTTCGGTCACCCATGCTCTGTTCACCATCGGGCTGCTGGCCGTGGCCATGAACCCCTTTGTCATCAACGCCATGATCGGCGGCACCATCCTGGCAGACGGCTTGGGTCAACCACCCAAGCTCAGTGACCCTTGGCCCCGCAGATTCACCGTCGTTGTCCTGCTGATTGGCATGGCCGTCGCCCTGCTGGTCACGCATACATCCATCAAGCCTGTGGATGCTATCGTGTTCGGGCAAGCCTTGACCGTCGTGGGCAACCCCCTCATGGCCGCCGCCATCCTCTATGTGGCTAACCGCCGCGACATCATGGGCGAACGCCGTAATCGCCTCGCCACCAACCTCCTCGGCAGCCTGGGGCTCATCCTGGTGATCCTCATGGCCGCCCGCGTCCTGTGGAGACTGGTCCTGCAATTCAGTTGAGCCATGGACGTCCGACACTGCCCGAAGAACAGTGGTGCATAGAAGCCCCGAGCGCGAGCGAGTGGGTGACGAGCCCCGAGCGCGAGCAAGCGGGTCACGAGCCCCGAGCGCGAGCGAGTGGGTGACGCGGGGGACACAAGGGTACGTCGCTGACGCTCCACCATCCCGTCGCTCGCGCTCCGGGCTCGTTGGCACGTCCCGTCGCTCGCGCTCCGGGCTCGTTGGCACATCCCGTCGCTGGCGCTCCGGGCCCGTTGGCGCGTTCCGTCGCTCGCGCTGCGGGCTCGTTGGCTCCTCGCGGCGCTTGCGTGTGGCTCGTTGGTGTGCCGGAGTCCGTCTCGGTCAATCGTTCGGAGAGACGATCGACCGGCCGGCATGCTCAGTCAGCAATGTGAGAGTAACCTCCGTCGCCTGGTAGAGCTGCTCCAGGTCGAGGTACTCGTCCGCGGTGTGTGCCTGGGCAATGTCTCCTGGGCCAAACAGCACCGACGTAATCCCCGCTTGGCTGAACGGCCCGGTGTCCGCGAAGTAGTTCACCCCACGCGGAGCATCCTGCCCGTTGACCTCTTCACAGAGGTGCAGCAGCTTGGTCGCCAGCGGCACACCCGCATCCGTATCCAGCCCCGGCTGGCTCTCGACGATCGCGACCTCGCAGTGCCCGCTGCCCCCCACATGCTCGGTCAGCATCCGCTCGAAATCCGCCATGACCTGCGTGTTAGGCCAGTCGGGCACCAGCCGACTGTCGATCCGTGCCCGACAACGTGCCGGCACGATGTTGATCTTCGAGCCTCCGTCGATTTGCGTCACCACCGCGGTCGATCGCCCCAGCAGGGCGTGAGTCCGACGCCCCAGGTATGCCGTCCACGGCCCGTGCACGAAATCCACCACCCGGGCCATCACCTCGATCGCGTTGCGGCCACACTCGGGCATCGAGGCGTGGCACGATCGCCCGCGCGTCTGCACCTCAAGCCACAGCGGCGCCTTGTGGCAGGTCACCACCTCGCAGCGTGTCGGCTCGCCCACAATCGCCGCCGTCGTGCGGAAGCCATGCTCCATCAACGCTGCCGCCCCGTGACAGCCCGTCTCCTCGCTCATCGTGGCGACGAAGTAGAGCTTGTCGGCCGGCAGACGCCCCTCCTCCCGAGCCAGGGCCAAAGCGGTCAGAAACGCCGCCATCCCCCCCTTGGTATCGCAGGCCCCTCGGCCGTACATCCGCCCGTCGCGAATCTGTGCCCGGAAAGGCTCGATGATCATGCCCTCGACCGTGACGGTATCCATATGCGCTTCCAGCATGAGGCTGGCAGCCCCCGTCTGGTCCGGCCAGTGGGCCATCAGATTGGGCCGGCCGGGCTCGACCTCCTGCCGTTCCACCGTCATGCCCATGCCGACCAAGTGGTCCGTCAGGAAGGCCGCGATCCGCTCCTCGGTCCGGTCACGTCGGGCCTGGGCTTGCGAGCTGACCGCGCTGTCAATATGCACCAGCTCGGCGAGCAAATCCCGCACCCGCTGCTTCTGAGAATCGGTGAGTTGCCGCATGGGGGCATCCTAACCCGCAGACGAGCGGCTGTCAGGGCGGTCAACCGTTGACCTCGTGGAAACAGACCTCATCCGTCGCCAGGTCCAGCAGGACCACCGTTGGAGTCACGACGCGATGCAGCGCCCCAGGGTTGACTACCCGCATCGGCCCGACCCGGTAATCCTCCGCGCGGTGCGTGTGGCCGTGGAACAGATAGTCATGCTCCGCGGCCCGCAATACCGTCGGGAAGGACCGCTCGTGCCCGTGGAAAACGGCGATCCGGCGGTGCCCCACCCGGATGGACAGCGGCCCCACCGGCCAGTCGATCCCCAGATCGGATAGATAACGCCGCCAAGCAGGCTCGGGAACGTCCGTATTGCCCCACACGAACCAGCATCGCCAGCCTGCCAGGGCGTCAAGAACGGGCAACCCCCCGACATCCCCGCAATGCACAACCGCCTCGGCCCCCACCGCCCGCAGCAGGGCCAGGGCGTCCTGGACCAAGCCCACGCGGCCATGGCTGTCTGACATGATGCCCAGTTTCATTCCGCCTCCTTGTCCACGGCTCCCAGGCCTGACCGGGGGATCCGATCGCTCAGCCCGTCGGGAGTGCATCTTCTGTTGAGGGGCAGGCCTCATCCGTGTTGCACTGCTCTGTGAGCAGTGTTTTCGGGGGAGAGGCACTGCTGACACAGCAGTGGCACACGACGGCGCGCGCCAAGCCCGCCAGCCGCCACGGTTCGGTGGATGCCCCCGCCCATCGGCTGCCCACCGTCCGCGATTTGCCTAACGGGCCGTCTCATCTTAGCATACCCCAATTCCCAACACGCGGGGGAGGAGCCCCGCGATCCGAAGAAACGATAGACGCTATGTTTGCAGTTATCAGTGACATCCACAGCAATATCGAGTCCCTGACGGCCGTCTTCGACGCCATCGACGCCCGCGGCGTCAAGAAAGCCGTCTGCCTCGGGGACATTGTCGGGTACGGCCCCAATCCCCGCGAATGCGTCGACCTGATCATCGACCGCTGCGATGTGGCCATCTGCGGCAACCACGACCACGCGGTCTTCTACGAGCCCTACAACTTCAACGTCGGCGCCGAGCGAGCCTGCTACTGGACCCGGCAAATGCTCGAGGATGAGCCCAAGAAAGCCCTCCGCGACCGCAGATGGGAATTCCTCGGCAAGCTGCCCGTGCGGGCCACATACGAAAACATGCTCTTCGTACACGGCTCGCCACGCCGCCCGGTCAACGAGTACCTTTTCGCCGACGATGTCTACTCCAACCCGCACAAGCTGATGGCCAACTTCGAACGCCTGCAGCACATGGCTTGCTTCGTCGGGCACACCCATGTGCCGGGGATCTTCGTCGACGACCCCTACTTCGAATCGCCCGACGAGCTGGCCGAACCTGGCGTCTACGAGATCGCCGAAGACGACAAAGTCGTCATCAACGTCGGCAGCGTCGGACAACCGCGAGACCGCGACCCACGGGCTGCCTTCGGAATCGTGGACCACGGCCGCGTCGAGTTCATCCGCCTGGAGTACGATATCGATAAGACTGTTCACAAGATTCTCAACATGCCTGAGCTTGACGACTTCCTTGGCCACCGGCTGCTGGAGGGCCGCTAACCCCACCGACCGCCTTGTCGTCCGACAGCAACACTGGCATGCAAGCCTCTAAAAGGGAAAGGGTGTAATGCAGACCCGGCGAATGATTTTTGCCCTGTTCGCTTCGATCACGGTGTTTTATCTGGCCCTGCTGATCATGACGCGATTTGCGCCTCCGACTCCGCCGCCGGCCACACAGCCCGCGACGAGCCAGCCAACCGATCGCCCCGCCGCGACGGTCACCCAACCGGCCGCCACTCAGGCGGAGGCATGGGAGCAGACTCAACCCGAGACCAGGCCGGAGACCTCCCAGAACGTCATTGTCCGCGGCGGGTCGGATTCCGCACCCAAGCGGATCGGCAACACCGACGAAGGCAACCCCTTCCCCATGGCCATCGACCTGTTGCCCCGTGGAGCGAGTGTCACCACCGCCGCCATCCGCGACCACTGGCAGACTGTCGACCGGCAAGCCCCCTACACCGTGATGTCGCCGATGCTCGTTCCCGACGCCTCACGCCTGGTGCACACCTTCCACTCGTTCGTCACCCCGCGGCTGCGTCTCCAGAATCTCGAGATCGACGTCGACCTGGAGAACGTGCTCTGGTCCGTTGAACACCATGCCGCCGATCAGGCGGTGTTCGCTGTCCGCATCGAGGCCCCCGACGGCCGACCATTGGCCCGCGTGGTCAAGACCTACACCTTGGCCGAGCAGCCCGCCAAAGGCGATGCCAGCACCTACGATTTGGGCCTCACCCTCTCCGTGGAGAACCTCTCCGACGGCCCGCTGGAAGCCATTCTTGTCCAGCAGGGCCCCGTCGGGTTCCACAAAGAGGAACAACGCACTGAAGACCGCCGCATCATCGGGGCCGTCTGGCAGCAGGGGCACTTGCTCTCGAAAGGACACTACCGCAAGGAAATCACCAAGAAACACGTGCTCGCGCTCGGAGCCGACAGCGACGAGCAGCAGGAACGCATCGCCTGGGCCGCGGTGACCAACAAGTTCTTCACCTGCATCATGGCGCCCGCCGGGCGACTCGGCCCGCAGGACCAGCCCCGATTCGCGCGCGTCGAGGCCCTGCCCCTCGTCGAGGAAGCCACCGACCACGATGAGGACATGACCTTCCGCTACATCAGCACGCCCCTGATCCTCGCAGCCCATGGCAATACCGCCGAGGTCGCCTTTGACTGCTACATCGGCCCTAAATCCAAGGTCGCCTTCGAGCGCGTCGAAGCCTACAGCCGGCGTCAATACTACGATGTCATTCGCGAAAGCTTCGCCTGGTGCACCGCCGACGCCTTGGTCGGCCTGATGATGTTCCTCCTCAACGCCTTCTACAAGGTTCCGCCCCACAACTACGGGATCGCCATCATTGTGCTGGTTCTTCTCGTCCGCGGTATTCTGCACCCTCTGACCCGCAGGAGTCAGATCAACATGATGAAGATGCAGAAGCAGCAGGCCGAACTCCAACCCAAGCTCCAGGTGGTCCGCGAAAAGTACGCCAACGACCGCACCAAGCTCAACCAGATGACCATGGAGGTCTATCGCGAGGCAGGCATCAACCCCGCTTCCAACATCCTGAGCTGCCTGCCAATGATGCTCCAGTTACCCATCTGGGTCGCCCTGTGGACCGCCCTGGCCTCGACCATCGAGATGCGCCACGCCCCGTTCGACGGCTGGTGGATTCGCGACCTGGCGGGGCCCGATACCGTCATCGCCTTCAGTGAGCCCGTGAACATCCCCATCATCGGGTTCCTCATGGGCGGACCTCTCCACTCCCTCAACCTGCTGCCTATCCTCCTGGGCATCTCGCAACTGCTCCAGGCCAAGTACATGCCGCATATGCGCTCCGCCAGCAACGCCCCGCGCAAGCCCGACGCACCCCAGGATCAGATGGAACAGCAGCGCAAGATGATGATGTTCATGAGCATCATCTTCGTGTTCTTCCTGTACAACGCTCCCTCCGGCCTGAACCTCTACATCATGTCCAGCAACATCTTCGGCATCATCGAACAATGGCGCATTCGCCGGCACATCGCCGACCTCGAAGTGCGACGCGAGGCCGAAGAACGCCTCTACGGACCGAGACCGCCTAAACCGCGAAAGAAAGGCTGGCTCCACAAGAAGTGGGAAACGCTGGCCAAAGAAGCTGAAGAAGCCCGCAAGATCCAAAGCGAACGCAAGAAACCCGGCAAGACCAAGCGTTAGGGCGCTTCACGACTCATCGTAGCGGTTGCCCCCCCGCCGCGGCCTGCCCGCCGGGGCGGACGGGCTGTGGCGACCGGCGTATTCCTTGTGGGTTCACCGGCCACCGGAGACGGCGGCCTCTATGCCATTGCGTGAAATGCTCTGGCCGCTCAGTCCGCGGCAAGCGCTCGTCAGTCCTCACGACGCCGCTCGGCGGTCGGCCCGCCAAAACCGGTCAGCTCCAGTCGGGCCTCCAGATCGTTGTCGCCGTACTGCTCCATGCGTACCATCCCAAACACGGGAGCCGCCGGGCTGACCCAGGTGCGCCGAAGATAGCGGACACCTTCATCCGTCCACTGTTCCTCATACACGGTCACATCCCACGAACGCCCCGCGGCCTCGATCACCGCCGCATGACTTGCCCGCTCGGCCCTTCGCCCGCGGGTGAACGTCGCCACCGGATCGTAGTCCCGCAATTCCTCCCGCCCCGCAGGCAAACCCAGCGGACGCCCATTCATCAACACCGTCACCTGAACATCCACCGAAACCATCCCCGCATGCATGACCTCGTACAAGATCTCGTACGACTCCAGGGCGACGAATCGTGCCCACTCTCCCGCCTTGGCATCCGCCAACGGCTCGAAGGACGGGACTTCGTACCCTGCCCGCTCTTGCGGTTCCACCGATCGGTCCGTCGCCGGGCTTGTCGTCGATGGCCCGCTCGCGTCCATCCGCCCGGGCGTGGGGGCACTCGTCACCACCGCGGAGCTGGTCGACGTGGCCTCATCACTGCTCGCCGATATGAACTCGCCAACCTCCGCTCTGCCCGCACGCGATGTCTCGGAACCCCCGGGAGAGTGCGCTTCCTGGTCACAGCCGACCACCCAGCCGAACGACAAGACAAGAGCTCCAAGCCCGACATTCGCCGCTTTGAATCGAAGTGCCTGCACCGAACGCGTTCTCCTGCACAGATGGGCCGCCGCTGCCCGAAGACCCCGGCCGCCATTGTCACCCTAATCCCGCGCCTCGCAAGCCTCAGCCACTTGCCTGGGCCAACTTGAAGCCTATCCTCTGGATAAACACGAACGCAGTGCGACTGCGGTGGGGTAGCGGCCGCCCCCCGAGGCGGAAGGCGTATCGTTGGCGAATTCGCCGGGACGAAGAGGCAGCCGCTGGGCGGCGATAAGGTTTCAACCGCCGGTCGCCACGGCTCGGCTGCCTTCGGCTCTGAGGCGCTCTTCGAGCCCGAGCATGAGGCTCAGCCTCAGAGCCGAAGGAAGGCTCGAAGAGAGCTCGCCGAAGTCAGGGGACGACCGCTACGATGAGTCGTGAAGCGCTCGGGCCCCAAAAGGCGCTGAACGCGTGCCTGGACAGGAAACTGGGATCTTGCGTGCTCTTGATGCGAGGAACTGACATGGCCAAATCAACAAGCAAGGCAAAACCGTATCCGGCAGCCGGCTCCAAAGCGCCGGCCTTCTCCGCTCCGGCTTCCGACGGCAAAACCGTCAAGCTGGCGGATCTCAAAGGCAAGGTCGTCGCTCTTTACTTCTACCCTAAGGATGATACCCCGGGGTGCACCAAGGAGGCGTGCGGGTTCCGCGACGCCTTCGACAAACTCAGAACCGCGGGCATCGAAGTCCTGGGCGTTTCCCCCGACTCCACCAGTTCGCACCGCAAGTTCATCGACAAGTTCGCCCTGCCCTTCCGCCTCCTGGCCGATGAAGACCACGGCATCTGCGAGGCGTACGGCGTGTGGCAGAAGAAATCCATGTATGGCAAAGAGTATTTGGGCGTCGCCCGAACCACCTTCGTCATAGACCGCGACGGCACCATCGCCCACGTCTTCGAGAAGGTCAAGCCCGACGGCCACGAACAGGAAGTGCTCGACTGGGTCCGCCAGAATCTCAACTGAGAGTGGGGATCTGGGGCACAGGTCGGGGATCGGGCGCCGGGGTGATGAGTGATGAGTGGAGAGTGGAGAGCGAGCCGGGGACGCAAGTCCCCGGGTAACCGAGGGACCACAGGTCGCATCGCTCACGCGGGGTTCACGCGTGACGCCTGTCGCCGGGCTTGCTGGTGCACGATCCAGGCATTCTTGAACGCGCCCTTGACCAATCGCGGCAGCGAGAAGCCGATCGGCAGCAAGAGGGGGAAATGGAAATCCAAAACGCGGAGTTCCGCCAACGGCGGGCCCAGGATTTCGATATGTTCAAGGTAAGGCGTGCCCACGCCCAACTCGCGAGCCGCCTGCAACGTCCGCAGCTGCGCGGGTTTGATGCCTACAAGATCCGCCGCCACCCGTTCCAGCGCCGGCCCATCGGTCGCGGCCAGAACCAACCCCATCGGTCGCGCTGTGCCGTGAATCGGGCCCTTGCCCTCCATCGCCACGATCGCATCCACAATACTGACTACCGGCCGAAGCATCTCGAACGTCTCAACGAGCATCCGGCCGAAGTAATTCTCGTACCCCCCCGCCTTGACGTGCCACCAGGCCTTGCGACGCCCACCCACGCAGCCGAACATGTTCTTGATCGCCACCGTTAGCAGCACTTGCCGGTGGGCCTTGAACTTCGGCAAACTCACGATCGCGTCGGCATCAAGAGCCGCGGCGTCCACGGTCAACTGCTTGAAAACCTGCCCACGTGGGTTATGTGCCCGCACCGGCCGCGTGAACGGCACCACCGGGACACCAAGCCGCTCCAGACCCTCCAACACGCCCAACGCATGCAGGGCACCCGTCACCGAGCCCCACGCCGGCGAGTCACCCACGAACGGCCGAGCACCATGGTCCAGTAGTTGCCGACATACCTCAAGGATCATCGCCGGATGGGTTTGCGCAGGCCGTTCCGGCGGCACGGCCGAGATGCAATTCGGCTTGACCAGCACCCGATCCCCGCGACGAATCAGTCCATCCCATCCCCCAAAGGGCTCCAGCACTTCGCGGACTGCACGCTCCAGAATCGGCACCTCGTAACTGGCCGCCCGAGCGATGGCGACTCGCGCCTTCGATGCTGTCGATGTGTCGCAAGCCATCAGCGTATGGACTACCCAGAATCCTCTCGCCCCCCCACCGACAGAACACCCCGCTCAGCCGGTACTCACAGCGTGGCCATCCGACGCCGTTGGCCAAGTATAGGGGGCTGATGCCCGGAATCGTAATGCAACGCGGTCGGCGGGCTCCAGACAGCGGAAGACCGCGGCAGTTCACTCACCGCGGTCTCCAATTCTGCCGACAGCTCCGACCCTGCAGCGCAAGGGCGCGAGACCGGCCTATCCAGCGTCGTCCTGTCACGCACTCTCGTATTTGATCGCTTCGCAGGGACACTCCTCGGCCGCTTGAATGATCTCCTCACTGTGGGCCTTCAGAAACTCGGCGTCGTTGCTGATCACCTTGGCGACGTCGTTGTCCATCTCCATCGCCTCCGGAGCAACAGCCACGCAGGCCTCGCACGCCGTGCAATCATCCGCTTCGACCCAAGCCTTGGTCACTATTTTCGCCATGAACCTGATCTCCTCTTTGCGGGCCGGCCCGACGATAACCCGGCCCAATACGTCCACCCGGGAAAAGGCTAGGATACCATACAAGACACGGATAACAAGGGTCCATCTCCCCGATTTCAGCCCGGCCCTCAACGCACGGCAGGCATCCCCTCCGCACCTGACGCGCACCGAAAACGAGGCGCGCCCCGTCAGATGTTCAACGACCACTCCGTCAGGGCCACAATGTACCTGACATCCAGCAGCCAACGAAGCAGCATCTTCGCCGGGACCAAGCCCATCCCCATCAGCAACACACTGAACACCAAGTACCGCACACTCCCCATCCGCTCACGAAGCCCTCGCCATGCCGTCCGCGAAAGCACCCAGGGCATCACAAGGAAGTAGAACCCCAGCAACACAATCCCAGGCAACTCTCGCACCACAGGCCGCCACAAGGCAGCCTCTGCCCCGAATCCTGCCTCCATCTCGCTCCGCTCACCCCAAACCATCGCCGATAGGTTGACCAGTTCTGCCGGAGACTCCGTGTGCGGATCCCAAGGCTCAAAGGGCCCGTAGAGCGTCCAGTTCGGACCACGCAGAAATGTCCCGACCAGAATCGGCAGCATCCACAGCAGAATGAATGCCGCCAGAAACACAGACACCGCCAATGGACGCTCGCGCAGCGTGTAGTACCCACTGCCCCGAGGGTTCCTATCCAGATACGGTAACGCCGACAGGCCCACCACCATCACCACAGGCAGGACCACCCCCGCCAGCCATGGGTCGAAGTAAACCAGAAGCTCCTGCAGACCCACAAAGTACCACGGCGCCTTGGCCGGGTTGAGCACTGTCTCCAGATCCGCCGGCGGCTCCAGCGGAGCACGGACCAGCAGCGACCATATCACCAGAAACGCCGAGCAGGCCACCAGAGCTACCAACTCCAGGAAGACCAGGTGCGGCCAAGTGAGTACCTTGTCGTCCGCGCCCGCCTCAAACGGCGGCTCGCCACGCTCGGCCCGGTCGTCGTTCACCGCCGCTTGACGCAATCCCCGCCACACGAAGAAACACAACAACAGTACCAGCAACAGGATCGCCAAGTTGTCCGGCCGACAGACCTTGTCCCGCAGAACCGGATCCAAACCGGCCAACGTGACCACCGCCAACAACCCGCCCAGCAACAACGCCGCCCACCTCGGCCGCGTCCACACCCGGTACCACCATAGCCCGGCAACCAGTCCAATCGCGCAGATCGTCATCACGCGCGCGGGGTGGGCCAGCCAGTTGCTCCCCTCCCGCAGGCTGTCGATAGTCCACGCTTCCGCGATCATGGACCGCGCCTTTCCGTAACTCGCCGCCCCACCGGCCAGGAAACCTCACAACGGCCCGCTGATACCGCCGTCTCTGCGAATCCGCCAGAAGTGCACCGCCATCAACACGCCCGCCAACACCGGCAAGGCCACGCAGTGCAGAACGTAGAACCGCATCAGAGCTGCCGGACCTACCGCAACACCCCCAAGCAAGGCAAACCGGACGTCGGAGCCCGGATGCACCAGCGGGATGCCCTCGACGGCCAACAACGAACTACCCGGCCCTTCACTGCCAAGCCACGGCGCCGCGGCAGCCATATTCGTCCCTACCGTCACCGCCCACAGAGCCAACTGATCCCAAGGCAACAAATAGCCCGTGAACGACATGAGCATCGTCAGCACCAGCAGGCACACACCCACCACCCAGTTGAACTCCCGCGGCGGCCGGTAACTGCCGGTCAGAAACACACGCAGCAGGTGAAGCCAGCAGGTGATCACCATGAGATGCGCACCCCACCGGTGGATCTCGCGAAGCAACCCGAACGAAACATGCCCTCGCAGCCCGACCATGTCGTGGTATGCGTATTCCGCAACCGGCCGGTAGTAGAACATCAACAGGATGCCCGTCACCGCTTCGACCAGAAAAAGGAAGAAGGTCAACCCGCCCAAGCACCAAGTGAACGAAAGCCGCACCCCGCTCCGACGCAACTCCGGGGGATGCAGATGCAGGAAGACGTTGCCCATCACCGCCAGAACGCGGCTTCGGCGATCACGCGGAATGCCCTGCCGAAAGACGGACCGCCAGAGCTGCGATGCGCGAATGGATTCGCCTAGTCGTCGAAGCATACCCATCATGTCGCCCGAACCGCACATCCCGGGTCAAGATTCGGCCGACGGCTCCAACCGAACCATGCTCTCCGAATGCCCCCACTCGCCCCGCTCGCCTCGGAACCGCCGCCGGCCGTCAACGATCACCCTCCCATCCTCCACGGTCACACGAAGACGCTCCAACGGCCGAGGCGCCGGGCCTTCGCGATTCACGCCCGCCAGATCAAACCCGCTGCCGTGGCAAGGGCATTTGAACCGCCCGTCGCGATCATCCCAGTTCAACAGGCAGCCCAGATGCGTGCAGCTCGTGCTCAGCGCGACCAATCCTTCCGGCAATCGCACAACCCAAAACCCCTGCCGCTTGAAGCGTTCGTCTACCGTGCCCAACGATACTTGGGCGTACCCAGCCAGCTCGCCGATATCCACCAGCACTTCCGGCTCCGCCGTCACATTGGGTGCGAGCAGCCGCGGCACGCCCAGAACACCGACGGTGCCCCCAAGCGTCAGCGCGGTCCACCCAACACCCGCCGCCGTCAGCACCGTTCGCCTCGCCAAGGGCGCAGTAGCCCCATCGCTTTCGGTGCCTCCGCGGCTCCTGCCGGGGTCACCGTTTGCGCTTCTCGGGGTGTCTTCAGATCGCATAGGGGGGATTATAGCCGCAACCGGCCTCAGCCGAACCCGGCGCGCGGAAACTGCCCAACGAACCACGTACCCGCCCTGCCAAGTCAGAGAAGATCCCGGCGGCACGAAGTGAACCGCGGAACACAAACCCTCGCCGCAAACCCCACAATCAAAGTGCTGTTGCGTCCGGAGTCGGCAACGAAGCTTCACTCGCCGGACCACGCGTCGCCGTCGAGCTCCGCAAGCAGACACGCCCCGGAACAAAGACCAGTTGTGGCCGGGCGCCAGGCGTGGCCGAGAGCAGTAGTTCGGTCGCCCAGTCGATGATCCGGTCACGATCCGTTTCGTAAGCGGTCAGATTGCGCTCCGTCGGCAATTTTGCACCAGGCTCGGCGATCACCGCGACGGCAAGCTGCCCGGGCACGCGAAGCCCGGCTTCTGCGGCTTGGTCCAGAACCGCCGCCGCCGCCTTCGTCCCCACGCAAACCCATGCCCCGCCAAGATCAGGCAGCCCGCCATGACTCACGGTGCAAACCGGGCGGCAAGCCATACCGTAGCGATTCAGAGCGGCTTCGTAACCCAGCGGTGCTGCCCCGGCCGCAGGCAACAGACTTGGATCCACAGCCAACGTCACTTCCTGATGCCCAAGCTGGATCAAGTGCTGCGTCAGCTCGAACGCCCCGTGGGCGTAGTCGACCGTCACTGCCGACACTCTGCCGGCATTGTGTATGTTGTTAGTCAGCACGACCGGAAGATGACGACGCTGAATACCCGCCAGCAACCGCAGAGGCGGCACTTGCCCCACGGCAATGAAGCCCATCGCGCTCTTGAGCCGACCGCAATGCAGATCGCGCTCTTTGCTCGCATCGATAACCTGCTCGAGGCGACACCCCTGGCGCTCCAGCAGACCACGGGCGCGGTTGTACAGGTAATCCGCATCTGTGCCGTTCCCATCACTGGAAACAAGCCAGCCAAAACGTCGCCCGGCAGGCTGCCCGTCAAGAGCAGGCTCTTCACTACCGGTCACATACGTCCCGCGTCCCACCTGCCGCGACAGCAAGCCCTCGGCAGTCAGGTCGCTCAACGCTTTATTGACCGTCTTGGCATTAGCGTCATAGCGTTTCCCTAGGATTCGCTCGCCCGGAAGCTTGCCGCTCAGTTCGCCGGTCTGGATCGCCCTTCGAAGCCGTTCGCGCAACCGTTGGTACTTGTAGCTGACTTGGGCGGTTAGAGCGCCCCCGGCTGTCGTGGTGTCAGTAGTCATTGATCTCATCCCGAAAAAAGGTGGTCGACAACATCCGCGGCACCAACGCCAATGCGCCGCTTTATCGGCCTCGGAAATGGGGGGAGAAGTGGGCCACGAACTACGGGGAGAGCAGCCCTGTGCCACTTCTTAGGCGCGCTACATTGTGCACCAGAGGGAGCACTGTGTCAAGCCCCTCAGAACATTTTAGGGCGTTTTCCCTAGTCCTTTTGAGGCGGTTGGCGGCGTGCCCCATAGCCGTTGACTCAGTTTGAAGTCCCGCCGTGAAGCGTCCATTCTGGGGATGCTTACCGAGAAGATCATCCCGAGTCTATGGCACCGCATCGCCGTGTATTAGGCAGTTAAATCGTTAAAACTACTGACACAGAGCGTACGCTCTACATGCTCCATGCCTCCCATAGCGTGCGGTAGTACTTGAGGAAGCGCACGGCGTCCTCATCGTGAGCGGACTTCATCGCCTGGATCTCGATCAACGCGTAACGGTCGTAGCCGGTCTTATTGAGCAACTGGAGCAGTTCTGGCCATGGGTATGGATTGGTCAACTCGTTGATGTGCACGGACCAGATCCGGTCGCGGAGCGACTCGAAGTAAGGCTTGACAGACCCATCCTTCAGGTCGTGCGGATGGTTGCAGTTCCAGGTCACACCGACGTTGGGGTGGTTGGCGACATCCATGATGGTGCGAATGTGGGGCGGATGAGACGTACCCCGGCCGTGGACTTCGAGCCAAATCTCCACACCCATCCGGGCGGCGGCCTCGCCACATACCCGCAAGGCGTTGCCGATCTGCTCGAGGGTCTTGCGCTCTTCGACTTCCTGGGGCAATGCGTTGGGACGGACTTTGACACCCTTGGCCCCGACGTCGTGGGCCAGGTCCACGAACCTCTTGGTCAACTCGATGTTCTGAGCCACGACGGCCGGGTCCGGGGAATGATATTCACAGACACTGCCCAAACCCCACAGGACGATTCCGGCATTGGCGAACTGCTTGCGAACCTCTTCTCGCCTCGTTTTCGATGTATCCGGCTCGACCCCGTGTCGGTGCGTCGTGCGCAGCTCGACCGCGGCCATACCGACCTGGTGACATCGCTCGATGATGGTGGGGATATCCCAACCCGCGGCGATGTTGTAGGTGACCATGCCGAGCTGCATTCGCCGACTGCCGGCCACACCTCGTTGGGTAGTCGACGGAGTCGCCGCTTCCGCGGGTGCCCCCGAGCCCTCGGCGGACATCGCCCCGAAAGCCACACTCGCAGCGAGTGCCGCCGAGCCCTGGAGGAGTTGTCGTCGGTCCACAGGCTTCCTCACAATGGGCCTCCTTCGCAGAACGAGTGTCGCCTTGTGCCAGGAATCGCGAAGGCAGAGCTTACCCGTAGCCCACGCCGGGACGCAAGCGGACTGACCGACGCAGCTCGCGAGAGAGACGTGCCAACATCGTCGTCGTGCGACGCTCCTGAGGACGAAGTCCACTGATTGATGGACATCTCCTGGCATCTGTGATTGAAAGTAGCAAGCTGCTTTGGTTGCCGCGAAGACGCCGGCTGCAGCACCATAGGCCACCAGCCCCGGCCCGCCGTGGCGGGGCGGCGACGGCCAGGAAGCATCGCTGTCGCGTTAGACGGGAATCAGGCCGGGCTGGACGCTGCCTGCTTGAATCTGCTTCATGCTGCAGCAGTTGCGTCCCTTCTCCTTGGAGCAGTAGAGCTGCTTGTCCGCGGCCTCGATGAGCATCTTGGCGGTGAAGGGCTTGCCAGCGCGAGTCAGAAGTGCGGCCCCGACGCTGATGGTGACGCGATGGGTTTGTCCATCCTTCTCGACGACGCACTCTTCGACCGCTTTGCGGATCTTGACGCTGATATGAGCCACGGTCATCCGATCCGCATTGGGCAGGATAACCGCGAATTCCTCGCCGCCGTATCGTGCGACGAGATCCACACTGCGTATACAGGGTCCCAGGCAGGCGGCGACCCGCTTGAGCACCGCGTCACCCGTGAGGTGTCCATAGGCGTCGTTGAATTTCTTGAAATGGTCGATATCCATGATGATCAGACCGATGGGGCATTGCTTGCGGCAGCTCTCATTCCAGGCAAGGCCCAATCGGTCGTCGAACGCGGCCCGGTTGGCGATTCCGGTGAGCCCGTCCGTCCAGGCTTTTTTCTGAAGCCCTTCGTTCTCTTTGGCGATGGCTTCGGTCTGAAGCTGAGCAGCCAAGCTGAGTTCGGTAAGCACGTTACCGGCCTCGGCCTGAATCTCGGCGAGGGACCGCTTGCATCCATCGCTGACCGAAAGGATCGCCGCCAACTCGCGAAACTCGCGTTGCAGAGTCTCCAAGGACTTGGCTAAGTCATCCTCCCCGTGGAACAACGGCGAAGCGAGCAGTTTCTGGCGACGACTTGAAAGCACCACATCCGGGGCCGCTTCGCAGAGCAGATCGGCGAGGTCCGTGGCGGTCGCCACAACCGCAGCCAAGGCGCGGAGGCTTGGATCGCCGTCCACCTTCTCCGGGGTGCGCTGATAGCGTACCGCATCGGACAGCCGATCGGGGATTCCCCATTCCGCCAGGAGATCGGCTCCCAGCTCGTGGTGCGAGTTCCCCAGGTAGGCTGATTCCTCCTTCTCTGTCCGCCCGAGCGTACCTCCCGCGGCCTGCAACACGGCTGGATAGTCCTTGGGCATGCCTACCGCGAAAACCAGCTTACCGATGTGCGAGAGCAGACCGGCGGCGAACGCTTCCTCCGGTGAGAGAGGCCTGTTTCGGACAGCCAGGTGACGCGCCGACACCGCACATCCCAGCGAGTGAGCCCAGAACCTCTCGTAGTCGAACCCTCGGCAAGCCTTGGCATCATCGGTGGACACCAAGGAGAAACTCAAAGCCATCAGGCGTACGGACCGCATACCCAACAGCAGGACGGCGTCGCGGACGTTTGTGATCTTCTTGTTGGCTCCTACAAGGGCGGAATTCGCGTATTTGAGCAACCGGAGGGACAGTGCGGGGTCCGCGGCGAGCGTGTCGGCGAGTTGTCCAAGGGAGACGTCCTGGCTTTGGCACAGCTGCAGAATCTGAAGGGCCATGCCAGGAGGGCTGGGCAGGCTGGCCGTTCGTTTGATCTTATCCAGCAGGGTCCCACTCATACTTCCACGTCCTTGGATGGAAGGCCTTACGCGTCCGCCATCATTGCCGCCATTTCCTGATCGCTCACGAGGAAGGTGCCCAGATACCGTGTCGCGTCCTCGACAGAAAGGACACCGCCCAATGCGAGGGCTTCGGTGATATCCGCTGGCACACGAAACTCCTGAATCTTGACGAGGGCGCTGACCTGCTGCTCGGTCAGGCAGTTGAGTTCCACCGCGATCTCTCCGAACCGACGGTCCGGTTCTTCTCGCTGGCGGTCGAGAATGATGTCAATCTGGTCCGTCCGGAGCAAGCCGTGACTCACCGCGATCATACCGATGGGCTCACGCACGAAGCGTTTGTGCTCGGCGAGTTGTCTCGCGACGTTTGGAGGTATCAGATCCCGTTCAACCAAGAACTCGACAAAAGGGTGCTTCATGGCACTGCCTCCCGACCCACCGACACGTTGGGATATGTGAGCGGCCCTGAGTTGCATGGTGCATCGCCGGGCGAATAGGCGAGCCACGTTTCCCGCGTGTGCAGGCGAGACTCAACCACGGCAAGATGCGAAGACACGCGTGACAGGTGACGTTTCTTCAGCTCGCCGTTCCTCATTCTCAATTCCCCCGATGTTGCGGCATGCGGTATAAGGGGTGGGTTCACCCCAACACGCTTGTACGAGATCATCGACCCAATAGCCGGGAGGCATAAGAACTTTACTGTACGGCATGACATCGTCTGATAACATCGAAGCGGGACTTGCTGACGAGCACTTTCCGCTACCCCGGCCGCGTCGCGTGGCTGGAAGTGGATCTTGGATTCCCCTTGAGTTGCTTCAGCCGACACCGCGGTTATCATGCACGGATAGCAGGGTGCCTTCGCGGGTGCAGAATCAGGGAAGGCCCCAGCCGGACAAGGAGGTCGTTATGCCACGGCAAACCATGTCAGTCGTCGCCCGACCGGTTCCCACAAACAGCTTACTGCCGACCGGATCGACAAGGCATAGCCGCGGGGGTCTCAATCCGCGGGGGTCTGGCTTGGCTGTACTCGGCGTGCGACACCGATCGGTGGGTCTTACGTGCGGGCTGGGTGTCTGGCACTGCCGCTGGCTGGCGGTTGTGTTCACGACAATGCTGGTCCCCGTTGCATTCGGCCAAACGCCCGCCGACGAAGCATCGCTTCGCCGCCATGTGGCGTGGCAGGTAGCACTGGACAGCGTGGGCTTTTCGCCCGGCCTGATCGACGGTCGCATCGGACCGAAAACGATCCTGGCCACTCGCGAGTTTCAGCGGGTGCGCGGGCTGCCGATAACGGGCGAGTTAGATACGGCCACAACGGCGGCGCTCAAGGTATCACCGGACACGGTCTTCGGCCGGTATACCATCGAGGCGGCCGACTTGGCTCAAATCGGGCAGGTGCCGCAGAGTTGGGTCGCCAAGAGCAAGCTGCAGCGACTTGGACATGAATCCCTCGAACACGTGCTGGCTGAGAAGTTCCACTGCGCCAGGCACTTGCTCAACACGCTGAACCCCGGCCGATCGATCAACCAGCTTCGAGCCGGCGAGAAGGTCATTGTCCCGAATGTGACCGAGCGTAGCTCGTGGCCGCAGGCGACACACCTGGAGGTCAACCTTGCGGAGAAGGTGATCCGGGCGATCGGTCCAGATCGACAGCTCATCGCCTTGTTCCACTGTTCGATTGCGGCATCCAAGACCAAACTGCCAAAGCAGAACGCCGAGGTGATCAAGGTGGCCGAGAACCCTACCTACACCTTCGATCCGCGTATGTGGCCGGAGGTCAAGGAAAAGGTGCCCGGGCGACTGGACATTCCGCCCGGACCGCGTAACCCGGTCGGCGTGTTTTGGATAGGGCTCAGCTTGCCGGGGTACGGCATTCACGGCACACCCAACCCGGAGCTGATAGGCAAGACGGGGTCACACGGTTGCTTTCGGCTGGCCAATTGGGACGCGCTTCGTCTTGGGCGAATGATCCGGGTGGGCATACCCGTGCGGTTCGTGAATGAAGCTGACGGCAAGCTGGCAAGCCGATGAGAATCCGAGGCGTTATCTTTGATCTCGACGGAACGCTGGCCGACACTCTGGCCGACCTGAGTGACGCGGTCAATGCGGCGCTGCATGAGTTCGGATATGCGACTCACGCGACAACCCAGATCCGAGCCTGGATCGGGGAGGGCCTGCCGCTGCTGTGTCGCCGGGCGATGAGCAACGGCGACGAAGTGAGCGCCGAGCGGCTGGACAGCGAGGTCGTGGGCCAAGTCGTGACCGCGGTCACGGCACACTACCGGGAACACCGGCTGGACAAGACCCGCCCTTACCCGGGCATCCCCGGACTGCTGGACGCCTTGACCGCGCAGCAGGTACAGCTTGCGGTCCTGACCAACAAGCCTCACGAGCATACGGAACCGCTGGTCAGCACACTCCTGGGTCGCTATCCGTGGGTGGTGGTCCAGGGTTGCCTGCCGGATGGGTTGCGGAAGCCGGACCCACGGACGGCTTGGCCGATCCTGTCGCAGATGCGGCTGCGTGCGTCCGAAGTGGCGATGGTGGGCGATTCGAGCATCGACGTGATGACGGGTCGGCAGGCCGGCCTCATGACCGTGGGCGTCACCTGGGGTTTCCGCGACCGGCAGAATCTCATCGACGCCGGCGTGCAGTATCTCATCGATCGACCGGAACAACTCCTGCAGCTTCTGTGATGCATACCTGCCGGTTCCCCCCCTTTCGCGAGATGGGCTTGTCGCATGCTCGCCGAGGCAACACGTGTATCACACGCTCACCCGCGGCTGGCAGGTGCTGTCGCCCGGGCACCGTTCGGCTACTCAAGGATCGCCACATGGTTGTGAGATTGGCAAGCTGACCGTCGCCCGGAGAGACCGCAGGGTGCGGGATACCCAGACGATGCCGATGCTGCCGACGGCAAGGTCGGTCACCAGACGCCCCGCGAACACGCCGATCACCCCGTAAAGATGTGCCCCCAGGTAGACAAGCGGAATCAGAAGGACCAGCACGCGGATGGCGTTGAGCGCGGTCGCACACACCGGCTTATGCAGTCCCGTCAGGAAGAACCCGCAATACCGATGCACTTCCATCATCCCGTAGCCGAAGGAGATAATGCGAATGTAGGAGATGAGCACATCGGCCACCTTCTCGTCGTCGGTGAAGGCCGAGGCCAGCCACGGAGCGCCCAGAAAGAACACGATCGCCACCAGTCCGCCGTAACACAGGGCGAACCACGTGGTCACCCTCTGCGCCTCTCGGACGCGATCTACGCGGGCGGCCCCAAGGTTCTGACTCACGAAGGGGGTAAGCGAAATGCCTAACGCCATGGGAACCACGAAGGCAAACATCTCGATGCGACCGGCCGCGCCGCAAGCCGCCACCGACTCGTACCCAAAACGGCTCAGCAATCTGGTGATCACAATTGCGGAGGTAGGCATCAGGATCATGCTCAGAATACTCGGCACCGCGAAACCCATGATTCGCCGGAAGGACACGAGCCATCCACCCAGCCAAGCGGCATGCAACACCAGGAGGCGATGCTTGCGGTACAGCAAGTGAAGGAGCCATGCCGTCGCCGTCGCATGCGCGAGCAGCGTAGCCAGGGCCGCCCCGCGCATACCCATCGCCGGGCAACCCAGGTAGCCGAAGATCATGATGGGGTCAAGAATCATGTTGAGGACGGTACCCAGGATCATCAACTGGCTGGCGGCCTTGGAATCGCCCGCGGAAATGAGGATGCCGTTGCCCAAAAACGGCAGCGACATGAACACGGTTCCGAGGAAGCAGGTGCGCATGTAGTCGCCGATGAGGGGCAGCGTCTGGGCGTCGGCCCCGAGCCTTCTGAAAATCGGCCCGATACTGAGGTAGCCCACGACGGAGAGCACTGCGCCGACGCACACCGTCAGGCTGAGGCCGTGGGTGACCAGCCTGGCCGCGGCGTCGTGATCGTGCCGGCCGATCGCGTGGGAAACCAGGGTGGTGATTCCCGTGCCGATTCCCCCGGCCACACAGGTCATCAGCATGACCACAGGGAAAATGAATCCCATTGCCGCCAGCGGAAGCGTACCCAGCTTGGCGACGAACCACGTATCGGTGAGGTTGTAGGCATTCATGGCGAACGTGCCGGCCAGCATGGGAAAGGCCATGCCGAACAGGGTACGTGTCACACTGCGATGAACCAGCACTGCCATGAGTCGTCAACCTTGCCGAGCCGGATGACTCGTCGCCTCCCCCTGTGTGACGGCCTTCCCGCGAGTCGGAACGCTGTCATTCGAGCGGTTGCCGAGGGCCAAAGGGGCCGTTGGCGTCCTTGCGGACTGTCGAGTGGGTGCGTTTCGGTCTTGCTTCGCTGCCGACCCTCGTCGTCGAGTGGCCGGAGGACCAGAGCATGCGGCGACATGGGTATTCTACCTGTTGGCTCGTGCGATGACCAGACCGGGCTGACGGCCACCCGAGATGGGCGGGTGCATCCACCGAACCGTGGCGGCTGGCGGGGCTGGCACGCGTCGTCGTGTGCCACTGCTGTGTCAGCAGCCCCCTCCCCCGACAAACACTGCTGACAGAGCAGCGTCACACGGATAAGGCCTGCCCCAAGCACAGAAGATGCACCCCGGGATGGGCGGCGTTTCATCGCTGTCCGCGGCGACTGCGGAGGAGCACCGGCAAGCGGCCTTAGCCGACCCTGCCGCAGGTGCGCCTGCGTGCGTCCGAGGTGGCGATGGCGGGCGATTCGAGCATCGACGTGATGACGGGGCAGCAGCCAGCCTCATGACCGTGGGCGTCACCTGGGGCTTCCGGGACCGGCAGAATCTCATCGACGCCGGCGTGCGGTATCTCCTTGATCGGCCGCAGCAGCCCCTGCAGCTTCTGTGAGCACGAACTTCCTAACGCGGCAATCCGGTCAGAGCCGCGACCTCGTCAAGCGTTTTTTCAAGGACTCACCCACCGCATAGCGGTGCCTCACGGTCGCGGCTCTGATAATCCGGCCTGCAACGGGTTGAAAACACCCGCCGCGCGGATACCATTCGCCCATGTTCCGCTATATCGCTCTCATGGTTGTTGCCCTGCTGGTCGTGATTGGGGCGTGGTTGGGTCGGCCGGATCCGCAGTTTCTGGCCCGGCAATGGGTGAGTTCTCGTCTCGCGCAACCGCTTGCTGAACTCGCCGCCAAGGATTCCGCGGAAGCAGCCGTGCGTGTCGCGATTCAGGCCGACGGCGACGATGCCGCGGTAGAGGCCCTCGCTCGTGAAGTGGTCCGCCTGCCGGCACCGCTCGAATGGGCCGAGCCCGGCACGCCCGGCGAGCAGGCGGATCACACCCTGCACTTGGCGATGGAATCGTCGCCGCACAGTGCCACGCTTCGCTACGCGGTGGATGGGCAAACGCCGACCGTTCGCCGGGTCGCCTGGTACGCTATTCTGCCGCCGCTTTTGGCGATCATGACGGCAATCATTTTTCGGCACGTCATCCTGTGCCTGGTTCTCGGCATCGTCGCCGGGGGCGTGCTCGTCATCTGGCCGACGGATCAACTCGCCGTCTGGGGCGTGTGGCATGCGTTCTATTATTACTTCCTGCGACACGCGATCCTCGACGCCTTCCGCATCGAGATCATCTCCTTTGTGCTGCTCATTTGTGCGATCGTGGGCCTGGCTCAGCACTCGGGCGGAATCAACAGCGTCATCAACTGGCTAATGCGGTTCTGTCGGACAGCCCGTGCCGCACGGATCACGACCGCGCTGATCGGCCTGATGGTCTTCTTCGACGACTACATGAATTGCATCATCGTGGGCAACGCCTTGCGGCCGTTGACCGACCGCTACCGCGTGAGCCGGGCCAAACTCGCGTACATCGTCGACTCGACCGCGGCCCCCGTAGCCGGCTTGGCCTTGGTTTCTACTTGGATCGCCTTCGAACTGAGCCAGATCACCGAGGGACTGGTCGCCGCTCGCATCAGTGCCGAACCGTTTGAGGTCTTCATCCGCACGATTCCGTACCGTTTTTACTGCTGGTTCACGCTCATCCTGGTGTTCGTGATCGCGAGTATGGGTCGCGACTACGGGCCGATGCTGGCGGCGGAACGACGGGCCCTCACGGATGCCCCACCCGATGACGCACCGTCCGAGGAGGGTAGACCGTCCGGTCCGAACGGCCGGGCGATGTACGCCATCCTGCCGATCGGCCTGACGCTGGTGGCGATCGTCGTCGGGCTGTGGTGGACGGCCCAGCCCGGACCGGGCGAATCGCCGATCGTCGCCGACGGGCTACTGGACTACCTGCAGCAGACGCTCGGCCGGGCGAACTCCGCTCGGGCGTTCTCCCGTGCATCGGCCTTCGGATACCTCTTCGCCCTAGCCTTGGTGCTCGGCGGCAAAGCAATGACCTTCCGCCAGGCGATGCGTGCGTCGTTCGTCTCCATCCGGGCGATCCTCGGGGCCATCGTCATTCTGCTGCTGGCGTGGTCGATCGGTGCCGCCTGCCGGGACGTCGGCACCGCGGACTACCTGGTCGCGATGTTCCACAGCGTGCTCAACCCGGTGGGCTTCTCGCTGATCATCTTTGGGCTGAGCTGCCTGGTCGCCTTCGCAACCGGCTCATCGTACAGCACGATGGCGATCCTGCTGCCCAATGTCGTGCCGTTGGCGCTGGCGGTCGGGGAGGGGTCCGCCCTCGGCGGCATGGCTCTCATCGTCATGTCCATCGGGGCGGTGCTCGAAGGGGCCATCTTCGGCGACCACTGTTCGCCCATCTCCGATACCACCATCCTCTCGTCCATCTCCTCGCGTTGCGATCTCATCGAGCACGTTCGCACCCAAATGCCCTACGGTCTCACCGGCATGATCATCGCGGTTGTCGTTGGGTATACGCCCGTAGCCCTGGGTGCCCCGCCCGTGCTGTGCCTGGCCAGCGGCGCCGCGGTGCTCATTCTTGTCGTCCGCGTCCTGGGGCAGCGCACGGTGCCGAGCGATTCATCGGCCGCATGACAGGCCCGCGCTGCACGAGTCACCCTGTAGCGGCCGCCGCCCCTGGCGGCCGGGGTGGCGATAGAGCTACCGAGGTGCCACAACCGCCGGACGCCGTGATTTGCCTGCCCCGGACAACGCCGATGGTGAAGCCGCATCCGCCGGTCGCCGCGGTCAACACCGATGATGGAGTCGTATCCGCCGGTCGCCGCGGGGGGCGACCGCTACGGACACGCCCCACATGGTAGCGGCCGCCGCCCCTGGCGGCCGGGGACGGCGATAGAGCTACCGAGGTGCCACAACCGCCGGACGCCGTGATTTGCCTGCCCCGGACAACGCCGATGATGAAGCCGCATCCGCCGGTCGCCACGGTCAACACCGATGATAAACTCACATCCGCCGGTCGCCACGGGGGGCGACCGCTACGGAATGCTGGTGGTTGATCGCGTGGGGGGCTATCAAGGAAGCGGGCGGGCGAGGTAGACAGCCAAGGTGGCGATGTCGGCCGGGCTGATGCCGCTGATGCGGGCGGCCTGGCCCAGGTTTCGAGGACGGAAACGGGCGAACTTCTCGCGGGCTTCGCAGCGCAGCTCGCGCAAGCCCTGGTAATCGAACGCCTCGGGAATGGCCCGCGATTCAACCTGGCGATGCCGATCGATCAGGCGCTGCTCACGTTCGAGGTAGCCGGCGTATTTCATGCGAATCTCGACGGCCTCGATTACCTCCGGCGGGATCGCGGCAACGTCCAGCGCGGGATCGAGGGTTCGCAGATCCTGGATTCGGGCTTCCGGGCGGCGCAGCCACTCGGCGAGCGAACGGCCCTGATGCCGACGGGCCGACAACTCCGCTTCCAGTGCTTCGATCGCGGTTCGTTTGGCGGTGAGCCGCTGCCAGCGGTCGTCATCTACCAGGCCGATGCGTCGACCGACGGGCGTCAGTCGCGCGTCGGCGTTGTCGCAACGCAGATGAAGCCGATACTCCGCCCGCGAGGTAAACATGCGGTAGGGCTCATCCGGCGGGCGGGTCACCAGGTCGTCCACCATGACGCCGAGGTAGGCCTCGTCCCGGCCGAGCACCAACGGCTCGCTCTCTCGCACGCGAGCGACGGCGTTGATGCCCGCCAAGAGGCCCTGCCCTGCCGCCTCCTCGTAGCCGCTCGTCCCGTTGATCTGGCCAGCGAGGAAGAGGCCCCGCACCCGCTTGGTCTCCAGCGTCGGGGCGATCTGGTCGGTCGGCACCCAGTCGTACTCCACCGCGTAGCCGTGCTGCACGATGCGAGCACGCTCGAGCCCCGCGATCGAATGAACCATCGCGTCCTGGACATCCGGCGGCAACGAAGTCGGGATGCCATTGGCGTAGATCAGCGGTGAGTCGTAGCCTTCCGGCTCGAGGAACAACTGGTGCGAGGACTTGTCCGCGAAACGCATGACCTTGTCCTCGATGCTCGGGCAGTACCTCGGCCCACGCGAGCGGATCTGCCCCGAGTACATCGGTGCCCGGTCGATGTTGGCACGAATGATCTCGTGCGTGCGCTCGCTGGTGTGCGTGATCCAGCAGTGCACCTGCGGCTGGCTGAGGCTGCGGGTCAGGAACGAGAACGGCACCGGGGGATCGTCGCCGGGTTGAGCGACGAGCTGTTGATAGTCGATCGTCTCGCGGTCGAGGCGTGGGGGCGTGCCCGTTTTGAGTCGGCCGAGGACAAGCCCAAGCCTCTCCAGATACTCGCTGAGCCCGATAGCCGCCGCCTCACCGACGCGCCCGCCCGGTGTCTGCTGAGGCCCGCAGTGCAGAAGTCCTCGCAAGAAGGTGCCCGTGGTCAGCACCGCGACCGCACAGGGCAGCTCCATCCCACCCTGTAGAACCACACCCCGCACGGCGAGGCTTGGCCCGCCCGGGACCGTTTCGCCGACGACGACCGGCTCGGCCAACACACGCTCTACGGTGCCTTCGACCAGATCCAGACCGTCCACCGAACGCAGCAGATCGAGAACCGCTTCGGTGTACAGCACCCGGTCCGCCTGAGCGCGTGGCGCCCAGACGGCCGGCCCCTTGCTGCGGTTCAACATGCGGAATTGGATGCCGCCGCGATCCGAGGCCAAAGCCATCATCCCGCCCAAGGCGTCGATCTCGCGGACCATATGCCCCTTGCCCAGCCCGCCGATGGCCGGGTTGCACGACATGCAGCCGATCGCGTCCAGACGCATGGTGACCAGTGCGGTGGCCATGCCCAGCCGCGCCGCCGCCCAGGCCGCCTCCGCGCCCGCGTGCCCCCCACCGACCACCACCACGTCGTATCGCATCCTCGCGCTCCGCCCCGGCCCCGACGCGGGCCACACACCGCCCGTGACAACGCACAGGGCCAAAGCCGGATTGTACCCTTGATTGCGCTGAAGCGAGCACAGAAAGGCCCGCAGCGCAAAAAAGCGGTGGAGACTTGTGCTCCACCGCTTGGGGATCATGTGTCACAACCGCGCGTTTATGCCCGATCCGAGGCCCCGCCTCGCCGCGGCCGGCGAATCCAGCCCACCATGTTCAAACCGATAAAGCCAAGCATCGCGGCACCTGGCGCCGGAACCACCTGCTGCCCGGAAGACTGAATCACGAAAGGCCCACCGGTCTGCGTCCCGATCGAGTCGAAATTCGTATCGGCGAAGACCAGCCCGGTGGCATGCAAGTACATCGTCTGGCCAGACATCACAGATTCGCTCAACGTCAGATTGAGCTCGGCGAAGGTAAACGTGCCCGTGCCGGTGTCAAACCCATTGGCCATCGCGCCAAGGTCGGCACGGTAGTTGTTCCCGGAGTCCAAGTCATAGGGGGTCGCCGGCTCGATCGTCGTGCCGACGTCCCAGACCGTGGTGTTCCAACTGACCGAGTTCAGAGTCAGGTAGCCCAGTGACGAGGAATCCGTGATGTACATCTGGGCTGCGGACAAAGCCACGTCCGTCGAGATCTGAATCATGATGTCGAAGGTATCCCCAGGGTCGAGCACCAGCGTGTCGGTGCTGTACGGATCGCTTCCCGTCCGTCCGAGAATCGTCACCACGGGATTCGCGGCAGCGACAGAAGCCATGGATACCACAAGGAAGACTATGGCCCACCATCTCCTCATGATCGTCACCAAGTCCCTTTCGCCCTATGTGCTCCGTTGCCCACGCAGAGAGGTGCGCAAACAAAGACACTCTGCGGTTTATTCTACCCTTTCCGTGCGGATTTCGCAAGCGCAGAATGCAGTTCACCTTGAAGGAGTGTTTCCCGACGGGCCAATCTCGGGGCACCGCCTTGCCGAAGGGGGGAGAGACCGGATAACCCGCGGTTGAAGCACAGTGCACCGCAGCCAATCCGCCCAACAGGATTCCTCCGACATCTACTCGTGTCTACACGGCGCACTCGCCAACCGACGTGCAGCCCGCCAGGACAGTCCCGTACGGAGCAGCATCCACAACAGGAGAAGCAGACCGCCAACCAACGCCCCCCACCGAACCGGTTGCGAGGCGGCGCTCCCTGTCGCATCCAGAATCAGACAGACCGTGTAGGCGACATAGCCAACAAAGAAAAGCAGCCCCTCCCATCGCGAGATGATGCTCCCGCTGAAGAAGATCGGGAGACACAGCACCGCGACCCCCAGCATCACGGGAATATCGAAGTGCATTGCGGCCGATGATATCACCAGCCCTCCGGGCGTCAGCATGGCGGCCACGCCCAGAATCGCAAGGATGTTGAACAGGTTGCTGCCGACGACGTTACCGACCGCGATGTCCCGCTCGCCGCGAATGCTGGCGACCACCGAAGTGGCCAGCTCGGGCAGAGAGGTTCCCGCGGCTACGATCGTCAAGGCAATCACCAGCTCGCTGACACCCATATACTGCGCCAGCGTCACCGCCCCGCGGACAAGCCAACCCGAGCCCAGAACCAACGCTGCTAAACCGGCAAGGATGCATCCGCCAGACAGCAACCATCCGTGGCGGGACGCGGCGCGGTGGCTCCCGAAGGCCTCGTCGTACTCCTGCTTCACGGGCTCGGCTTCGCGCCGGCTCTGGCGAATAGACCACGCGGTGTAGGCGATCGCGCCGGCAAGAAGGCTCATGCCTTCAACTCGCCCCAGCCGCGAATCGAGAGCGAGCACCGCGAACAAAGCGGTGACCCCAATCATGAGCGGCACATCCCGGCGAAGCAGTTGCTGCGACACCGCGAGCGGGGTAATCATCGCGGAAACGCCAAGGATGAACAGGATGTTGAAGATGTTGCTGCCGACGACGTTGCCGATGGAGAGGTCCGCCTGATCGGCAAGGGCCGCCTTGACGCTGACCGCCATCTCCGGCGCGCTGGTGCCGTAGGCTACCACGGTTAACCCGATAACCAGCGGCGAGATACCTGCTGCCGCAGCCAGACGCGAGGCCCCGCGGACGAGCAATTCCGCCCCGCCGACCAGTAAGGCCAAGCCCGCCACCAGCATCATCGTAGTCAGAAGACTCATCTTGCACGCTCCCTGCCTTGACACACGGGGATAGAGCCGCCCCCCCTCACCGCGGAAGGCAGAACACGTCTATTCGTACCGCAAAGCCTCGACAGGATCGAGTCGCGAGGCTTTGTAGGCCGGGTAGATTCCGCTGAACAGACCGGTCAGGATGGCCATAATCAATGCGTAAACGATGACCCCGGGCGCCGTGTAGGTCTCGATGACCCGCGTGGTCTTCTCCAGCAGATCGGTCATCATGAAACCCACCGCGACGCCAAATCCGCCGCCGAGCAGGCTGATGATGCCTGCTTCGATAAGGAATTGCCGCAGGATATCCCATCGCTGCGCCCCGACGGCCATTCGCACGCCGATCTCCCGTGTACGCTCGGTGACGGAGACCAGCATGATGTTCATGATCCCGATACCACCGACCACGAGGCTGATGCCAGCAATGCTGTAGAGCACAATCTCAAAGATCGTGGTGACCTCGCTGACCTGCCGCCGCTGTTCCTCCTGGCTGAAAATCATGAAGTCGTCTTCCTTGCCAGCCCGGATGTTGATGTTGTGCCGGCGGCGCAGCTCGCGTTTGATCTCCGCCATGGCGGTCTCGACCTGGCTGGGGGAAACGGCCTTGACGGCGATGGCGTGCAGAAACCGAATACCGAACAGCCGATTCATGGCCGTAGTCACCGGCACCATGACCTGCGAATCGACGTTACGGAAGCCGATGTTCCCCTTGCGCTCCATGATCCCGATAACCCGGAATGAGACGGACATGATCTTGACGGTGCGATTCAGGGCTGGGGCGTGCCCAAAGAGGTCTTCGGCCACCTTGTGCCCGAGGACCACGACCTTCTGCTCAGAGGCCACGTCGTCGCGGGTAAGAAACCGGCCCTCGGCAACGCGATAGCTGTACATATCCGCGTAGGAGCTATTGGTTCCCAAAACGGTGGCTTCCGTATTGCGTCCGAGGTTCTTGATCGAGGCCATGCCGCTGACTTCGGCGGAGGCGGCGGCGATGCTGGGGCAGATCCGCGGGTCGGCGAGGGCATCGGCGTCCTCGACGACCAGGGTTTGGTACATGCCCACGGAGCGTCCCCCGCTCTTGGCGGTGGCCGGGTAAATGGTGATTGTCTCGCTGCCCAGCGACTCGAACCGGTTGACGATGTCGCGCTGCGTGCCCTCGAGAATCGACATGGCGGAGATGACCGCCCCCACGCCGATGATGACCCCGAGCGTGGCCAGCAGCGAACGGAGCAGGTTGGCCCTCAACCCGCGAATCGCCATCATGAAGATCTGGACGATGAACATGGTCACCACTCAGGCCCGAGTATCGGGTGCCTCTTAAACCTTCCCAGCCACAGCTCCCCCGCCGCGCTCTCCTTTGAGCCGGTCGGCCAGCAGTTCCTGCTTATACGCTTCGTCCACCTGCCGATCCTCGATGATCACGCCGTCCTTCATCCGCACGACGCGTTGGGCCTGGGCGGCGACAGCCATCTCGTGGGTCACCAGAACGATGGTCACCCCCTCACGGTGGAGTTCATGGAACAACTCGAGGATCTGCTCGCCGGTTCGCGAGTCGAGATTACCGGTGGGCTCGTCGGCCAGCAGGAGCGGCGGGTTATTGACCAGCGCCCGGGCAATCGCCACACGCTGACGTTCGCCGCCTGACAACTCGCTGGGCTTGTGATGAGCCCGCTTACTCAGCCCCACCCGCTCCAGCGAGCTGCGGGCGTGGGCCCTCACACCCCCCCGCCGGGCGTAGATCAGCGGCACGGCCACGTTCTCCAAGGCGGAAGTCCGATTGAGCAGGTTGAAGGTCTGGAAGACAAACCCGATGTAGGTGCTTCGGATCCGGGCGAGCCGTCGATCGCTAAGCTGATCCACGCGCTGGTTGTCCAGCAGGTACGCTCCACTTGTCGGCCGGTCCAGGCACCCAATCAGATGCATCATGGTGCTCTTGCCGCTGCCTGAGGCTCCGGTGATGCTGACGAACTCCCCCTTGCGAATATGCAGATCCACTCCGTCGAGAGCCCGCACGACGGAGTCGCCCATCTGGTACAGCTTGGTCAGTTTCTCAATACGGATCATCAGTCACAACGGCGTGAAGGACACGCCCCGATCGGCGTTTCCATCGGGCGGCGACCGCATGCGAACATCACCGCGGGTAAGAACCGGCGGCTCCCGACCAAAACACCGTGTGTTTCCATACTCAACTCGGCCTTTTTCGTGCACAGCGCCACCCATGGCGACGCCGCGAACACTCATCCGCTCTGTTTCTCCTGGGCGTCCTTCTCCTTCTGGGTCATCTGCGGCAAGACCGTGTAGACCTCGTCGCCGGGCTCCAACCCCTTGATGACCTCGACGTCGATACCATTGTCGATCCCGAATTCGCACAGCCGGAACTCGTACTTGGGCGTGCCCGGCGCGGGATTCGCGACCGGCACGTACACGCCGAAGCCATCGCCGTTGGGATCCTGCTTGATCGCGTCGTAGCTGACCAGAATCGCGTTCTCGACGGATCGGACGGTGAAGCGGGCCTCGGTCTGCGTGTTCAGGAGCCCTACGAGTTTGTCGCGATTCGGACTCACGATGCGAATCCACACTTTGAAAGTCGCGATGGCCTGAATCAACTGTGATTGAGGCGCAATCCGTTCGATGACGCCACGGAACTTCTCATCAGGAAACGCCTCGACGGTGATATCGACCTCTTCGGACACGTCGAAGGTGCCGGCCGGCAACGTGGCGGGCTGAGTTGTGATCGCCCCCGGAACCGCTGACGGCGGCGCCAGCTCGCGCACCGAGCCGATGTCCGCCTCATCGACATTCACCACCGCGTAGATGTCGCTCACGTCCGCGATGGTCATCAGCACGGTTCCCCCCATGAGTGACCGCGTGCCGCTCTGCGTCATCTCGCCGATCTGGACATCACGGGTCAGCACCATGCCGTCAATGGGTGAGAACACTTCGGTCTCGATGAGCCTTTGCCTGGCCTCTTCGACCCGCTTGTCGGCGGTCCGCAGGTTTTCCTGGGCGGTTTGGATCTCCAGGTCCGCCTGTTCAATCGCCAGTTAGGCCTGACCCAGTTCCGCCAACGATGACTCGTAAAGGGCGTCGGCCTCGAGCTTCGTCGCCCGGACCTGCTCCCACTCTTCGCGTGTGACCGGGGCAGGCATCCCACCGGCGGGCTGAGTCAGCGGCATTTTTCGATCATATTCCACCTGCGTTCGGATTCGCCGGGCCTCCGCCTGGGCAACCCGGGCCCACGCCATGGCGATACCTTCATTGGCCTGCCGATCTCGCGCCAGACGCGCCAAATCCAGCGCGATCCGGGCTCGCTCGTAATCCGCCTCGGCCTGATCCAGCGACCGCTGCTCGTCGTCAGGGTCCAGGCGGACGATGAGCTTGCCGCGACGAACCATCGCCCCTTCATTGAAGGGGACTTCCACCACCTCGCCGCTGGCCTGCCCCTTGACCTTGACGATGCTGGTCGGCTCGATCTTGCCGCTGGCGGTGATCGGCCGAACCAGATCGCCACGGTAAGCTTTGACCGTCTTGCCCTCTAAAATACCCAAAGAAACCCGCGCATGCTGACTGAGGTAGTAATAGGCCCCGGCGAGCAAGCCGACCACGATCACTATAGTGACAAATCTTCTCATGACTGACAGATTTCCGGCAGGCCATTCGGATCGTCAGGCGGCCGGCCGACCCGCCCGGCCGTGCACGCCACCTGGCCCTTGGAGGCGAAGCACAACCTCAGTGGTCCAGTTCGCTCAGCAACTCACGCATCGTCTCCGACGCGTCGCCGAGACACAATACCACATCCGGCAGTTCGTACAAAGGATTGGGCACCCCGCAGTAGCCCGGCCGTGTGTCCTGGTTGCACACGACGACTCGTTTGGCCTCTTCAACCTTGAGCACCGGCATGCCGTAGATGGGAGTATTCACCGCCGTGTTCGCCGCGGGGTTCACCACATCATTCGCCCCCACCACCACCACCACGTCGACAGCCGCGAATTCGTCGTTGATGTCGTCCAGCTCGCAAAGCCGCTCGTAGGGGATCTCGACTTCCGAGAGCAGCACGTGCATATGCCCGGGCATCCGGCCGGCGACCGGGTGGATGGCGAACCGCACCTGCTTGCCCATCTCCTCAAGCCGGTCGTAGAGGTTGCGGACGTCCCGCTGGGCCTCCGCCAGAGCCATGCCGTAGCCGGGGACCACAACCACCTGCCCGGCGTCGCGGAGAAGGTCGGCGGCTCGTTCCACGGGAGACGCCGAGGGCTGGGCCGCGGCCGCCTCCTTTGAACCCACCGGCGCCGCCACGCCGCCAACCGAAGAGTCGTTGCCAGCCGCGAGAGGCGGTACTTCCACGCCGCCCTGCCGACGTACGCTCGAACCCGTGACCGGCATGGAGGGAACCGGGACACCTTGCCCCGCCGATCGCTGGGCGGCCAGCAATGACCGTCCGCTGATGATGGCCACGAGGGACCGATTGGACGCCCGGCACATAATCACCGTCAGGATCAAACCCGCCGCACCGACGATGCCGCCGGCCGCAACCAACAGCGGGTCACGCACCGCGAAACCCGCAAACGAGCCCGCCACACCGGAAAGGGAATTCAGCAGCGAAATGGTGATGGGCATGTCCGCTCCGCCCACGCGGATGGCCAGGAGAACTCCAAATACCAGGGCCAACACCGTGGCCAGCAACGCCAGCATTGAAAGCGCCGACACCGGCACACAGATTAACGCCCCGACCCCGATCAACCCCACCAACACCAGCGACGACCATAGAGCGTGACCGGGCATGATCACGGGGAGTTGGGGCAACCATCGCGCCAGCTTGCCAGCCGCCACCAGACTGCCGCTGAACGTGACACCGCCAACCGCCAGCGCAGCCACACAAGCCAAACGAGACGGAAAGTCAGGCACCGTATCCTGGCCCAGAACCAGCAAGGCGACCAGCGCGGATGCCCCTCCGCCCAGGCCGTTAAGCGTACCGACCAACTGAGGCATCTGGATCATCGCCACCTTCGCGGCAATGACCCAGCCGATCAACGCTCCGACGCCCATCGTCCCCCACAGCAGCCCCTGCGTCAGGAGTCCCTTCTCAACCAATGTCAGCACGACGCCGGCCAGAACGCACAACGCCGCGATGCGGTTGCCACGAACCGCGGTCCGTGGCGAGTTCATCAGCCGAATGCCCCACACGATGCCTACGATCAAAATGACCGCAAAGAACGTAAAGACGCTGTACACGCTTCAACCTCACCAGCCGTCATGAAGGCCAATCGCTTCTCAAGGGTTTACGCCCCCATCTAACCCCTCACGGTCGCTTCTCCGCCTCAGTGGTCGACATACTTGCCGTTTTACCTGGCCGCCCCGCCCGATCGGACCGGAACATCCGCAACATGCGATCGGTCACGAGGAAACCTCCCACGACGTTCACCGTCGCGAACAGCACGGCCACCACACCCAGCCAGCGAAGCCCGAGTGCCGTCGCCGCCGCCGTCGCCACCAACGCGCTGAGCAGAGTAATCCCTGACAGGGCGTTCATGCCCGACATCAAGGGCGTGTGCAGCAGCACCGGCACCTCGCTCAGAAGCTTGTACCCCACCGCCACCGACAGCACAAACACTATGAGCAATCCCACCAACCCCATATCCGTCACCCTTCAGCCTTTGGCCCCTAATCGTCCTTATGCCGTTCCATCGCTTCCAGGGCCCCCGCGTGGACAATCCGCCCATCGCGGGTGACCAGCGACGAGAGCACGATATCGTCGGTCGTATCCAGCTCGATTCGACCGTTGCGTACCAGGTTGGCCACATAGTTGTAGATGTTGTTGGCGAACATCCATGTCGAGCTGGTCGGCAACATGCCGGGGATGTTCTTGGTTCCGTAGATGCTCACGCCGTGGCGTTCGATGATCTTGCCGGGCTCGGTGACTTCGCAGTTGCCGCCCTGGTCGATCGAAATATCTACGATCACTGACCCGGAGACCATGGATTCCACCATGGCCTCAGTGACCAGCATCGGGGCCTCGCGTCCCGGGACGAGGGCCGTGGTGATCACAAGATCCGCCTGGGCCACGTGCTCGGCGAGGATGATCCGCTCCCGCTCCAGCCATTCATCGGGCAGTGTGCGTGCATAGCCGCCTTCGCCCACGGCCACCTCGGCTGGAATCTGGAGGTCGATCAGCTTGGCCCCGACGCTCTTGGCGTGGGTGCTGGCCTCTTCGCGCACATCCGCCGCCTGCACGACCGCTCCCAACCGCCGAGCCGTCGCGATCGCCTGCAATCCCGCAACGCCCGCTCCCAGAACGAGCACCTTCGCCGGCGGCAAGGTCCCCACCGCCGTGCCCACCATCGGCATGAACTTCGGCAGCCGGTCCGCCGCCATGAGCACCGCCTTGTAGCCCGCGACCGTGCTCATCGACGTCAGGGCATCCATCGACTGGGCCCGCGACGTGCGCGGCACCGAGTCTAAGGTGAACGAGACCACTCCCCGAGCCGCAAGATTCCGGATCAACTCGTGGTTATCCGGTGAGGCCGGGTGCAGGAAGGTGACCAGGCACTGCCCCGCCCGCATCATGTCGACCTCGTGCTTCTGGTGACTCGGTCGCGGCTGGGGCTCCTTGACCTTGAGAATCACATCCGCCTGGGCAAACAGGGCCTCCACATCCGCGAGCACCTTCGCACCGGCCGCCTCGTACTCGGCATCGGAGAAGTGCGACCCCACGCCCGCTCCTGCCTCGACAAGAACATGCCCCCCTGCCGAGACCATTTTCTTCACTGTGGCCGGCGTCGCCGCCACCCGTCGCTCTGCCTGCATGACCTCCCGCACCACACCGAACGTGAGCCCCTGAAAACTCATTTCCATGCTCCTCGCCTGTGCCGTTAGTGATCTCTGCCTGCTACTTGATTCGCCTCTGCCCACCGCGCAGAATAGGCCTATCCATGACGCGCGATGCCACTATAGCCTGCCCCCAGCACGACCACAACCACGCCCCGGCACGTCCGGGCAGCAGACTTCCACGGGCCCGGGCGTCAGGGGCCTGCCACACTTGGCCGCTGGTGTCTGCCCTACTCGTTGCGATGCTGGCGACCCTTCCCGGCTGTGCCGCCGCCCGAGCCCGCCCTGCCGCCGTCCCCACCTGGGAACTGGCCAACGCCGAGCCCTACGAACCCATCCGCCTCGGAAGGGCCAGGGTCAGCTTCGACCGCCCCCTGCCCGGGCATCTCGTGCAGGACCTTTCGCCCGAGTTCGCCCTGGTCGCCGTCCGCACCGCCGCCGACTGGACCCAGCTCTCCCGCCGTCTGCGATTGCCCCAAGGGCCGCCCAGCGTGGACCTCAGCCAAGGCATGGTCGTCGGCATCCTGGCCCGGGTCGGGGAGAGCGCCGGCCAGACCTGGCCTATCCGCCTCCGCTACATCCGCAGCATCGGCGGAGAAGGCTGCCTCGAGGCGACTTTCGCGCCCGGCCTCTACTATCCCATCCTGACCGCGGGTTACGTGGAGTTCGCCTACGCCCCCGGACTACAAACCGTCAGCCTCGTCCACATCAACCACCGCAAGTTCGTCATCCGCTCCCAGTCCGACATTCATTAGCCCAGGTTGCGCAGTCCGAGGATTGAATCGGGCGGGGCGGGGGTGCCAGGGCTGATTGGGGCGAGAAGTCTGCACTACATTTGCGAGGGCTTGCTCTGGGCAATGGCCAGGCTGGCCTCGTCAGTGATATCGCGATCGGCACAGAGCCGTTCCGGGAGAGATAAGGACAGGGCGTTCAGCAGTTCCGCCTGCTTGCCGTTGGGACGGGCCACCCGGCGTAGCCGGAGCTTGCGGTTCTCTTCGTGGCAGACCAAGACGGCACCCATGAAGCCGCAAGCGGCGGATAGATCGGGTGGTGACCGGCTACGGCTGATGACGCGGTGTCTGTTCCACACGCGGCGTGTGGATCAAAAGTCTTCCGGCAGAAGTCTGATCTGTTCCAGGGTGAAGACCGGGCCTTCCTTGCAGACGTAGACCGGCCCGCTGTTGCACCGGCCGCACTTGCCGACGCCGCATTTCATGCGGTTTTCCAGGCTGGTGTAGATATCCTGGTCGGCCAGACCCATCTTGGCCAGTACCGGCAGGGTGTACTTGATCATGATCGGCGGGCCGATGACTAGGGCGACGGCGTTGCTCGCAGCGATGCCGGCCTTTTCGGTCACCGTGGGCACGAAGCCGATTTCACCCTTCCAGTCCGGGGTTTCGCCACCGGGGTCCACGCATCGCACTACGCGCACTCGCTCGCGCGTCGCCCACTCGTCCAGTTCGTCTGCGTAGACCAGGTCGCCGACCGTGCGGGCTCCGTAGACGATGGTGATATCGCCGTAGTCCTGCCGCTGCTCAAGGGCGTACCAGATGGCACAGCGGATGGGTGGCATGGCGATTCCGCCGCCGATGAAGATCAGGTTTTTGCCGCGCCATGCGTCCATGGGGTAATAGTTGCCGTAGGGCCCGCGGAACCCGAGCGTGTCGCCCTCTTCGATGTTCCACAAGGCATTGGTGACCCTGCCGGTCTTGCGGAAGCAGAACTCGATGTAATCCTTCCAGTTCGAGCTGGAGCAGATGTTGAAGACCGACTCGCCGTAGCCGAAGAGGCTGAAGATGCCGAACTGCCCGACCTTGAAGGAGAAAGCTTTGCCTTCTGCTTCGTCGCTGAATCGCAGGCGCACCGATTTGACGTCGGCGCTCTGCCGGCGGACCTGCAGCACCTCCATGAGCGAGGGCTGGTAAATATTCTCCCGCCGGCTGATGGTCCCGTCCGCCAGGCTGTCAGTATTATCACGGGCTTCACAAGCGCACATCGTGTTACCTCGACGCGCGGGTCGGCGACCCGCGGTTAAACGGTAGCGTTTCGCCAGCTCTTCTCCGCCGCCTCGAGCACCGTCTGCACGCCCAGGTGGACGGAGCAATGCCGGGTGCAGTTTCCGCAGCCGGTGCATAACACATCGCCGAACTTATCGGGATAGATGCTGAACTTGTGCATCACCCGCTGCCGCTGTCTCTGCGGCTGGGTGTTTCGCGGGTTATGTCCCGAGGCGTGCAGGGTGAACATAGGGAACTGGCAGGCGTCCCAGTTCTTGGCCCGGATGCCCCCCCTGGCGTTGCCCTCGTCGACAATATCGAAGCAGTGACAGGTCGGGCAGGTGTAAGCGCAGGCCCCGCAGGCCATGCAGCGCAGCGTCGCCTCGGTCCACACCGGGCTCTCGAACTTACTGCCTATGGTCTCGCGCAGGTAGGCGAGGTCGAACTTCTTGGCCGGTCCGGGCGGCACACTGCCGGTAAGTTGTGAGGTCTCCGTGCGGCCGGCCATCAGATTACCGCCCTTGTCCGTCACGCAGCGGACCTCATACATGTCGCCATCCAGCTCATAGAGCATCACATCGGAGCCGCGCTCGGCGTCCGGGCCCAGGCCGACGCTGGTGCAGAAACATTCATGATCGTGCTCGCGGCAGGCGAGGGTCACGACGGTGGTCTGCTCGCGGCGGCGATTGTAGAAGGGGTCCTTGAAATCCCAGTTGAACACGTGGTCGAGGATGGGCATGGCCGCCGCGTCGCACGGCCGGGCCCCGATCACGATCCGCTCATCCGCCAGCGGTTCCGGGTTCTTCAAAGCGATTTTCTTGCCCTCGATGCGGTATTCATACAGCGACTCGTGCCGAGGGAAGAAGAACTCCTTGATCGAGTTGTGCGGATGGATATACCCGCCCAGCAGGCAGTCTTCGGGCCGATCCAGCCATGCGTATGCAACTTGATCGGTCGCCACCCGGCGTGGCCCGGCGACGCGGATGCCGGCCTTGAGCCAGCCGCCGATCAGTTCGCGCAACGCTCGTGCGGAGATGACCTCACTCATTTGATGAAGCACTCCTTGTCCTTGACGCTGAAGCAGCCGAGCACCGGCTGGGCGTCCTTATCCATTCCTGGTCGGTAGTCGAATTGCTCTTCCGTCGCCTGGGCCAGCATCAGGTTGAGCAGGCGCAGGTTGATGCCCGCCGGGCACGCCCGGGTGCACTCATCGCATCCGACGCAGCGAGAGGCCAGGTGAAACGCCCGGTTGATCTGCCAGGCTAGGTTTCCCATGGTAGTCGCGGACGTCTTGATCACCTGCGGCTGGTTCTTGTCCGCCACGCACCGCTCGCAGTAACACATGGGGCAGACTTGCCGGCAGGCGTAGCACTTGACACAGCGGCTCAATTCCTGGCCCCAGTAGGCCAGCCGTTCCGATGCCGATTTGCTCATCATCTCGGCCAGTTCGGCGTAACGATCCTTGGCTTCGATCGCGTGGTCGGCTGCTTGGCCGATGACCATGTCGGTGTGACGCGGCATGTGCACATCGCAGGTGCGGCACTTGGCCAGCGACGGCTGACCGACGCCGTTGCAGGCCATGCCGATGACCACCACGCTCTGCCGATCGATCTGCGACTCCACCGCCAGGACCACCACCGACTTCGCGTCGCAGCCTTTGACCAGCACGGCGGCCCGGCCCATGGCCCTGATCTCCTTGCGGGTCAGGAAGGTGGTGAGGTTGTTGTAGCAGCGGTCGTTGAAGACCAGTTGCTCGGTATCCTCAGGCCGGGTGATGAAGACCGGGTAGGCCGGTCCCGCGGGGTCAGCCTGGCCATAGCCGATGACCACGTCCACTTTCTTGTCGGCCAGCAGTTGGCGGGCCGTCTGTCTCAAGTCGTTCAGCATACCGGTGCCTCGAGGAGTTTCCGGAAATCGCCATACGGTCCCAGGGCCCGCGTCTGTTCGGTGATATCGATAACCACTTCCTGGAACTTCTTGGCTTCCGCCGCGGAGATCCAGGTGAAGTGCACGCGGCGCATGTCAAAGCCAATCCCCTCCAGCAGCACGCGGAAGAGCATCCAGCGCCTGCGGGCATGGTAGTTGCCCGAGGTGTAATGGCAGTCGCCGGGATGGCAGCCGGAGACCAGCACCGCGTCGGCTCCCATTTCGTAAGCCTTGACGATCAGGTTGAAATCGATGCGCCCGGTGCAGGGCAGACGGAGGATGCGGATGTTGGGCGGATACTCCAGGCGATTGGTGCCCGCCAGATCCGCGCCCAGGTAGGTGCACCAGTTGCAGACGTAGGCGACAATCTTGGGCTCGAAATCGTGTTTGGTTTGAGTCTCGCTCATACCAGGCTCTCCACCATGGCGTAGACCTGCTGCTCAGTAAAGCCGGCCAGGTCCACGCTCTTGGAAGGACAAATGGCCACGCAGGTCCCGCAACCCATGCACAGGCCGGGGTTGACGCGGGCGGTGCGTTTGATCAGCCGGCCTTGACGGTCGGTGATGTCGGCTTCGTCGATGGCCTTGTACGGACAGCCGCGCACACAGGAAAAACACGCCGCGCAGGTCTGTTCATTGACCTCGGCCACCTCCGGCTCGCGGGTCAACTCATCACGGGCAAACAACATCATCACCTTGGCCGCGGCCGCGGACGCCTGGGCCACGGATTCGGGGATGTCTTTGGGCGCCTGGCAAGCCCCGCACACCAACACGCCCGCGGTGTTGGTCTCCACCGGGCGGAGCTTGGGATGCGACTCGGACAGGAAGCCATATTCGTCGTAACCGATATTGAGCTTCTGGGCCAGCGATTCCACGCCGTCGGCCGGCCGCATCGCCGTGGCCAGGACCACCAGATCGGCTTCGATGGTCATCGCCTCGCCGACCAGCGTGTCCACCCCGCGCACGATCAACTGGCCGTTGTGCTCGGTGATCCGCGAGACGCGCCCGCGGTGGTACTCGGCCCCATCTTGCTCGATGGCCCGCCGCACAAACTCCTCGTAGTTCTTACCGCCCGCTCGGATGTCCATGTAGAACACGTGGGCCTGGCCGTCGTGCACCTTGTGCTTGTACAGCATGGTATGCTTGGCGACGTACATGCAGCAGATTTTGGAGCAGTAGCCGCAGCCCTTGGCATCGTCGCGCGAGCCGACGCAGCAGATGAAGACGACCGACTTGGGCGTTTTGCCGTCGGAAGGCCGCTTGATCTCGCCGCCGGTGGGGCCGGAAGCCGAGACGATACGCTCGAACTGCAAGCCGTCGATGACGTCGGCGTATCGGCCGAAGCCGTATTCGCCGTAGCCCTTGTATCGCCCCTCGTCCTTGCCAATGTCGCAAAGCTTGTAGCCGGTCGCGGCCACGATGGCCCCGACGTCCTCGGTAATCAGTTGGTCCTGATCCTCGAAGTTGATGGCCCCGCGGGTGCACTTCTTGGCACAGATGCCACATTTGCCTTTGAGCAGCATGGTGCAGGCTTCGCGGTCTATGACCGGCCTTGCGGGCACCGCCTGCGGGAAGGGCACGTAAATGGCCGTACGCTTGCCCATGCCGAAGTCGAACTCGCTGAGGTTCTTCTTCTGCGGGCACTTGTTCCAGCAGTCGCCGCAGCCGTTGCACTTGGTGATATCAACGTAGCGGGCTTTCTTACGCACCGTGACCTTGAAGTTGCCGACGTAGCCGTTGACCGCCTCGACCTCGGAGTAGGTGTGCAGCTTGATCCGCGGATGCTGGCCGACGTCGACCATGCGCGGGGTCAGAATGCACTGCGAGCAGTCCAGCGTGGGGAAGGTCTCGGACAACCCGGCCATTTTCCCGCCGATGGACGGGTCGCGCTCGACGAGCACCACCTCGAAGCCGGCGTCGGCGATGTCCAACGCCGCCTGGATCCCGGCCACCCCGCCGCCGATGACCATCGCCCGCTTGGTGACCGGCACACGAATCGCCGCCAGCGGGCGGTTCTGCTGCACCTTGGCCACCGCCATGCGGATGATGTCAATGGCCTTGGCCGTGGCCGCCTCGCGGTCGTGATGCACCCAGGCGCAATGCTCGCGGACGTTGGCCATCTCGACCATGTAGGGGTTCAGCCCCTCGGCCTCGGCTGCCTTGCGGAAGGTCTTGAGGTGCATGTGCGGCGAACAGGCCGCCACCACTAAACCGGTCAATTTGCCGTTGCGGATCTGCTCGCGAATCATGGACTGACCCGGATCACTGCACATGTACTTGTAGTCCACGGAGCAGTGTACGCCGAGCAGATTGCGAATGGCTTCCGCCACCTTCTGGCAGTCGACGTGCCGGGCAATGTTCTCGCCGCACCAGCAAGTGAAAACGCCGATTCTCATCGTCTGCTCCAACTCCAATCTGGCACAGCGGGTGGGCTGTTCAGGCCACCACGTAATGCCGATCCACGCCCATTTCCGCCCCGGACGCGCCCATGGCCATGCCTACCAGATCAGAAAGGTAGTAAATGGGCATGCGATGCGTCACGCCGTAACGACGTTCCACGTCGGCCTGCTTCATGTCCAGATTCACATGGCACATGGGACAGGCCACCACCACGCAGTTAGCTCCGTGGGCCGCCACGTCGGTCAAAATCTTGTGAGCCAGGTCGAGTACCGTGTCCTCGTTGCACATGGTCATGCCCGCCCCGCAACACTCGGTCTTATAGTTCCAATCAATGGCTTCAGCCCCCAGCGCCTTGATGATCGTCTCCATCGAGGTGGGGTTCTCGCAGTCATCGAAACGGAGCTGTTCCGGCGGCCGGACCAGCAGGCAGCCGTAATAGCAGGCCGCCTTGGTCTGGCTCAGCGGCTGCACCACCGCCTTCTGGATGCGCTCCAGGCCGATCTGTTGAAAGACCTGGATGAGGTTGAGCACGCCGGTGGCCCCGCTTACTTTCTGCTCCACGATCTCCGACATCTCCCGACGCAGCGCGTCGCTGGCGGCCAAGGCTTGGCCGGCCTTGATCAACTCCATCGAGCACATCGGGCAGGGGGCCAGCATCTGGTCGATGCCGTCACGCTCCGCGATGGCCAGGTTGCGTGCCGGCAGGGCAGTCGCCAACTTGGCATTCAACGAGTGGGCGGCCGTCGCTCCGCAACAGACCCAGTCATCCAGTTCCCGAAGCTCCATTCCCAGTCGCCCGAGGCACACCCGCACCGAACGTTCGTAGTCGTTCGAAGAGCCATGTAATGCGCATCCGGGGTAATAACCAATCTGCATGGTTCGCCTCGTTTTTACTTATGCCCGCGCGGGCCTTCTGCAAAACAGCGCTCGAAGATGCGCCCTACCAAAGCCCGATCCTTGACTTTCTCGCCCATCAGGTGGAACTTCCCGCGCGTGATCATCTTGGGCGCCAGCAGCGAATCCTTGAACAGAAGCGGGACGCTGGCGTCCTTGAGGAACGCCTTGCTCTTGAACACGCCGACCAGCTCCAATTCGTTAAGCCGGCCGTTGCGGCGGATGTTATTGAGGAAAACCTGCTGGAAGACGATAGTCCGCCGGGCCGCGGCGTTGATCACGTTGTTTTCAACCGCCAACTGCCGCAGCGCGTCCAGCACGCCGGCACAATTTACCGACTTCGGACAGCGCGCACTGCACGTCTGGCAGGATACGCACAGCCAGATGGCCTCGCAGTCCATGGCCCGCCGAAAGTTCCCAGACTGCACCAGCCGGACCAGTTGATTGGGCAGCACGTCCATCCGTTCGCCGACCGGGCAGCCGGCCGAACACTTCCCGCATTGATAGCAGTCCGTGACGTGCGTATGGGCCAGCATGTCGACCGCTTCACTACTAGGTCTCATGGCTTCGTGAACCCTTTCACAAGGAGTGGCCGATCGAACCTTTGGGCTCTTTTCAGTCTTTACGGCCTTTCTTGTGGTAACCTCACAACATCGGCTTCCGTATCGGCCCTGTGGGCCCTGGGCCCTGGGGCCGGAGTATGATATCGCCATTCGACGTACCACACAACCCCGCAATCGCCTGACCCAGGTTGCGCAGTCCGAGGATTGAATCGGGCGAGGCGGGGCGCCAGCGCTGATTTGGGCGAAAAGTCCGCACTACATTTGCGAGGGGTTGCTCTGGGCAATGGCCAGCCTGGCCTCGTCGGTGATATCGCGATCGGCACAGAGCCGTTCCGGGAGAGATAAGGACAGAGCGTCCAGCAGTTCCGCCGAGCCCAGGCAGTTGACGCAGACCAGCAGGCCGGCCCCGACCGCCCGCAGCCGCCGGAGGATCACGGTCAATATCCCGTAGCCCAGCCCGCTGACCAGGGCGGTCGCCAGGCCGGTCCCGTTCGTACCGCCGTCGCCCAGCAGGATGATGCCCGCGCCCATCATGGTTACCAGCAAAACTCCCCCCTCCGCCAGGCTCGGCCGCTCGCCCAGCAGCAGCGGAGACAGAAGGAAAACCCAGAGCGGGGACGTGTACTGTAGAATAATGGCGTTGGCGGCGGTGGTGTGCAGCGTCGCCAGCACGAACGCCTCGGTCATGACCGTGAAGCTCGCGACCGAGGCCACAAACCAGGCGGGCCGCACCCGGCAATGGGTCGGCCAGGCGGCCATCGCCCACGGCACGAAACACAGCCCCCGAACAGGCAGCGGTAGAAGGAGACCGTCAGGCCCTCCGTCGGGGCCACCACGCCGCCCGCCCAGCCTCCACATCTCCGCGCACACCACCAGGGCCAACACGGCCGCGGCCGAGCGACGCGTACAGGATCACGAAATCATCATCATGCCGTTCACACCGCCCGCGACGCACCGTCATCCCGGCACGGTCGCACCGTGCTTCCGCAAGAGCGCCGTGAGTTCGTTGAACGGGACCGACAGCGGGGTGGTTCCGCTCTGCGACGCCAAGGCCGCGGCGGCCCCGGCGGCCTGCCCCATGGCCATGCAGGAGGCTTGCACGCGAAGCGCCGAGTTCGCCAGCCGATCGCTGCTGACGCTTCTCCCCGCGACCAGCAGATTGCGGCTTCCCCGGGGAACCAATGCCCGGAGCGGGATGGTCGGGACCACGCCGGGGCTCAGCGGCTGGGGCTTGACCCCGCTGTGATCGTGTAGGTCGATCGGATAGAAGGAGTACCCGATCGCATCCTCGAAGAGCCGGCCGCTCGTATAGTCTTCGACCGTGATCTGGACCTCGCCCACAATGCGGTACGTCTCGCGCACCGCCGTCTCCGTTTGCATCCTCAGCAGGCGCGCGTCCTCGCAGCCGGGCAGTGAACGGATGAACCGCAGCAGCCGCAGCATGGAGGCGCGGCCAGCAACATTGGCTACCGTCCTGGTCACGGAGGTGGAACTGTCCGCCCCGAACACATGCTGGGCGTTGGTACCGCCACAGCGGAGGAAGTTGATGAATTGGCCCTCGGCGTGCTGGAAGTCACCCGGGCGGAGCCCGCCGCTGGCCAGTGCCTGTCGATAGCGTTGCTGGATCAGTTCGGCATCCAGTTGGTGGGTGTCGTAGTTGCCGAAACTGAACATCAAGGTGCCCGGCTGGCTCTCCGTTTCCCGCAATCGCGGCAACCCGATCATGCCGACAACGTCGGCCCCTCCCGTGCAATCGATGAGTTGTCGGCATGAGATTCTGCGGCGCAGGCCTTTGCCGACCGTCTCCACTTCCCAGCCACCGTCGGTCTGGGTAACGCCGCCCGGAAGCTCATAATACGCAAGGATCACGCCCTCCTTGAGGGCCGCTTCTTCCGCCAGGGCGGCGTATATTGGACCGTTTATGTGGACCTGGTGGTGAGAATGCGATTGGGGAACTTGGGAGAAATCGGGCATCGTGCCGCCATCTAATGCCAGCGCGTGGATAATCAGGTCCCAGCCGATCCCCGTGATCACCTGCTTGCCCCAGGCATGGAACAGACCCGGGGCTGCTACGCCGCCGGTGGTCATGGTCCCGCCAAGCTGGCTGCCCGCCTCGACCAGCAAAGTCCGCGCCCCTGCACGGGCTGCTTGAATGGCTGCGATCGTGCCTGCCGTACCGCCGCCGATCACCAGGACATCGACGTGTTCGTCCGCCCCCCCGGACACCGCCTGTGTCCATCGCGGCAGTGTGCCGATCGCCACCGCTCCGACGCCGACGGTCGAGGCCGCTTTGAGCAAGTCTCGTCGTTTCACGTGCGGTCCGCCCTTGCCAGGGTGACATCCGCCAACCGGCCGACTCACTCCGCACGCGCCGACTTGGCCAGCAGGCGTGGATACGCAAATCCGTAGATGGTCGTGGCGATGAAGCCGATCAGCGGCAAAATGAAGCAAATAGCCATGCTGTGGTAGGTGTCCGCCAGCCAACCCATGAGCGGCGGGGCGATCGCACCGCCGACGATGGACATGATCAGGAAGGAGGCGGCCAACTTGGTCTTGCCGCCCAGGTTGCGCAGGCTCATGGCGAAGATAAAGGGAAACATGATCGACATGAACAGCCAGCACAGGGGCAGGACGATCCAGGAAACCTGGCTGATGTTCGCCATGACGATCAGGATAATCATGACGTTGGCGATGCCGTACAGGGACAACATCAGGTGGGGCTGGATGACTTTGGCGATCGCGGCACCGGAGAAGCGCCCGGCCGCGTAGAGCACCATGGCAATGGTCACGACGTAGGCCGCCGTGGCCGCGGGTGTGGCCGCCCCGGTAACCGAGCCGTACCAGGCAAAGAGCGGAGCGATGGAGCTGGCTCCCGAGGCATCCTTGGTGATGGCGTTCTCCAGAATGTAATTGACGGCGAAGGCATTCACGCCAACCTGGGCGGCGATGTACAGGAACTGGGTCACGATACCCCAGACAAAATGGGGTTGGCGGATGAGGGGAGCCCTATGGGCCGAGGTGCCATCGGCGGCGCTCTCATCGCTCTTCTGCTCGTCGATGCGCGGCAGCTTGATGAGCGAGAAGACCACAAACACAAGTATGACCACGCACCCCAGGACGATATAGGGTAACAGCAGGGGACGAAAATCCACCGCGGCCCCGGCTTCCTTGTGTTGGCCGAAGATGAGCACCCCGCCTATCGTGGGGGCGATGATGTAGGCCAGGGAGTTGAATGCCTGGGCCACGGACAATCGGCCGGCCGCACCGTCCTTCGGGCCGAGCACGGTCACATACGGATTGGCCGCAGTCTCGATACACGCCAAGCCACTGGAGAGCACGAACAGAGCCAGCAAGAACGCCCAGAAGGTCTTGAAGACCATCCCTGCGGGAATGAACAGGAAAGCACCCGCGGCCACGACCAACAAGCCGAGGAGGATGCCTCGCTGGTACCCGATGCGACGGATCAACAAGGCGGCCGGCAGGGCCATAATGAAGTAAGCACCGAATACCGAAGTCTGGATGAAACCCGACTGCGTCTTGCTGACCTGCAGGACGTCCTGGAAGTGCTTGTTCAGCACGTCCAGCATGGCATGGCAAAACCCCCAGATGAAAAACAGGGAGGCGACCATGAGGAAGGCCAGCAATAAACGATACGAGGCCGTGTTGCTGTCACGCTGGGCCGGCTGCGGAGAACTGGTGTCTGTCGATTTCATTGTGGAAGTCTACTCGAGCCTGTTTTGTGAAGTCAAGAGGGACGCCTCGTCCCACGAATGTTTGGGGTCGAACTCGGCGGCTCGCTGGACAGCGCCGGCGGTTCGCCGATTCCGTCACGGCCCCCGGTCCGACTCGTGAGCGGTTACCCGATCACGAATCCTGCCGTCGGGGGCAGGTCTCGGACCTTCAGGTCAGCACGCGTCGCAGAAACGCCGATGTCTTGATCGCGTCGCCGCCGGTCACAAGCTGGTCGATGGCCTTGCGGTGCTTCTGCAGGATCTTGTCGAACTGCCGCAGCCACAGGATGCTCTCGCCGATCGCCCCGGCGGCATCCTCGCGGTATGGATACTGGTCCATGCTCAACCATCCGTCGTAACCGCAACGGTCCAGCCAATAGAGCGTTTCCAGATAGCAGACGGTGTGCACACTGCCGACGATCATGTCGTCATCCCAGCTACCATGATTATCGTTGAAATGCATGTGAAACAGGCGATCGCCGGCCCGTTTGGCGAGCACGATGGCTTCCCCGACCACCTCGCCGCCCACGTATGCGTGCCCGGTGTCGATGGTCACGCCGACATTGCTGCACCCCGTTTCCTGGGCCAGAAGCAGCGTGTCGGCCATGCGCGCCAGATAACTATGGGTGCGCGGCTCCTTGGGCTTGTATTCCAACGCGAACCGCAGGTCGGGGAAGGCATCCGCAAGCTTGGCCACCGAGTCGCACAGCCACTCCCGCTGCCGTTCGTAATCGGCACACAGCAGGTAGTCGTAGCCGTCCTGCCCCGGCCACAGGTTCATCGTGCGACAGCCCAGCTCGCGGGCTATCTCGCACATCTGCCGCGTATAGTCCAACGCGAGTCGGCGCACCTTGGGATCAACCGCGCTGTAGCTGCCCTTCCAATAGCGCTTGTCGGCGAACAGGTCTGGGATAATCGAGACACACTCCAGACCATGTCCCTTCAGGGCACGCTTCATCTCGCGCAGATTGTCCGGCCGGATGTCCCAGGTGCCGACCAATTCGATCCCCTGCACATGCGGTATCGCGGCGGCTCGCTTCAGCATGGCCATGGTGCCGGGGTTGTCCTTGTAGCCGCTGCAGAAGCGGTCACAGGTGTTGCCAAGATTGCCCAAGATCACCGAGTACTTGCGCTTCATGTGCGTGCCTCCCTGTTCTCCGGATGCCGACACCGTGTCCTGACTATTCCCACACCCCGCAACCCTGCGTGGTAGGCTACCACATACGCTCCGCCGTTTCCAACGCCGCCAATCACCCGAGAGACACGGACCGCGTCCGCATGCTGGTGAGCTGTGCCGACCAGCCGGCCTATACCCTGTCCGTCGGCAGGAGTCTCCAGGTTCTGCGCGGCAGTGCATCCGCGACAGACAGCCGCGTCCATCGGGTCAAATGAACAAAGCGTCACTTCGACACCGACTCAGCGGGTCTTTCATCGGTGCTTATCGGCGTCCACTCGTCTCGGCGCAGCGAACCGGAGCCGGATCCGCGGCTCCTGACCCAGGTTGCGCAATCCGAGGATTGAATCGGGCGGGGCGGGGGCGCCAGCGCCGATTTGGGCGAGAAGTCTGCACTACATTTGCGAGGGGTTGCTCTGGGCAATGGCCAGGCTAGCCTCGTCGGTGATATCGCGATCGGCACAGAGCCGTTCCGGGAGAGATAAGGACAGGGCGTTCAGCAGTTCCGCCTGCTTGCCGTTGGGACGGGCCACCCTGCGTAGCCGGAGCTTGCGGTTCTCGGTGGTCTCCAGCAGGATGTCGCCGAACGCGAAACCCTGGAGAGCACCGGCAATGGCGAATAACGTCTGGCTGCTCACCTGGACCACCTGCGGGACCTGGCTGCCCGGCGACAATCGCGGGTTCATGGGCTACATCCGCCAGAAGCAACCCGCTGACTCGCGTCAGCGGCTCGATGACGCACCGCGACCCCACGACGCAAACCAAACCGACGACGCTCATCGAGCCGACGACGCAAGTCGAACCGACGAAGCTCATCGAGCCGACGACGCAAGTCGTCGGGTTCCCCCGCCCAAGTTACTGCCCCTGGTAGCCCGGATACCGCCCGCAAGAATTGCCGCCCCCGCCGGTAATGGGTCTAATAGTTCCCGGGCACCCCGGCAACGGTTGCCCCCCGGCTCGACGCTCCCGAAGCGAGGCCGAACCAAGTGCCACCGCAAGAGGCAAACCGCATGGCCAAGAACAACACCAACGGGGCCAACCTGGAGGGCATCGGCTATGGCTAGGCGTAAACCCGCTCCAGACAGCAAGGCTTCGGTCCAGGCACTCGTGGCGGATCACATCGAGCGTTCGATTCTGGTCCTTCGCGGCGAGAAGGTGCTCCTGGATTCCCAGCTTGCCGCGTTCTACGGTGTACCCACACGACGCCTCGTCGAACAGGTCAAACGCAACATCGAGCGATTCCCTGGAGACTTCATGTTCCAGCTCAGCGGTGAGGAATGGCAGGTTTTGAGATCGCAATTTGCGACCTCAAACCTGGGCCCACCGGCCCAGCCCCCAAGGACCGCGACCCGGGGTGGTCGCCGCTACGCCCCCTACGCCTTCACCGAGCAGGGCGTGGCCATGCTTTCGAGCGTCCTGCGCAGCAAGCGGGCCGTCGAGGTCAACATCCAGATCATGCGGGCGTTCGTGCGTCTGCGTCAATTGCTGACCGTCCACAAGGAGCTGGCCGCCCGGCTGGCGAAACTCGAAGAGAAGATGCGGAGCCGCGATCACGCGGTGGACCAGCAGTTCCAGCAGATCTTCGCCCTGCTCGAGCAGCTCTTCAACCCGCCCGACCCACCCCGCCGGCGGATCGGCTTCCACACCGAACGCGAAACCCTGGAGGGCATCGGCTGTGGCGAATAGCGTCTGGCTGCTCACTTGGACCACTTACGGAACCTGGCTGCCCGGCGACAATCGCGGGTTCATGGGCTACATCCGCCAGAAGCAACCCGCTGACTTGCGTCAGCGGCTCGATGACGCACCGCGACCCCACGACGCAAACCAAACCGACGACATAAGTCGAGCCCGCGACGCTCATCGAGCCGACGACGCAAGTCGTCGGGTTCCTCCGCCCAAGTTACTGCCCCTGGTAGCCCGGATACCGCCCGCAAGAATTGCCGCCCCCGCCGGTAA
>Ga0123328_1000271_pt1 | contig 55977 bp, 44 predicted proteins | sample BioC12SIPDNA_2_FD_89702 | JGI IMG/M metagenome (GOLD analysis project Ga0123328, IMG submission 89702) | Anaerobic biogas reactor microbial communites from Washington, USA - Biogas_R1_A C12 SIP DNA | ecosystem: Engineered > Bioreactor > Anaerobic > Unclassified | place: Washington, USA...
ATCGGCCGGTCCATGAGGAACTCTTTCCAGTCCACGTCCTTCGCGTCGATCGTCTCGGCGCGCTGCATCCAGGAGTACCAATATGGCTTGCTGCCGTTGCGGCGCTGCTCGATCCGCGAGACCTTGCCGATCACGCCGGAACGGAACAGTTCGCGGCAGCCGGTGCTCGTGGGGAAGCTGCGGACCTGGGTGCCCATCTGGACGACGATGCCGCTCGCCTTGACGGCATCGCAGCAGCGCTTGAGCGACTCCATGTCCATCGCCAGCGGCTTCTCGCAATAGGCGTCCTTCTTGACCTTGGCCACCGCCTCGAGGTGGACCGCGTGATGGTGGTCGCAGGAGGCGATCATCACCGCGTCGATGTCGTCCAGGGCCAGGATGTCGCGGTAGGAAACGAACTGCCGAGCGGGGCGGTTGTACCATTCCTGGCAGCGCGCGGCCGCCCGCTCGCGGCGGACCCGCCAGGGATCGCTCACGGCGGTGAACTCGACATTCTGCTCCTTGTCGTGCTTGTGCACTCCCGGCATGTGCGCGGCGTAGCCGCGGCCGCCGCAGCCGATCAGGCCGATGGAGATCCGCTCGTTGGCCCCGACGATCTTGCCGTAGCTGGTGGCCGTGAACGTCAGTGCGGCGCCGGCCGAAGCAGCAGCCAGGAATTGCCGGCGGGTGGAAGTCTTTTGCATGGGGTCATCCTCCGAATCAAGGTGGGGAATCCGAGTCCCGGTGGGCCGGCGGAACGCTCGCGCACGGTCGCATGCGCCTTCGGTTCTACGACGCCGCGGCGTCAAGGTCAAGCAAATGCCCGTCAACCAGCCGTTTGGGTCGGCTTGGCGACGGAAGCCCCCAGCCATCTCGTGTTTCGTCTTCCCCATGTTCCGTCTTCAGCCGGGGTCGCCGTTCGAGGCAAATGCCGGCCGGACTCGGCTTGTTCCCCTGGCGGCTTGCTGATAGAATTCCCGCCTTCAAAGGGGGCCCGCATCGCCCGGACGCCCGTCAGGCGAGGCCGGCAGGCTTCGCCCTGTCTGCACCAGTCCGCTTGCCCACGGAAGGTGAGAGGGATTTCATGTCGGCGGAACGGATGCCGCAAGAAAAGCCACCGCTCTTGGGGGTCCCGCTGCGCGGTTTGACCGTCCTGGCCTTGCGTTTTCCGGTCGCCGTTATGGTTGGCGCCGCGGTCTTGGCGGTTCTCTCGATCGTCCTGGCGGTCGTCGGCCTGGAATTCCACACGAGCCGGCTCGATCTGATTGACCCCGAGAGCGACTTCAACAAGCTCTGGCTGGATTACGTCGAGGAATTCGGCTCGGCCGACGACGTCGTGGTCGTCGTCGAAGGACGATCGCGCGGCGAGGTTGTTCCCGTTCTCGACGAAGTCGCCAGGGCCCTGAAACGGGAGGATCGGTATTTCTGCGGCGTGCTCCACAAGATCGAGCCGGCAGGCATCCGCTCCAAGGGGCTCCATTACGCCAGCCCGCGAGACCTGGCGGCTCTCGAGCAGTTCGTTCTGGAAACCCGGCCGATCGTCGCCGGCCGCTGGACGCACCTGGGGGTGGGCAGCATGGCTGCGGCGATGCAGGGCCGCCTGATCGCCGCGCGGAGCGACCCGTCGGGCGGAGCCAGCCGCCGAACGGGAGTCGAGGCGGAGCGCCTCACGGCCAGTCTCCAGAACGCGATGGCCGCCGATGGGCGATATGTCAGCCCGTGGCCCGAGATGCCGCAGATCGCGGCAACCTCCAGCCAGTTCAACACGGAATACCTCCTGGCCAACGAGGGCCGGTTGGGGTTTGTCCTGCTTCAACTCGTCCAGGACGAGGGGGGCGGCTTCGCCCGGGGGACGGAGGCAATCGAGACGCTGCGGAGTCTCGTCGCCATGATCGGGGCGCGGCGACCGGAGGTGGAGATCGGCCTGACCGGGCTGCCGGTGATCGAAAACGATGAGATGCGGACCAGCCAGGCCGACATGCTCGGGGCGACCGTCTTGTCCCTGGTCGGCGTGGTGTGCGTGTTCGTCGCGGGGTTCGGGGGGATTCGGCATCCTCTTCTGGCCGTGGTTGCGCTGCTGGTGGCGATGGCCTGGTCGTTCGGCTACATCACGATCGCCGTCGGCCACTTGAACATTTTGAGCGTCTCGTTCGCCGTGATCCTGATCGGACTGGGCATCGATTTCGGCGTTCACTTCGCGGCCCGCTATCTCCAATACCGCGGCGCTGGCGCCGGTTGCGACGACGCCCTGGTCCGCACCGCCGCGCGTGTCGGGCCGGGAATCCTCTCGGCGGCATTGACCACGGCAGTCGCCTTTTTCTGCACCCGCTTCACGCAGTTCACCGGAGTCGCCGAACTGGGAGTTGTCGCCGGCGGTGGGATTCTGCTCTGCTGCCTGGCGGCCTTGGGCGTTCTGCCGGCGCTGGTCCACCTGGTCGACGCCCCACGCGGGCGGGATCCCCTGCCGGCGCCGCTTGACATGCATCGCTTCCTGGCCCCGCTGCTCCGCAGACCCGCGTTTCTGCTAGCCGCCACGGGCGCGGCCACGCTGCTGGTGGCCGCCGGCGCGTTCAGGCTGGGGTATGACCACAATCTTCTGAATCTCCAGCCGGAAGACCTGGAGAGCGTCCAACTGGAGCGGAAATTGCTGGAAGACAGCGACCAGAGTGTGTGGTTTGCGCTGTCGCTGGCCAGAGATCGGGAGGAGGTGCTGGAGCGGCGGGCTCGCTTCGAAAAGCTGCCGTCCGTGGAGCGAGTCGAAGAGATCGCTTCGCTGCTCCCGGCGGACACGGAGTTGAAACGGCCGCTCATCGAACGGATGCAGAAGCAGCTTGAGGGCTTGCCCGACCGCCCGCCGCAAATCCCCATCCAGCGGCCCGAGGTCTTGTTGCAGGCCCTGGCCGACCTTCAGGGGGCCGTCGTAGCCAGCACACCCCACGGGGCGCGGATCGCTCAAGAGCTTGAACTCGTCCGCGACCGGCTGCGGCGAATGCCGGAGGCGGAGTGTTTTCGCCGGCTTTCCGAGTACCAGCACCACCTGGCGCGCGACCTGCTCGGGCGATTGCGGACGCTGCGGCAGATGTCCAATCCGCAGCCTCCGGACGTGACCGATCTGCCGGAGGGCCTCGTGTCGCGGTTCCTTGGTTCGCGCGGCCGCCACCTGCTGCGAGTCTATAGCCACGCCGATATCTGGGACATGGACGCGATGGAGCGGTTCGTTGCCGACGTCCGCAGCGTCGATCCCCAGGCAACCGGCAATCCCCTACAGACCTACGAAGCATCGCACCAGATGAAACAGAGCTACCAGGAGGCCGGCCTCTATGCCCTGTGCGTGGTCTTCGTGATCATCTGTCTCGATTTCCGCAGCCTCCGTCACGCCCTGCTGGCAATGCTGCCGGCGGGACTGGCAGTGTTGCAACTGTTTGGGATTCTCGGCTGGTTGAACGTGCCGCTGAACCCGGCAAACATGATTGTCCTGCCCCTGATCCTGGGCATCGGCGTCGACGATGGGATTCACGTCGTCCACGATTACCTGGCGTGCCGCGGCCGTTACCGGATGAGCCCCTCCACGTCGACGTCGATTGTCTTGACATCGCTGACGACGATGGTCGGCTTCGGCAGCCTGATGATCGCCAACCATCAGGGGCTGCAAAGCCTGGGGCGGGTGCTCGCCATCGGCGTCACTTGCTGCCTGTTCACCTCGCTGGTCATGCTGCCGGCGATCCTGGTCTGGGTGCGGCGAGACGGCCTGGCCTCGGCTGAAGGGACTGCCGACGAGTTCGGGCTGGCGGCAGTCGGCGGAGACCTCGACGACGGCGGGCCCGACCCGGTCGAGTGCCTGCCTGGTGGCACGAGGTTCGAGAGTCCGGAAGAGAGGTCTTTTCCGACGCGGCGCGCGGCCTAGGTCGCGCGGGCCGTTCGGACTGCGGCTATCCGGCTCCGGAGTTTGCCGCTGGCTGGACGGGCCCCGCCCGTGGCGGGTTCGGTGCCGGCCTGGCGGTCCGTTGGGGAAGAAGCCTTCCCAGCGGCGCTGCTGGACACTAAATTGAAGGGTTCTAAGGGAGCGTGTCGGGGTCCGCAAGACTGCCCCACTCTCGGCTGGGAATGGCTGCACCGGTCAGGTTTGCCGCCGCCTGGAGAGTGTTTTCGCCGGGCAATCCGGTCGGAGGCCGGCTCCTCCCTGCTGGGACGGGGCGAGGCACGCGACAAACAGAATCTCTGGACTCGACGTAGAGAAGGGAACAACATGGCAAAACCCGGCAGAAGGGTCAAGAAGGCCAATCATGGCAAACGGCCCGCCAACAGCAAGATGCGGAAGCAGAAGCGGCACGCCGTTCGCACCTGAGCCTTGCGGGCGGCTTGAGCAGCGGCAGACGCGGTTGTGCCGTGTCTGACTTGTTGCCCGATTGCGGCATCGCGCCGGGGGCGGTTGCGCCGTGGGTGGGCGGCAAGCGATCCCCGCCGCGGCCAATTGGCGTCGGCGCGGGACGGCAAGACTAAGGGAAGGAGACAGGCGTGGCCACCAAGAACCTGATCATTGACCCCTCGGAATACGACCTGAACCACGTCATCGCAGACATCCACGAGATCCGCAAATACAACTGCCAGCGTTTCGAAATGGAGCACTTGACGGCCGTGGTGTTCGAGGATCCGAAGCGGCACATCTGCGTGGCTTACAAGGACCTTGCCGAAGACGAATTCTGGGTCCGCGGCCACATGCCCGGCATGCCGATCATGCCCGGCGTGATCATGTGCGAGGCGGCGGCCCAGATGGCCAGCTTCTACGTCCAGCACCAGAAATTGATGGACACGGAGATGGTCGGCTTCGGCGGTCTCGAAGACGTGCGGTTCCGGGGGATTGTCCACCCGGGGGACCGTTTCGTGGTCGTCGGCCAGTTGCTCAAGGTCCGCCGTGTCCTGATGACCTGCCGTTTCCAGTGCATCGTCGACGAGAACGTCGTCTGCGAGGGGATCATCAAGGGCATTCCGCTCCCGGTCGACACGATCCGCCAGATGCAGCAGGGTCGCCAGTAGCGGCGCTGGATCAGCCGAGCTTCCAGGGCGCGCGGTATTCGTAGTGCAACAGGTCGTTGGCCTCGGGGCAGTTGGTGACCTGCTCCCGCACCGGGTCCCATTCCAGGCGCTTGCGGATTGTGTGGGAGATCTTGGCCAAGAGGCTCATCGAAGTCGATGTGTGGCCCTGTTCCACGTCGCAGTTGGGTTTCTCGCGAGAGCGGATGCAGTCCAGGAAATTCCTCGCGTGCAAGGCCGTGTGGTCGAGGTTGCCGCCGGCGTCCTGGATCGTGACCTGCTCCATCCGCGGCTCGGGGGCCTGGAACTGCCCCCCCTTTTCCGGGATCACCTCGAATTTCCGGTCGCCGCAGTACATCGTTCCGTTGGTGCCGCGAATCTCGAAGTATCCCTCCCGGGGCAGCGTCCGATTGCCGCTCGTCTCGTACATGCCGAAGTTGAGCAGATGCCCGGCGGGGAACTGGAAGGTCACGTGGAGGGTGTCGGGGATCGTGCGGTCGTCATCCACCGCGTATTTGCCGCCGATCGCGCAAAGCGACGTCGGCGCTTCGTCGCCAGTGATCCAGCGGACGCAATCGAAGAAGTGCACGCCGTTGTTGGATGTCTGCGAGGAGTAGGGCGTCCACCAGCGGAACTTGTAGGGCGCGATGTTCGCCTGGTAGGGCCGCAGCGGCCGCGGGCCGAGCCAGAGGTCCCAGTTCAGGTTCGGCGGCGGATCGCCGGGCTTCTCGCGGCCGATGCCGTGGGGGTAGAGGTTGCTGCGGTGGTAGGTCCTTGACACGGTCACCTTGCCCAGAGCGCCGGAGCGGACAAGCTGCATCGCCTGGACGTAGATCGGCGCCGATCGGCGGTGCAGGCCCACCTGGACCACGCGTCCGGTCTCCCGGGCGACCTCGACCATCCGGCGGCCCTCGCGAACGGTGATTGAAAGAGGCTTCTCGACATAGACATCCTTGCCCGCGCGGCAGGCATCGATCGTCTGGATCGCGTGCCAGTGGTCCGGCGTGGCGATCACCACCGCGTCGATGTCCTGGCGATCGAGCAGGTGGCGGAAATCTTCGTACGTGTCGGGCTTGCCGCCGAGCCGCTTCTTGACCGCCTCGAGAACCGCCTTGTCGACGTCGCACAAAGCGGCAACCTCCATGTCGTCATGCTTGAGAAACGACGTCAGCAACTGGCCGCCACGGTTGGCCACGCCGATGAAGCCGAGGCGAATCCGGTCCGCCGCGCTCGCTGGTTTTTGTTGCATCACAGATCTCCCTCACGCCGTCGGTCGTACGGAATTCATGCCGTTTTACGGGGTCAACCCAGTTTCCATGGCTTTCGATATTCGTAGTGCAGCAGCGCGTTGGCCGCGTCGCTGTTGGTGAAGCGTTCTATTTCGGCGTCCCACTCGAGCCGCTGGCCAACCGCGAGCGAAATGTTGGCGATCAGGCTCATGCTCGTCGATCGGTGGCCGATTTCAACGTCGGCCCTGGGCTTTTCCCGCGACCGCATGCAGTCGAGGAAATTCCGCGCGTGCAAAGCGGTCAGATCCTGGTTGCCGCCTTCGGCCTGGACCTTCTCGGGGGCCATCCGCGGCGACCGGTCCTGGAACTGGCCGCCCCGTTCGGGCTCGATTTCGTACCCCCGGCCGTTTGGCAGCACATACACGGTGCCGAGCGTCCCGCGGAGCTCGATCTCGCCGACGGGAAACGCCCGGTTGCCGCTGGCTTCGTACTGGCCGAAGATCGCCAGGCGGCCGGAGGCGAACTCGAAGACCGTTTCGAGCGTGTCGGGGATCGTGCGGTCGTCGTCCACGGCGAACCGTCCTCCCATGGCACAGACGGAGCTGGGGGCGAGCTCTCCGGTGCACCAGCGGATCGCGTCGAGGTAATGCACCCCCCAGTTCCCCATCTGCGAGGAGTACAGGTGCCACCAGCGAAACTTGTAGGGGGCGATGTTCTCCTGGTACGGGCGCTGGGGGCGAGGCCCCAACCACATGTCCCAGTTCAAGTCCTTGGGCGGTTCCTTTGGCTGCATCCGTCCGATTCCTTCGGGGGACATGTTGCTCAGCCGATACGCTCGGGATACCGCGATGTGGCCGACCTTTCCGGCCCTGGTCTGCTCGGCCAGCCGGGCATAGAGCGCCGAACTGCGGCGATGCGTGCCGACCTGCACCACCCGGCTGTTGCGCCGCGCCGCCTCGACCATTCGGCGGCCTTCGTGGACCGTAACCGACAGCGGCTTCTCCACGTAGACGTCTTTGCCGGCGTTGCAGGCGTCGATCGTCTGGATCGCGTGCCAGTGATCGGGGGTGGCGATCACGATTGCATCAAGATCGTCCCTGTCGATCAGGCGGCGGAAATCCTCGTACGTCTCGGCCTTGCCCTCCAGTCGTGCATCGGCCTGGGCGAGCGTTGAGCGATCGACGTCGCACAGGGCGGCGATCTGGCAATCCGGGTGGGCAAGAAACGCCGTGATCAACTGCCCGCCACGGTTGGCAACGCCAATCACGCCCAGGCGGATCCGGTCGTTGGCGCCCAGCGTGCGCCCGTGGCTCGCCTTCGATAAGGCGCCCAGTCCGATGGCGGCCGCGGCGCCGGCCTTGGTGAAGGTTCTTCGCGAGATTCTGTTGGGCATCGTCTCCTCCAGCCAATCGAGCGCAGACAAAAGAGGCACTCCCACACGGGCCGCTCGGCCCCGGCATGGTTCCAATCGTAGCCCCCCGCGTGCCGCGCCGTCAACCAACTCGGTTGACAGTTCGCGAAATGCCATGAGGGATTCTGGATGGGGGGACGGGCGCACGCGGAGTCGCGGAGTCGCGGAAGAGAAGAGGGGGGAGGGGAGGAGTTGGAGGATTTGTTGTTAGAGGGTGTCGATCGTTGAAGAGGGATTTCGGTGGGAAAGTAGGCGGCCTTCCACTCCCGCCGGGCCGTGAGGTGCTTGTGGATCGTCACGAACAGGATTCCTTCCCCCCGATCCGCGTCCCCGCGTCTCCGCGTGAGCTTTCCCGCTGTTTCCTGCTCTTACTCTTCGTCGTCCGTTTCCGCGTCTCCGCGTCTCCGCGTGAGCTTTCCCCGGCCCGAGGGGCTGGCCAAAACATCAACATTCGCCCCCCTATCTCGGCGTATATCGTCGCTTGTAGGGGTGGAAATGTATGGACTTTCCGGTCAGGACGGGTATGTTTGGAGTGGGCGTCGGCAAACACGATTGTCTGGGCTTTCTTGGGCGGTCACGGTGGCCGGGCGCGCCTGGGGCCCGATCACGTCCCGCCAAAACAGATCGGAAAGCCGTGGCATGAACAGGAAAACGGTTTTGCTTGCGGAGGACGACCCGGGCCACGAGGCCTTGTTTCGCCGGGTCGTCCCTCATGCGGAAGTCGATTGCCAGTTGGTGGTCGTCCACGATGGGGTGGAGGCGCTGGAATATCTGTTTGCGACCGGTCAGTACGAGAATCGCGACGCCGATGACATTCCGGACCTGTTTCTTCTCGACCTGAAAATGCCCCGGATGGACGGTTTGCAGGTTCTCCAGGTGCTTCGCAGGGTCCGCGGGGTCGATCGGCAGAGGCTTCCCCCGATCATTGTCCTAACAAGTTCTGATCGGGACGAAGACATCACCCAGGCGTATGAACTGGGCGCCCAGAGCTACATCTGCAAGCCGATGAGCTATCCCGAGTTTGCCGACGCGGTCTGCGACACGCTCGAGTACTGGCTGGGGCTGAACCGCGGACTGCCCCGCGGCGCGCGCCCCCCCATCCAGGCTGCACCGTGAGCAGCGATTCAGGGTCGTCGTGGACCGGGACCGTGAGGGGGGCCTGGTGGGGGGCGGTCCCAACCGTGCAACGTGCGGCAACTGGCCAACTCGTCTTGCGTCCTTCCGTCCGGACCGCTATCCTCCCGGGGCTGATCGGCACTGAAAGGAGGGGTCTTCCCGGTGATGGCGGCCCTCTTCGCGGCGCCTTTTCCACGATTTCAGGGAAATTTCCCGTGTCCGCATCAAACGCGCGAGCAGCCCGAACAGGTTGGACGTGGCCCCGAATCGCGATGACGGTTCTCGCCTTGGGCGTTGGCCTGTTGGCCTGCGGTTGCGGCATCTCGGCCTCCAGCAGCAATGCCAAGGGCGTCCAGCTTTTTCAGCAGTCGCAGTACCAGCCGGCCATTGAAGCATTCCAGACGGCTGCCCGACGCGATCCGAACAATGCCGATGCGTGCTACAACCTGGGCTGCGTCTACCACCGTCTTGGCTCGCTGAGCAACAATCCGGCCGAGTTGAGCCAGGCGGAGCAGTATTACAACATGGCAATCGACCGCAATCCGAACCACGTTGAGGCCCATCGTGCGCTGGCCGTGTTTCTCGTCGAGGGGGGGCAGAAGGACAGGGCGTTTCACCTCTTGGAGGGCTGGGCGACGCGGCAGCCGGACCAGCCGGACGCGCGGATTGAGCTGGCCCGCCTCTACGAAGAATTCGGCGATACGGCGGCGGCCAACGAACGTCTCCTCGAAGCGCTCAGCATGGATCCCCAGAACCCCCGGACCCTGACGGCCCTGGGCCACCTGCGCGAGAAGCTGGGCGACTACGAGCAGGCCTACCACAATTACAGCCGATCGCTCACCTACGACCGGTTCCAGACCGACGTGGCAGGTCGCATGGCGGCGCTCCAAGGCGCTGCAACTCCGGCTCCCGCTTTCACCGCTCCGGGCAGCAACACGCAGGTTGTCCGCGAGGGCACAGCGAATCTTCGTTGAGGCTGCCGTCGCCCCGCGCTACCCGCCCGCCGGGTGGGGATGGCGCGGTCTTGCCCGGATTGCCGGACTGCGGTTTCTCTGCGGACGCCGCAGCGCGAGCGGCCCGTTCGCCCCGGCGCGCGCCAAAGCCGGCCGGCCGCGGCGCTGATTGTCCGCGGCGGGCGGACGGACCCCATTCCCAAAGCGAGAAATCGGCTGCTAAAATGGCCGGTTTGTCGCAGCACGTGGTCTCTGTTGAAGGAAAGTGCTATGCCGCGCGTGATTGTCTTGGATCCTCTTTCGGAAGACGGGCTCCAACTGCTGAAAGCGGCTGGAAACATCGAGTTCGAGGTCCGCACCGGGCTGTCGGGCGAAGACCTGAGGCAGGCGCTCGCCGAGTTTGACGGGGCAATCTGCCGCAGCGGTGTGAAAATAACCGCCCAATCCCTGGCTGGAAACCGGCGGTTGAAGGCGATCGCCCGCGCCGGCGTCGGCACCGACAACATCGATAAAGAGGCGGCCACGCGGCTTGGAATCGTGGTGATGAACACCCCGGGCGGCAACACGATCTCGACCGCCGAGCAGACGATTGCCCTGATGCTGGCGCTGTCGCGCAATCTGCATCCCGCCTACCAGAGCCTGATCGAAGGCCGCTGGGATCGCAAGAAGTACATCGGCGCGCAACTCGCCGGAAAGACGCTCGGAATCATCGGCCTTGGGCGCATCGGGCAGGCCGTCGCCGCACGGGCCCTGGCGTTTGAAATGAAGGTCCTCGCCCATGACCCGTTTCTCTCGGCCCAGCGAGCCAAAGAGCTGGGGGTGAAGGCCTGTGATTCACCCAAGGAAATGCTTCCCGACGTGGACTACCTGACTGTCCACACGCCGCTGAACGATCAGACCCGCAATCTGATTGGCAGCGAAGAGATCAAACTGCTGAAGCCGGGGGCGCGGCTCATCAACTGCGCCCGGGGCGGCATCTACAACGAGCAAGCTCTTGTCGAAGGGCTCAAAAACGGCCAGATCGCCGGGGTCGCCCTCGACGTGTTCGAGTCGGAACCCTGCACAAGCAGCCCGCTGTTCGGGATGCCGGGCGTGGTTTGCACCCCCCACCTGGGTGCGAGCACGGAAGAGGCCCAGGCCTGCGTCGCCCTCGAAGCGGCCGAACTGCTCATCGATTTCTTCACGACCGGCGCTATCAAGCAGTCGGTGAACATGTCGCCGCTGGACCCCAAGACGCTCGAGGCGATCCGCAGCTACTTGAACGTCGCCTACCGCCTGGGGATGCTGCTGGCCCAGATCGATCATGTTCCCCCCACGGCCTGCAAGGTCAGCTATCAGGGAGAGGTCTGCCGCCGGGACACGTCGCTGCTGACAGCCGCGTTTGCCGCGGGCCTCGTGCAACATGCCATGGACTGCGCGGTGAACATTGTCAACGCCGAAATCCTTCTCCGCGAGCGGGGCATCGAACTGGTGGAGGAACGCAGCGCAGAGCCGGGTGAATTCAGTTCGCTGATCACGGCCCAGGTGACAAGCGAGCAGAAAGTCTCCAAGGCGTCCGCCACGCTCTTCGGCGCGCTGCCGCGGTTGGTCCGCAAGTGCGATTACCGGGTCGACACGCCCCTGGAAGGCATCCTCCTGTTCTTCTACCACCACGACACGCCGGGCGTGATCGGCAAGGTCGGCGCCGTCTTCGGCAAGCACCGAGTGAATATCGCGCAGATGTCGGTCGGGCGAGTCACCAACCAGCCGGGCGGCCAGGCCGTCGGAGTGTTGGCGCTCGACTCGCAACCGCCGGCCGAGGCGATCGCGGAACTGCTCTCGCTCGATCCGATCCATCGGGCTTCGATTGTCCGACTGCCGGCTGCCAATGAGATGCCCCCCTGGATGGGCGGGTGAACGGCGCCAACCGGCGGAAGGACGGGGGAAGTTCAAGGTTCAATTCCCAACGGCCAAATGGGCAAGATCGGGCCGCCCGCCGGGAGCACCGAACTGGCGGGGCTGGGGTCTTGGACCCTGGATTTTGAAACGTGCCGAAAAACGCTACAACCGCCGTGGCGGCGGCCGATTCCACGGCGTTCCCTTCGCACCGAGGCCGCCTGCGGAGTTGAGTTTCCGCGCCGGTGGAGTTAGCCTGGAGGGTATCTGTCCACAACGTGCGCGGCGAGCCGCGCAGCCGGCGTCCGACAAGACCGATGCATTTCCCTTTCTTGCTGGCGATCCTGGCGACCCTGGTGATCGCGGACAACTGCCCATCGGAACCCGTCCCGGGCGTGGCCTGGCGGGTGGCTTTGGCGGCAGCCGGCGGGGGAGTGGTCGTGCTCGTTGCCTGGGCGATCGCGCTGGCCGCTGTCCGGCAGATCGAGCGCGGACGGGCACATCGGCAGACGATCCTTCTGGAGTTTGCCAAACGCCGCCGCCTCCACACCGCGCTCTGGATCGCGGTGCACCTGGGCATCTTGCTGGGGCTCGGTTGGAGTCAGATCGTTCGCTTCAACTGGAATCTCGACGGGGCCCTGCTGGCCGACGAGTTGTTGTTGTTCCTGCCGGCCCTGCTTCCTCTGGCCCTGTCGTGGGTGGCGTTCTTCCAGGTCGATCGGGCCGCCTACCAGGCACGGGCGAGAGGCGAAGACGCGGTCTTGGGAAGCGCCCCCGCGTTGGGGGGTTATCTGTCGCTTCATGCGCGGCACTATTTCGGTGTCATGCTGTTGCCGATCCTCGGCTTGCTGGCGGTCCAGGACGCCGTGGCGATCTGGCTGCCGGGCCTGTTGGTTTCGCCCTGGTCCGTGGCGGTCTACGTCTTGCCCATCGGGCTGGCGATTGTCTTCTTCCCTTCGTTGTTGCGGCGCCTGTGGAGGACGCACGTCCTGCCGCCCGGCCCGCTCCGCGAGCGGCTTGCCTTGGTCTCCGGCCGGGCGGGTTTCTCCATCCGGGAAATCCTCGTGTGGGAGACCGGCGGGATGGTCGTCAACGCGGCGGTCGCCGGTTGGCTGCCGGGAAAACGCTACGTCTTCTTGAGCGACGGCTTGATCGCCAGCCTGACGGGCGAAGAGATCGAGGCGGTGTTCGGGCACGAGTTGGGCCATATCCACCATCGCCACCTCGCCTTGCGGGGCCTGGTGATGCTGGCCCCGCTGAGCCTCTTTTTGACCTTTGAGCAGCTCTGTCCGCAGTCGTCCATCCAGATCCAGCAGATCGTCGCCCGTTTCGACACGGCCGCGCATCTCCCCTGGTCGCTCGCCCTGCTCGCCGCGCTTTCCAGCTATGCGTTTTTCGTCTTCGGCGGATACTGCCGGCTACTGGAGTCGGAGGCCGATCTGTATGGCTGCGGAGTCCTCGAGTTAGCTGATCCGGGGGATGCGTGCGGCGTGTTCATATCGGCCCTGGAGAAACTGGCGGTGGCCAGCGGCGCCAATCGCCGCCGAGCGGGCTGGCAGCACCCGAGCGTCGCGCGCCGCAGCGCACTTCTGGTCCGGACGGTTGCCGATCCGGCCTGCCGCTCCCGCTTGCAGCGCCGGATTCGGCTCCTCAACTGGCTCCTGGTAGCCAGCACGCTCAGCCCGGTTGTCGCCGCGCTGCTTCCGTAAGATGCGCTGCTCGACCGCGTCCTGGGCCACCAGGCCGGGCTCTTGCCCGGTCGCCGCGGTGCCGCCTCTCACAGGAGCGTTCAGGCGTTTTCGCCGGCAAGATGTCCCGTGCTGAAGGCGGCCTGGAGATTGTATCCGCCAATCGGGCCATCGAGGTCCAGGAGCTCCCCGGCGAGGAACAGTCCCGCGACGCGCTTGCTCTGCATCGTGCGAGAATCGATCTCCTCAAGGGCGACTCCGCCGGCGGTGACTTCCGCCTTCTCGAAACCCAAGGTTCCGGTGGCGCGGATCGAGAGCCGTTTGACGGTCTCGACGATCCGGCGACGCTCCGGCCGGGAGACTTCGGCGCTGCGGCGTTCCGGCGACAGGCGGGCCTGAACGACCAGCGCGTCGGCAAGGCGCCGGGGCAGCCAGTGCTCCAGGATGCTTGCCATCCGCCGCCTGCCGGACCGGCTCGCTTCCTCTGCGAGGAGCTGCTCGAACCGGCTCTCGGAGGTTTCCGGCAAGAGATCGCACAGCAGGGTCGGCCGCTGGCCCCGCGGGCGAACGCTGACGGCGCGGCTCAAATCGAGGGCCACCGGCCCGGACAGGCCGAAGTGGGCAAACAGGATCGCCCCGCGTCTCTGCACGAGCGGTGTCTTGCGCTTCGGGCCGGCTGGCGAACCGGTCGCGCCCTCGGCCAGTGTCAACAGCACGTCCGGGACTGCGATCCCTTGAAGGGCCGCGATCCAGGGGGAATCCGTCACGATGGGCGTCAGGGCAGGCCGGGGCGCGACGATCGTGTGCCCCAACTTCTGCACCCAGCGGTAGCCTTCGCCGGTCGTGCCGCAGCGCGGATAGGAGCAGCCGCCCGTGGCGAGGACCACGGTCTCCGCCGTGAGAATCCGCCGCGTGGTGGCGAGGCGAAACCCGCACCGGTTGCGCTGGAGATCCACAAGCGGTTCCTCCGTGGCCAAGGTAGCGCCGCTCCGGTGGAAACACCTCATCAGGGCGTCGAGCACGTGGCGGGCGAGGCGGCTGGCGGGAAAGACCTTGCCGCCCGGTTCGACCTCGGTCCGGACCCCTTCCGCTTCGAACAGTTCCACGAGCTGCCGGGGTCCCAAGGCGGCCAGCGCCGAGTGGAGGAACCGCCCGTTCGGGCCGAATGCCATGACGATCCCCCGGGCGTCGGTGGCCTGGGTCAGATTGCAGTGGCCGCCGCCGGAAATCAGGATCTTGACGCCCGGCCGGCGGTTCTTTTCCAGCAGCAGCGTGCGGCGCCCCCGCGCCGCCGCGCGGCAGGCCGCAAGGAGCCCCGCCGGCCCTCCCCCTACGACCACCACGGACCAGTCGTCCATCGATCCTGTCCCCTACAACTGTCCCAAGTGCGCGGGATGCCTCATTTTTTCGCACGGATTTCTGTTTGCCTTGCAGATTGCACTTCAGCGTCGCCGATCGGGGGGGAATAGGGAGAGGCAGGGCCAGCCCCCCATTCTTCGCCCGCGCCTCTCTGGAGAAATCGGCGCGGACCTCCCTGATCCCTCCCCCCGGTTTCTCAGTCAAAACCGTCGCTTCGGAGGCCTTCTCGCCTTCGCTCCCCCTCCCGGAATCGTCCAGCCGAGGAAACCATGAGCCGCTCAGACTATCTGTTGAACGACAAGGTCCTGGCCGCGTTTGAAACGAATCCCTACCTCGCCCGCAGAAATCTCCGTTTCGAGACCTCGGAAGGGCGAATTACCCTGCGGGGCGTAGTCCGTTCCTACTTCCAAAAACAGATGGCCCAAGAGGCCCTCCGGGAAGTCGGCGGCATCGAGGAGATTCATAACGAACTGGAAGTTGCCGTCGGCTGACAGACGCCGATCGGCTCGACCTGCCGGCCGGACCGCGCAATCGCCGCGTCAGCGCGGCTTGCTCAACCGCGATCCCATCACGGCTTCGTTGCGATCGCAGTAATCCGGCAACTGGCCGCTCAGTCCGTGCATCTCCAGCACGCGGCGGTTCATCGCCGACAGGCCGCATACCCGCAGGCCCCCCCTGGGGCCGCGGGTCCTTTTCTTGAGCAGGACCAATTGGCCGAGCAGATAGCTGTGCATCAGCGGAACGTCGTCCAACTCCAGTGCAAGCCGGTAGATGAAATGCTGTTCGAGAAGCTCCCAAATCCAGTCGGCGATCGGCGGGTCCTCACCGCGCGATCGCTTGGGAACATGCACCTTGACGAACAGCCAATCGGGACCTCGGTCGACGTCCAATTCCCATTGAGGAGCGGTAGCAGGCATTCCATTCCTCCTCACTCGAAAAGAAAAAACGCGGCGCCCCCTGCCAACGTACGTCTCCATCCTATCCGAAAAAAAAGACCGCACAACCACCCGAAAGGGTGTAGCCGCTAGATTTGGCGGAATTCATTTCTGCGGCGAGGTCCTTGCGGGCAGCGACGGTCGGCTGCCGCGGGTTTGCCGGACTCGCCGACCGTTTGAGCCTCCGGCGACGTGCGCGGTGTTGCGATCCGGATAGCGCTGGTTCGCTCGGAGACGCTAGTGGTTGCCGGTTCAAAACAGGGCCCCCTGGGCATGCGAGGGATTGTCCGGCTCGCTCTTCAGGTGCGCGTACCCCGCCGCGGTCAACCGCCGTCCGCGGGGAGTGCGGATCATCAGTTCCGATCGGAGCAGGAATGGCTCGACTTCGTCAATCAGCGTATCGGGGACAAGATTCATCGTGTGGGCCACGGCTTCCACGCCGACCGGCCCGCCGTCGAACACGCGGGCAATCGTCTGCAAGTATTTGCGGTCCTGGGTGTCGAGCCCAAGGTTGTCGATTCCCTGCATTTCAAGGGCCCGCCGCGCGACATCGAGCGTGATCCGCCCGTCGGCCCTGCTCAGTGCGTAGTCGCGGACCCAGCGCAAGCGATTGTTGGCCAATCGGGGCGTGCCGCGGCTTCGGGTGGCGATCTCCGTGGCCGCATCCGTCGCGATCTCCACCTGGAGCTTCCTGGCGTTTCGGACCACGATCTCGGCAAGCTCCTCGATCGTGTAGAAGTCGAGGTGCTCGCGCATTTGAAAACGGTCACGCAGCGGCGCGGAAATCAACCCGGTCCGCGTCGTCGCCCCGATCAGCGTGAACGGCTTCAACTGGATATTGAGCGTGCGGGCGTTGACGCCTTCGCCGAGCGTCAGGTCGATGCGGAAATCCTCCATGGCAGGATACAGAAACTCCTCGACGGCTTTCTGCATCCGGTGGATCTCGTCAATGAAGAGGATCGAATTCTCCTCCGCGTTCGTAAGATACGGGACCAGGTCCTTGGGGGCCTTCAGAGTCGCCCCGGAGCCAATCTGAAATCCGACCCCTAGATCGCGGGGGATGCATGTGGCAAACGTGGTCTTTCCCAACCCGGGGGGGCCGTCGAAAAGGATGTGGCCGAGCGGTTCGCCCCGCTTCGTCGCGGCGTCGACCACAATTTGCAGCCGGGCATACACATCGCGCTGCCCGACCATCTCCTCCATGCGTTGCGGCCGCAGGGCGCGATCGTCTTCACTGGGCGAGGCTGGGGGCTGCAAAATCGGTTCGCGGCTCATGAGCGGACACGTTAGCTGGTGAACGGCTGTTGACTAGACAGTATAACAGATTGGTCGGCAGTCCATGAAGGCCTGTACCGGCGGGGATTGGCCTTGCCACTGCGATCTCCGGATCGTACCATCGCCGGATCTGGCCGCACGACAATGACTTGCGAACAGAGAGGCGAACACTCACGCGGCGGGCTCCCCTTGTGGTAACGGTTCGCCTTCTTTAAAATCGCCCCTGGACGGAACTTCCCTGCGCTGCGAGGGATACGGGGATTCGAATGGCAAAAAAAGTCATATTGGACGTTGATCCGGGGATCGACGACGCGATGGCGCTTTGCATGGCGTTGTTCGACCCGCGACTGGAGATTCTTGCAGTCACCGCAGTCGGCGGCAACGTCTCACCTCAGGTCGCTTCGCGGAACGTCCAAACGGTTGTCGAACAGGTCGACCCTCCCCGTTGGCCAAGGCTCGGAGTTGCCTCCTCTGCGGAGCACGGGTTGCCGGTCGACGGCCGGCATCTCCACGGCATCGATGGTCTCGGCGGTGTTCACCTCCAGGTTGCCGAACTGCGGACCAGGCACCCCGCCGAGAAGATCATCTGCGACGAAGTCCGTGCCAATCCCGAGGAGGTGACGATTGTCGCGCTCGGGCCGCTGACGAATATCGCCCGCGCCTTCCAGCGCGATCCGGAACTGCCCTCCTTGGTCGGGCGACTTGTGCTTAGCGGTGGTACCGTGGCGGGGCCGGGCAATGTCACGCCAGCCGCCGAATTCAACTTCTACTGCGATCCGCAATCCGCCCGGAGCGTGATTCGCTCCCGCTGCACGAAGACGCTTGTGCCCTTGGACATCACCAACCGGATCGTCATGTCTTACGATCTGCTCAATCAACTCCCGCCGGAGACGTCCAAGGTCGGGTCTCTGCTGCGGCAGATACTACCCCCCGCGTTTCGCGCCTACCGCCAGCAGTTCGGCCTGGAGGGCATCCATGCCCACGATTCGATCGCGCTGATGGCGGTCCTGAACCCCGGCCTGTTCTCGACCCGGGAGATGGCTGGCGACGTGGAGACCCAGGGCGACCTGACGATGGGCGCCACCGTGTTCGACCGCCGTCGCGTTCCCGCCTGGCGCCACAACATCGAGGTCGCCATCGACATGCAGAAAGACGGGGTGATTGATGAAATGCTGGCCGCGCTGGCGGAGGCCGGCCGGCGGACCAGCAAGAATCGATTTGACGTCTGACGCACCGGATGGCCGCCGAAGGTCTGAGCGGCGCCGCGAAGTGCTACCACGGGGTGTGGGGTGAGTCCCTCTACTGGTCTACTCCCCGGTCCACTCCGCCAGGTGGAGATGGACTGACTGCGGGCTGCGATCGCGGAGCACGACCAGCGATACGCGGCTGCCGACTTCCGTCAATTTGACGATGTTCACCAGGTGGGCGTCGTCTTCAACGGTGACGCCGTTGAACTGGAGGATGACGTCGCCCGACTTCAGGCCCGAGCTGGCCGCCGGCGAATTGCCGCGGACCTCCATCACCAGTGCGCCGAAGGGGCCGGGCAGTCCCAAGGCGGAGGCCCTTTGGGCGTCGAAGTCGCGGTCCAGCGTGACCCCCAAGTAGGCCCGCCGCACTTTTCCGTGGGCCACGAGTTGCCGCGCGGTGAACATGAACATGCGGATCGGGATGGCGAAGCCAATTCCCTCGCTGCCACCCGAGTTGCTGGCAATCGCGGTGTTGATGCCGATCACCTGTCCGCGGAGATTGATCAGCGGCCCGCCGCTGTTGCCCGGATTGATCGCCGCGTCCGTTTGCAGAAAATCCTGGAGCTCAAGGCCCGAGTTGCCCAGTTGGAGGTCTCTGCGGCCTTTGGCGCTGATGATGCCGAAGGTGACCGAATGGCTCAGGCCGAACGGGCTCCCCATGGCCAGGACGAAATCGCCGATTTCCAGGGGCGTGTCTTCTCCCAGCTCGGCCGCCACCAGACCCGGCGCGTCGACGGCCATCACGGCGACGTCGGTCTCCACATCGGTCCAGACCTGTGTCGGCTGCAAGGGGCGTCCATCGGCCAGGGTGATGTTGATCTGCTGCGGCGTGGCGCCATCGATGACATGCCGGTTGGTGAGCACGTAGTCGCGGTCGCCGATCCGAACGACCACCCCCGAGCCGGCCTCCTCGCGGAAGCTCCGCCCTCCCTGCAGGGGAACGCTCTGTTCGGTGACGCCGGCCGCGATATGCACCACGGCGGGGCCGACCAGCTTGACGACTGTTTTGACGACGGCCGACTGCGCTTCGAGGACCGCCGCATGGCTTTCCAGCTGCCGGAGCAGAACCTCGCGTTTGTCGGGCGCGACCGGACCGTAACGCTCCATTGCCGCTTCGAACACCGTCTGCGACCGGGCGGAAGCCGGCCCCAGCAGGGCGGCACACAGCCAGAGAACGAAGATGCCCCGTCCGGCTCGCGCAATCGATCCAGAAGCCAGCGGCGATTCCGTTCGTTGACCGCGGGACGCGCCCCGCGAGGTCTCACGAGGGAGTCTAAGAGACGTCCAGCTCGATGTCGTTGATCGAAACGTCCGCATCGCTTCCGCTCATGTCGACTAACCGCGTCCAGTCCACGCCACCGCCGCCCGATCCGCCTTCTCGCTCCGATTCGCGCTGGCACTTGATGCACAGGGTGGCATAGGGCAAGGCATTCAGGCGGGCCATGGGAATGTTGCAGCCGCACCCCTCGCAGATGCCATATTGACCTTCCCGCATCCGCTCCAGCGCAATTTCAATCCGCGCCAACTCGCGGCTTTCGACCTCGGCCAGCTGCGAACTGATCTCGTCCTGCACGGAATCGAGCGCCCAGTCCACCACGTCGCCCGACGCGGTTGCACGCAGCTCCTTGAGCTTGCTGAGGTCGCCAGCAAGCGCTTGACGGAGCGCATCTCGGCGCTTGATCAACACCTGATGCATGTTTACCATTGCCTCTTTGCGGTTCTTCATGGCTGAATACCTCGGGGAGTCGGTCCTGGCTCTCAACGGGCAACCAGTCCTTTGGGAATCGCGGCAAAAGCGGTTGTCTAGCAGCTCGGGCAGGAGCAGACTGGCCGATTTGCCGAACGAATCCCCGGAAAGCCTCTCTCGCACTCCTTCTTCTCTGTTGAACCTTCCAGAACTGACAGGCAACTGCCGCCCACGAGGAGGCAATTTCCTGATAGCCGCAACCAAAATATAGTACGCCTTAAGGGGCCGGGGGTTCCGAAAAAAAAGAAACTACCCGCCCCGTACCGGCCATGAGGGGGGGGTGCCCCGCGCAAAACCGCACGAATAAACGTCTGACCACCGGTCCAAAACCGTATCCGGCCGGTCCAGGCGGTCTGAGTGCCGGCAAGACTGTCGGACACTTTCGTCTTGATCATACGCCTGCTGATCGAGGCGAGAACCCACTTCATGGGGCGGCCACTGCCGGCGCCGCCATTTCGCTACCCGATAATCGGCAAAACCCGCACAGATATCCAGCCGTTCTTGGCCGCACGGCGATCTTTCCCGCGAAGCTCCGGCCGGGGACCGCCCACCAGTGGACGGGCACAAAACGGTCCGGCGACGAGGTCTACCCCCTTATCGGCACACTCCGTTGCGGAATTGCCGCCGAGCTGTCTCGCCGACCGCCGGGAAAAGGAGTCATTTCAGCATGCCCGGTTCACCTCTGAAAGACGTCTTAAAATTGGCAAGGTCGTTTCAGCCCCCCGGTTCACAGGGTCCGCGCCGACAGACATCGCATCCGGTCCCGTTCTGGCGGCTGTTGGCGAATGGGAACGGGGCCTTGAACCTTGCCCTAAAACCCTCGAGCTGCGCGGATATCCTCGAAGTCGCGGAGGTGATAGCCGATCCCCGTGTAGTCGAGCACTCTGGTGAACGCACGCAACGCCACGCCCATCCCGTCGGGTCCGCTGAAGCCGCCGAACTGGCCGCCGCCCTTGACATGCGGCTCGAGGTCGACGAACACGCCCGGAATTCCGCGCCGCGTGAGTTTCCTTTCCAACTTGGGAAGCATGGTGGCCAAGTCGCGGAGGATCGCTTCATGGCCGGTGTAGCCTTGATCGGCCGGGACGAAGCCCGCCATCTGATCCTCGTCGAGGTGCCCCCCCTTGGTCTTTTTGAGCTGCTTCTTGTAGTCCTTGATGTGCAGCCAGCCCAGACCCGGTTTCATCGCCAGGAACTGCTCGTAGATTTCCTCCTGCGAGTAACCCTGCACGACGATGTTGGCGCCGTCGAAGATCAAGACCATTGCCGGGTGGTTGACCTGGCGGTGGATCTCGGCCAGGATGTGCCCCTCCTGGCCGACCAGATTCGCCTCGACCTCCAGCCCGAACGTCAGGTCGGAGCGGTGGCAGGCTTCGGCGATCTGGGAAAGCTGATCAACCGTCTTGGCGAGGTAGTCCCGGGGGTCCTTGCCCTTGGGATGGTAGAACGAAAAGCCGCGGATCAGCTTCGTTTCGAACGCGTGGGCCAGGTCGCAGGCCTTTTGGACGTCACGGCTAAGGTACTTGTTGAAGGGGATATAGGCGTTCTTGGTCCCGTCGTCGACATCCTCCAATTTGACCTTGCCAATTGGCGATCCGATCGAGGAGACATTCAGCCCGTACTCGTTCTGCAACTGGCGGACCTTGTTGATTTCCGCTTTCGACAGTTGCATGACGTTCTTGACGCCGTCCCCCAGATCGATGAAACGGATGCAGTAATACTGCAATCCCAGGGCGGCGAAGGCGGCGAATTGTTCGACCGCGGTCTTGTTGTTGGCGGCTTCGTCGGCAAAGCCGGAGAGGATCACGCGTGGTTGATCGGCCATGGCAAGTCCGTCTCTCTTCTCTCGCTCGGGGTCTCGGCGGGTGGTCTGGCAAAGCCATATTCTGGGCATCGGCAAGCGATCTTGCAAGGGAGTCGCTTGCGAGTTCACGGCCGGAAGGCTATAATCGCGACACAGGCGAGGCGACGCTCGCGCGCTGAACAAGGTTCCTGGGCTCGCCGGCAGCCGGAGCGGCACAGCCGGCTCGAAGATGAGCACTCCGACTGGGGTATGGCCTCCGAAATACCGGCGGCGCCCCGGGGACGGAGTGTTTTCGTTTGGTGCTCACCCGGCGCGGGACGCCTTCCTGATCGCTCCATGCCCGCCTGGCATCCGTGGTGGCACTCCAGCGCGCGGCACACCGAACGTGATGGTCATGGCCCCCTGACCCACCGGGAGGGCGGTAGACACCTGGCGAGAAAGGCTGTCCCGATGGCGGAAACCCCTGCGCAAGCGCTGACGCCTCGAGAGGTGCCGGCGGTCGAAACGAAGTACCGTCGCATTCACACCGCGATCCCCGTTCCCGAATCGATCCCGATTCTCGAGCAGCTTCGCGCGTACGAACCCCGGTCGATGAGCGGCCAGCCGCTGGTGGTCTGGGATCGGGCCGAGGGTTGCCAGGTTTTCGACCGCTGGGGCAACCGCTGGCTCGACTGGTCGAGCGGCGTGCTGGTCACCAACGCCGGCCACAACCATCCCAAGGTTGCCGCCGCGATGCTCGAACAGATCAATCGCGGAATGGTCCACAACTACTGCTTTCCGAGCGCGGAGCGCGCCCGCCTGGCGGCAAAACTGGCGGAGGTCGCCCCTGAGGGGCTCGACAAGGTATTCCTGCTGACGACCGGCTCCGAGGCGACCGAGTGCGCGATCAAGCTGGCCAGAACCCAAGGAGTGCGGGTCGGCGGGCGGAAGAAGATCGGCATCGTGACCTTCGACAATGCCTTCCACGGCCGCACGCTGGGCGCCCAGATGGCCGGCGGCATCCCCGGCCTGAAAGAGTGGATCGTGAACCTCGACAAGGAGATGGTCCAGGTGCCCTTCCCGGACGGTTTTCGCGGCGGCGCCGACACGAGCTTCGACGTCTTTCTCAATGCGCTCCAAGCGCGGGTCCTTACGCCCGATCGGATCGCCGGCGTGATGAGCGAGACCTACCAAGGAGGGAATGCGAGTTTCGCCCCGGCCGAGTACATCCAGCGGCTGCGAGCGTGGTGCGACGAGCACCAGGTGACGCTGATCCTCGATGAAGTCCAGGCCGGATTTGGCCGGACGGGCACGTACTGGGGGTTCGAGCACTACGGCGTGGTGCCCGACCTGATCTGCTGCGGCAAAGGGATCAGCAGCGGGATGCCCCTCTCGGCGGTGATTGGCCGCGCGGCGATCATGGACCTCTACCCGCCCGGCTCGATGACCTCGACGCACACCGGCAATCCGGTCTGCGCGGCGGCGGCCCTGGCCAACCTGGACGTCATCGAGGAGGAGGGGCTGGTGGAGAATGCCCGGCGGATGGGCGAGATTCTCCAGCCGGAACTGCGGCGGATCATGGCCCGCTTTCCCAGCCGGATCGGCGCGGTGCACGGGAAAGGGCTCGTCGCCGCGCTCCACATGGTCAAGCCGGGCGGCCAGGACCCTGACCCGGAGACCGCCTCGGCGATCGTCCGGCGGTGCATCGAGAAGGGACTGATGCTGTTTGCCCCGGTCGGCTACTGCGGAGCGTCGGTGAAGGTCGCGCCGCCGCTGGTGATTGACGAGGAGCCGCTTCGCGAGAGCATCGCCGTGGCCGAGGAAGCGATCGAGGAGATTCTCGCATGAGCACGCAGAAACGCCAGTCCCTGGACGTAACGGTTGTCGGCGGCGGCATGATCACCCACGATCAGATTCTGCCCTCGCTCTACCAGTTGCAGCGCGCCGGCACGGTCGGGCGGATCAAGGTTTGCGCATTGAATTCGGCCCCGTTGCGGGCGTTGGCCGGCTCCCCCGCGCTGAACGAGGCCTTTCCCGAACGATCCTTCGAGCCGTTTCCCGCGCTGGATGCCCCCGACGATGCGCTCGATGCCGACCTGTTTCGCCGGGTGATCGAAGAGCAGGGGCGGCGTCAACTGGTGGTCGTGGCCGTGCCCGACCACGTGCACAACGGCGTGATCCAGGCCGCCTTGGACCACGACCAGCACGTGCTGACCGTCAAGCCGCTCGTGCCGACGTACGCCGAGGCGGTAGCGATCGAGCGGAAGGCCGCCGCCAAGGGCCTGTTCGTCGGCATTGAGTACCACAAGCGGTTCGATCGGCGGTCGCTCGACGCGCGGCGGCAGTACCGTGCCGGGCGGTTCGGAGAGTTCCGCGCCGGCGAGGCCAAGATGATCGAGCCCTACTACTACCGGCACTCGAATTTCCAGAACTGGTTCACCAAGGAGAACAGCGATCCGTTCACCTATGTCGGTTGCCACTACGTGGACCTGGTCTACTTCATCACCGGGCTGAAGCCGGTCGAGGTCTCCGTTCGCGGCGTCGAAGGCGCTTTCCCCAACGGGAAGATCGGCTACATGTGGGCGGCCGGCAGGGTGGTCTGGGAAAACGGCGCCGTGATGAGCGTGACCGACGGCCTGGGGTATCCCGATCTGGCCGCCGGGACAAACGACCAATGCCTGGCCATGTATTGCGAGGGGGAGGACTGTGGAGCGGTGCTCCGCCACGACGACCAGTTCCGCGGCGTCCAGCACGGCTATGTCGACGACGCCTCGGGCGCCAGGTTCCGGTTCGTCAGCCCCGACTACTTCCGGTTCGTGCCCTACGACGGCCCCGGCTTGAAGCCGGTCGGCTACGGCTTCGAATCGATCGAGGCGCTTGTCCAGGCGGCGGCCAAGACGAACGTCGCCGGCCAAGGACTCGAGGGCGGCGAGGCCCTTGCCGCGCGGCAGAAGTGCCTGGCGGAAATCGACCGGCGGGGCCTGCTCGCCACCCCGGCCAACAGTTCGATCAACGAACTGGTGACCGAGGCCGCGCGGATGTCGATCGCCCGCGATGGGATGCCGGTGGCGATCCACTACGGCCCGTCGCCCCTGGTCCGCACGCGCACGTGAGGACGCCCGCCGTGCTCAAGGTGTTCATCGTCTCCGACGCAACCGGCGCGACCGGCGAGCGGGTCGTCAAGGCGGCTTTGGCGCAGTTTGCCGAAGCCCGCGTGGAGATTGTCCGGCGGCCGAACGTCCGCACGGCCGAGCAGGTCCACCGGGTGGTCGCGGAGGCCGCCGCGCAGCAGTCGCTGCTGATGCACACGCTGGTTTCCGACGGCCTCCGCGGAATCATGCTCGAACAGGCCCGGCTCCGCGCGGTCGAGGCGTTCGACATGCTCGGACCGCTGCTGGAGCGGTTTGCCCGGCTCCTCGGATTGACGCCCCAGGAGAAACCCGGGCTGTTCGAGGAGCGGCTGGAAGCCCGCTGGCGCGAAATCGAGGCGGTCGAGTTCGCCTTCGCTCACGACGATGGGCGGCGGATGGAAGATCTTGGCAGGGCGGAGGTCGTCCTGGTGGGAGTCTCGCGAACGATGAAAACGCCGACGATGCTCTACCTGGCGTATCGCGGCTGGTTCGCCGCCAACGTGCCGCTGGTTCCCGAATTGGCCCCGCCCGAGGACCTGCTGCGGGTCTCCAGGGATCGCGTCTTCTGCCTGCTGATGGCCACCGAGCGGCTGGCCGAACTCCGCCGCGTCCGCGCGGAGCGCGAGGCGATCCCGATCGAGTCGTACGCGTCCCTGGCGCAGGCCCGCAAGGAGCTCGAACTGGCCAAGACGCTCTGCGGCAGACACGGCTGGCGCCGTGTCGATGTGACGAACAAATCCGTCGAGGAGATCGGGCGAGAGATCATCGCCCTGCTTCCCGGCCGCCGGCTCGGCGCGCTGGCCCCCTGAGGCGGGCCGCCGGCGGCTATGGTTTCTCGAGACTCACGGTGACCGTCGTCGTGATCCCGCCCCGGGGCGTGAAGGTCGCCTCGAGTGTCAATCGGCGCGGCGCGAGCACGGCCGCCAGGTCGTCGAAGATCCGGTTGACGACGTTCTCGTAGAAGATCCCCTCGTTCCGGTAGCGCTGCAGATACAATTTCAGGCTTTTCAGTTCGACGCATTTCCGATCGGGGACGTAGAGGATGGTCATCGTGCCGAAGTCCGGCTGACCGGTTTTCGGGCAGACGGACGTGAATTCCGGGGCCACGATGCGGATCTGGTAGTCGCGCTCGGGGAACTCGTTGTCGAACGTTTCGAGAATCTCGCGAAACTGGCCGCTCACCGTCCGGCTCCTTTTCTAAAACAGCCTATTCTGTCATCATCAGGGGTTTGGCGAAAGCCGGGGAGCGGCCCTGGTTGCCGTCCGCGTCCAGCTTTTTCGAGGAACTGATGCCGACCCCCGCCGTGGTTCTGCTTTCGGGCGGCCTCGATTCGGCCACCGCCGCCGCGGTCGCCAAGGCCGAGGGGTTTGCGGTTTACGGGCTGACGATCGACTACGGGCAGCGGCACCGGTGCGAACTGGAGGCCGCCCGGCGGGTCGCCCGAGCGCTCGGCGCCGCCCGCCATGAACTGCTCTCGATCGATCTATCGGTCTTCGGGGGCAGCGCCTTGACCGGCGCGGACGGCGTCCCGAAGGACCGCTCGGAGAAGGACTTCGCGCGTGGCATTCCGGCGACCTATGTGCCGGCCAGGAACACAGTGATGCTCTCGCTGGCCCTGGCCTATGCGGAGACGATCCCCTGTTCGGACATTTTCATCGGCGTCAACGCGGTCGACTACAGCGGCTATCCCGACTGCCGCCCCGAGTTCATCGAGGCCTTCCAGCGGCTGGCCAACCTGGCGACCAAGGCGGGCGTCGAGGGGACGCTCCAGTTCGCCGTCCACACGCCCCTGCTCCGGCTGACGAAGGCGGAAATCATCCTCCGCGGGACGCGCCTGGGAGTCGATTACGGCCTGACCCACACCTGCTACGATCCGGCCGAGGACGGCGCAAGTTGCGGACACTGCGATGCCTGTCTCCTCCGCCGCAGAGGATTCGCCGAAGCCGGCCTGGTCGATCCGATCCGCTATCGGGAGTGAGTGGAGAGCCGTCAGCGGTCAGCCGTCAGCGATCAGCCATCAGGTTACAGGTTACAGGGCGGGTTCCAGAGGACAGACAGAGCTTTGCGCTGAATACTGAATACTGCCAACTGAAAACTGAAAACTGAAAACTGAAAACTGACCGCTGACCGCTGACCACCATGCGCATTGCCGAGATTTTCCAATCGATTCAAGGGGAAGGCTTCCTGACGGGCGCTGAGAGCGTCTTCGTCCGGGCCAGCGGCTGCAACCTCCGCTGCTGGTACTGCGACACGCCCTACGCCTCCTGGAGCCCCGAGGGGGAAGACCTGGCGGTCGACGAGATCGTCCAGCGGGTGGAATCGTTCGCTGCCCGCCACGTGGTTCTGACGGGCGGGGAGCCGATGCTGTTTCCGGAGGCCAAGCCGCTCAGCGAGCGGCTTCGCGAACGGCAGTTGCACGTCACGATCGAGACGGCGGGGACGCGCTACCAGCCGGTTGCCTGCGACCTGATGTCGATCAGCCCGAAGAGGGGCAATTCCACTCCGCGGGGGGCCGCTCGCGCCCGCTGGGCCGATCGCCACGATCGATCGCGGCACGCGCCGGCGGTGATCCGGCGGCTTGTGGCGGAATACGACTACCAGTTGAAGTTTGTCATCGAGGAGGCCTCGGACTGTCTCGACGTCGAGGCGTACCTCAAGGAGCTGCCCGAGATCAACCGGCGGCGCGTGATGTTGATGCCCCAGGGGACGGAGCCCGCCGACCTGGCATCGAAGTCCGCATGGCTGGAACCCTATTGCCGGGCGCACGGGCTCGGCTTCTGTCCGCGGCGGCAGATCGAATGGTTCGGCGCGCGGCGCGGGACATAGAGCCGCGTCAAGCCCGCGTCAGCCCGCGTCAGCCCGCGTAAGATATGCAGTCCGCCTTCTCCTCTTCGGCGGCCAGGCGGGAGGCCAACTCCTCGCGGTGGATGGGCACTTCGCCGGGGCCCTCGAATCCGAGTTTGACGCGATCGCCCCGGACCTCCAGCACGGTCACGAAGACGCTGTTGCCGATCACGACGCGCTCGCCTTTTTTTCGGTTCAGAACCAACACGATTACACCTCCTTGCCAAGATGTGCAGACGGCATCATGCCGGGCGGGCCGCCCCCGCGATGGAGCGTTCCGCGAGACCAGCGCCGCGTTCGATTCGTTTCGAAGGGCAGGGGCCGGGTTCGCCGGATGGCGCCCTTGCGGCAAGCCGTCTTATTCAACCGACCTCGAAAAAGTCCAGCAGAAAAAGACAATTACAACTGACATAATTGACGATTCTAAACGAGTTGCCGGCCGCGTCAAGGCCAATCTGAGACTCGGTCTCAAGAACGGCTCCCCCGTGCCAGTCCGCTGCTGGCAGTCCAAGCGGATTCCCCATGAGTCTCGCGGCTGGGATTCAGGTTGCTTTCCGCGACGCGGACTGCCGGAGCACTCCGGCGCCGGCGCACTCCGAATAAGAAACACGCGTTGCTCGTCGGCGTCGGTGGATTCCTGTCTTCTACTCGCCGCGGAGCGCGGCCACGAGCGGGGCGCGGAGCGTCGCCCGGACCGCCAGCAGGGAGGCCAGCAGCCCGACCAGGAGGATCACCAGGAGCATTGCCGCGAGCGATCGGATCGGCGCCGCGGCCGCGCCGGCGAGCAGATGCGGCAAGACGGCCAACGCCGCCGCCAGCAGCCCGCAGGCCAGGCCCGCCGCCAGCAGCAAGGCGTTTTCCACGAGCACCATCCAGCCGAGCGCCGCGCGGCGGAATCCCGCGGCGCGGAGCAGGGCCAATTCCCGCCGCCGCTCGAGCACATTGCGGAGTTGGACTGCCGCCAGGCCGAAGGTCCCCAGCAGCAATCCCAGCGCGCCGAGGCTCTGAAACGCCGACAGGTAGGTGTTTTGGACCGCCGCGAAGCCGGCCAATCGCTCGCCCGTCGTTTCCGTGCCCAGCCCGAAATCGCCGAGCGTGCGGTTCCAAGCCGCCGCCACGTCGCCGGCCTTTTGAAGGTCGCATTCGATGAGAAAGAAGCGGCGGCCGCTGACGAGCGGAAAATGCTCCAGCAGGCGCTGCTCGGCGAGAATCAGGTCGCCCTGAAAAATCGAGTTCTTCAGCAATCCCACGATGCGGAGGCGAAGCGTCCGCCCTCGATCGTCCGCAATGTCGTACGTTTCGCCGACGCCGCCATACAAGTGCAGCGCGTAGATCGCGGTATTGTTGTCCAAAACGACCGGCACGCAGGGCGTGCCATCGGCGTCCGGTTCCGCCGGCTGTTCCAGCAGCAGCCAGGGGTTGGCTTCCTCTTCCGGGGTCCGCGCGGCGGATGCCGTCCAGGCGAATCCGCCGCGGCGGCGAAAATCCTCCGGCACGCCCAGCATTCGCGGCTGGCGCGGCTGGTAGAGGTTCAGGCAACTGGCGTCGTCGCCCGACTTGACGCGGAGGCCGAAGGTGCGGCTCGACTGGAGCAGGCGGGAGTCTTCCTCGGAGAATGCCAGGGCGAAGCGGCCGTCGTCGGTGTTCGGGTCGTGAAGGATCGGCTGATCCGACTCGGCGATCAGTGCGAATCCTCCATTGCCGCTGTCGAGGCGGGGGGCGCGTCGCGCCAGGTCGAGATGGAAAGCGCTGGTGGCCACGATGAGGAAGCTGGTGGAGGCGATCAAGCCGATGCTGAGCGTGCTTCTGGCCGGGTTGCGGGCGGCGCCGCGCAGGGCCAGCCGCAGCAGGCCGCCGCGACCGACGGCAACCGCCGGCCCGGTCGCCTGGTGGCGCAGACGGCGCCGGACCCAGAGGAGCCCGGCGGCGAGCACCGCGGCGCCGGCGGCAAAGAAAGCGCCCGCCCGGGCGTCCTCGCTCAACGAGCGGGCCGACAACCCGATCGCCACGGCGGCGGCAACCAGCGCCGGCGGCAGCCACCCCGCCCAGGCGGCCTGGTGGCCGGGCCGCACGTACTGGTCGGCCAGCTCGCCGCCCAAGAGCCGGCTTGCACTCGTCCGCCGGGCGCGCCACAGCGTCCAGAAGATGGTCGCGAAGCAGACGGCCAGACCGCAGCCGTAGCCGATCGCAAGACTGGCCGGCGCCGCGTGGAGCTGGAGAAACGGCGTCACCACGGCGGCCAGCCACCAGTTCTTCAGCCCGGCCAGCATCAGCGCCGCATAGCCCAGTCCCAAGCCGACTCCGGCGGCGGCGGCCAGCGCCGCCACGGCCAGCCCTTCGGCGGCCAGCAGCCGGATGATCCGCCCGCGATCCAGGCCCACGGCGCGGAGGATTCCGATCGACTCGGCCCGCTGCTCGATTCCGAGACGGAACAGCAAGACGACCAGCATCAGGGCGGCGGCGATCACGAAGAAGCTGAAAAGGAGAAAGAGAACGTGGAACGGCGTCGTCCCCTCGGCGGCGGCCAAGCCCATCCGTTTGACCGGCTGGAAGCGGAGACCGAAGGCCGCCGGGCTCGGTTCGAACCGTCCGGCGAAGGCCTCGACCGGCTCTCCGCCGCGCGGCTCGACGCGGAGGTTCGTGGTCTGCCCGAAACGGCTGCCCCACAGCCGGCGGCCGGTGGCCAGGCTCACGAACGCCTTGGGCGTCGCCCGATGCTCGTCCCAGTAGGTCTCGTCTTTCTTGCGGATCTTGCGGGCGTCGAACGGGAACGGCGCATCCCACTGGCCGATCGACGGCACGTCGGTAACGCCGCGGACTTCCGGGGTGAAATCGGGGTCGGCGGCCGCCCCTTCGAGCGCAACGACCGCGGCGAGGCGGAATTCGGCCGAAGTCTCGCGAACCTGCCCGTCGGGGCTTTCCGGCTCGAAGTAGCGGAGCCGGATCGTATCGCCCGGCTTGGCGCCGAGGTCTTCCGCCGCCCAAGCGTTCAGCGCGATCTCGCCCTCGCCGAGCAGCGCGACCGGCTGGCCGGAGGGATCGAGAAACGGGCCGAACGGCCGGTTCGGGGCAAAGTCGATCGCCGTCACGGTGGAATAGGGTATTTCCCGGTCCTCCAGAACGATCGCGTTGGCCAGGTAAGTCAGCGCCGGCTGGACCGCCCGGTCGCCGACCACGCGGAGCAATTCCTGTTCAGCGGCCGCGTCGATCATCATCCGGTCGCTGGTGATGTTGAAGTAGCCCTCGCCGGCCACTGCGATCGAGAGCCCCAGGTCCTCCGCCGCCGGCCGGAGCCAGCCGGGTAGCAGGGCGTCGACCTCGGCCGGGCTGGCCGAATCGTCGCGGCCGGCGATGAAGATCGCGTTCGCCCTGCCGGGCTGGTCGAGCCGCTCCTGCAACCAGCCGAGCGGCACGAAGGCGTTTTTGGGGACCGATTGGCTGGCGCGCAGGCTGAACCGCCCCAGCCCCTCGTTGGGGATGATCCGCGAAACGGTCACGCGAGCGCGGCGGATCGTCTCCTCCTTGTTTCCCAGGGGGCTGTCGGAAGGAATCGACGCGGCTTCGGGCAGCCGCAGGAGGGCTTCCTCGCCCGGCTCGGCGATTCCCAACGCATCGGCAAGGGCCTGGTTGATCGTGATCCCGGAGCCGCCAACGAGTTGGCCCGGGCCAGAGGGGCCGAGTTGCGAAAAGCGGTCGTCGCAGCCGATCAGGTTGACGCGGTTGGCTCGCCGCGGGGGCTCGCCGCGGGCCGACTGGATGCTTGCCGAGAGCAGGATCGCCGGGGCCGATTGCGAGAAGCAGCGGGGAAACTCTGCCGCTGCCGCCAATTGGTCGCTCAGGGTTTCGCGAAAGAACCGCTCGGCGACCAGCGCCTGGTCGATTCGCCCGAGCCGGTCGAGCGTCAACGCGCGGAGGCTGCCGCGCATCGAGTCGCCCACGAGCAAAGCGCCGGTCAGGACCGCGGTGGCCACGGCGACGCCGAAGCCGACCGCCAGGTTGTTGCGGCCGTAGTGGATCAGCGACAGAAAGACCAAGCGCAGGCTGGACATGGGTTTCAGGCGACCTCCCGTAGCCGGCCGTCGTCGAGTTCCACACGGCGCTGCATCCGCCGGGCCAACGCCGCGCTGTGTGTGACCGTGATCAGCATGTTGCGTGCGGCTTCCTGCAATTCCAGCAGAAGATCGGCCACCTGGGCGGCCGTGGATTGGTCGAGGTTGCCCGTCGGCTCGTCGGCCAGAACGAGCACCGGCAGGCGGATCAGTGCCCGGGCGATTGCCGTCCGCTGCCGCTGGCCGCCGGAAAGCTCCGCCGGACGGTGCTCGAGGCGGTCGCCGAGGCCGACCCGATCGAGGAGCTGGCGTGCGCGGTCGATATCCGATGCCTTTGTCCCGCCACCGGCAAGCGTCGGGATCAGCACGTTCTCCAGGACCGAGCACTGGGGCAGGAGGTGATGCTCCTGGAAGACGAAGCCGATCTTGTGGTTGCGGAAGGCCGAAACATCCTTGTCCGAGAGCGTGGCGGGATTCTGGCCGTCGAGCCGGATCGTCCCGGAGGTGGCCGATTCGAGCGCGCCGAGCAGGTTCAGCAGCGTCGTCTTGCCGGAGCCACTCGGGCCGACGATCGCCAGGTTCCGCCCGGCCTGGAGCTCGAAGGAGACTCCGCGGAGTACGACCAGCGGGTCGCTCCGCGTCGGATACTCCTTGGTGACGTGGTCGACAATCAGGTCAGACATAGTGTTCACGATGCCGCAGGGCCGAGAGTGCTAAAGAATCGCGGACTGATCGCAGGGACTGTCCCCATTGTAGCGACCGGGACACGCGGGGTAAGGCTCGCCGTCACCCGCAAGATGATCCTGCTCAAGAAGCCCGACCGCATCAATGCCGTCAAGGAGAAGCTGGACAAGTCCGATGGAGAAATCACTCGTCACTTGCGTGAAACCCGGATCGGCCCCCGCACTGAGGACCGCGAGAACCTCGTGGCCGACTATCCGCTATTGCCGGTTCGTCGCCGTTTCTGGGAGCAGGTGATCCGCGCTGTTGACCCGTTCGGGACAGCCGCTCAACTCGGCACGCAGCTTCGTAAAGACCCATCAGGAAGAGATGCAGGCGCTTGCCGGCACCGAAGCCGTGGCGGAGACTGCCCGACGACCAGCGCCGCCACATCCTCGTGCAAAACGGCATCGACACCGTGCCCGAGGTCAAGGTCGGCGGCGACGCTCAGAACGCCTGACGACGTGGAACTGTGGTTGAGTGCGACCCGTGATCAGATCCTGGAACGCCTAAAAGAGGGCCTAGTTATCATCCACTAATCCAAATGATGTAGGATGGGCATTCCTGCCCGTCTTTCGTGTGGGCAGCGACTTGACGACGGGCAAGAATGCCCATCCTACCACTCGAGAGCCGCGATGTTCAATCTTGCCGCACCGCCAGATTTCCGAGGGTTGGATCCGCACGTCCCGGTGACGGTTTACTACCGACACCTCCCGCACTGGCGACAGGAAGGCGCAACGTACTATGTGACGTCTCACTTGAACGACGCCTTGCCGGAGGCCAAAGTGCGGGAGTTGAAGGGACTCCGCCGCGAGTGGGAGTCCCGACATCCGCCACCGCGCAGCAAGGACCACTGGGAATCCTATGCCCGACAGTTCGCCGTCAAAGCCGAACGATGGATCGACGAAGGCCACGGCCGATGCTACTTCGCCGAACCGGCGCACGCGAAGAAACTCGCGGATGCGATGTTGTTCTTTCAAGACCAGCGCTACCAGCTCTTCGGCTACGTGGTCATGCCAAACCATTGTCATCTTATCGTTAAGCCGATCGCGGGGCACTGCTTGGAAGGCATCCTCCGAGCGTGGAAGGGATACGTCGCGTGGCAGATCAACCGGGCGGTCGGCGGTTCCGGGACCATCTGGCAACAGGAAAGCTACGACCGGATCGTGCGGGACGAGGAGCATCTGTACCGTGTCGTGCAGTACATCGGGCACAATCCGGCGAAGGCCGGGCTCCCGCCAGACCGCTGGTACCGCTGGATCCACCCCCGCTGGCAACAGGCCGGCTGGAATTTCGTCGATTAGGAGCCTCGCAGCTTGGGCATTGTAGATTGCGCATTCCTGCCCGACGAAAGGACCATGAGTAGGTTGGGCATTCCTGCCCGACAAAGAAAGGACGGGCAAGAATGCCCATCCTACGGAGAGATATCCGATGCGCCCTTTGAGCACGCAGTGGCGCAACCAGTTGGAACGGGCGGTCGTCGATGCCCGCGACCAGGCCGAAGAAGGGGCTTGAGCGGCGCTAACCCGGTTGGCTGTCGATAAGCCCGAGCGGTTCGGAAACATGACCGCGCACGAGCGCGCGCTGCGGGGCCAGCTTCGGGCCAGGGCCAGGCAGCTTGGCGATGATCGCGAGCATAAGGGCCGTCAGGAGATGGTTCGCCTCCACCTTTGCCCCCGAGGACAAGCAGGCCTTGGAGCGAATCCTGGCGTCGCTGCCGGCTGAGGTTTTCACGGCCGACGACAGCCTGGGCTGGTGTTGTCAGTTCTGGCAGGAGAAATACAAGGACGAGGTGAACGAGTCCGGCGAGAAGATCGGCGCGGACGAGTTGCCGGCTGTCACGCAGCTTTTCACCGAAGACTATATGGTCAAGTTCCTGCTGCACAACACACTCGGCGCGTGGTGGGCGGGCCGCATGGGAGTAGGTTGGGCGTTCCCGCCCGGCAAGAACGACGGGCAAGAATGCCCATCCTACAAGCTTGCCAAGCACGTGGCCGACGCCGCGACGGAAGAAGAGTTGAGGGAGAAGCTGGCCCTCCCGGGCGTTGATTGGGAACCCGACTCAGAGGTAAGCGGCAGGCTAACGAAACCTCACCCCAGACTCTCAGCCGGCCGACCCGCTGAATGTCACCGCCGTGGAGCGCGAGAAGTACGAGGAGGATGGGCATTCTTGCCCGACACTTGGCGTCGGACAGGAATGTCCAACCTACTTGCTCGGCTCCTTCGTTCGCGCGTCAGGCCGTTGCCAGGAACGCCCGCGTCGCCAGCCCGTAGAACGTGTATTCCGCGTCGACCTGGCTGTCCCAGCCGCCGCCGCGAAAACCGCCGCCGGCGTTTTCCAGGTTCAAGGCGAACCTTGTCGCGCGATCGAGATTCACGGCGTCGAGCCCGTCCAGATCGGCCAGGGCAACCAGGCCGGTGCAGGTGCTCAAGAGGTCGCCGGCGGGAATCTGAGCGTTCGCCCGCAGACCGCCGTCGGCCGTCTGCATGCGTGCCAGGAACTGGATCGTCCGGCGGCAGTCGGCCGCCGGCAGCGGCGGCTGATCGGGTTGGAGCAGCCGCAGCAGGGCGACCGCCGCCGCCGTGGGATTGGTGCCGCCGCGGTTGATCACATCCAGCTCGGCATAGCCGCCGTCGTCGCGGCGCCGCGCACGGATCAACTCGCCGATCCGCTCGGGCCGGTCGACCGCGGCGCCGATCAATTGCAGGCAGGCCACCGAGAGAAACGTGTGGTAGGTCGAACCCTGGCCGCTCTGGGCCGTCTTGGCGAAACCGCCGTCGCTCCGTTGCAGCGGCGCAAGCCGGCGGGGAATCTCCACGTTCCGATCGATTCCCTGGCGGGCGAAGACTTCGAACCCGTGGCTGAGCTCAAGCAGCACGGACGAGAACACCAGCGAGAGAAAATCGACGGGCGCCAGATTCCCGCCCAGCTGCGATTGGAGAAAGGTCGCGGCGCGGCCTGCCGCTTGTTCCGTCAAGGCCCCCAGCAGGGTCAGCCCGCGAAGCGCAAACCCGGTGTAGTACAGGTCGCTTCCGCCCTGGCGGCCGGCAAATCCGCCGTCGCCGCGCTGGCTGGCGGCCAGGTAGGCGGCGTGACGCCGACGGAACTCGTCGGGCAACCGGGTTGCGCCGGCGGTCAATCGGAATGTCAGATTCCCGAGATACGACATCGGCGGTCTGCCTCTCAACCCGGCGGCCCGGTTGCCCGGTCCACTGTTCTTCTGTAGAGCCGCGCCATTCGCTCGGCCATCAACCCATCGTGATAACGATTGCGGACCGCTTCCAGCCCGCGGCGGCCGATGGCGGCCGCGCGATCGCGATCCGCGGCCAGGCCGCGGATCGCGTCCGCCAGGGCGGTGGGATTCCCCGGGTCGTAAAGGACTCCTCCACCGGTGTCTTCAACCAGCTCGGGGAAGACGCCGTGCCTGGGGACGGCCACCGGCCTGGCGTTGGCCCAGGCCTCAAGACAAGCCAGGCCCTTGCTCTCCGGGAAGACGGCCGGCAGCGAGACCGCGTCGACCGATTGGAGGAAGGCGATCTTCTCCTTCCGGTCGGGCGAGCCGAGATAGCGAAACCGTCCGGCAAGCCCCGCCGTGCTCAGCCGCCGTTCGATCCGCTTGAAGTAGGGGCGGTCCTCGGCGGCGAGGTACCCCGCCGCATCGAGCCGGAGGCGGCGGTCCGAGTGCCCGCGCACGACCTGCTCGAACGCGTCGGCCAGCAGGTGCAATCCCTTCTCGGGGCAGATGCGCGAGAAATAGCCGATGCAGAAATCACTCCGTCCGGCTTGGGGCGGCAGCGGCTGGCCGGGGCCGAACTCGGCGGCATGTCCGGCGAGCTTCAGCCCGGCGGGAATCACCTCGATAGGAGCGCGGTCGGCGGCGAGGTATGCGGCCATCCGCTTGGCGAAATACTCGTTGAGGGCCACAAACGCGTCAATCTGCCCGACGCAGAGGCGGAGCTGCCGCCGGGCCGCGGAGCCGTGGGGCTCGGGGAGTTTCTCCAGAAAAACGTCCTCGCCGGTCAGGCTGACGACCACCGGCACGCCGAGTCGGCTGCGGATCGGCCCGGCCAGGCCGGCCAACAGCAGGTTCGACAGATGGACGATGTCCGGCCGGGATTCCCCGCTGAGCCGGTCGAGCAGCTTGGCCAATTCCTTTGCCTGCCGGCCCGATTGGCCGCGCAACATCGAGACGGTCAACTCGCCGAGTTGCCGCGCGTCGGTCCTGCCCGCCCAGCGGCTCAGCCAGCGTACCAGCCCGGGGCGGTCGAGGAGCCGATCGAGCAGCCTCGGGCTGGAGCGAAACAGGGCGAATCGCTGCTGGAGATAGACGTTCAGCCCCCCGTAGGACAGCCGGTGCTCGCTCAGGTCTTCTTCATCGGTTCGCAGGGGCGTGTAAAGCGGCAGCAGGGTGACGTCGTGGCCGGCGCGGACGAGTGCGGCGGCGAGCGTGCCCGCGTGCATGCAACTGCCGCAGTACATGCCTCCCGCTCCAGAGACCAGGTGGACGATTTTCAGCGGCGAATCACTCATTGGGTCTCCGGCGGCACGGGAAAGGCCCGGCAGGGCTCAGCGGCTGAGGATCGTGTCGACGAAGTAGCGGAGCAGGTCGCGGAGCGGAGTCGGCTCGACCGGCTCGGCCGCCTCCAGCGCGCGATCGGCGTGCTTCTGCACCAAACGCCGGGCCTTGGAAAAGACTCCGTTGCGGCAATAGAGATCGTAGACCTTGGCGATCAGCTTCTCTGGCGAGTCCGCCAGTTCGTCGAGCAGGCCGCGCCGCTCCGCATCGCCGGTGGCTTCCAAGGCGAGGGCCCAGAGCACCGTTGGGCGGCCCGCCGCCACGTCGGTCCCATGCCGGCGTTTGTTGCCGGGCTCGCCGCTCCAGTCGTCCAGGTCATTCTGGATCTGGAAAGCGACGCCCAGGTGGCGGGCGAAGCGGGCGACAAGGTCAACGTACGGGTCGGCCGGCCCGGCCAGGCGGACTCCTGCGTAGAGGGCCGCCTCGAACGCCGGGGCCGTCTTCAAGGCATAGATCTTCAGCGCGTCGAGCGGAGTCAATTGCCCAGATCGGTTCGACCGCCAGGCAAGTTCCGCGCCCTGCCCCTGGCAGAGCCGCGCGTGCGCCTTGGCGAGCGCCGCCAGGACGTCGGCCACGACATCCGCGGGAAGACCGCCGGGCTGGTCCGCAACGAGCCGGTAGCCCAGGCCGATCAGGTAATCGCCCACGTTGACGGCGACCGGAACGCCATGCTGCCGGTGGATCGTGGGGCGGCCGTAGCGGAAGTCGTCGTCGTCCTCGATGTCGTCGTGGACGAGCGAAGCCTTGTGGAACAGTTCCATCGCCGCGGCGACCCGCTTGACGGCCTCGGGCAGCTGGGCCGCGCACCGCGCCCCGTCGCGCCCCCAGCCGTGTCCGCCGCGGAGCGCGTCGTAGGCTGCCAGCGTGATGAAGGGCCGGTAATACTTGCCGCCGCGGGTGAGGAAATCGCGGGCGAGAGTCTCCGTCGATTCCAGCGGCGACACGGCTTCGAGGGGCTGGTCGGCCAGTTCGCGGAGCGGTTCATCCCCTCGCCGAGCAGGCAGCAGGCGGCTCAACTCTCCGGCTTCGAACATCCGCGACGCGGCGCGGAGCAGATGGACCTGCGAGCGCGCGGCCTGGCCCCCGGGCCGGTAGGGCGTGTCGATCATCTCCAGGGCCCACCCCTCGTCGGTCGAGGTGTTGGCGCACGAGGACGAGTGGAGCGGCACCGCCATGGCCGGCAGCCCGGTGATCTGGAGCTTGCCGAGGGCCTTCTCGAGCGAATTCAGGCAGCCGATTCCAAGGACCGCGTCGGCGCGGCCCCGCAGGATCAGTTGCAGCACGATCGGGGAACCCTCGGCGATCAGGACCTGGTAGCCTTTTCTGCGGCCCAACGCGCGCCAGCGGCTCAGATTGCAGCCGCCGCAGTCCGCGCAGCGAAGCCCGAATTCATCGTACTCGGCCCGGCAGACCGCCTGGTTCCTCATGCAGTGCGGCAAGAGCAGCAACCGCCGCTCGTAGGGCGTGGCCAGCACCCGATCCCGCCAGTAGGCGCTGGCCAGCATGACCATCGTCCAACCCAGGTAGGCTTCCGGCAGACGGAGCTGTCCAAGCACCTCGCGGGCATGGCTCTCCAGCCGATGGCGGACCAGGGGCGGGCTTCGGTCGAGCGCGGCGACGCGTGCCTCGACGGCCGAGCGGATCTGCTCGCGGAGCGCCAGCGGCTCGGGAATCTGCTTCTGGTGGGCCGTTCCCCCGGCGGCATCGGCGGCCGGCAGCAGGCCGTCTCTCAAAGTCGGTCGATCAGGGGTGGGGACGATGGCCACGGATGTGCTCTCATTGCGGTTGGTCTCGGTGGCGTTCTCCTGGCGGCGCTTGGCCGTCGATCCACCGCTGCAATCGTTCACGGGGCCAAACCGACTCTGCGTGGCCAGTTCCGTCTTCCTGCTCGCCGAACAGCCTGTCTTGCCGCGAAGATCGGGCCGGTTCTCCTTCAAGGCGCGTGTTGCTGCCGAACTGCCTCACGGAGTGCCGAAACCGTAAAAATCAGGGGATACAACTTCTCATAATACCATAGCCGGGCGAAGTAAAAACCGATCGGCGCGGCTCTCCGGTGCCGATTTTCTTCCACTGCCCGGACGAGCCACTGAAGTCCCGATTCTATCGCGGCTTGCGCTGGCGGGGAAGCCGCCGCGGAGAGCAGGGCCTCCAGCGCCACGGCTGTCTCTTCCACCGAGGACGCCTGGCCGCTTGGAGCCGCCCCCCAGCCGCCGTCTTCGCGCTGGGACGCGGCCAGGTAACGGAGACCCCGCCGGGCCGCCTCGGTGTCGAGCCAGCCGAGGTCGCGATACGCCAGGAGCACGCGGGCGGTGCCGTAGACCGGGTTGTCTTCATTCGGTCGGTGCTGGTTGCCGAACCAGAGGGGCAGCCAACTACCATCGGACTGTTGGCTCCGCTGGAGGAACCGCCGCCCCCGCGCGGTTGCCCGATCCGCGCCGCGGCTCTCCAAGGACCGCCAGGCGTGAATCGCTCGCAACGCATGGGCCGTCAGGTCGGTGCTGCTGCGGTCGAAGGGCAGCTTGCCCCAGCCGCGGCAGAAGGTGGGAAATCCGCCGTCGCGATTCTGTAAGCGGAGCAGCCAGTCGAGCCCCATCGCGGCGGATTGTTGAATTGCCGCGCGCTGCTCTCCGCCGGCGGCGCGGGCCCCTCTGGCCAAGGCCAGCATCGCGCCGGGGGTGTCGTCGGCGTCGGGCACCGCGCCGCTAAGATCGCTCCAACCCCATCCGCCGGCTTCCGCGCCCGTGAACGGATGTCGGACTCGATGCTGGCAGCCGAGCAGCCAGTCGAGGCACTTCCGCCCGGCCGGCTCCGCCGACCCGTCGTCGAGCGCATTGATGGCGAGGGTCGTGACCCAGGTGGCCAGGTTCGTATCGATCGGCCAGGAACCGTCGCCGCGGACGGAGTCGGCCAGGAACCGCAGCCCGTTGCGCACGATCGGGTGGTCCGCTCGGCCGATGTTCGCCAGGCTCATGACAACGAAGCTGGTCAGCGGCGCGGCTTCCAGGAATCCTCCGCTCTCGGGCTGCATGCGCTCGGCCACCCGGAGGCTTCGCCCCGCCGCCAAGCTGCGGACGCACCGCGCGAGCGGATTGAGCGGCCGGCGGTGATGGAACCGTGCCAGGCCGATCGCCACGAGGGCGGGAATCGCATAACTGACCACGGGGAGCCGGAGGAATCGATAGACACTTTGGGGAAACGCGGCCAGTTCAAAGGGCAGCGGTGCGACCGCTTGCCAAGAGACCAGGCCGGCCATCGCGGTGTTGGCGAGAATTGGCACGGCGAACGTCTTGTCGCGGCCGTAGCGGCGCCGCAGGCCCTCGACGCCGCCCCGGGCCTGGAGATACCGCTCGGCCGCGGCGAGCTGCGCGGCGAACGGGTCGGCGCCGCCGGCCAGGTGGATGGCGGCCCGGGCGAGCATCGTGGTGGCGATGTTCGACAGGCTGCGATCCGTGTCGCCCCAGCCTCCGTCGGCGTTTTGTGCGCCAGCCAGGTAGTCCAGGCCGCCGTCGATCAGGCGGTGCATGAGGGCGGCGTCGGCCGCACCGCTCCCGCGGCGGAGCACACTGGCCAACGCGCTGACGGCCGTCGCCGTGGAAAGGGCCGAACTACAGAGTTCGCCAGTCCAGTGGCCCTCGGCGTTCTGCTCGGCGAGAAGGTCCGCGCGGGCCTTCTCGTAGGCGCGGGTCAGATGGTTGCGGTCGATCATCCGATGCTGCTATTCCCCCCGCAGATCATAGCACGCGAGGAGGTCGTTGTGACGCAGGTAGAGCTTGCCGTCGTGGATCACCGGATGGGGCCAGGCCGGGCCGTCGCCGTTGAGCGGTTGGAACGTGCTCTTCAGGCGGTACGCATCGGGCTTGGCCTCAATCAAGGCGATCAGGCCCTTGTCCTGGTAGCGGAAGATCAGGTGCCCGTCGGCGTAGAGGACCGCCGCCGAGCCTTTGCCCGGGGCTTCGGGCTTCCAGCAGATGTTGCCGGTTTCGAATTCGAGGCAGACCGGCACGCCCTTGTTCTGACCGTCGCCGCCGTAGACGTGGTCGCCCGCGAGAACCACCCCGCCGTGGTGATTCTCGAAATCCCTCGGCCCCAGGAAATAGACCTCCTCGGCATTCCATGCCTCGCCCTTGCGGGCAATGCGGAGCAGGGCGGAGCCGGTCCTGTAGCTCGTGGTGACGAAGACCATGTTGCCGCGAACAATCGGCGAGGAGACGTTGGCCGTTCTGTTGGCGATGCGGTTGTAGCCCCAGAGGAAGCGGCCGGTGGCCGCCTCCACGGAGATCGCCCCGCGGCCGACGATCGTCAGATACTGCCGTACGCCCTCGATGTCGGCCGGGACGATGGTCGTGTATCCGGCGCCGTCTCTGCCCCGCGGGCCGAGCGCCGGCGATGCGCATTTCCAGATCAGGTCGCCGGTCGTCTTGTCCAGGGCGACGATCAGCGCCTCCGGTCCGCCGGGCGTGCAGACCAGGCGCGGCCCGTCGACGATCGGCGATTCGCTGAACTTCCAGACGGACATCATCTTGCCGCCAAAATCATCGGCGAGGTTCTTCTTCCATCGCAGCCCGCCGCTGGCGGCATCCAGGCAGACCAGGTCGCCATCGGTGCCCAGCGCGTAGACCAGCCCCGCGGCGACGGTCGGCGTGCAGCGGGGGCCGTCGGAATGGGGCGGGCCGACCTTGGCGGCCCAGATTTCCTCGCGCGTGTCGCCGTCCAGCGCGATCACGAACTGGGATTCATCGCCACCGTCCGACCGGTCTCCCATCGTGTAGATCCGCCCGCCGGCGATCGAGACCGACGAGTAGCCCTTGCCGATCCCCTCAACCTTCCAGAGGAGCTTCGGTCCTTCGGGGGGCCAGTCCCAGTTCAGCCCGGTCTCGGTGCAGACCCCGTCGCCGCCGGGACCGCGGAAGCGGGGCCAATCGGCGGGTTCGGCGGACGATCCGCTTGAACCGAACGGGATGGCGCAGGAGAAGATCAGCAGAGATAGCCACGAACGTCGACTCATCGAGTTTTGCTCCACAACGGGTTGCTGACGGAAGATGCACGAGCAGGACCGGCGCAACCGCGTTAGCGGCGCGGATTGCCGCCGCCCTCCTGCTCGGGTGAAGAATCGTATTCTTCCCAGGCGGTATCTCCGTGTCAAATGGTCCGCCCTCCGCCGGCGGGTGGTTTGTTGCGCACGGCCGGGCCCGACCAAATATAATGGCCCGGAGTTGCCCCTTTCTTCCGACGTCGCCCGGGCGCCCCGGGTTGGCCCGCTATCGCGAGGTTCAGATCTCGATGCTTCCACGACTCGCCTATCGCTTGGCCACGGAAATCTCGCCCCGGCTGGCGGCCAAGGCAGCCTATCTCTGGGTCTACAAGGGCCGGCGGGCGATGGCGGCCTTCCGCCGGCGATTGCGCCGCGGGGAGCTGTTTCCCCCCTTCCTCTTCCTGGCCTTGACGAATGCCTGCAACCTCCGCTGCCATGGCTGCTGGATCGACGCGAGCGGGGGCGGCCTGAGTCTCAAGCCCGACGAGGTGGAGGCGATCATCGCCGCCGGCAAGCGGCAGCAGAGCTACTTCTACACGCTTCTCGGCGGCGAGCCGATGCTCCATCCCGGGCTCTGGCGGATCATCGAGGGCCATCCGGAGTGCTATTTCCAGATCATCACCAACGGCATGTTCCTCGATGAGCAGAACGTCGCCCGAATCCGCGCCGCCGGCAACGCGACGGTGCTGGTGAGCATCGACGGGCTGGAGGCGGAGAACGACGCTCGGCGCGGCGCGGGGGTCTTCCAAATCGCCATGGAAGGGCTCCGCCGCCTGAAACGCAGCAAGATCCTCTTCGGCGTGGCAACCACGGTCACCGGCCAGAATTTTGAGGAGGTGCTCAGCGACGAGTATGTCCGCACCTTCATCGATTGCGGGGCGATGTATCTGTGGTATTACGTGTTCCGCCCGGTCGGGCGCGACCCCTCGCCCCGGTTCTGCGTCAGCCGCGAGCGGATGCTCGAACTCCGCCGGCGGTTGCTCACGCTCCGCCGGCGGCACCCGATCATCCTCATCGACACCTATTGGAATGCCCGCGGCGAAGCGGTTTGCCCCGCCGCCGAGGGGCTTGGCTTTCACATCGGGCCGGGCGGCTCGATTGAACCCTGCCCCCCAATGTCGTTCGCCTGCGAGACGATCGGCGACCACGCGGGCGATCTGTTCAAGACGATCAATGAGAGTCGGCTGCTCCGCGAGTTTCAGGATTTTGTCGGCCGGCGGACCCGCGGCTGCGTGATCCTCGAATATCCCCAAGAACTCGTCGAGTTTCTCCGCGGCCACCAGGCCCGCGACACGAGCGGCCGGGACGCCTATGGCGAATTGGCGGCCTCCGAGCCGCGCTCGAGCCACCACCTGGCGGGCGAGGAAATCGCCGAAGACTATTGGTTTTACCGGATGCTGAAGAGGCAGTTGTTCTTCGGCATGGGCGGATACGGGTAGGGGATTGTGCCCGGCTAGCGCGGCTGCCACTGCTGCACGCTGGCGACGACGCGGATGCGATCGCCGGCGCCAAGCTTCTCATAGACCTGCCGCGTCCACTCGTAGGCCTTGGGCATCGAGCCGACGAACGTGATCGGGCGGGGATAGACGAGGGCCAGGTTCTGGGGCAGGTCGCCGATGCGGAGAATGCCGAGAAACTCCGGCGTTGCGGGGTCCTCGTGGCTTTCGGGCGGGCCCGAGAGAATCACCTCGCTGACGCGCGGGTCGAGAATTGCGGCATAGATCGCCAGCGGCGCCGTGGCGCCTCGCCCAAAGACGGCCACCGGTCCGGTCGCCGCTTCCTGGCGGACGACCGCGATGCCGTCGAGCAGATCCTGCACTTGCCGCTCGGGGAGCGTGTGGCCGAGCATCGGGTAGATGCGGCGGAGGGTCCAGAGGTAGCCGGGGCCCACGGAGGTGACGCCCGTGTTGCGGACTTCGACTCCAGCGGTGGCGATCTGGCCGCGAAGGGCGGGCCGCGAGCGGCCTCCGCCCGAGAAGGTGCTGGGGGCGTCGGCTTGCACAGCGTAGGCCACCGTGGGGATCGGCCATTCGGCGGCCGCCGGCCGGGCGGTCCGCAGGTCCAGCGTCAGCCCGTCGCTGGTGTCGAACACGTACGTCGCCACGCTCGTTCCGCCGCCGCTGCTGCCGTCGGAGCGGAATTCCCGCCGCCGCGGGGAGGGATGCCGAGCCACGTGGCGGAACGTCAATTGCCGCAACCGTTCGATCGCGGCCTTCTGATGGGTCCGCCATTGGGCCTCGTCCTTGACCTCCGGCGGATCGGCCTGTTTCACCAGCAGGGTGTCGATCCTCCGCATCTGGTCGTTCTCCGGCAGCTTGCCGCCGAAGACGAGGAGGTTTTCCTCGGGCTCGACAAAATCGGTCACGTCGTCGGTCACGGGCGTGGGGTCGCCCTTCAAATGCGTGTTGAACCACGTGAAGATCGCCCGGCGGAGCTTGGGCGTGTAGCCGTGCGGCGTGAGGTCCTCGACCAGGTCGAAGCGCTCCGCCGCGCCCAAGGCCGCATACTGGTGGCGGATGCGGAGTGCCACGTCGCGATATCCATAGGGCCGCCAGAGGACGTCCTCGGTGCCCGAGGCGATCAAAAACGCTCGGGGGGCGATCAGCGCGCCCAGGTCGGGCCAGCACCAGCGGTAGTAGTTGATCCAGAATGCGCAATCGCAGTGGCCGTCGGTGGCCCGGTCGACGGCCACGTGTTCGACGCTCCCGCTCTGGCAGACGGGGACCACGACCTTGACCCGCTCATCGGCAGCGCCCAGGCACCAGGAGATCACGCCGCCGCCGCTTAGGCCCGTTACCCCCATCCGCTCGGGATCGACATCGGCCCGGGTTTCCAGGTAGTCCAGCGCGCGGATTGCGTTCCACACCTCCGTGCCCGCCGGCGTGTAGCCGCGGCTCTGCCAGTCCCAGCGCCCCTCCCGGTACGTGCCGTGGTGAAGGCCCTGCGATTCGCCCAACTGGATCGGATCGAGGACGAGAGCGACGTAGCCATGCTGGCCGAACCAGCGCGGGTTGGCCTGGTACGGCGCGTTGACCTTCCCCTTCGTGTGGCCGCAGAGATAGAGGACCGCGGGCAGCTTCCCGGTGACTTTGGCCGGGCGGTAGATGTTGCCGATCACGTACGCGCCGGGCAGGCACTGGAAGTGCACCTTCTCCACCACGTAGTCACCGCGCTCCAGAACACCGGTCACGGTGGCCTCGAGCGGCGTCCGCTCCGGCAGCGGCGACAATCCGAGCATTTCGCGCCACATCTCCCGCCGCCGCTCGGCGGTCGCCTTCCAGTGGGCTGGCGGCATCGGCAAGCCGAGCGATGTGCTGGAGATCTCGCGCGCATCCTCGCACACGCTGTCGTAGATTGCCGTGCGGGCGCCGGTTGCCGCCAGAGCCAGGGCCCCGCAGCAGCTCAGCAGGCAGAAGAACACAACACGATCGATGTGTGGCATGGCGATACCCTCGTTTCGTTGTGCTTGTGGCGGCACGCCCGTCAGGGGCAGTCACCGCCCACTCTAATCGAACCGGTGGGGCAGTCAAGGGTCTGTTCATTGCCTGGCGACGCGTTACAATAGGCGTTTCTGACGACGGAGAGTTCAATGGACGCACCGCAGAGTAGAACCTGCCAGACCCCGCTGTACGGATGGCACGTGGCCCACGGGGCCAAGATGATCGACTTTGCCGGCTGGTCGATGCCGGTCCAGTACACGTCGATCATCCAGGAGCACGAAGCGACGCGGAATTCGGGCGGAATCGCGGACATCTCCCACATGGGAAGGCTCCGTTTCGAGGGGTCTGGCGCCGCCGTCTTTCTTGCGGAACTGCTCACCCGGCGAGTGGCCGACATGACGCTCGGCCAGATTCGCTATTCCCTCGTAACCAATGATTCGGGCGGGATCCTGGACGATGTCCTGGTCGGCTATTATCACAACGCCCAAGGCCAGCCCTACTACCTCGTGGTGGTGAACGCCTGCAACCGGGCGAAGATCGTCAACTGGATTCGTCAGCACCTGCCGCCGGAGCGCGCCGAAGCGCCCGGCCAGGAGGTGCTCTTCACCGACGTGACCCGGCTTTGGGCCATGCTGGCCATCCAGGGGCCGCGGGCGATCGACCTGCTTCAGCCGCTGATCGACGCCGATCTTCAGTCGATGAAATACTACCGGGGCCGCCAGGTGAGGCTGCTCCACCCGGCCGCCAGCCGGCAGGGAGGGATTGTCAGCCGCACCGGCTACACCGGGGAAGACGGCTTCGAATTGGCGCTGGGAGCACAGATTGCCCCGGCAGTCTGGGAGGTTCTGATCGAGATGGGCGGCCCCTTGGGGATCGTCCCGGCCGGGCTCGGCTGCCGCGACACCCTGCGGCTTGAGGCCGGCATGCCGCTCTACGGCCACGAACTTTGCGAAAAGACGCACCCCTTCGAGGCCGGTTTGGGCTTTGCCTGCCACCTGGCCGGATATGATTTTCCCGGACGCGACGCACTCCGCGAAATCGCCGGGCAGCCGCTGCGGAGAGTCCGCGTTGGATTCCAGATCGATCGGCGGCGACCGGCGCGCGAACACTGCGATGTCTACCACGGCGACCAGAAGATCGGCATGACGACCAGTGGCACGGTCTCGCCAACGCTGAAGAAGCCGATCGCGATGGGGTATGTGGCGCCGGAATTCGCGGCCCCGGGAACCGAGCTTTGGATCGACGTCCGCGGGCGGAAGGAACCGGCTCACATAACCGACTTGCCTTTCTACCGCCGCAAAAACGAGAAGAAGTGACCGGCCCTGCCGGTTCGGGCCGGCTGTCTCCGGCAAGCGGCAGCGCGGCCGGCCGGTTGTGGGACTGCTTGCCCTTGAGCGATGGCGAAAGGAACTGCGAAGTGACGCCCGAAGAATTGCTGTATCGGAAAACGCACGAATGGGTTGCCGTCGAAACCGACGCCACGGGAGCCAAAATCGCCACGGTCGGGATCAGCGCCTTCGCCCTGGAGGCCTTGACGGACCTGGTCTACATCGACCTGCCGGAAGCGGGCCGCAAGGTCAACGCCGGCGAGCCGTTCGGCGAGGTCGAATCGGTCAAGGCCGTCAGTGATCTGTACAGTCCCGTCTCCGGCGAGATCGTCGAAGTCAACAGCGCCCTGACCGACCAGCTCGAAGGGCTGTCGGAAGACCCCTACGGCCAGGGCTGGCTGGTGAAGATCCGCATCTCCGACGAGGCGGCCCTCGCTGAATTGTTGGACCACGCGGCGTATCAGAAGCAGTGCCAGGAGGAGATGGCCGACGAGTAGGCAGCGGCGCGGGCGGACCGTTCTCCGTTGCCGGGGAGGCCGGGCAGGGACCAAATCCTGAAGTCCGGCGCTGCCGATCGCAGCCCCGAGGCATCCCCGTTCTCGGCAATTGAAAATTGGACCTTGGATCCTGCCGAAATCCACAGTGGAATGGCGTCCGGCGGCTTCTGGCATCGAACTCCGAGAGAACCGTTGAGAGACTCCGCACATGCCGTATATTCCCAACACGGAAGATGACCGCCGGGCGATGCTCGAAGCGATCGGCGCCGAGTCGATCGACGAATTGTTCGACATGATCCCGCGCCAGTTCCGGCTCGATCGGCCGCTCGATTTGCCCGCCGCGCTTGGGGAACTCGCGTTGCGGGACCACATCCGCCAACTGGCGGAGCGGAACACCGCGGCATCCACCGCCACCTGTTTCCTGGGCGGCGGAAGCTACGATCATTTCATCCCCGCGATCGTCGACTTCGTCGCCGCGCGGAGCGAGTTCTACACGTCGTACACGCCCTACCAGGCCGAGGCGAGCCAGGGAACGCTCACGGCGCTGTTCGAATACCAGACGATGATCACGCGGCTGACGGGGATGGACGTGTCGAACGCCAGCCTTTACGACGGCGCGGGGGCGGCCGCCGAGGCCGTCTTGATGGCGATCGGCGCGACGGGCCGCGCGAAGAGGGTCGTCACCGCCTCCAGCGTCCACCCGGAATACCGGCAGGTGCTGGCAACCTACCTGGCGAACCTCGATATGCAGTTGCAGACGGTCGACACGCCGGGCGGCGTGCTGGCGCCGGAAGCGCTCGACGCGGCGGTCGACGAGCAGACGGCGTGCGTTCTCGTCCAGCACCCGAACTTCTTCGGCTGCTTGGAAGAGGTCGAGGCGCTGGCCGCCGCCGCGCACGCCAAGGGCGCCCTGCTGATCGTCGCCTTTGACCCGGTGAGCCTGGGCGTTCTCAAGCGGCCGGGCGATTACGGGGCCGACATCGCCGTGGCCGAGGGGCAGGCGCTGGGTTGCCCGTTGAGCTATGGCGGGCCCTACCTGGGAATCCTCGCCTGCCGCGAGAAATTCGTCCGGCGGATGCCGGGCAGGCTGGCCGGGGAGACGGTCGATCGCCGCGGGCGCCGTTGCTGGGTGCTCACGCTGCAAACCCGCGAACAGCACATTCGCAGGGAGAAGGCGACGAGCAACATCTGCACGAACCAGGGGTTGATGGCGCTGCGGGCGACGGTCTACCTGGCGGCGATGGGGCCGCACGGGCTGCGTTCGACGGCCGAACTGTGCCTGAAAAAGGCCCGCTACGCCGCCGATCGCTGGACGGCCGGCGGCCTGCTGGAAGCGGCCTTCCCGGCCCCGACATTCAAGGAATTCGTGCTCCGGGCGCCGCGGGGCCGCGTGGATCAGCTCCTCGAGGCGGCCGCCGGCGAGCGGATCATGGCCGGCTCGCCGCTGGAGTGCTGGTATCCGGAACTGGCCGATTGCGTGCTGATGGCAGTCACCGAGAAGCGCACGAAGGCGGAAATCGACCGGATGGCCGAGTTGATCCGCTCGGTTCTGGGATGATCCGAGACAAACCAATCAACGGACGATCTGACAACTTGACGGGATCGATGCGCCATGCGTAACGAGCAAGCGGCGGACCTTCTCTTTGCCCAATCGCGCCCCGGATGCCGCGCCGTGCGAATGCCGGAATGCGACGTGCCCGCCGAGGCGGTCGAGTCGCTGCTCCCGCGGTCGGCCCTCGCCGAGCGGCCACCGGACCTGCCGGAGTTGACCGAGCCGGACGTGGTTCGCCATTTCGTCAATCTCTCGGCGCAGAACATGTCGGTGGACGGGAACTTCTACCCGCTCGGCTCCTGCACGATGAAGTACAACCCGAAGCGGAATGAAGCGCTGGCCTCCGTGGAGGGTCTGGCCGGACTGCATCCCTACCAGCGGAGCGAGACGATCCAGGGCATGCTCGCGCTTCTGCACGCGCTCCAGGAGATGCTCGCCGAGATTGCCGGGCTCGACGCGGTCAGCCTGCAACCGGCCGCCGGGGCCCACGGCGAAATGACGGCCCTGTTTGTCGCCGCGGCCTTCCTCCGCGACACCGGCCAGCACCGTGACGTGGTGCTGATCCCCGACGGGGCGCATGGGACGAACCCGGCGAGTGCGGCGATGGCCGGATTCAGGACGCTCGAGGTCAAGAGCAGCGCCGCCGGACTGGTCGATCTTGGCGACCTGGCCGCCAAGCTGGATGCGCGGACGGCGGTCTTCATGATCACCAACCCCAACACCCTGGGCCTGTTCGATCGGCAGATCGGCCAGATCGCCGAGATGGTGCACGCTGCGGGCGGCCTGGTCTATCTCGACGGCGCTAACATGAACGCGATCCTGGGGATTGCCCGGCCCGGCGACTTCGGCGCGGACCTGATGCACTTCAATCCCCACAAGACCTTCAGCGGCCCGCACGGCGGCGGCGGCCCCGGCGCCGGGCCGATCGCGGTTGCCGGCAAGCTGGCGCCCTACCTGCCGGCGCCGCTGGTCGCGAAACGGGGCGACTGCTACACCCTCGACTTCGACCGCCCCAAGTCGATCGGCCGGGTGCGGAGCTTTTTCGGGAACACGGGGGTCCTCGTGCGGACCTACTGCTACCTGCGGACGCACGGCGCGGAGGGATTGCGGCGCGTGGCGGAGAACGCCGTGCTGAATGCGAACTATCTCCTCAGCCGGGTGAAGGATTGCCTCCCGGTCCCGCACGGCGACCGCTGCATGCACGAGTTCGTCGCCTCGGCCCAGCGGCTCAAGGCCGAGCGTGGCGTCACGGCGATGGACGTGGCCAAGCGATTGCTCGACTACGGATTCCACGCCCCGACCGTCTACTTCCCGCTGATTGTCCGCGAGGCCCTGATGATCGAGCCCACCGAGACGGAGGCCAAGGCGACCCTGGACAGCTTCGCCGCGGCGTTGCAGCGGATCGTGGCGGAAGACGCCGGCCTGCTGCACGACGCCCCCCACACGACGGCCGTCTGCCGCCCCGACGAAGTCCACGCCGCGCGGCAACCGATCCTCAAGTGGACGGCTCCCGCCAGGTGAGCCGGCGGGCCGCGTTGGCGGCCGCCTGAAGCGGAGAATTCAGCAGACGCGCGGCGCGCGGCCCGAGAACAGAGGCGTTTCGCTCATGTCCAGCCTTCCCACCACCGATTGCCGCCTCCTCGTCGATCCTCCCGGCGACGGCGCCTGGAACATGGCGATCGATGAATATCTGCTCGGCTGGACCGGGCGGTCCGACTGCTGCTGTTGGCGATTCTACCAGTGGAGCGAGCCGACGCTGTCCTTGGGGTATTTTCAGGAGTATTCCGATCGCCAGGCGCACGCGCCGAGCCGCGCCTGCCGCGTCGTCCGCCGGGCCAGCGGAGGAGGCGCGATTCTGCACGACCGGGAATTGACATACAGTTTCACCGTGCCGGCCACCCACCCGTTGGCGCGGCGGCGGCTGTGGCTCTACGAGGCGGTCCATCAGGTGCTGATCGGACTGCTCGCCGAGCGCGGCGTCGCGGCGCGCCCGTTCGGAGAGATCAGACCGGGCGGCGCGGCGCCGTTTCTGTGCTTCAAGCGACGCGCCGCAGGAGACCTGCTCGTCGGCACGGCCAAGATCATCGGCAGCGCCCAGCGCCGTCTGGCCGGCGCCGTCTTGCAGCATGGCAGCGTCCTCCTGGCGCGGTCGCCGGCTGCCCCCGAACTGCCCGGCCTGGAGGAGGTGACGCAGAAGGCCTGGCCGGTCCCACCGCTGATCGACGCCTGGCAGCGGTGCCTTGCCGAGAGCCTGGGGCTGAAATGGCGAAATGAACCACTCAGCGGCGAGGAGAGGATCGAGGTGGCTCGAATCGCCGCGGAGAAGTATGCGTGTCCCCAATGGACTTGGGGGAAGAAGCGTTGCGGCGGCAAAGCAGCGCCGGACCGTTCAGAATAGTTTTGACGAGAAGCCGTCGGGCTGGTACGATCAACAGCAGTTGGACGATGCGTGACCTGGAGTTTGCGGCTGTCATGCCGTGCGGATCAGCCGTGCAGCGTTCCGCCGGAGGTTTCCGAACGGAATGGTACTGCTTTTAGGGGGGGATGACTTGGGCCGCGAGTCTTCCCCGGAACTGCCCGGTTGTTCGAGGCCTCCATTCTCATAGAATGGTATTGGCCTTCCAGTGTTGAGCGGATCGTTCGCTCGCGGTGTCTTGCCTGCCGATGCGAGCCGCGGGGCAGAGGAGACTTGAGGGCAGCGAAGCAATTATCCATATCCCTACCGTCAAGATTCTCTGTTTGAACGTTGCGGAGCAATGGACGTCAGACTGGTCGTGGCCAACGGACGAAACATCGGACATGTGATTCCGATCGCAGGAGCGGAGTTCTTGATCGGCCGCGCCGACGATTGCCACTTGCGGCCGCGGAGCGACGTCATCAGTCGGTATCACTGCGCGATTCTCGTCAAGGATGCATTCGTGATCGTGCGCGACTCGAGCAGCAAGAACGGGACGTTTGTCAATGGTCGACAGGTCATGGGCGAGCAGGTCCTGCAACATGGAGACCGGCTGCGGGTCGGGCAGCTCGAGTTCGACATCGACATATCGGTTGCAGAAGAAGCCACCGGCGCGCCCCAATCGTCGGATCAGCCTGCTGAACCAGGCAGCATGGGCGGAGTGGGTAATCTGGACCTGAGTGACTGGATGGGAAAGGAAGATTCTAGTGGCACGGTCCTGGGAATGCTGCCGCTCCGCCGGGCGACGACGCTTGAGCCTGGCGCATCGCCCGATGCTTCTGAAAAACCGAAAGATGGGGATCGTGGCCCGCAATCGCCGAAGAAGTGAACTGGGGATCGACTGCGGCGGCGGGACCTGACTGTGCCCCCCGGCCGCCGGAGCGGGCCGAATGTTTCGTTCTGGCGTCCCCTAACTCTTTCGGGGGCGTTCGGGTAGGGACGAGATTCGTTGTTGGCCGACGGCTGGGAAACGATCAGAGGAATCAGTAGTGAGAGCATCTCGACGGCCCAAACGATCCGCGGCTCTGCTTGGCGTGGGATTCGACAACGACGACGGACACGTGCGGATGACGCGTGGCGAGAACTACACCCTCGTCGGGGGTAGTCCTGAGACCCATGCGGTCATGCAGGAGACGGCCGTCAAGATCAACGAAAAGCTTGACGAGCGAGGCACGCGTCTCGATGACGTTTCGCTGCGCGAATTGCGGGAGATTTGCAGCGAGGTTCGCGAGTCGATCGGTTACTCGGAGGAGAAGTAGGTTACTCGGAGGAGAGGTAATGGAGAGGTGGCCTGGCTCGGCTCACGCTTGGCCGGGATCCGATCTCCGTTTTCACCAGGAACTGGCGAGGATTGCGCGTCGTGGCGTTTCCCCTTGTGCGAGTCGCTGCCGAGCGCGGTTCCGACCAGGCTATTTCGGAAGGCTGGCACACCGCGATGGAAGTAAAACTGGTTGTAACCAACGGCAGGCATTCGGGTCGGGAAATCCCCATCAGGGTCCCGAAGTTTTTCATTGGTCGGGCCGAGGATTGCCATCTTCGCCCCGGCAGTGACCTGGTGAGCCGCCATCACTGCGTGATTCTTGTCGAAGGGGGCACGGTAACCGTGCGCGATTTCGGCAGCAAGAACGGGACGTTCGTCAACGGCGAGCAGGTGATGCCGGAGCGGGAACTGAACAATGGAGATCGCCTGGTGGTTGGCCAGCTTGATTTCGACGTTCAGATATCCGGCGTGCCGGCGGTGCAGACTCCGCCCGAGGAACCCGAAGCCAAGCCGGCTGCGCCAGCGAAGTCTGCGGCCGCCGTGGCGGCCAAGGATACCAAACTGAACGAGAAGAAGACCGTCAAGATTGAGGACGATCTGGACATCAGCCAGTGGTTCGGCGATGGGGATGCCTCGGCCAAGACCGACACGCAGACGATTGACCGGTCGACCATCGCCGAGCAGGAGTTGCCCGACGAATCGGCAAAACAGTCCGCGGAATCCGACACTCGAGAGGCCAAAAGCGACGACAGCGACGTGTCCGAAGCCGAAAAAGAACGGCGTCGGCGCGAAGGGCTGGTCGGAGTCTCCAAAGCGCGCCAGGCCATGGGGGTCAAGCAGACCACCCAGGATGCAGCGGCTGAGATGCTCAAAAAGTTCTTCAGCGGACGCCGTTGAGCAGGATTTACCCCTGACAGGGGGTGTGCCCGGCCCGATCTCCGCTACCGTGCGCGCTGAGTCGATTGTGCGATTGCCCCAAACACCACCGTCAGGTGGTGTTTTTTTGTCCGGTGCCCGCCAGACCGTCATCTTTCCCCAAACAAGACAAATCGTACGACCCGGACTAATTGCCACAGTTATCCATTTTCTCTAATCGGTCGATTTTCTGACACTGCCGGGCCGATCTCTCTTTCCGTACACGTCAAACCTGCGCCGGGAAAGCAGCGCAGGGGGAAGAGAATCGAGAAAGCCGCACGAACCGGTCCAGGCGCCGACCCAGCGACGGAGTGCTCCGCCCCGGACCTGCTCGCGCAACCGAGCCAGAAGAGAGGACCCCGTGGCGAAGTCCAGAAAAGAGAGCACTACTGCGAAGTCCGCGAAGCACGAGTCAACTGTCACGCGAGAGGTGTTGCTGACCAAAGAAGTCGCCGCGCCCGGCAAGCGTGCCCGAAACACCGGCTGTGAGCAGAAGTCTGAGCAAGGCTCTGGTGAGCAAGAGGTGCTCGTCGACCGGCGGAGGGCTGATCGGCGCGTGTCCGGCGAACGGCGCGCAAGCTCGGAACCGGTGGCGGTGGAGCGCCGGAAGCTTCAGCGTCGCGCAAAGGTCAACCGGCGTCGCCAGATCGACCCGACGACGTGTGAACGCGACTATTCCGAAGAAGAGGTCGAGTTCATGAACGCGCTCGACGAGTACAAGCGGAACAGTGGACGGATGTTTCCGACCTGTAGCGAGATTCTCGAGGTGATCCGCGATCTCGGCTACGCCAAGGCGGGTGTTCGGCCGGCCGAGGAGATCGGCCTGGCCCTCGTCGAACAGTCCCAGCAGCCCAATTCTGCCGATATCCCCAGCCTTGCGTAAGGCCGCGTCGGCTCGGCGGGCGGACGCCGAACGCCGGCGGCCCGCGCCGCGCGTGCCGCGGCGGGCACGCGGCGGGCACGCGGCGGGCACGCGGCGGGCACGCGAATTGATCTTGGCAACCCGCGGCGCCAAGATATGATCAGTGTGTTGACCATGTGGGGAGGCCGACCGTATCGGCGGTAGAGTGGTCCGCTGCCGCCGGTGCGGCTTGCCGGGAAGTTCTCCCAGGCCGCTCTCGGCGGAGGTGTTCCCCATCTTGCGGCGCTGGAGGTTGCCATGGCTGGCACAAGGACGGTCATTCCACTGATTCTGGCGGCAATCCTCGCCCCCCTTGCGTGCGCCCAGGATCTGGCTGGGGCGCGCGAGTCGGCGGGATCTGGCGAGGGGTTTCCAGGCAGGATTCCCCTGCCGACCTGGGGAGGAAGCCAGCTCTGGGCCGATGTGCATGTGCTTCACGAGTGGCGAATCCAAGAGCGGGCGGGGCACGGAGGCGACTGCCGGCTGCTCGGGCCGAAGGAGTTCTGCCATGCCACCGGATCGTTCGAAAAATGCCTGAAGAGACTTGGGCAGATCCAGCGGAGCCAGCAGATCGAGCCGATCCGCGGCAGGGCCGTTGTGATTCTTCACGGCTTGGGGGCGTCGCGGTGGACGATGCGCCGCCTGGCCGATTACCTTCAGGACCAGGGCGGCTACACGATCGTCAATGTGGAATACCCGAGCACGCGCGGTTCGATGGCCGACCACGCCCGGTCGCTGGCCCGGGTGATCGACGGCCTGCCGGAGGTCGAGGAATTGGATTTCGTCGGCCACAGCATGGGCAACATCGTGATCCGGCACTACATGGCCGACATCCAGCGGCAATGGGGCCGGCCCGATCCCCGTTGGCGCCGCGTGGTGATGATCGCGCCGCCGAATCACGGTTCGTTGGCGGCAACGCGGTTGTCGGATAATTCCGTATTCAAGACGGTGCTGGGCAAGCCCGGCCGGCAACTGGGCACCGAATGGACCTGGCTTGAGAGCGACCTGGCCACGCCCCCTTGCCCGTTCGGAATCATTGCCGGCGGGCGCGGCGGCGGCGGTGGTTTCAGCCCGTTTTTGCCGGGCGATGACGATGGGCGGATCGCCGTGAACACGACCCGCCTGAAGGGGGCCAGCGATTTCGTTCTCGTGCCGATGATCCACGAACTGATCGCCAACGACTCGCGGACCTTCAAGTACACGCTCAGCTTTCTTGCCAACGGTTTTTTTGTCGCGGAAGACCAACGGCAGCCGGTGCTTGAGCATCCGCCTGCCGAGATCGCCAACCGGCGACCGCCCGCCGGGGATGGCTCGCAGAGCCCGCCGCCGGTTGCCGGAAGGCCGGGGGCGCAGACCCGATGAGCGAGAGGCCTCAGGGACGCGTTGCCGGCATCGATTATGGAACGGTCCGCATCGGCGTCGCCGTGAGCGATCCGCAGCGGCGGATCGCCAGCCCCTATGAGAACTACACGCGGCGGGACCAGGCGCAGGACCGGCGGCGGTTCCGGCGGCTCGTGGAAGAGGAGCAGATCGCCCTGTTCGTTGTCGGTCTGCCCGTCCATCTCGACGGCAACGAGAGCAAGAAATCCGCCGAGGCCCGACAATTCGGCCGCTGGCTCAGCGAGGTTACGGGCGTTCCGGTTGAA
>Ga0123328_1000274_pt1 | contig 55559 bp, 50 predicted proteins | sample BioC12SIPDNA_2_FD_89702 | JGI IMG/M metagenome (GOLD analysis project Ga0123328, IMG submission 89702) | Anaerobic biogas reactor microbial communites from Washington, USA - Biogas_R1_A C12 SIP DNA | ecosystem: Engineered > Bioreactor > Anaerobic > Unclassified | place: Washington, USA...
CACGTTCCGACCGGCCGCCCCGGCAGCCGGGCCAGCTCCTCCATGTGGCCGAATCGGAGCGCGGGCGCCGGGGGCGTGCAGAGGCGTCCGAACGCGCGCCGGCCGGCCGCCTTGCGCAACGGGGCGGCGGCGTCGGCCAGCGGCGCCGCCGCCAGCACGACCTCCCGCGGCCCGGCCCGAAGGCAGAGGCGGGGCCAGAGGTCGTCCAGCAGGGAATCGAGCAGCGCGGCGGACTCGAGTGCGGAGGCGTTGAGGCCCGCCAGGGCGGCGGTGCTGAACGTGGGGAACTCGCGTGCGAGCAGCGGCATGAGCAGGTGGCGCACGCGGTTGCGCGCGTGGCGGGTGTCGCGGTTGGTGCTGTCGGTGCAGAATGCCTGCCCGCGCCGCTGCACGTAGGCCAGCAGGTCCGCCCGGGGCACCTCGAGCAGGAGGCGGACGAGCCGCAGGTGCGGCCGTCCGGCGTCGTCCAGCGGCCGGGTGGGTGCCATGGCCCCGAGCCCGTGCAGCCCGGCGCCCCGCACCAGGCGCAGGAGCACTGTTTCTGCGACGTCGTCGGCGTGATGGGCCGTCAGCACGGCGCCGGCGCCGGCGCGGTCGGCCGCGCGGGCCAGGAACTCGTAGCGCAGCCGGCGGGCAGCCGCCTCCAGCGAGCCGCCGTGCGTGCGCACGTGCGCGCGCACGTCCGCCCGTTCGATCGCGATCGGCAGGGAGTGTGCGTCGGCGAAGTCGCGGCAGAACGCCTCATCCCGGTCCGCCTCGGCCCCGCGGAGCATGTGGTTGAGGTGGGCCAGGGAGAGCGCCAGGGGCAGGCGGCCGTCGTCGCGGAGGGCTTCCAGGGCCAGGGCCAGGGCCACCGAGTCCGCCCCGCCGCTGAACGCGATGACGGCGCGCTCTCCGGGATTCAGGAGCCCGTGCCTGCGGGCGAAGCGGAGGGCCCTGTCCGGGAGATCGTCCATGGGGCGCCTCAGGGGTCCTCGGCCGGGGCGTCCTGGTCCGTCTCGGCAGCGGGCGGCGGCGGCAGGGGGCGTGCGGGCGGCCCGGCCAGCAGCCCGCGGGACCGCAGGGCGGCGAAGAGCCGGCGGGAGGCGGGCGCGTCGTCCCAGATCGCCCGGGCCTCGTCGGTGCGGTCCAGGGCGGCCAGGGCCTCGGCCCGCACCAGCAGGGCGGGCGTCCGCCAGACGCCGTCGCCGTACTGCTCCAGGTACTCGCAGGCCAGCCGTTCGGCCGGCACGACCTCGCCGCCGTCGAGGGCATTGGAGGCGGCGCAGAAGCGCGCATACTCCAGCGCCTCGCGCAGGGTTGCGGCGCTCTCCTCGGTCTCGGCGGCCTCGATCGCGGCGGTCAGGTCGGCGACGTGCCCCACGTAGGCGGCGTGCGCCGCCTGGTGGAGTCCGCGCAACTGCAGCCGGCGACCCTCGTGGATCGGGTTGACGTATCGGAAGTCCAGGGACGCCGTATCGGCCGATCCTTCGGCGGTCATCCGGTCCCGGATGGTGACGACGGGTTCCCACAGCGGGACCTCGGCGTTGCCCAGGCGGTCGGGGTCGAAGCCGATCCGGGGCGGCAGGGGCAGGGGGGCCAGCAGGAAGTCGAACACCAGCATCCGGCGCAGGCAGGCCTCGACGGCCACCGCGATTCGCCGCTCCGCGTTTCGGAGTCGGTCGGGTTCGGACAGGTACGCGCCGCCGGGCAGAGCGTGCAGGGAGGGCAGTCCGTCGGCGAGCTGCTCGGGTGTCAGAGGTGTGCCGGAATCGAGGTCCATCAGGCACACACCGGCGTGGGGATCGACCAGCAGGGGCGCGGCGTCCTCGGGGAGTATCTCCACGAGGACGCGCCCAGCCGTGTCATCGTCGCCCGGCGCGGCCGGCACGAGGATCCGGGCGGCCAGCCCCGCCTGGCGGGCCAGTTCGGCGTAGAGCCAGGCCGCCTGATCGGCGTCCGCGTATCCGCGCCAGATCACGATGTAGGGGTCGGCCGGTACGGGACTGGAGGGAACGGGCAGCACGTGCAGGGCCACCCAGCGGGCGAGGCGCAGTGCCCTTTCGGTGTCGTTCTCGGCGCCGGCCACGATGTCCCGCGCCAGCCCCCAGAGGTAGCCGCAGGCCCGGATGTAGTGTCGGTCGCGTCGCGTCAGGAGCGGCGAGGCGGTCTCGACCTTCAGCGCCTCGAAGGGGGCCAGCACGCGGTCGGCCCGGCTGAACAGCCCCGGGCGGAGCGCCGCCAGCTCCTGGGACAGGGCGTAGACGTCCAGTTCGTTGAAGAAGCCCAGCGCCGTGTCCAGCTCCCCGCAGGCATAGCAGAGCGGCACGGCCAACCGGGCGGGCCCCTCGTTGTCGGGGTCCAGTTCGCTGACGGTGGCCAGGAGTTCGTCGGCACTTGCGAACAGGTCTGTGAGCGCCTGGGCGGGCATCTCCGGGCGGATCATCCCCAGGATGGCGTGCGTCCGCTGCAGGGCGGCGGCCACCTGTTCCTGGCGCTCCTTGCGCGTGGTTTCCGCCCGCCTGTTGAAGTGCAGGGTGGCGAACAGCAGGCCGAGGACGACGAGGACCAGGACGCCGAGCCGGATCAGATGGCCCATGCCGATCTCGCGGAGCGTCTCGAACCGCCAGAAGGGCTTGCGCGCCTCGCCGTCATGCTCCTGCTGCGGGACCGTCGGGTCATTCATGGACGTGCTCCTGTCTGGCCGGTCATGGGTCTTCGGGCGGTTCGGGGGCGTCGCCGGCCGGGGGCTGTGCGTCGGGTTCGGCCGTTGGACCGGGTTGCGGCGCCGGTTCCTCTGGGGCGCCCGGCCCGGAGCCGCGCAACCGGATTCCGTGCTCGGCCAGGATCGCCTGCAGCTCCTCCTCGCCGACGACCTCCCGTTCGCGGAGCGCGGCGGCGATGGCGTCCAGCGCCGGCCGATGCGCGCTCAGCAGCTCTACGGCGCGCCCGTGGGCGTCCTCCACCAGGGTGCGTACGGCGGCGTCGACCTCGCGCGCGGTCTGTTCGCTCCACGGGCCGCGCCCGATGAGTTCCGGCCCCCAGGGCGACGGCTCGGGGCTGCTGCCGTAGGCCAGGGGGCCCAGTTCGCTGCTCATGCCGAACTCGGTGGCCATCCGGCGGGCCAGCTCGGAGGCCTTCTGCAGGTCGTTCTGAGCGCCGGTCGATATCTCGCCGAACACCACCTCCTCGGCCGAGCGTCCGCCCAGCATCACCGTCAGGCGGTCGGTCAGCTCGTTCTTCTTCAGCAGGTAGCGGTCCTCGCTGGGCATCTGCATTGTGTAGCCCAGGGCGGCGATCCCGCGGGGGATCATCGATATCTTGCGCACGCGGTCCGCCGCCGGCAGCAGGCAGGCGACCAGCGCGTGGCCGGCCTCATGGTGCGCGACGATCTTCTTCTCCTCCTCGTTCATCAGGCGGTTGCGCTTGGCCAGGCCGGCGACCACCCGCTCGATGGAGTCCTCGAAGTCGGCCATCTCCACCTGGTTCTTCCCCTGCCGGGCGGCCAGGAGGGTTGCCTCGTTGACGAGATTGGCCAGGTCGGCGCCGACGAAGCCGGGCGTCATTGCCGCCAGCTTCTGCAGGTCCACGTCCGGGCCGAGCTTGACGTCCCTGGCATGGACCTGCAGGATCTCGTGCCGGTCGCGCAGGTCCGGCGGGGGCACGACGACCTGCCGGTCGAACCGCCCGGGGCGCAGCAGGGCGGGGTCCAGCATCTCGGGGCGGTTGGTGGCCGCCAGCAGGATGACGCCCTTCTGGGCCGTGAACCCGTCCATCTGCACCAGCAGGGCGTTGAGCGTCTGCTCGCGCTCGTCATGGCCGCCCAGGATGCCTCCGCCGCGCTTCTTGCCCAGCGCGTCGAGTCCGTCGATGAAGATGATGGCCGGGGCGGCCTTGGTGGCCTGCTCGAACAGGTCGCGCACGCGCGCGGCGCCCACACCCACGAACATCTCCACGAAGTCCGACCCGCTGAGGCTGAAGAACGTCACCCCGGCTTCGCCGGCCACGGCCCGGGCCAGCAGCGTCTTGCCCGTGCCGGGCGGTCCGATCAGCAGCACGCCCTTGGGGATGCGGCCGCCCAGGCGCGTGAACTTCGAGGGGTTCCGGAGGAACTCGACGACCTCCTCCAGCTCCTGCTTGCACTCGTCGATCCCCGCCACGTCCCGGAAGGTCACCTCCACGTCCTTCTGGGCGATGACGTTGGCCCGGCTCTGGCTGAAGTCCATGACGCTGCGCATCGGGCCGGCGCGGCCCATCAGGAAGCGCCACAACACGAAGAGCAGCAGCAGGGGCAGCAGCCAGTAGAACACCGGGCTCTCCAGCCACGACGTCTTGACGTCCCAGTCCTCTCCCAGATGCTCCTGGAGCAGGGCCGGCAACTCGTCGTCGCTGACCGGCCGGTTCGCCACGAAGCCCCGCGCGCCGGACCGGCCCTCGGCCGGGGCGTATTCCCCGCGCACCCGGGAACCCGTCAGCTCGACCGTCCGAATCCCGCCCGTGGTCAGCAGCGCACGGAACCGGCCGTACGCGATCTGCTCGTAGCGGAGGTCCGAGCCGACGTGCTGAATGAGGAGCACCAGAAGGAATCCGCCCACGATGTACCAGAGGGGGATGCGGAAGATGCGCGGGGGGGGCTCCTTGGGGGGAGGGCCCTCCGGCGGTCGCCCGTCGGCGTCGTTGCGCGGGGGTGGGGACGCAGGCATTGGTTCCGTATCTCCGAAGGCCCCCGGAGGAGGGGCTTGCCGCCATTATAGCAGCCGGCGCCGGGCTTGCCAAACGCGACGTGGGCCGCCGGCGCGAGAGCTTCCCAACTTCTTACACCCCAGGTGTCCGCCGGTGCGCCGGGTGTGTGGGGGCGATGGGGCGGTGCCGGCCGCGCAAGGCCCCCGCAGGGCGACGGAGGGCCTCCCCAGGGCTCTGACGGCCCCCGAAGGGGCTTTTGCCCTTGACACGGCGCGCCCATGCTATATAGTGAGAGCGTAGGCGAGGACGAGATGATGACCATAATCCTATCAGGTCGGGAGGGTGCCATGCGTAAGGCGTTTACATTGATCGAGATGCTGGTGGTGATAGCGATCATCGCTATCCTGGCCGGCCTTCTCATGCCCGCGCTCGCCAAGGCGCGCAAGGAGGCCCGGAAGACCCATTGCATAAACAACCAGCGCAATGTGGGGACGTTCCTGGTCATGTATGGGACCGACAACCGGGGCGCCTACCCGAGCTTCTCGTGGCTGGACGGGGATGACCGCGTCTACGATTCCTCGCTCTCGGTCGCCAAGCTCTATGGTGGGGCGTACGCCGACCAGGTGGAGTTGTTCCACTGCGCGATGACCAACAACGAGATCGAGATCAGCACGGAGGACGAAGACGGCAATCTGTTCGATCCGGACAATGACACCGAAACGACTGAGTACCGCTTCCGAAGCACCGCCAAGGAATCGAACGATCCGGACTACCTGATCGACTGCGCGGTGCCGCGGAACGCGAACGGCGGACGGGCCGTCTACGCCGACGCTCCGGACATGGAGCGCGAGCGCATGAAGTGGTATGCGACAACCACCGATCCGTTCCCGGCCAGCAACTACGCCAGCCACGAGACCGGTTCCGTCGTGCTGTTCTTCGACAGCCACGTGGCGTTCGTGCGCATGAACAACGTCGGCGGCACGCCGAATCCGGACCTCTTCGGCGAACGGGAGATCAGCGGCGAGATGGTTCAGATTCAGCAGGACACGGACGTCTACACCGACAACGCCTGGACCGGATACTACCGGGGCGATGAGGCCGTCGACTGCAAGCTGGGCAACATGCGGCGCCAGCCTGGCCAGCGTGACCAATGGGACGTTGGCTGGGATCTGGACTGGACTAACTGAGCGCTGGGTCCGAACGCCCTTGAGCCGGCGAAGGGGAGCCCGGTCTGTTATGGCCGGGTTCCCCTTTTTCTTTATGCCTTTGCGTGCGCGGGGGGCGTGTCCGCGCCCCCGACCCCGCTGGAGGACGGGCCGACCGGCCCGGCACCGACCATGGACCTTCGCGTGCCGCTGGGTTTCAAGCTCCCGCTGGACTGGCGCACCTACGTGGAGGACGGCCGCCTGCCGGCCCCTCCCGACGACCTCTATGCGTTCCTGTGCCGGGCGGGGTTCGCCTATGTCGAGTTCAGCACACGGACCCTTCAGGACGAGCCGGAACGCGCCCTGCTGACCCGCGAGGCGGCCGCGTGCGCCGGCGCGTGCCTGCGCACGTACCTGCACCCGTACACCAGGGGGGAGACGAACCCGGCGGCCTTCGGCCCGGGCGAGGAAGTGCGGCCCGCCCTGACGGCCATCCTGCGCGGGGCCGCCGATGTGGCGAAGGGCACGGGGGCGCCGGTGCGGCTCGTCATCCATCCCGCCGAGGCGCGGCACGACCCCTCGCTGGGGGCGCCGGACGACTACCGCCGGACGCTGCTGGACCGTTCCCGCGCCTACTTCGCCGTGATGGCCGGTCTCTGTGCGGAGGAGTACCCGCAGGTGCGGCCGGCCGTCGAGTTCCAGATGCCCGCGCCGCACGACTCGACGATCATCCGAATCGGCGACGTCTCCGACGAACTCCTGGAAGCCTCCGCCGGCCTGCCGCTCTGCCTGGACGTCGGGCACTACCTGCTGGCCGTCGACTGCCACGCCCAGGCGCCTGTGCCGCCCGAGGCCCTCCTGCGCCGCGTCGCGGCCGTGCACCTGCATGACGTGGTGGACGGGCGCGATCACCAGATCATCTCGGAGCGTTCGGGCCGCGCACGTGCCTGCCTGCGGGCGCTGTTGGACACGGGGTACGCGGGCGGCGTCACGCTCGAGTACGGCCTGGCCGCCATCGGCGACGCGGGCGGCATCGCGCCCATCGTCGAGCGGTCGCTGGCCGTGTTGGGGGCCTGGCCGGCGTGACGCCGTCAGGCGCCCCGGATCCACTCCGACACGATGTCCATGCCGATGCCCACCTCGCGCGCCATGGCCTCGCGGGTGATCCAGCGCATGTCGTCGATCGGGCTGTGGAACGGCGCGGCGAGCCCGCCGGCCACGACGCGTTGCCCGTCGGGGGCGGCAGGGCGCCGCTTCGTCGCGTGCACCCACACTGTCTCCACGCCGGCGCGGACGAAGTAGAGCCCGTCGCCGCCGCCGCCCGCCTGTTCGCGCACCACCAGGTCGTCGCGTCCCTCGGCGTATGTCCGCAGTTGCGTCACGAGCCGCTCGCCTCCGTTGACGGCGATGCGCGGGTCGGAGTCCTTTGCGCCGACCCCGTCGAAGACGAGCAGATGCCTGACCGCCTTTGCCTCGTCCGGGCAGTTCTCCACGTACCACTTCGAGCCGAACACGCCGAACTCGTGCCCGCCCCAGGCCACGAACCGGAGCCGCGCGCCGGATGCGACGTCGGCCAGCCGTTCGGCCATCTCCAGGAAGACGCCGACGCCGGCGGCGTTGTCGTAGGCGCCGGGCGAGGCGGGGGCCGCCTCGTGGTGGGCGCAGATGAGGAACACGGGCCCGTCGGCCGGGCCCTGCTCGCCGATGACGTTCGAGGTGGTGCTCTGCGTCTGCCGGGCGCGGATGACCAGGTGCGCCTCCTTGCCCAGCGACGCGAAGAGCATCCGGCCCACCTCGCCGCTCACGCCGGCGGCCGGCAGGGTCGACTCCGGTGTGCGGAACATCTTCGTGGAGTAGGTGTCGGGGTACTCGGACTCCATGATCGCGGCGAGGGCGCCGGCCTTCTGGAGGTTCATCAGGATCGAGTTGCGGTCGTCGACCTCGCCCGTGTCGGTCTCCTTGAGGATGGCGATCCGACCCTGCACCTCGCCGGTGAAGCCGCCTTTGCGGTCGGGCGTGATGGCCGCCAGCGGGCCGGTTACGTCGCAGCCGACGCTGAAGAACTGCGCGCCGGCGTCCAGGCGGCGGCCTTCCAGGTAGAGTTCTTCGCCCTCGTATTCCCAGCCGGGGCAGGGGAAGCGGGGCTGGCGCGTCTCGTAGCCCATGTGGGCCAGTTGCCGCTCGATCCAGTCGCCGGATGCCTTCTCGCCGGGCGAGCCGGTCCAGCGGTTCGGCCAGGTCTCGACGATGTGCTTGCAGTAGTCATATGCGTTCACGGCAGGCTCCTTCGGCAGGAAAACGGACACGGACGGACACGGACTGACACGGACGGACACGGACGTACACGGACGTACACGGACGGAGGCCGGCCGTCGGCTTGGCGTCGGGCTGGTGTCGCAAGGGGCCACGGACGTACACGGACGGAGGCCGCCCGTCGGCTTGGCGTCGGACTGGTGTCGCAAAGGGCCATCGGGCCTGATGCTAACTGCGGGTGGCCGGGGGCGCAAGGCGCGCACCCGGGTCGCGCCCGCAAATCGCTTGAAGATGCCGGCGCGATTGGGCAGGATATGGGCGCGTGGTGCGCGCGGAGGGCCCGATCATCGGGTACCCTCTGCAGGGGGGGGGCAGCGGCCGGGCCGTTTTGCACGCGAAGGGAGCTGATCATGACGCGCATCCGGAGGGTTGTCCTGTGGTTTCTGGCGGTGGGGTTGTTGGCCGGCGCGTCCGTCCGGGCGGCCGCGCCCGGGGGCGGGCCGGAGTACAGGTTTCCGCGGATCGGGCTGGCCAACGGCGTGATTCTGCACCCCGGGGAGGGCAAGGACACCTACCGGACGGGCAAGGCGGTGACGCTCCAGGAGCTGGCGCGCTACGACCTGATCCTCACCGTGCGCGGCCCCTGGTCCGCCGAGGCGTCGTGGCCCGTTCTGCGCGAGAAGCTGGACAGGATCCGGCAGGCCAACCCGCGCATCGTCATCATCGGCCCGTCGGTGCAGGCCGAGGTCGCGCACGCCGAGGCGTCGACGGTGCCGGAGGGCGTCCGATGGCACAAGCCCCCGGACGACGCCTGGCTGCCGGACGTGGCCGGCCGCCGGCTGCCGGGCACGGCCCCCGGCACGTTTCAGCTCAACCTTCGGGAGCAGGGGGTGCTGGAGTGGCTGGCCGGGCAGTGCGTCGAGGGCGTGCAGGGCCAGGGGTATGACGGCGTGCTGCTGGGCGGCATGGGGCCGGCGTTTCCCGACTGGACGCTGAGCCGGATCGCGCCCGGCTACACCGCCGACGCCGACGGCGACGGGATCGCGGACGATCCGGCGGACCTGCGCTTCCTCTGGCAGGATGCGAAGCGGCAGCTCTGCGCCGATGTCCGCGAGCGTCTGGGCCATGACGCCGTCATCGTGGCCGGCGGCACGCCGCAGACGGACTTCATCTACGAGGACTTCAACGGCTGGACCACGGGGACCCCGCTGCTGGAGCTGCGGCGGGGGAACGCGCGCTGGGAGTACGAGCTGCAGCGGTACCTCCTCTGGACCGAGGCGCCGCACCGGCCGAACACGACCATGTGGATCTCGGTGCCCGACTCGGCGGCCCCGCCGGAGACCGAGGAGCGGGCCCTGGAGCGGATGCGGTTCGGCCTGGCGGCCACGCTGATGGGCGATGGCTGCTTCGCCTTCGTGCGCAAGGGGCGGGAGGAACCCTGGTTCCCGGAGTTCGACGTCCCCCTGGGCCGGGCGCTGGGGCCGGCGCTGGCCTGCGACAGCGGCGCCTGGAAGCGGGCGTTCGAGGGTGGCGTGGCGGTCGTCAACCCCACCGCCGAGGCGGCGACGTTCGCACTGGAGACGGACCACCGGGACGTCAGCACAGGCACGGTCGGCAGGGAGTTCACGATCCCCGCGCGCGACGGGCGCCTGCTGGTGCCGGCGGGGTAGCCGGGCGATGGGGTGGCGGAGAGGGGGGGATTCGAACCCCCGGTCCGGACTTGTATCCGAACACGCGGTTTCCAACCGCGCTCCATCGGCCTCTCGGACACCTCTCCGTGCACTATCGTAACGGGCCCTCCGGGCGGCGTCAACGCGCCGGTGCGCGGTCGTTGAAACGCCGTTCGCCATGCGGTAACGTGGGGTTTTCGCCCCTCGATCGGAGGTGTTCTGCGTGGCGGGCGACGTGCCACCATACCGCGTTGTGGCTCTGGACATCGACGGCACGATCCTGGACAGCCGCCAGCGTGTGACCGACGAGTTGAAGGCCGTGCTGGCGCGCCTGTCGGCGCGGTCCGTGCGGGCCGTGCTGTGCACGGGCCGCCGCTGGAGCGGGGCTCTGCCGGTGCTCCGGACGCTCGAGCACGGGCACCCGATCGTCGTCTGCAGCGGCGGGGCGCTGATCAAGGACGCCGACACGGGCCGCACGCTCCGCGCGGTGCCGATGCCGCGCCGGACGGCGCAGGAGGCGGTGCGCGTGATGCGCCGGAACGGCCTGCTCCCCATGGTGCTGTACGACCGCCCGGCGGAGAAGCCGGACCTGCTGGTGGCGGAGCGCGATCGGCCCCTGGTGGGGAGGCTTCCCTACGCCGCCGCGCACGCGCCGGGCTGGGAGTGGTACGCGGGCGAGTTCCCGGACGGAGATGAGCCGCCGCTCGTGTGCTATGCGGTCGACGAGCGCGGGCCCATCGAGCAGGGGCTGGCCGCCCTGCGCGAGGCCCTGGGCGAGGCGGCCATTGCCAACGCGCTGGGACTACCGCGCTACGGCCCGACGCAGACGGCCCTGGAGGTGCACGACCCGGGCGCCACCAAGTGGCTGAGCCTGGCCTGGCTCCTGGAGCGCTGGGGCATGGGGCCGGCCGATGTGGTCGCCATCGGCGACGACGTCAACGACGTGCCCATGCTGCGGGCGGCCGGGCTGTCGTTCGCCATGGGCAACGCGCCGCCGTCCGTGAAGGCCGAAGCGGACGCCGTCACGGGCAGCAACGACGAACACGGCGTGGTCGAGGCGCTGACGGGCGTGTTTGGACTCTGAAGGGAGAGCCGACATGGCGGACGCCGACGCGAGGAAAGGCCGGGAGCTGGACGAGCAGTTGGCGCAGGCGGCGGCGCGCATCGATCCCGTTCTGGAGCAGCTGTTTCCCCGGCAGGGCGGCGACGTGCTGTCAGAAGCCGTGTGGTACCACATGGAGGGCGGCGGGAAGCGGATCCGCCCGGCCATCTGCCTGCTGGCGTGCGAGCAGCTCGGCGGCCGGCCCGACGACGCGCTGCCGTTCGCGGCGGCCGTCGAGATACTGCACAACATGCTGCTCGTGCACGACGACCTGGAGGACGGCGACACGGTGCGGCGCAACCGCCAGGCCCTGTGGGTGCGCTACGGAGTCGGCCATGCCGTCAACGTGGGCGACTACATGCTGGCCGTGGCGTGCCGGGCCGTGCTGAGCAGCCCCGTGCCGGACGCGACGCGCGTGCGGCTGGCGGACGCCTTCGCGGACGCCTACGCGTCCACGTGCCGCGGTCAGGCGCTGGACATGAGCGACCGCGGGCGCGAGGACCTGACCGTGGACGACTACCTGCGCATGGTGACGCTGAAGACGGGGCGCTACCTGGCGCTCGGGATGGTCGGCGGCGCCATCGTGGCCGGCCTGGAGCCCGAGGCCGTGCGGCCCATCGAGGAGCTGGGCGAGAGCATGGGGCCGGCCTTCCAGATCCGCGACGACGCCATCGACCTGACGGCCGGCAAGGGGCGCGGCGGCGTCGTGGGCAACGACGTGCGCGAGGGCAAGCCGAGCATCCTCTACGCGCACGCGCTCGGGGCCGCCTCGGCGCCGGACCGCCGGCGCCTGGTGGAGATCATGCGTCGCGACCGTGCCGAGACGACCGACGACGACGTGGCCTGGGTGCGGGACCTGTATGAGCGGTGCGGATCGCTGGAGTTCGCCGCGCGCACCGCCGACGAACTCGTGCAGCGCGCGTATGCGAGCATCGAGCGCATCCCGGTCGCGGACCGCGAGTTCTTCGGGCAACTGGCCCGCTACATGGCGGACCGGGCGACTTAGCAGTCCGTTCAAGGGGGGTGGCACAGCCACCCGCGGCGGCGGGCGCCTGTGCCGCACAGGAAGACCTCTTCAGGGGAGGCGGCCATCAGCGAGCGGGGCGCCTACGTGAGCCGGGGCGGCGCGAAGCTCAAGTTCGCCCTCGATCGGCTCGGCCTGGACCTGGCCGGGCGGGTGTGTGCCGACTTCGGGTGCAGCACGGGCGGCTTCACCGACTGCATGCTGCAGGAGGGCGCCGCGCGCGTCTACGCGGTCGACACCGGCTACGGGATGCTGGCATGGACGCTGCGGCAGGACGGGCGCGTGGTCGTCATGGAGCGGACGAACGCCATGCATGTCGAGCTGCCCGAGCCGGTCGACGTCGTGACGGCGGACGTGGCCTGGACGCGCCAGCGGCACATCGTGCCGAGCGCGCTGCGCCGGGTGCGTCCCGGGGGGCTGATCCTGTCGCTGTTCAAGCCGCAGTACGAGTCCGGGCGGGAGCATGTACGAAGGGGCCGGCTGGACCCGGCGCGCTTCGAGGAGGTTCTGGAGGCGACGCTGGCCGGCCTGGCCGCCGAAGGGCTGCCGGTGGCCGAGGTCGTGCGCCTTCCCCACGAGCGCAAGAGCAAGAACCCCGAGGCGTTCCTGCTCGTGCGCCCCGCCGATTGTGCGCCGCCGGCTACTCCCGGTTCAGAAGCTCCGCCGCGTACTCGAAGCTGATGCGCGCGCTGGCAAAGGAATCGCCGGCGCACCGGTCCTGCTCCACGACGCAGCACTCCACGCCCGACTCCAGCGCCGCCCGGCGGATGGCCGGCCAGTCCAGGATGCCGCGGCCGACCTCGGCGAACGAGCGGCCCTCATCGGCCGCCATGTCCTTGATGTGGAGCAGCGGCCCGCGGCCGGCGTACCGCCGGATGTAGTCGGCCGGGTCCTCGCCGCCGTGCTTGACCCAGTAGGTGTCCAGCTCGCAGCGGACGTTCTGCGGGGTCGTCTCCTCGTAGAGCAGGTCCAGGGCGTATCGGTCGCCGAACCGGACGAACTCGAAGCTGTGGTTGTGGTAGGCCAGGCGCAGGCCGGCCTGCGTGCAGCGCGCGCCCAGGCGCTCGAGCAGCGCGGCCAGGGCCAGCCAGTCCTGCTCGCCGCCGCGGCGGTCGGCCGGCAGCCACGGGCAGACGAGGTCGGCGTTGCCGACGGCCTGCGCGTAGTCGATCCAGCGGTCGATGTCGCCCTCCAGCAGGTCCAGGCCGACGTGCAGCCCGACGATCGTCAGGCCGGCGTCGTCGTGGAGCCGCTTCATCTCGGCGGCGTCTCCGGGGCCCGGCGAGGTCTCGACGCGGTCGTAGCCGATCTCCCTGACCGTGTGGAGCGTCCCCGCGTAGTCATCCTTCAGGTGGTCGCGGACGGTGTACATCTGCAGTGCGAGTTGAATGCCGGCCATCTCAATCCCTCCAATGGGCACAACAGGCTGTGAGAGTTCGTCCGGCCCGGGCCGGACCCGTGTTCCACCGGGCAGCCCCGGGCGTCCCGCCCGGGGCCGACGGGCGGCGCGTCCTGTGGCGTCAGCGCGCGCAGCGCTTCCGGCGTCAGGTCTTCGCGCCGCAGCGTCAGCCCGAAGGGGGTGCCCTGTATGAGCACCTGCCCGCTCTCGGTCACCCAGGACGTCCACCGGCCGGCCGGGCCGGTGAACGCCAGCTCGTAGGCGAGGGCCGTCTGCTCGCCGAAGGGCACGCGGCGGACGGCGGCGATGCGCAGGGTCACGTCCTGGAGGGTGCCCGTCAGGGGGTTCACCATCGCCGCCGACCAGCTCTGTCCGACCTTCTGTCCGGACAGGGAGGCGGGCACGGCGGTCAGCGGCGAGAACGCCTCCGAGAGCAGGCCGTGCGGGTCGAAGGGAATCTCGCTGCGGACGGGCACGCCCTGCAGGTTGCCGCGGATCATCATGCGTCCGTCGCGCACGGCGCCGAGCAGCGACGTGGACAGCGCCTCCGATTCGATCTGCCAGGACAGGAGTCCGCGCAGGGGCGAGATGATGGAGCGGAACTCGACCTGGAGGGTCCCCGTCAGGCCGGCGGCAAGGCGTCCGGCGGCCCCGGGGTCCACGCGAACGACCGTCCGGAGGGCCAGCGTGCCGTCGCTGTTGCGCTGCACGCGCATCGTCGAGCCGCCGACGCGCTGCGGTCCCAGGAAGAGGCCCCATTCGGCCGTGCGCTCGTCCTGGCCGGGCGCCAGCAGGTTGGCGTAGGCCGCCCCGGGGTCCGCGGGGGACGGCCGGCGGAGGTTCACGCGGATGAGGAGCCCCCACATGACCGCACAGAACGCGGTGACGGCCAGCGCCGGGATCAGCCGGGCCCGGCGCACGCGTGCGCGTGCGGGCGCGGGTGCGGGCGGCTGTGTCGCCGGTGCGCTCACCGTTCGTTCTCGAAGTAGCGGAGCCAGAACTGAACCTCCTCGTCCGTCAGGCCGGCGAACTTCTCGTCCGGCTCGTCCGGCTTCATCTCGTCCTCGGGGCGCATGGACTGGCGGGCCCGCGTCACGAACTGGCCCGGCGAGAGCACCGTGGCGGCGCCGCGCTCCAGCGCGGAGCGCAACCGGTGGTCGTCGGTGACCACCAGGGTGCGTTCCTCGGCCGACGAGCGGTTGGCCGGTCCGCCGATCTCCCGCATCGCGTCGCCGCCGTGGGGCAGGTTCAGCACGCGCACGCGGCCGCGGCGCTCGACGGGCGTGCGCACGTCGTCCGGCGGCAGGTCATCGAAGACGACGACGGCCCGGCAGTCGCTCACCTCGCAGTAGCGGCCCAGCCAGAGGATCACGTTGTCGTGCGTGCGGTCGCGGTCGCCCTCGCTCACCAGGGGGTCTTCCTTCTGCGCCAGGTACTGCACCAGGCTGGGGCCGTGCACGTAGACGATCACGGGCGGTCCTCCGCCATGCGCTCCCCGAAGGAGGGGTCGGCCCAGGCCGGTCGGCCGCCGACGTAGGTGGCGACGGCCCGCCCCTTCATCTGCCGGCCGGCGAAGGGGGTATTACGGGATTTCGAGCGGAAGTCCTCAGGCCGCACGGTCCACCGGCGTGCGGGATCGATCAGCACCATGTCTGCCGGGCTTCCGGGGGCCAGTGTGCCGGCCGGCAGGCGGAAGATGCGGGCCGGCTCCAGGCTCATCCGGCGCACCGCATCGGCCGGCGTAAGCCCTTGTGGGCCGATCAGATGGGTCAGAACCAGGCCCAGCGCGGTCTCCAGCCCGACCAGCCCGCTCGCCCCGGCGGCCTTGTCCTGGGCCGTGTGGGGCGCGTGGTCGGTGGCGATGCAGTCCACCGAGCCGTCCAGAAGCGCCCGGCGCAGGGCGTCGCGGTCCTCGGCCGTCCGGATGGGCGGGTTGACGCCCGGGGCCTGCCCCGGCGCGTAGTCCTGGCGGCAGAGGAGCAGGTGGTGGGGTGTCGCCTCGCAGGTTACCGTGCGGCCCGGGGCCGAGGGCCTTGCGGCGGCGACGGCCCGGACCGTCTCGGCCAGACTGACGTGCGAGAAGTGGATCCGGCAGCCGGCCCGGACGGCCAGCGCCAGGTCGCGTCCGACGTAGAGCGCCTCGTTCGCATAGGGTTCCCGGGGGGCGAAGCCCGGCTCGGCGCCGTCGCCGAAGGCCTGCAGGGCGCGCGGCGAGTCCTCGCAGTGGGGCGAGAGCAGGGCGCCGCATGCGGCGGCCCGGCGGCAGAGTTCGGCCATCAGAGCGGCCGGCACGATCGGGTCGCCGTCGTCGCTGAACGCCACGACGTCCGGCTCGGCGGCCAGCGCGGCGATGTCCACCGGCTCCCGGCCGAGCCGGTCGCGCGTCATCGCGGCCTTGACCCGCACGCGGACGGCGGCGTCGCGGGCGATGCGGGCGCGCAGCGCCCGGACGCGCTCCGCCGTGTCGGGCGGGGGGTCGGTGTTCGGCTCGCAGACCACGGTTGTGAAGCCGCCGGCGGCGGCCGCCGCCGTGCCGGTGCGGATGGTCTCCTTGGGTGTGAAGCCCGGCTCGCGGAGGTGCACGTGCGCGTCCACGAGGCCGGGCCAGAGCCAGAGGCCTGCGCCGTGCACCGTGGTGCACTGCGCGACGGCGGCCTCGGCCAGGGCGCGCCGCACCTGGGCGGCGTCTCCGACGCAACGGACGCGGTCGCCGACGACGAGCACGTCGCGCGTGCCGTCGACGCCGGCGGCCGGATCGGTCAGGTGCACGTTCTGGAACAGGACGGCCATCATGCCGTCTGCGGCCTCTCTGGCGTGGGTGGGCGCGGCTCGGACGGGCCTCACAGGTTCCATTCAGGTTACCCGGGCCCGCGTACCGATGCAAGCTCGCCGGCGGGGGGGTGGCATCGAGGGGCGATGACGTAAGCGGTTCAGGATTAACAAGTAGCGACGCGCGTCGCCGCCGCCGGGGCGGGGGATTCTCCTTGACAAGGCAGAGCGGTTCGCATAGAATTCGACTCCGATTGCTTCAAACCCAGCCTGCACACAGGTTTCCAGCAGCCGTGACGGCGGCGTGTCGAAAGGGGCATCAGCGGTGACCAATCGAACCGTGACGAAGCGGGAACTCTGCGAGCGAATCGCCAAATGCACGGGGTATCCCCAAGTCATGACGAAAGAGATCATCCAGATGTTCCTGGACGAGGTGATCGCCGAGCTTGCCAAGGGGAACCGCATGGAGTTCCGGAACTTCGGCGTCCTGGACACGCGGCTCCAGCCGGCCCGCAAGGCGAGGAACCCGCGCACCGACGAGGTCGTGCACGTTCCCGCCAAGGCCGTCGTCTGCTTCAAGGTCGGCAAGAGCATGCAGAACCAGGCCCAGGCCGCCCTGCCCACGCTGCTGGAGAACCACCAGGACGGCGAGTAGCCGCACCCTCTCCTCGACGGCCGCCGTGCCGGACGCCCTCGGGCCCGTTCCCCTCGTCACCGCTCCACAGGCTCTGCCCTCCGGGCGGTTCCATCGCCGGCGCCGGCTTGCACCGTCTAAGGCATCCTCCGGAGATTCCCTGCCGACCGGGTGGGGAGGTCCGGATCGTCTCGCGGATTCCACGATCCCTTCCTGACTGTACTATGACGTGCTTCAGGCCGGGATCAAGCAGTGTGCGTTCACGTGCCCGAAAGATGCCGAAAAGGGGGATTGACACGGGGCCTGAGGCGGGCATAATGGCGGCGAAGCTCAGGAGACCGTCTCCGAACCGGAACATACCGACGACGAAACCGTGGCGACGCGGGTCGATCGGCTCGGCTGGACGACTTCAGTGCGGCGAGGTTGGACACGGATCACGGCGGATGGGCACGGATACCGCCGCCCATGAGCCGGTTGGAGAAGTGTGGAACAGCCGCCGTCGGCTGTTGGTCCAGATCTGGAACGGCCTGCTTGCAGGCAAGAGCGCACAGGAGAGGGCGTCTGTGCCACACACGAGGACTCCTTCAACGGGCTGCTATGGGCTGGACGGAACCCGGACGCACGACAGCGGCAACGGCCAACGAGCCACAGATCGACACTGATGGGCACTGATTGCGCCCACAGCGAACTGACCGAGAGCATCACTGACCCTACGAGGTGCACGAAACGCCCGGGCCGGGGCGCGTGGAGAAGGACTGCCGGTCGGCTTCGGCAGAAGGGTCGAGGTGAAGCGCTGTGTGTTCTGAACTGGGGTCAAGGTGTTCGCGCCGCTATCGGCGCCACGCAGGCAGTGCCGGCTGCGCAGGGCCAGCGAGGCAGTGAGCACGGCAGACGACGATGCAGTGATGAATCGCGAGACGTCGTAGCAGCGGAGGTGTTGCCATAGAGGTGTACTCTGCCCCCTTGGCTGAGCCTGGCTCTGGCGGGGGGACGGTGGTGTTGCGCGAGTTCGAGGCGTCTACTTGTCATCCTCAGGAGACACAGATGCGTCAGGTCCGAGCATTCGCCCTCAGTGTCGTGGTTGCGCTCACGGCCGTTCAGGGAGTCGCGCACGCGGTCCCGGACGTTCGCATCGATGGCTTGACCGCCAGTCACGCCGGTGACAGGGTCGTGTTCCGCCAACGGCGTTCTGCAGGCGAGACGGCCGCGGAATCCCAGCTCCACCAGTTGTGTGTGCTCTCCCTGCAGAGCAAGGAGGTGACCACGTACGATCTTCCGAACGGGGCAGTGATGATCGACCTGGGTCTGGGGTTCAGTTGGTGCCCCGATGACACCGGTGTGGTCTTCGCTGCCGTGACGCGATCCATCACGGGGGGCCTCCATTGGGCAGTGTGGAGGCTGAATCCCGACGATGGGCGGCTCACGCGTTTGGCGAGCCTCCGGGGATCCCCTATCCTTCAGTATCCTCTGTTCTCGCCTGACGGGAGGTTCATCGCCCACTACACCGAGAGGCGTGATCTCGCAGTCATCGACGTGACGGCAAGTGCGTTCAGATACGTGACCGACACAGCGGACGTCTTCCGGTGTGCATACGCATGGGGTCAGGCGGGGAGCGAGTTGCTCTATGCCAGGGGATACATGGCAGACTCTGACGGCATCTGGAGACTGGATGTCGAGACGGCGGCTACCACACCCGTGGTTGGCGGCGTGAAAGCGACGGCGCTGGCAGTGAGCAGCAGTGGCGATCTCGCCTTTCTCACAGGCGGCCGGTCGGGGTTCGTCTACCTCCTGCCTGCAGGCGCGACGACGCCAACGAAGCTGGCTTCTTTCGGCATCCCGCCGCTCAGGTGGTCCCCAACCGGTGATCTGTTGGCCTTCGGGACGTTCGGAAGAACGACTGTCTGGGATGCAGCAGCAGGTTCCCTGGTGCTGGAGTTTCCCGAGGCCACGTGGCTGGATTGGGTCGGAACTGACGGAGAAATCGTCTACGTGCGTGGCGAGAAGGAGGTCTGCATGTTCGAACCGAAGACCGGCCGGTCTGAGGTGCTCTATGCTGCCGAAGCCAGGTGACGGACCGAACACTGGCCCGGCATCCGTGGCGACGATGTGGCTGCCGCCTGCCCGACGTCGGCGTGTCTTGGGCAGCAGTGGGACTGACTGGAAGAGACCGGGCAACGATGTCTGGGAGGCAGTCCCAGAGGCGCGGGGCCGATGGAAGTGTTTGTGGCTGGGGTTGGAGCGAGTGGGCGGTGTCACGAAACGGCGCCCGGAGCGGAGCCATTCGCCTGAGGGCGCGTGGGTGGGGAACAACGTGCACCGTGGCTTCATGCGCCTGGTCAAGAGGGCCGGGGTGAAGCGCTGCACGATCCACGGCCTGCGGCGTACGTTCGTCGGTCAGCTTGCGATGGCCGGCGTGAGTGCGGCAGTGACGCAGAAGCTCGCCGGGCGCACCGCGATCGGCACAACGGTCAAACACTACACGGGCCTCATGCCGGAAGCGTTACGCGATGCACAGAGCCGGCTGCCGTTCGGCGCGGTCCTGGCGGAGGTATCAGAATCGGATCGCGGGACAGTTGCGGCAGGGGGAGAGAAAACGGCGCAGATCCTAAACTCGGCCTGCGCCGGGAGTTAGCTGGTACCCCCTCGGGGGCTCGAACCCCGGACTCGCGGATTAAGAATCCGCTGCTCTGCCGACTGAGCTAAGGGGGTACCGCGATGGGCTGCGAGCCTGCGTGCCCGCATGTCTCCTATATAGCCCAAACCGGGCGCGATGTCAAACACAGCCGCCGGCGGGGCGCGCGTCTTGAAGCCCGCGGGCACATTTGATATGCTGCATCTACACGCGGACGCCCCCCTCTGGCTGCCGGCCGGCGCCGGCTGATGGTCCCTTTTGTGGTTCTCCCGTTCATGCCCGAGTGCATTCGCAACTTCTGCATCGTCGCCCACATCGACCACGGGAAGTCCACGCTGGCCGACCGCTTCCTGCAGTTGACGCACGCGGTGGCCGACCGCGAGTTCCATGAGCTGATGCTGGACGACATGGACCTGGAACGCGAGCGCGGCATCACGATCAAGGCGAGCTGCGTGACGATGTTCCACCCGTCCGGCTCGGCGCAGCGGCGACTGAACCTGATCGACACGCCCGGGCACGTGGACTTCAGCTACGAGGTGTCCCGCAGCCTGCGGGCCTGCGAGGGGGCCGTGGTGCTGGTGGACGCCAACCAGGGGATCCAGGCGCAGACGGTGGCGAACCTGGACCTGGCGCTCAGCCACGGGCTGACGATCATCCCGGCCGTGACCAAGATCGACCTGCCGGATGCGCGCCCGATCGAGACGATGGACGAGATGGAGCAGACGTTCGGGTTCGACCCGGACGAGATCCTGGCCGTGAGCGGCAAGACGGGCCAGGGCGTGACGGAGCTTCTGGAGGCGATCGTGCAGCGGGTGCCCGCGCCGGGCGGCGACGCGGACGGGCCGCTGCGGGCGCTGGTGTTCGACTCGTTCTACAACGAGTACCGCGGCGTGGTGCTGTTCGTGCGGGTGGTGGACGGGAGCATCGAGCCGGGGCAGGTGATCCGCCTCGTCGGATCGGGGCGCGAGTGCGAGGTGACCGAGGTGGGCATCTTCCGCCCCGCCATGGAGGCGCAGGACCGGCTGGGCTGCGGGGAGGTCGGCTACCTGATGGCGGGGGTCAAGAACATCCGCGACGTGCGGATCGGCGACACGATCACGCTGCGGGACCGCCCGACGCCGCAGCCGCTGCCCGGCTACCGCGAGCCGAAGCCGATGGTGTTCTGCGGCCTCTACCCGCAGGAGAGCGGTGACCTGGGCGCGCTCCGCTCGGCGCTGGAGAAGCTGTCGCTGAACGATTCGTCGTTCGTGTTCGAGGCGGAGACCTCGGAGGCGCTGGGATTCGGGTTCCGGTGCGGGTTCCTGGGCCTGCTGCACATGGAGATCGTGCAGGAGCGGCTGGAGCGGGAGAACGACATCGCGATCATTCAGACGGCGCCGAACGTGACCTACGAGATCGTCTGGAAGGACGGTCGCGTGGAGCGGATCGACCGGCCCGCACGGATGCCGCAGCCCGACGAGATGGCCGAGGTGCGGGAGCCCTGGGTGAAGGTGAGCCTGATCCTGCCGGTGCAGTTCATGGGCAACGTGATGAAGCTGATCGAGCGGCGTCGCGGGGAGAAGGGCCGCACGGAGTTCCTGGGCGACCAGCGGGCGCGCATCTTGTACGAGATGCCCCTGGCGGAGGTCGTCTATGACTTCTTCGACAAGCTGAAGTCGTTCACGCGCGGCTACGGCACGATGGACTACGAGGTGGTCGGCTACCGGGCCAGCGATCTGGTGAAGGTGCAGGTGCTGGTGAACAAGCGGCCGGTGGACGCGCTCTCGATCATCTGCCACCGGAGCGAGGCGGACCGGCGCGGCCGCCGCATCGTGCAGTTGCTGCGCAAGAAGATCGACCGGCACCAGTTCGTCATCCCGATCCAGGCGGCGATCGGCAGCCGGGTGATCGCGCGCGAGACCGTCAGCGCCCTGCGCAAGGACGTGACCGCCAAGTGCTACGGGGGCGACATCACCCGCAAGCGCAAGCTGCTGGAGCAGCAGAAGGCGGGCAAGAAGCGCATGAAGGCCGTCGGCAACGTGTTCATCCCGCAGCAGGCGTTCATGGCGGTCCTGGAGGGCGAGGAATCGTGACCATGCAGGCCCCCGACGGGGACGGGGAGGAGGCGGCGATGACCAGACAGCCTCAGGGAGCGGCCGGTCGGCAAGCGTTCCGGTCCGGGCCGCCCGTGGAGCGGACGCCCTGGCGCGACAACCTGGAGTACATCGCGGCCCTTCTGCTGATCGTGCTCGTCCTGCGGCAACTGGTCGTGGAGGCCTTCCGGATACAGCACGGCAGCATGGCGCCGACGCTCGTGGGCGTGCACAAGGAGATGCGCTGCCCGAACTGCGGCTGGACGCTGTCGGTCGGGCGCGACAAGGAGAGCGTCGAGGGCGAGGTCGAGTGTCCGAACTGCCGCCACGTCTGGCCGGGGGCTTCGGTATACGAACGCGGGGAGAACCTGGCCTTCCGGCGGCCCGCCTGGCTGTGGAACACGGCCCACGCCGCCGACGGGACCGTGCTGTCCGGCACGGACGCCGCCAACCGCATCCCCCGCGGGGCCGCCCGCATCTTCGTCAACAAGTTCGTCTACAACCTCCGTGCGCCGCGGCGCTGGGAGGTGGTGGTGTTCCTCTACCCCGCCTACGAAGCGCGCTGCGCCGACTGCGACTGGACGGGCTCGGTGACGTCCCTGGAGGGCCTTCTGTGCCCCTACTGCGGGTCGGACCGGCTGCATGTGTCCACGAAGAACTTCATCAAACGCGTGGTGGGCCTGCCGGGCGAGAGGATCGAGCTGCGGGACGGCGACGTGCATGCCGACGGCCGGATCGTGCGCAAGCCGCCGCAGGTGCAGGCGTCGCTGTGGATGCCCGTGTTCGACTCCCGCTTCGTGCCCCGCGAGGCCGGGCAGCCGGTCTGGGACCTCGGCGGGGCGGCGGACGCCTGGCGCCTGGACGAGGAGAGCGGCCGGTTGACGGTCGACGCCCGCGGGCACGGGGACGCCCTGGCCGCGTATGCCCGGCGCGTCAAGGACCACTATGCGTACGACGGGGTCAGCTACGACGCCGCGCCGTCCGCCCTCGGGGCGGCGGGGCGCTACGAGGTGGGGGACGTGCGCATCCGGGCGCGCGTAAGGGTCCTCGAAGCCGATGCGGACGCCGCCGTCCTGCTGGCGATCGAGGATGCGGGCCGGTCCTTCCTCCTGTCGCTGGGGGCCGGCACGCAGCCGGGTGCGGTGCTTCGCGACGGCGAGGAGGTGCTCTCGACGCGCGAATACCAGCCGCTGGCGGCGGGACGGTCGACCTGGGTGGTTCTGGAGAACTACGACGACCGCCTGGTGGCGTGCGTGGACGGCCGGGAGGTCTTCCGCCTCGACTACCGCGGGGAGCCCGGCGGTCGCCGGGCCGTCCGGTTCGGAGCCCGCGGCGCGCAGGTCGCCTGGGAGCGCGTCATCATCGAGCGCGACGTGTACTACTGCAATATGGGCGGTGATGCCGAGGGCCGGGACGGCTACGAGGTGGGCGACGGGGAGTACTTCGTGCTGGGCGACAACAGCCCCGCCAGCAGCGACAGCCGCATGTGGCCGCGTCCCGGAGTGCCGGCGGCGAACATCATCGGACGGGCGTTCTTCGTCTTCTGGCCGATCCACGGGATGAAGTGGCTCTGAGGTCTTTCCGCGCACTTGCATGCTGTCCGCAGCATGCGGTACGCTCTCGGTCGCTCCGACTGTGTCACGAAGGAGATCGCCGATGGGTGCATCGCCGGAATGTGAGTTCGAGCAGATCGAGTGGCCGTTGCGCATCATCTTCGTCGGCTCCATCTGCCTGACGATCCTTTTGATGGTTGCGCTCGGCTACCTTGTCCCCCAGTGGTCCTCGCTGCCGGCAGTGGCGCGCGTCGTGCTCCCGGCCGGGACGGCGTGGTCGCTGCTCGTCAGCGGCTACGGGCTCTGCGTGCGGTGCAGGACCCCGCGGGTGGTCAATGAGGCCATGGAGCGGCGGACGCTCCTGGACGCAGGGACCGGCGTCTTCAATTCCCGCTATCTGGACATGCGCCTTGCCGAGCATGAGGACCTCGCCCGCCGTCACGGGGACTTTGTCTCGGTGCTCTGGGTGAACCTGGACGGCTTCGGGAAGGTGAATGCCGGCCACGGCTACCAGGCCGGGGATGTCGTGCTCAGGACGCTGGCGGGGACGATGGCCCGGCAACTGCGTTCCTGTGACGTGTTCGGGCGCATCGGCGGCGATGACTTCCTGGCCGTCCTGCCCCAGACCGACCGACGCCAGGCGCATATCCCGGCCGAGCGATTGCGGGTGAGCGTCGAGGAATGCGTCTGCCAGGCCGAGGGGGGGAAGGTCGTGGACTCCCTGCACGTCAGCATCGGTGTGGCCGCCTACCCCGTGAACGGCGAGACGATGCACGACGTCGTCCAGGCGGCCGGCCGGGCACTCCGCCAGGCCAAGGATGCCGGCGGGAACACTGTGGTGTCGGCCGAGGACTTCATCCATTCCGACTCGAGGGCCGACGCCATCATCCGGAAGGTGAGGAGCCAGCCGAACGCCTGAGCGCGTTGCCGGGGCTCGAGGCGTCGTCGGGCGGGAGCAGGCCGATGGTCAGCAGGGTGTTGATCGGGGCCGGCGCGGCCTTCGTGGCCCTGGGGCTTGCCGGGATGGTCGCCCGGCTGCTCCGGCGCGTTCGCACCCGGGCGGCGGACCGGGAGGCCGCATAGGCCGGCGGCCCCGGCGCCCGTGCCGAAAATCCTCCCGCGGTTCCGTCCCGTCGGGGCGGCGGGCCACGTCGCTCGGATCACTGTAAAGCATCCGCCGATCATCACTTGTGCTGCACGGGCGCGCGGGTTCCCCCGGGCGTCCGTCCCGGGCGCCTTGCATCGCGATTCCCGCCTTCTGTAACCTGAAGGGCGCGCATCCTCACGTCGGCACAGCGAGGGCGGGAGAAGGATGAAGAAGCTGGTGGCCCTGATCGTTGCGGCGGCTCTTCTGGGGATCATCGTGTCGAAGAGACGCGACGGCGACGCACCCGCTCCGCAGGGCGTCGGATCCGGGGACGACGACGTGGTCGTCATCGACAGTGGCTCCCCTTCGCCGGCCGCTGCGGCCGCGGCCGCGCCCGTGGCCGCAGCCGCGCCCGTGGCGGCGGCCGGCACGCGGCTTGCCGCGCCGACTCCGGCCGAGCCGGCCGTTTCGGTCGGGGCGGCTGCTCCGCCCCCGGGTGCATCCCTCCCGGTTGCGGCGCGTGGGCCGTCGCAGTTGCCGGGAGCGGAGTTCGCCGCGCAGGTCGACCAGGCGGCTCGACTGCTCCAGGAGGGCCGGCGCCTGGAAGCGCGCGCGCTGCTGAGCGAGCTGTACGTCCACTCGCGGGGCGAGGCGGCCGCGCGGTTGCGCGCCCTGCTGGACGGCATCAATGCCGACCTGGTGTTCTCCCCGCGCTCGGTCGAGGGAGCCATCGTGCATGAAGTGCAGGCCGGCCAGGTCCTCACGACGATCGGCCGCAAGTACGGCGTCCACTGGCGCATGATCCAGCGCCTGAACGGGATGCGGACGGACCGGGTGAAGCCCGGGCAGCGCCTGAAGATCATCGCCGGCCCGGCGAGCGTCGTGGCCTGGAAGGGCGAGTTCCGTCTGGCGCTGTTCATGAACGGGGTCTACGTGAAGGAATATCCCATGGGCATCGGGCGGGAGGACCTGACGCCGTGCGGGGAGTTCGAGGTGGCCAATATGCTGGTGGAGCCGACGTGGTACAAGCCCGAGGGCGGCATCGTCGAATACGGCCAGGAGGGCCATCTGCTCGGCGACCGCTGGATCGGGTTCCGGGACGAGCCCGGCGCCACCGGCCTGGGCATCCACGGCACGCACGACGAGACGTCCATCGGCACGAAGTGTTCGAACGGCTGCCTGCGCATGAAGAACCTGGATGTCGGCGAGCTGTATGACTTTATGACCGTCGGCAGCCGCGTGCAGATCCTCGAGTGATGCCCATGTACCGCCAGGGGTCCCTCAGCGCCTACGTCGAAGAGGCGGCCGCCCGCAAGCCCACGCCCGGCGGCGGCAGCGTCAGCGCGCTGGCCGGGGCGCTGGCGGCGGCGATGGGCGAGATGTCCGCGAACTACACGCAGTCGGCCGACTGCACGCAGTCGGCGGACTGCGCGCAGTCGGCGGACTGCGCGCGGTCGGCCGACGAAGCCCGCGCGCTGTGCGAGGTTCTGGGATCCTGTCGGGACCGTCTCCTGGAGCTTGTCGACGGCGACGTCGTCGCCTACGGCCGCGTCCACGCCGCCTACGGGATGCCGAAGGGCACGCAGGCCGAACGCGGCGCGCGGCGCGAGGCGATCCGGACTGCGCTCCGAGGGGCGATGGAGGCTCCCCTGGACGTGATGCGGCAGTGCGCGCGGGTGGCCGAAGCGGCGGACCGCCTGGCCGACGCGGGCAACCCGAACCTGATCACGGACGTCGGCGTCAGCGCCGTGCTGGCCGAGGCGGCATGTGCGGCGGCCCGCCTGAACGTCGAGGTGAACCTGAAGTACCTGAAGGACGACGGTGCGACGGAGGTCGCCTGCCGCGAGATGGATGATCTGACGCGCCGGACGGCCGGCGTTCGCCGGAGCGTGGCCGAGAAGGTTGCGCGTCACCTGGCGGGGTAAGGGGCGGGACACGTGGCGGACACCTGGCACATCACCAAGGGCGCGGACTGCTGCTGCGGGTGCGGGAAGCCCTTCCCCCTGAACCGCCTGCTGTTCTCCTGTCTGATCGAGTGTGGCGACGACCTCCAGAGGCGCGACCTGTGCGCCGACTGCTGGGAGGCCGGGCCGCCGGCCGACGTCTTCTGCTTCTGGCGCACACGGCGCGCGGCGCCCGCGCGCAAGCCCGTTCTGGACACCGCGGTGATGCTGGAGTTCTTCGAACGCCTGAGCGGGGCGCAGGACGAGCAGAAGCGCGCGTTCCGTTTCGTGCTGGCCCTCTACCTGATGCGCCGCAAGGAGCTGAAGCTCATCGAGGTGAGCCGCCGGGCCGACTCCGAGGCGCTGGTGCTCCAGCGCCGATCCGACGGCGGCCGCATCGAGGTCGTCAACCCGGGCATCACCGAGGCGCGGCTCGAGGAGATCGCCTCGCGCCTCTCGCAACTGCTCAACGCGTGCCTGGACGAAGGCACCGGCGCCGCCCCGGCGTGAGCCGGGCCGCCGGCCCGGCCGCTTGTGGCTTTCCCCGCCTTCGTCTATCATACGCCTGCATCGCCAGCTCAGGAGAGGACCGTGCCCGAACTGCCTGCCGTCGTCTTCAAGTCCTATGACATCCGGGGCACGTACCCGGACCAGTTGAACGAGTCCTTCGCGCGCCTGCTGGGGCGGGTGCTCCCGCGGGCGCTGGGCGGCCGTCGCTTCGCCATCGGCCATGACGTGCGGATCAGCTCTCCGGCGCTCTGCGCGGCCCTGGCGGCCGGCCTGCGGGAGGCCGGCGCCGAGGTGACCTCGCTGGGGCTCTGCCCGACCGAACTCGTCTACTACGCCACCAGCGGACACGGCGAGGGCTTCGACCTGGGCGTGATGATTACCGCCAGTCATAACCCCCCCCAGTACAACGGCTTCAAGATCGTCCGCCGCGGCGGCGAGCCCGTCTGGGCACTGAACGGACTCGCCGACATCCGCGAGGCGATGGGCCGTGCGCCGGCCGTGGCCGGTGGGGGCGAGGAACGTGTTCTGAAGCGCCTGGCGGCCGAGGAGGAGTACCTGGACTTCGTGCTGGACCTGGTCGGCCGGCCGGACGTGCTGGACGTGCCCATCGCCGTCGACCCCGGCAACGGTGTCGGCGGCCTGCTGTGGGAACGTCTGGCCCGCCGCCTGGGGTGCCGGACCGTCCCGCTGAACTTCGAGCCGAACGGCGCTTTCCCCGCGCACCACCCCGATCCCTCCCGCCGCGAGAACCTGAAGGACCTCGTCCGGGCGGTGACCGAGGGCGATGCCGCCCTCGGGCTGGCCTTCGACGGCGACGCCGACCGCGTCGTAGCCGTGCTGAAAGACGGGCACGTGGTCGACGGCAGCGAGGTGATCGCGACCCTGGCCGCCCGCCTGCGCGAGACGGTGCCCGGACTGCCGTTCGCCGTGGGCCAGTCGACCAGCCGCAAGTGCCTGGATTTGTTCCGCGACGCCGAACCCGTCCTGGTGCCCGTGGGCCACGCGAAGATCAAGGCGGCCATGCGCGCACGGCCCGAGGTGACCTTCGCCGGCGAGGACGCGGGCCACTACTACTACCGCGACTTCTTCTGCTGCGACAGCTCCCTGATCACCGCACTGCACCTGCTGCACATGGTGCGCGATGACCGGCTGGGGCGGTTCGTGCAGTCGCTTCCCGGGCCCTGGGTGCGCGCATTCAGCGAGCCGGTCTTCCGGTTCGACCACCAGGACCGGGCGCTGGCGGTGTGCCGCCGGGTGGCGCTCCATGCCCTGGACCGGGGGCCGGCGCCGGTCGAGATCACCTGCGAGGCCGACGGCGCCGTCGAGCGCCGGTGCGCCCCCGGGGCCGTGGCAGGGTGCGAAGGCGTCCGCGTCGATTACCCGGACTGGTGGTTCTGCGTGCGCCCATCCGGCACCGAGCCGATCGCGCGCCTGACGGTCGAAGCCCGTACTCTCCGGGACGTCGCGGAGCACACCGAGGCCCTCAGCGCCGTGTTCCGCGAACTGGCGTAGCTACGTGTCGCCTTCTCCGTGCAAGGAGCCGAATCATGGTCTCGGCCGCGAAACTGCCCCGGTGGCGGGGGTTCAATTTGCTCTCGATGTTCAACGTTGACCGGATGGCCGCGTTCCCGGAGGCCGACTTCCGGCGGATGCGGGACTGGGGGTTCGACTTCGCCCGGCTGCCGCTCGACTACCGCTGCTGGATCGTCGACGGGGATCCCGCGCGCATCGACGAGCGCGTTCTGGAGGACCTGGACGAGGCCCTGGAGTCCGGCCGTCGGCACGGCATCCACGTCTGCATGAACTTCCACCGCGCACCCGGCTACACCGTGGCGAGCCCGCAGGAGGCGCTGAGCGTCTGGACCGATGAGGAGGCGCGCCGGACCTGCACCGCCCACTGGCGGACGTTCGCAGCCCGCTATGCGGGCGTCCCCGCCGAGGATCTGAGCTTCAACCTCTTCAACGAGCCGGCCCGCATCGGCGATCACGGCTTCACGCCTGCCCGCTACCGCCAGGTCGTGCGGCAGGTGACCGACGCCATCTGGTCCGAGGACCCCGGGCGGCTGGTCATCTGCGACGGCTACCTCTGGGGGCGGCGTCCGGTGCCGGAGCTGGTCGACCTGGGCGTGGCCCAGGCGACCCGCGCCTACGAGCCGCACTGGCTGACGCACTACAAGGCCCCGTGGGCCGGCGGCGAGGCGCATCCGGAGCCCCACTGGCCGGGGCCGCCCGGCGCCCGCGGCTCGGACCTGTGGGACATCGACCGGCTGCGCGAGTACTGGCGCCCATGGAAGGAACTGGCCGATTCCGGCGTCGGCGTGCACTGCAGCGAGGGCGGCGCCTACAGCCCCGTGCCGCACGCGGTCGTCCTGGCCTGGCTGGAGGACGCCCTGACGGTGCTGGACGAGTACGGCATCGGCTGGGCGCTCTGGAACCTGCGCGGGGCCTTCGGCGTGCTGGACAGCGGGCGGCAGGACGTCCGCTACGAGGACCTCGAGGGCCACAACCTGGACCGCGCGATGCTTGAAGTGCTTCTTCGGCACTGACTTACGCGTCGCATGCGGCCCGGGCGGCGCGCACCACGTCCGCCACGCCGGGCAGGACCATCGCCTCGGCGTCCACGGCGGCCGGAATGGGCAGGTCGCGCGCGCCCACGCGCACGAGCCGGCCGTCCAGGTCCCACAGGCATTGCTCGGCGACGGCGGCACACAGCTCCGCCATGACCCCGCCCGTCTTGACGCCCTCCTCCAGGAAGACGGCCTTCCCCGTCCGGCGTACGGAGGCGAAGACGGCCTCGGCGTCGTACGGCTTCAGTGTCATCAGGTCCACGACCTCGGCCTCGATGCCCTCCCGCGCCAGGTCCTGAGCCGCCTGAAGGGCCAGGAGCACGCCGTGGGCATATGTCACGATGCTCACGTCCGTGCCCGTGCGCACCACGCGCGCCCGGCCGATGGCGACCTGCTCCAGCCCCTCCGGCTCCGCCTGCAGCCGGCGGCCGTAGAGCAACTTGTGTTCGAGGAACAGCACCGGATCGTCGTCGCGGATGGCCGCCGTCAGCAGGGCGGCCGCATGCGCGGCCGACGACGGCGCGACGACCTTCAGTCCCGGCACGCTCAGGAACCAGGCGGCCAGGGACTGCGAGTGGCTGGGGCCGTAGCCGCGGTGCCCGCCGAACGGCATGCGCAGCACGATGGGCACGTTGATCTGGCCGGCGTACATGTAGTGGATCTTCGCGGCGTGGTTGACGATCTGGTCCATGGCCAGCGTCACGAAGTCCATGAACATCAACTCCACGACGACGCGCATCCCGGCCATGGCCGCGCCGGTGGCCACGCCGACGAAGCCGTTCTCGCTGATCGGGGTGTTCAGGACGCGGTCCGGGAAGGCCTCGTGCAGGCCGCGAGTGACCGCGAAGGCGCCGCCGTATTCGCGCAGGTCCTCGCCCAGGAGGATCAGCCGGGGGTCGTGCTCCAGGGCTTCGCGCAGCGCGCGGCGGAGTTCGTCGCAGAGGGTGGGCGTGCGCGGCTGGTTCACGGGGCGGTCTCGCTGGCGTAGGGGGAGGTGAGCACCTGTTCGGGCGTGGGCGCGGGCGCCTCGGCGAGGGTGCGGCGGGCGTCTGCGACACACGTGCATACGCCGCGTTCGAGTGCGTCCAGGGCCTCCGGTGCCAGGCCGTCGGCGAGCAGCCGCGCGCGGGCGGTCCGCAGCGGGTCGCGCCGCTGCCAGGCCGCCTCTTCGTCGCGGGTGCGGTAGAGGAGCCGGTCGCTCTTCGAGTGCCCGCAGAAGCGGTAGCATTCGGCTTCGATCAGCATGGGCCGGCGCTGCGTGCGCACGACGTCCAGGGCGGCGGCGGTCGTCTCGCGCACGGCTTCCACGTCCATGCCGTCCACCGGCCGGGCCTCCAGCCCGCAGCCGGCCGCGCGCGCGGCGACGCTGGGCACCCTGGTCGTGTCCCGGAAGCGGGTGCTCATCGCGTAGCCGTTGTTCTCGCAGACGTACAGGACGGGGAGGTCCCAGAGGGCCGCCATGTTGAGGCTCTCGTGGAAGGTGCCCTGGCTGCTGGCGCCGTCACCGAAGAAGCAGAGCACGGTGCGGGCGCCGCCGGTCAGCTTCTCGGCCAGCGCCAGGCCGGTGGCCACGGGCAGGCCGCCGCCGGTGATGCCGTTCGTGCCGTAGAAGGCGTGGCGCACGCTGCAGAGGTGCTGGCTTCCGCCGCGGCCCGCGCAGGGGCCGGCCGCCTTGCCCATCAGCTCGGCCAGCAGGGGGGCGGGGTCCAGCACGCGCGCCAGGAAGTGGCCGTGTCCCCGGTGGCTGCTCACCACCGGATCGTCCGGCCGGGCGGCCGCCAGGGCCCCCACGGCGCAGGCCTCCTGGCCGATCGACAGATGGGCCGTGCCGCGCACGACGCCCTCGGCGATCAACTCGCCGATCGCCTCCTCCGTCCGGCGGATCAGCAGCATCGCCCGGTAGCGCCCCAAGGGCGTCTGCAGGTCGATGTCCAGTGCCGTCGTCACGCCGCGCTCCCAACTCCAGAGATCCGCCGCACGTTCTCGAGCTACGTTAGCATCTCGCCCGCCGGTTCTCAATGAGGGAGCGGCAGGTTTGACAGGGTTGGGGATGGGGCGCTATAATCCGCTCTCCTGCCGCCGTCTCCCCAACAAGGAACCACATCCCATGAAGACCGTACTGCTGGCCGACAAGCTCCCCGAGGAATGCCGCCGGATACTGGAGGCCGGGGGGCTGACGGTTGTGAACCGCCCGGGCCTGTCCGAAGACGAGTTGAAGCAGGCCGTTCGGGGCGTCAGCGGCATCGTCTGCCGCTCCGGCGTGCGCATCACCTGCGAGGTGCTCCAGGCGGCCGACGTTCTGGAGGCCATCTGCCGGGCGGGTGTCGGGGTGGACAACGTGGACGTGGCCGCCGCGTCGCGTCGCGGCGTGGCCGTGATGAACACCCCGGGCGGCAACGCCGTCAGCACGGCCGAGCACACGTTCGCCCTGCTGCTGGGGCTGGCGCGGAAGATCGGTCCGGCCTACATCTCCATGCGGTCGGGGGCCTGGAACCGGTCGCAGTTCCTCGGCAGCCAGCTTGCCGGCAGCACGCTGGGCGTCATCGGGTTCGGCCGCGTGGGGCAGGAGGTCAGCCGGCGCGCCATCGCCTTCGGCATGAGGGTGTGCGTCCACGACCCCTTCGTGGGCCCCGATACGGCCGCCAAGCTTGGCGTGCAACTCGTCGACGAGCTGCCCGACCTGCTTCGGGAGAGCGACTACGTGACCCTGCACGTCCCGGAGAACGACAAGACGCGCGGGATGATCGGTGCCGAGCAGGTCGCGATGATGAAGCCGGGCGCCTGCATCATCAACTGCGCGCGCGGGTCCGTGCTGGACCAGGCGACGGTTCTGGCGGCCCTGAACGACGGCCGCCTCGGCGGGCTGGCGGTGGACGTCTACCCGACCGAGCCTCCCGAGAGCTTCGAGTTCGTGCAGAACGACAAGGTCCTGGCGACCCCGCATCTGGGCGCCTCCACGCATGCGGCCCAGCTCGCCGTGGCCGTGCAGGCCGCCGAGCAGATGGTCGACGCCCTGCAGCGCCGCCACTACCGCAACGCCGTCAACATCGGCACGGTTGCGCCGGAGGAGATGAAGGTCCTGCGGCCCTACTGCGACCTGGCCGTGCGGATCGGCAAGCTCGTCGCCCAGATCAGCACGGGCCGCCCGGAGCGCCTCGAGGTCTCCTGCCGCGGCGAGATCGCCGAGGGCAGCACCGATCCCATCGTCAGCTACGGCGCCATGGGCGTCATGCAGGGCAGTCTGGGCGACGACGTCAACATCGTCAGCGCCCCGCATCTGGCGGCCGAGCGGCGTGTCCGGATCACCGGCAGCGCGACGGTGGGGCTGGAGGCCGGGTTCGCCAACCTTGTCGAGATCTCCCTGGTCACCGATGCGGGAACGTTCGAGGCGGCCGGCACGGTCTTCGCCCCCGAACTGGCGCGCATCGTGCGCATCGACGGGTTCATGGTCGAGCTGGCGCCCGTCGGCGACGTGCTCATCCTCCACGGCAACGACGTGCCGGGCGTTATCGGCAAGGTCGGCGCCATCCTGGGCGCCGGCGGCGTCAACATCGCCCGGATGACCGTCGGGCGGCACGACGTCGGGGGCAAGACCCTGCTGGCTCTGAACGTCGACACTCCCTGCACGCCGGCGTGCATCGACCGGCTCGTGGCCCTGCCCGAAGTCGATGCCGCCCGGTCCGTCCATCTGTAGGGCTCGTCCCGGGCCTGGCACGGGCGCCTGGCGCACTGTATAATCGCCCGCAGGACGCGGCGGCGCAGGCATTCCGTCTGGCAGGGGGGCGCTCGGTGAGGCCAGGAAGGCGAGACGGTCGGCACAAAACGGCCATGCTCCTGCTGGCCGGGGTCGCCGTCTGCGTCCTGTCGTCCGGGGGCGTTCCTGCGCGGGCTCAGGAGGCGCAGGAGCCCGTCGAGGCGTGTGTCATCAAGATCGAGGGCGTCATCAACTCCGCCCGGGCCAAGGCGGTGATGCGCCAGATCGAACGTGCCCGACGGCTCGGCGCCGGGACGGTCATCCTGGAGCTGAACACCCCCGGCGGCACACTGGACGCCTCCCGCGCCCTGGGCGACTTCGTCTTCACCAGGGACGACCTGCGCATCGTCGCCTACGTGAACAACGACGCGTTCAGCGGCGGCACCATGGTGGCCCTGGCGTGTCAGGCGATCTACATGGACGCCCGCCTGGGGAGCATCGGCGACGTGGCCCCGGTCGGGCCGACCGGCGAGATCCTGGGCGAGAAGCAGCAGACCGTCGTGCGCGACAGCATGCTCAAGTACGCGCGGGCGCGCGGCTACCCCCTGGCCCTCGTGCGGTCTATGGTGACCAAGGAGATCGAGGTCCTCCGCCTGCAGATGGAGGACGAGCCCGAGGGGGCCTACCGGTACGTCGAGGGCACCGAGCTGGATCTGTGGGACGAGGAACGGCTGGCGAAGATCGTCGACCAGCGCATCGTGGTGAACGCCGGGGAACTCCTGACAGTGGGCAGCGAGCAGGCGATCGAGTTCGGGTTCGCCCGCGCCGCCGTCTCGGGGGCCGAGGAGCTGTACGAGCTCCTGGAGCTGGACCCCGCCCGTGTGATCGAACTGCACCTGACGGCGTCGGAGCGGCTCCTGGCCCTGCTGGACACCTTCAGCCCCCTCCTGCTCGTTGCAGGGATGATCCTGCTCTACATGGAGCTGAGCCAGCCGGGTGTGGGCCTGCCCGGGCTGCTGGCGCTCATCTGCTTCGGGGTGTTCTTCATCGTGAAGTGGACGCAGGCATACGTGCACATGCTGGAGATCGTGCTGTTCGGCATCGGGATGGTGCTGCTGCTCCTGGAGGTCTTCGTCATCCCGGGCTTCGGCGTGGCCGGCATCGCCGGCATCGCGTGCGTCTTCGTCAGCCTTGTGCTGGCCTTCCAGGGCTTCACAGTGCCGACGACCGCCGAGCAGGTGCGGACCCTCGAGGTGAGCATCGTGACGGTGCTGGGGGCCTTTGCCCTGTCGGGCCTGCTGATGGCCGTCCTGGCGCGGTTCCTGCCGTCGGTGCCGCTCTTCCGGCGCATCACGCACGTGGACACCCTGGCGGCCGCCCACGTGGGCGATATCGGCGAGGTGCATACGCCGGGCCTGGCCGGAATGACGGGCGAGGTGGGCGTGGCGCTCACGCCGCTCCATCCGGCGGGCCGGGCGGAATTCGGCGAGAGGCTGCTGGACGTCGTCACGGAGGGCGAGTTCGTGCCGAAAGGCGCGCGCGTGCGCATCCTGGCCGTGCAGGGGCCGAGGGTCGTTGTGGAGCGGTGCGAGGGCGCCTGAGCGCGCGGGATCGCGCCACACTCCTGGGAGGCGGCGATGGTCGAACTGGACGTCATCATCTTCGTGTTCGCGGCCGGACTGGTGGCGATGGTCATCGAGTTGTTCATTCCCGGCGCGGTGCTGGGTCTGCTGGGGCTGGCGGCGGTGACGGGCAGCGTGGTGCTGGCCTTTGCCGGCGGCCATACGACGGCGGGCGCCGTGCTGGTTGCCGTCGCCGTGCTCTGGGTGCCGCTGTTCTTTGCGCTGTGGAAGGGCTTCGTGGGCCGGTTCATGGCCCTGAAGGGCGACCAGCGCGGCTTCCGCGCGTCGACGACGATCGGCGAGGACCTGGTCGGCCTGGAAGGGGAGGCGATGAGCGCGCTGCGTCCCAGCGGCATTGTCCGGCTGGGCGATAAACGCTATGATGTGGTGACACGCGGCGAGATGCTGGCGAAGGGCACACGTGTCAGGGTCATCGAGGTCTCGGGGAACCGCGTCGTCGTCAGGGAGGCGTGAGCGAGACCGTTCGGCGGGCGCCATCCTCGCGGCTGAGACTGAGGAGACGTACGAGCCATCACCCGGTGTGGCAGGGGCTTTTCCTCTGCGCCGGGGGGACATGCGCCGTCTACGGAAAAGGAGTGGCACGCAATGGATGCGATTCTGGCTGCGGCGGGCCCCGCGAATGTCGTCCTGGTCGTCGTCCTTCTGGCCCTGGCCGTCGTCGCTCTGGCCCTGTTGGTCTTCTTCTTCAACTATGGGTTCCTGTACATCAAGGCGTTGCTGGCGGGCGCCCACGTGGGCATCTTCGAACTCGTGGGCATGACGCTGCGCGGCGTGCGGCCGTCGGTCATCGTCGACAGCCGCATCATGTCCATCAAGGCCGGCCTGCCGGTCCAGACCGTGGCACTCGAGACGCACTACCTGGCGCGCGGGAACGTGCCGAACGTCGTGCGCGCCCTGGTGGCGGCCAGCAAGGCCGACATCCCGCTGACGTTCAACCAGGCCTGCGCGATCGACCTGGCGGGCCGCGACGTCCTGGACGCCGTGCAGACGAGCGTCAACCCGAAGGTGATCGACTGCCCGGACCCGCTCAAGGGGCGCGATACCATTGCCGCCGTGGCCAAGGACGGCATCCAGCTCAAGGCGAAGGCGCGTGTGACCGTGCGCGCGAACCTCGAGCGCCTGGTCGGCGGCGCCAAGGAGGAGACGATCATCGCCCGCGTCGGCGAGGGCATCGTGACCACGATCGGTTCCTCAGAGACCTACAAGACCGTCCTGGAGAACCCGGACACCATCTCCAAGCGCGTGCTGGACAAGGGGTTGGACGCCGGGACGGCTTTTGAGATCCTCTCGATCGACATCGCGGACGTCGACGTGGGCGAGAACATCGGGGCCAAGCTGCAGGCCGACCAGGCCGAGGCCGACAAGCGCGTCGCCCAGGCCCTGGCCGAACGCCGCCGGGCCATGGCCGTGGCCCGCGAGCAGGAGATGCAGGCCCTGGTGGCCGAGAACCGCGCCAAGGTCGTCCTGGCCGAGTCCGAGGTCCCCAAGGCCATCTCGCAGGCCTTCCGCGAAGGCAACCTCGGCATCATGGACTACTACAACCTGCGGAACATCCAGGCCGACACCTCCATGCGCAAGTCCATCAGCGGTCAGTCCGACGAGGGCGAGACGCGAAGCTGAGCGCCTGAACTGCGGTCGCAGCAGGGGGCCGTCATGGCACGGCGGCGTGCGTTGAGTCAGAGCGACCTGGCCGGCCTCGCCCGGCAGGCGATCGACCGCATCCGGGCGGCGGCCGATCCGGCGGCAGAGGCCGAGCGTGTGCTCGCCGAGGCCGCCGGGCCCCGCGTGCGTGCGGCCATCCTGGCACTCGCCAGCGGGGCGGCCGACAGGGTGCTCGGCCCCGTGGCGTCTGCCGCCCTGCACGGAAGCGATCCGGAACTCTCGCGTTCGGCGGCGGAACTCCTGGTGGGCATCGGCGACCCTGCCATGGCCCTGAAGATCCTGGAGGACTGTTTCCGGTCGTCGGACCCGGCCGTGCGCGGCCGCGCCGTCGAGGCCATCGAGGCGCTGAGCGCTCCGGAGGCCGTGGGCTTCCTTCCCGCGGCCTTGACCGACGAGTCGGACCTGGTGCGGCGGGCCGCCACAAGCACCCTGAGCCTGATCATCGGCACGAGCCGTCACCCCCTGCGCGCGGCGCTTCTGGAGCGGTTGACCCGCCCGGACAGCCCCCTGAACCGGGCCGTTGTGGGCAACGACGACAATCAGGTGCGCCGGCAGGCCGCCCAGAGCCTGGCCTACGTCAAGTCCGACGCGGTCGTTCCGGTGCTGGCGCAGATGGCCGGCGACGAGGACGACGAGGTCCGCCAGGAGGTCGTGCTCTGCCTGGCCGCCATCGGCAGCGGCCCGACCATCGAACTGACCGGGCGGATGATCGACGACCCGAGCTACCGGGTGGCATCCTCGGCGCTGGACATGCTGGCCGGGCGTCTGGGAGCCGTCTCGGGGGCCTTCCTCGAACACCTGAAGAAGGCGCTGGCCCATCCGTCGGCCGAACTGCGCCGCCACGCCGTGCTCATGCTGGAACGCTACGGGCCGGCTGTGGCCGAACCCCTGCTGCAGGCGGCGGCTTCGGACGCCGACTTCGAGGTCGCCCGCCGAGCCGGGGAGATCCTCCGGCGGCGGCAGCGGAGCACCGGCGTGGACTGGCTGGCCGACGAGATGGACCGGCAGGCGGCCGGGGAGCGCGTGCTCGCCGTCTGGGAGGCCGGCACGATCGGCTCGGAGGCCGGCCTGCGCGTTGGCCTGGGGGCTGCGCGCGACCGGGGAGGCACCCAGGACCGTCTCGTGCCGATCCTGGAAGAGACGGTGCGCAACGGGGCCCCCTCCGACCGGATGCACGCCATCAGCGAACTGGCGGCCCTCGTGGACATTGCGGACTCCCGGGTCATGCGCGAGGCCCTGCGGGACGACGACCCGTCCGTGCGCAGCCGCGCGGCGGACACGCTGCAGTACACGCGCGACGCGGAGCTGCTGGTCGAGATCGTGCGCACACACCCCGACCCCTCCGTGCGGCGCGGTGCGATCGATGCCCTGATCGCCAACCCGGGCGGCCCGAAGCGGCGCGGGTCGTTGGATGCGCGGGTTACGTTCGCGGCCGCACGGACGCTGGGCATGGAGCTGTTCGGCCACTTCCTGGCGGCCATGAACGATCCCGACGAAGGCGTGCGCCAGGTGGCCTGCGAAGCGGTGCGCGAGTACGCGGCCGAGGTGGGCGTGCTGCCCGTGAAGGCCGCGCTGGAGGCCCTCTCGGAGCTTGCGGACGACGAGGACGTGTCCGTGCTGGTCCAGGAAGAAGCCACAGCGGCCGAGGAGGTGGTCCGACGCGCGTCGGCGCCGCCGCTGATCGTCTCGCAGCTCGACGAGGTGCTTGCCTGGCGAGGTCAGGTTGCGCGCGACGCCCACGCGCTCCTGTGGGACGACGAGGCGGGGTGCTTCCGGATCCGGCCCGGCGCCGGGGCCGGTCTGGCCGAACGCCGGGCCGAGGGCCAGGCGCTCTCGCCCGAGCAGGCGGCCGCCGTGGCCCGTGCCGCCGACACCGGCGCTCCGCTGGACCGGGATACCGCGCGCGCGCTCCTGCGGGGGCTCACGCGCGATCTGACGGCCGCCCTGAACGCGGCGGCCTATGCGGCCGTGGCCCTGCGCGTGATCGGCCAGGAGGATTGGCTCACGCACGCCGAGCGCTGGACGGCCGCCCTCGCCGCCGGCCCGAAGCTCCAGTGGGGGCCGCGCGGACGGGGCGCCCGCTATGCCACGCGCATCGGCCGGCTGCGCAGGCGGGCGTGGATCAACCTTCTGTGGGCGCGTGAGGACGCCGAACCGGGCGCGTGCGCACAGGAACTGGCCGCCGCAGCCGATGATGCCGACGCCTGGGTGCGGCTGACGGCGCTTGCGGTGAAGGCCAGCCTGGCCCCGGACGACCGCGCGCCGGCCGATGCGCTCAGGACCATGGCGCGGAAGCACGCGACGGACCGCGAGTTCTGCGAGCCGGTCGGGCTGGCGTCGCTGCCCCTGATGCGGTGGGAGGGGCCGGACGCCGTGCCGCTGGCGGCCGGGGCGCTCGCCGCCGCACGCATCGACTTCCGGGTGGAACTGACGCAGCAGATCATGGCCGCCGTCCGGCATCCGCAGGTTGCCCACGGGATCCTGGCGCACCTCCGGGCCCGGCCGCTGGAAGGCGTGGCGCCCGTCTGCCTGGCGCTGGCGCTGCGAGGGGGCGGCCATGCGCTGGAGGGGATGACCGTCATGGAGCCTGCCGAAGGGGCCGACCCGGAGCAGGTCTGTGCCTCCCTGGCGCTGCGTGCGATGGAGGCCGAGGAAGAGGCTGCCGCGCAACTGACGCGCCTGCTGCGCCATGGAAGCCCGAAGGAGCGCTACCTGAGCGGATGCTACCTGGGGCTGGCCCGCGTCCGGAGCGCGGCGATGCCGTTGGCCGGCACGCGCGACCAGCCCGACGCCCCGTACCTGCTGCGCGGGCTGTGCGCCGCGCTGTTGCTGCCGCAGGGCCTCCCGACGGCGATGGCCGGCTGGGCCAAGCTGCTCAAAGGCGTGACCGGCCGCGTCAAAGCGGACATGCTGACGTATCTGTGTCGGGGGGTGGAGGACACGATTCTGCTGATGAACTACTGCGCCGACGTCGATGTGGGCCGGTTCGTCTGACGCTCGGAGTGTCGGAAGGAGGTGCGGTGCGTGGGTGCAGAGGAGATCATCTGGTTGATCATCGTCGTGGTCGTGGTCGTCACGCGCGCGATCCGGGCGTCGCAGGCCCCGGAGGGCCGGCGGGCAGCGGCCCGGGAAGACGAGGAAGGACACGAGACACGGCCGGTCCAGGTCCGGGACTTAGTCCGCTCCCTGGAGGCCGCCACCCGGCGGGCAGCGGCCGGCGGCGGGCGGGAAGCGGCCGTGCGGCCGATGCCGCGACCGCCCGGTGCGCCGGCTGCCGTGCCGTCCTTCTGGGACCCGGTGCCTGCCGCCCCGCCGGTGGGGGCCGCCCCTCCGGGGCGGGTGGCTGCGCCGGTGCCGACACCGCCGACGGCGCGCAGGAGGAAGGCGGCCCGGCGCAAGGCGCCTTTGCGCGAGGCCCAGGCGGCGCCGGCGCCGGCCCCGGCCGCCGTGCCGCAGAAGGCCGCCCGCGGGGGTCTCGCTCCGTTGCTTGCGGCGAAGGGGGGCGATCTGAAGCGGGCGATCGTCTGGTCCGAGGTGCTGGGCCCGCCGGTGAGCTTGCGGCGCGGTCGGCGGCGGTGAGCGGGGCCTGACGGCATCGTCCGCGTGCAGGAGGCAGGGAGATGACCAGGAAGCCGGCCGTCGCAGGTCAGTTCTACCCGGGCCGGCCCGAGGCACTGCGCTCGGCGATCGAGGGGGTGAGCGCCGCGCCGGAAGGCGCGCGGCCCTCCCCGGCGCTGGGCGTGCTGTCTCCGCACGCCGGCTACACGTTCAGCGGCGCGGTGATGGGCAGGCTGTTTGCGCAGGTGCGGGTGCCGGACACCGTGCTGCTGCTGACGCCGAGCCATGCCTTCTCGCAGCCTGCGTTCGCCCTGTGGACGGGCGGCGGATGGGAGACGCCGCTGGGCAGCGTGGCGATCCACGAGGCGCTCACCGAGGCCCTGGCCCGGCATCCCGGGATCATCCCGGCCGACGAGCCGCACATCCCGGAGCATTCCGGGGAGGTCGTGCTGCCGTTCCTCCAGTATCACAACCCCGGTGTGCGGATCGCCGTCGTCTGCGTGACGGTGTCGGCGCGGCTTCCGGCGCTCAAGGAGGTGGGTGCGTACGCGGCGGGCGTGTTGGCGGAGCTGGGCGAGGACGACGCGCTTATCGTTGCCAGCAGCGACATGTCTCACGAGCACGGGCGGCACGCGCGCGAGGTCGTGCGCCGGAACGACGCGGTGGCGATCGAGCGGATGGTGGCGCTGGACCCTGACGGGCTCTACAGCGTCTGCCGGCTGGAGGGGATCACGATGTGCGGCGTCCTGCCGGCGGCGGCGATGATGTCCGGCGTTGCCGCACGGGGGGGCACCCGGGGCGAGTTGCTGGGGCGGGCCACCAGTGCGGACTCTCCGCTCGGGGGCGGCGACTACGTGGTGGGCTACGCGGGGCTGCGGTTCGACTGAGGCCCGAGGCGCGGCGGCCTGTTATCGGGTCAACACATAGACCAGGACGCCCACCGCGAAGACGACGCCGACGACGAAGATGGCGATGACCCAGGGGGTGTTGCTGCGGCGTCGGGGCGGATTGGCGATGCGGGTCTTCTCTGCGGCCAGTCCCAGCGCGTCGGCGGGGATGGACACGGGCGAATCGGCGTTGACCATGCTCTGATCGCGGAAGCCGGCGGCCGTCACCGGCCGGCCTTCCAGCAGGTTGGTGAACTCCCCGATGAGTTCCCCGTAGCTGGAGTAGCGATCGGCCGGGGCCTTGGCCATCATCTTGCGGATGACGTCGCAGAGGTCGTCGGGGAGGTCGGGCACGTGGTCCTTGGGCGAGGGCAGGGGTTCACGGACCTGCTTGGTCATTACCTCGAAGGTGGTTCCCGTGTAGGGCACCTTGCCGCAGACCATGTGGTAGAGGGTGGCGCCGAGCGAGTAGATGTCCGTGCGGAAGTCGACGTCGCGGGCGCTGTTGATCTGCTCAGGGCTCATGTAGTAGGGCGTGCCGAGGCTGGCGCCGCTGCGGGTCAGGCCGGTGGTGCCGGCGGAGGATTCCTTGGCCAGCCCCAGGTCGGTGATGCGTGCCGTGCCGTCGGAGTCCAGGATGATGTTCCCCGGGGTGACGTCGCGGTGGATGATGCCCTTGGATGCGGCGTATTCGAGCCCCTGGGCGATCTGGCGGGCGACGCCGACGGCCTTCTGCCACTCCATGCGGCCGAGCCGCTGGACCTCCTCGCTGCAGGTGGGCCCCTCGACGTAGTCCATGATGATGTAGTAGAAGCCGCCTTCGGCGCCGTAGTCGTGCACCTGGACCATGTTGGGGTGGAGCAGTCGGGCGGCGATCTTGGCCTCGCGCGAGAAGCGCTGGCTGTACTCGGGGTCCTTCAGGTCGATGTGCTTGGGCAGGATCTTGATGGCCATGGGGATGTCAAGCGTCTTGTGGTGGCCGAGGTAGACGCTCCCCATGCCGCCTTCACCGATCTTCTTGACGATGCGACAAGGCCCTATGCTCTCTGGCACATCGCCTGCCAGGTAGTCTTCCATCGGTCCCTCTTGACGCTTCGGTTTCCGTCGGCGGATCGATCCCGCACGGCTCTGAGCGGCCGGGGGCATTATAGTCCATCTGGTCGAGGAGCGTCAACGTTCCGGACGCGGCCTCGCGCCGCGTCTATGAGCGCGTTCCTCAAGGGTTTGCGGGGAGAAGAACAGGCCGCGTCGCCGGGGCGCAGGACCCGACGGCGCGGCCGCTCCGAAGCAGTGTGGGAGGTCGGGCCGGGACGACAGCGGTGCTGCCCCTATCCCGGGCCCTCCACTTCGGATTCCTCGGGCGTCTGAGCGTCCTCCGGTCCCGGCCCTTCGCTCTTCGGAAGGGGAGGGCCCGGCTTTCGTGTGGACATCAGGACGATCAGCACGATTAGGATGATGACCGCCACAACGACCAGCACGGTCTGTCCTGTGCCCCATTCGCCCATACCCGACGCCCCGAGGTCCCCGTATTCCTCAGGCTCCCAGAAAGTACCCTCTCGTGCCTTCTCTACCTTCTTTTGTACCGGTCCTCCGCCTCCGGAGTCAAGCCGATCTTGTACAGGGATGCCGGCACCTGCCCGGCAAGACCACGTAAGTGATGGCTAAAGCACCGGTTAAGCCTTTCGCCCGCGTCCGGGCGGCCGGCGGCGTGCCTGCGGCGTGTCGTGCAAAATCCCTCCCAGCTCTGTAGAATGGCGCCATTCCCATTGTGCGGACACACCCATGAAGATCACGATCGCCCCGGACTCATACAAGGAGTGCCTGCCATCCCCCGGAGTCGCGCGCGCGATGGCCGCGGGCGTCCGGCGGGCGCTGCCGGGGGCCGAACTCGCCGTTGTGCCCATGGCCGACGGCGGCGAAGGCACCGCCCGGGCCATCGTGGAGGCCACGGGCGGCCGGATGCTGTCGGCGACGGTGGCGGACCCGTTCGGACGGCCGGTCACGGCCGAATGGGGGTTCTGCGGCGACGGATGCACCGCGGTTGTCGAGATGGCCCAGGCCAGCGGCCTGGAGCGCCTGGCGCCTGCCGAACGCGACCCGATGCGCGCGTCGACCCGCGGCACCGGCCAGTTGATCCGGCAGGCGCTTGACGCGGGCGCGCGGCGCATCCTGATCGGGATCGGCGGCAGTGCCACGGTCGACGGGGGCATGGGCATGGCCGCTGCGCTGGGCGTGCGGTTCCTGGACGTCCGGGGGCAGCCCATCGGCGACTGCTGCGGGGGGCGGCTGGCCGACGTGGCCGCAATCGATCCGGCCTCGCTGGACGAACGCATCCCGCGCACGGAGATCGTGGTCGCCTCGGACGTCACGAACCCGCTGACCGGCCCCCTGGGCGCCGCACTGGTGTTCGGCCCGCAGAAGGGGGCCACGCCCGAGCAGGCGCGGCAGCTCGACCGCGGGCTGGCCTCCCTGGCGCGTCTGATCGAGACGCAGCTCGGTGTGGCCGTCGACGCCCTGCCGGGCGCCGGAGCCGCCGGCGGGCTGGGGGCCGGGCTGGTGGCCTTCCTCGGAGCCCGCATCCGGAGCGGCGTCGAGACCGTCATCGAGGTCGCACGCCTGGACGAACGCATGCAGGGAAGCGCGCTGGTCCTGACGGGCGAAGGTCGCCTGGACGGCCAGACGGTGCACGGGAAGACCGTCGCGGGCGTGGCGGCCGCCGCCGCGCGGCACGGCATCCCCGTCGTCGCGCTGGCCGGCTCGCTGCAGCCGGGGTACGAGGCCCTCTACGGCCGGGGGGTCGTCTGCGCCCTGTCGATCGTCGACCGGCCCATGGACCTGGCGGCGGCCATGGCGGACGCGCCGGGTCTGCTGGAGCGTGCCGCCGAGTCCGTCGTGCGCCTCTGGAGTGCGGCGGGAGGGGGGGGCCATGTCTGAGCGGGACCTGATTCGCCTCATCCTGGGGCTGGCCGGCCCGCGGCCGGACTGGCTGAACCTGGACGTGGGCGACGATTCGGCGGTGATCCGGGTCCCGGGCGATTGCCGGCTGGCGCTGACGATGGACTCGGTGTTCGAGGGCGTGCATTTCGAGCCCGGCACGCCCATGTCGGCGGTGGGGTACAAGGCGGTGGCGCGGGCCGTGAGCGACATCGCCGCCATGGCCGCGCGGCCGCTGTGCGCGCTGGCGGCGGTCGGCTTCCCGTCGGGGGCCGACGGAGGCGCGAGCCGGGCGCTGATCTCGGCCCTGTGGGAGGCGGCGGAGGGCCTGTCCGTGCGCCTGATCGGCGGGGACGTGGCCTCCGGAGCCGAACGTCTGAGCGTGACGGTGACGGCCCTGGGCACGCCCGGGCCGGCCGGCGTGATTGCGCGGGCCGGCGCACGGCCGGGCGACGCCCTGTGCGTGACGGGGCGGCTGGGCGGGTCGCTGCTGGGGCGGCACCTGACGTTCCGGCCGCGCGTGCCGGAGGCGCTGGCGCTGGTCGAACGATGCGACGTGCACGCGATGATCGACGTCAGCGACGGCCTCAGCACCGACGCGCTGCACCTGGCCGAGGCCGGCGGCGTCGGCGTCCGCATCCGTGCCGACGCCGTGCCCGTGTCCGAGGACGCCGGCCGGATGGCGGGGCGGACGGGGCGGACGCCGCTCTGGCACGCCCTGAACGACGGCGAGGACTACGAGCTGCTGTTCTGTGCCTCGCGCGAGTCGGCGGCGCGACTGGCGGCGGACGGTGGCCTCGGGTCGCTGCCGGTCACGGTTGTGGGCGAGGTGATCGAGGGCGCCGATTCTTCTCTGATCATGGCGGACGGATCCGCCGTGCCCCTGCGCCCCGGCGGCTGGGAGCACCTGACCGCATGACGGCCATCCACATGGTGACGGAGGCTCCGGAGGAGACCCGGTGGCTGGCGGCGGCCCTGGCGGCGGCGGCCCGGCCGAACGACGTGATCGGGCTCCAGGGCACGCTGGGCGCCGGCAAGACGTGCTTCGCGCAGGGATTCGCTCGGGGCCTCGGCGTGGCCGAGACGGTGATCAGCCCGACCTTCGTCTTGATGCGGAGCTACGAGGGTCGGCTGACGCTGCACCATTTCGATGCCTACCGGCTGGGCGGCGCCGACGACATGGAGGCCATCGGCTGTGCGGAGGTGTTCGGCTCGGGGGGCGTCAGCCTCATCGAATGGGCGGACCACGTGGCGGGCTGCCTGCCGCCGGACCACTTCCTGCTCACGCTGCGGGCGGCGGGAGAGCGGCGCCGCGAGCTGGCCCTCCGTGCATGTGGCGGGCGGTGCGTCGCCCGGCTGGGCGAGCTGCGCGGAGTCCTCGCGCCCTGGGCGCGCTGAAACGGGACCGAGAGACATGCCACGCAACCCCAATGCACGCCTCGGCCGGCCCACGCCGCTGTTCCTGCCCGTCTTCCAGCCGGGCAACCCGTATTTCTCTCTGGCGGAGCTGCAGGCGGACTTCGGCGTCGACGCGATCATGACGAACGCCTTCCTCCTCTACCGGAAGAGGGCGCTGCGCCTGCGGCTGCCCGAGTGCGGCATCAAGGAGCATCTCGGGTTCGAGGGCCTGGTGGTGACCGACAGCGGTGCGTTCCAGGAGTTCCGGGGCCGGCTGCTGCTGACCAACCGGAGCATCATCCGGTTTCAGGAGGACATCGGGGCCGACGTGATCTCGCCGCTGGATGTGGTGACGCCGCCGTCGGACAACCGGACGACGGCCGAGGGCAAGGCGCAGGTGACCCTGAAGCGGGTTCGCGAGGGGCTCTCGCTGGTCAACCGGGCCATCCTGATGGGGGTGCAGCAGGGCGGCCGCTTCCTGGAGGTGCGCCGGCAGGCCGCCGAGTGGCTGGCCGGCGCGGGCGTCTCCTATGCCGCCCTGGGCAGCCTGGTGCCCTTCTTCACGCGCAATCACGACCTGCGGTTCGTTCGCCGCGTGATCATGGACGCCCGCCGGATCCTGCCCGAGGACGTGCCGATGCACCTGTACGGCGCGGGCGACCCGCTGGAGATCCCCTTCTACGCCGGGGCGGGCTGCAGCGTCTTCGACTCCTCGTCCTTCGTCCACTACGCCGAGAACGGCTCCTACATGACGCCGTTCGGCGCGCTGCCGCCCGGCACCACGGCCGCCGAGCGCGGATGGGCCTGCCCCTGTCCCCTCTGCGAGGCCCGCGGGGAGCCGGCCGTGCGCGCGAACACGTCGCTGCTGTGCCGGCACAACCTGTGGACCATTCTGGAGGCCGTGCGCACGGTCCGCCAGGCGCTCGAGGGCGACCGGCTGGGCGAGCACCTGGGCCACCTGGCGCGCGTGCACCAGCAGTGGTTCCCCGACAGCATGCTGCAGCGCTCTCTGTGCGAAGGAGGCGACGATGGCGTCTGAGGCGCCCGCCCCCGCCCTTCCCGAGGACCTGCTCGAGCGCGAGGCGCGCCGCGTAAGCCGCCGCTATCGCGTGGACCCGGCGGCCGCCCGCAGCGCGCTTGCGGAGGCCTTTGCGGCGCGGCCGGGCCTCCTGCGGCGCATCGCCGAGCGCTGGGAGCGGGAAGACGTGACGCGTTGGCGCGACTACCGCGAGGTCCTGAAGGCGTGCCGCAAGGGGCTCTACTACGGGCTGCGTCGCTACTACGCCGACCCCGCCGGGGCCGACGCCCTGGTGGAGGAACTGGAACGGGCGGCGGCGGACGGGCTGCCGTGCCGCGCCGTCGAGCGGGCGCGCCGGGGGCTGTTGGACGGGCATGTGTCGACTCGCGAACGGGGGCCGTACCTGGCGGACTTCTACGCCGGGCTCTTCGGCCTCTGCGGAGTTCCTCCGATGCTGCTCGACGTCGGCTGCGGCATGCAGCCGCTGGCCTACCCGTTCGCGGACGCCGGGGCGGCCACGGCGCTCTACGTCGCGGTGGACCGCGACGAACGCGCCGTGCGCGCGGCGTGTGCATGGGGCCGGCTGGCGGCGCCGGGGCGGCTTGCGGGGGCTTGGGTGGACGTGGCCGATCCCTCCTGGGCCTCTGAGGTCTCGCGCGAGGAACCGTTCGACCTGGCCCTGATGCTGAAGGTCGTGCCCGTGCTGCGCCGGCTGGACCGGGCGGCGGGCGAGTCGCTGGCGCGGGTGCCCGCCCGGCGGCTGCTGGTGACGGGCTGCACGGAGTCCATGACCCGGCGGGGCGGCCGGATCGAGCGGCGCGAACGGGCCGTCCTGGCGCGGTTCCTGAAGGGCTCTGGCCGGCGCGTCGTCGGCGAGTTCCGGGCGGGGACGGAGTTCGGCCTGCTGAGCGAGTGACCGGGGGGCACGAACGTCCACGGTCGGCGGCGCCGCTGGAGGGGCACGCTCCGTCGTGCCCGCCCCCGGCAATCCCGGGCTCAGTCGGCCATCTGCACGACGACCTTGGTGGCGCCGGTCGTCTTGTCGGCGGCGGTGTGGAACGCCTCTTCGACGTCGGCAAGCGGAAACGTGTGCGTGACCAGCCCGCCGGCGTCGACGCGGCCCGAGGCGATCAGCTCGATGGCCCACTGGAAGTCGGGCTTCCCGTCGGTGACGGCGTAGCACTGCGATCCGGTCAGCTCGATCTCCCTGTCGACCAGCGGCGCGAGGGCGGCCATGATCGGGCGCGTGACGCCGCCGACCAGGACCATCCGTCCGCACGAGCGCACGGCGGCCAGCGCGGTCGAGAAGCTGGTGCCGGCCGCCACGGTGTCGATGGCGGCGTCCACCATCCGGTCGGGTCCGAGCACCTCGGCCGGGTTGTCGCGGCCGATCAGCGCCACGTCGTCAGCGCCAAGGCGTCGGGCGGCCTCCGCCTGGTGCGCGTGGCGGGCGACGACGACGACGCGGCCGGCGCCCTGCGTCCGGGCGGTTGCCGCACAGAGCAGGCCGATGGTGCCCGCGCCGACGATGCCCACGGCGGAGCCCGGCTCGAGGTGCGCGCGGCGGACGGCGTGGAACGCGACGGCCAGCGGCTCGACCATGACGGCCTCGGCATCGGACAGGGCGTCGGGCACGGCGAAGACCGAACGGGCCGGGAAGCAGGTGTATTCGGCCATCGCGCCGTGCTCCTGCCAGCCGTACCACGAGATCGACGGGCAGTGGTTGTAGCGGCCGCTGCGGCAGAAGACGCACTGCCCGCAGTGCCCGAAGCATTCGGCGCAGACGCGGGTGCCGGGCGCGAGGTCCGTCACGTCGTCGGCCACCTGGTCGACGACGCCGCAGACCTCGTGTCCGAGCTTGCCGTTGCGCCAGTGCCCGCGGAAGATGTGCAGGTCGCTGCCGCAGATTCCGCACGCCCGTACGCGGACGCGCACGCAGCCGGCGGGCGGCCGGGGCACGGGGGCGTCGATGAGGCGCACGGCCTGCTTGTCCGGCACGAGTGCGATCTTCATCGTCGTTCCCTGCCGAGCGGTCATTCGGGTTCGCCCAGATCCGCGAGCCAGCCGCGGATCTGCGTTATCTCGTCGTCGGTCAACTGCCAGTCGGCGCCCCCGGCGTTCTCCTCCACCTGGTCGGGTCGGCGGGCGCCGACGAGGGCGGCGGTCATGCCCGGCTGGCGGAGGGCCCAGTTGATGGCCAGTTGGGCGAGCGTCTTGCCGTGGTCGGCGGCGATGGGGCGCACCTTGTCCAGGAAGTCGAGCACGCGTCTGCGGTTGTGCGGGCGGTACCACGGCTTGTCGTTGCGGACGTCGTCCGGATGGAACGTCCGATCCATGGTGACCTTGCCCGTCAGGAGGCCCTGGTGCAGGGGGCTGTAGCAGATCACGGCCAGGTTGTCGTCATGGCAGTACGGCAGGAGTTCGGCCTCGGCGGCGCGGTCCAGCATGCTGTACGGCGGCTGGTCGCTGACGATGGGGACGTAGGTGCGCAGTTCCTCGATCATGGGGCGGGTGAAGTTGCTGACGCCGACGGCGCGGGCCTTTCCCTGTTCCAGGATCCGGTTGAGCGCTTCGGCCGTCTCCTCGAGCGGGACGGAGGCGTCGGGCCAGTGGCACTGGTACAGGTCGACGTAGTCGACGCCGAGCCGTTGGAGGCTGCGGTCGATCTCTTCCAGGATGGCGTCGCACCGGAGGTTGCGGAAGACGGTGACGGGCGAGCCGTCGTCGAGCTTCGCCTCGAACGACGGCGTGCCGTCCCGGCAGTCCCAGCGTAGGCCGCACTTGGTGGCGACGACCACGCGGTCGCGGCACCCCTTGATGGCTCGGCCGACGACCTGCTCGCTGCGGCCGAAGCCGTACATGGGCGCCGTGTCGATGGTGTCGATGCCCAGGTCGATGGCCTTGCGGATGGCCCGGACGGACTCGGCGTCGTCGGCGCCGCCCCATCTCCACCCTCCGATGGCCCACGCGCCGAAGACGACGCGCGAGACCCGCACCCGGCTGCTTCCCAGTCTGGCGTACTCCATCGGGCATCTCTCCCGTATGAGCATGACGGTCCTCTCGGCGGGGCACAGCATAACCGATGGCGGCATTTGTGCAAGCGCTTGTGGTCCGGCGCCCATGTGGTAAGCTGTGCCGGAACACCTCTGATCCGAAGGAGAACGCACCGTGGGCGACCTTGTGAAGATCATGCCGTGCCTGGACATGAAGGACGGGCGTGTGGTCAAGGGAGTGCACTTTGTGGACCTGGCCGACGCCGGCGACCCGGTCGAGTGCGGCGCGGCCTACGAGAGGGATGGCGCCGATGAACTGGCCTTCCTGGATATCACGGCGACGGTGGAGAAGCGCGGCACGATGCTGGAGGTCTTCGGCCGGGTGGCCGAGGCGGTGGGCATTCCGCTGACGCTCGGAGGGGGCATTCGGTCGCTGGCCGACGTCGAGGCGGCGCTGGACGCGGGGGCCGACCGGATCAGCGTGAGCAGCGCCGCGGTGCGCCGGCCGCATCTGATCGAGGAGGCGGCCCGGGAGTTCGGCTCCGACCGCATCGTGCTGGCCGTGGACGTGGACGTGTCCGCCCGGCTGCCGAGCGGCTACGAGGTGTACGTCGACGGCGGGCGCACTCCGACGGGGATCGATGCGTTCGAGTTTGCGCAGGCCGGCCAGGAGCGCGGGGCGGGGGCCATCCTGCCCACCAGCCGTCGCACGGACGGCACCAGGGAGGGCTACGACATCCCGCTGACGCGCGGCATTGCCGACCGGGTGGGCGTGCCGGTGATTGCCAGCGGGGGGGCGGGCACGCTGGAGCACTTCCTGCGGGGAGCGGTGGATGGCCATGCGGACATCCTGCTGGCGGCGAGCGTCTTCCACTTCGGCGAGATCGCCGTGCCGGAACTGAAGGCCTACCTGAAGGAGCACGGCGTGGCGGTGCGCGTGTGAGGGTCAGTCGGCGAGCACGCTCTCATACTCGTCGATGCGTTCGAGGAGCAGGGCGGTGCCGCGCGCGACGGCGGTCAGGGGATCGTCGGCGACGCGCACGGGCAGGCCGCTTTCCTCCGCCATGCGCTCGCTCAGGCCGGGGATGAGGGCGCCCCCGCCGACGACCGTGATGCCGGTGTCGAGCAGGTCGCTGGCCAGTTCCGGGGGCGTGCGGTCCAGGCAGGACTTGGCGGCGTCGATGATCTGCAGGACGGGCCGGCTGATCGCTTCGCGGATCTCGGCGCTGCTGATCTCGAGGCGGCGGGGCAGCCCGGCGGCGATGTCTTTGCCGCGGATCTCGTAGGTGACCTCTTCCTGGAGGGGGTAGGCGGACCCGATGGCGATCTTGACCTCTTCGGCGGTGCGGTGGCCGATCTCGAGCCCGTACATTTCGCGCACGTAGTTGATGATCGCGTCGTCCATCTCGTCGCCGGCGACGTTGAGGCTCTCGAGTGTGACGATCTCCCCCAGGCTCATCACGGCGACTTCCGAGGTGCCGCCGCCGATGTCGATGATCATGGACCCGACGGGTTCGCTGATCTGGAGCCCGGCGCCGATGGCGCCGGCCTTGGGCTCGGCGACGGTGTAGACCTTGCGTGCGCCGGCGTTGAGGCCGCTGTTCTTGACGGCTTCCTTCTGGACGGCCGTCACGCCGCTGGGGACGCTGATGAGGAGCCGGGGGCGCATGCCCCAGGAACGGCGCTGCACCTTCTGGATGAAGTAGCGCAGCATGATCTCGGTGATCTCGAAGTCGGCGATGACGCCGTCCTTGAGGGGGCGGATCGCGCGGATGTTCTCCGGCGTGCGCTCGATCATGCGTTTGGCTTCGTTGCCGACGGCGCGGCCGTCCAGCGGCACGGAGGGCGGGTTGGTTCCGGTTTTGATGGCGACGACGGACGGCTCGATCAGGACGAGCCCCTTGCCGGGGACGCAGACGAGCGTGTTGGCCGTGCCCAGGTCGATGCCCAGGTCCAGGGCGCCGAAGCTCATCACGGTGTTGAGGATACGACGGAAGGACGCACCGGGTCTGGCCGCCATTTGCCCTGCCACCTCCGCCTGTAGCGTCCGTCAGGTCTTCCGGATTATAGCCGTCCGTTCCACCACAAGTCCAACGGTGCGTGCGCACAAAGAGAAGGGCCACGCTTCCCCCCGGCGTCGCCGCAGGTTACGTGGCCCAGATGTTCGGCTCGTCCCCGCGCTCGGTCCAGAGCGCGCCACGCGTCCACCGGGCTCCCATCCGTCGGGCGGGGGCACGGGGCGGATGCGGGCCCTCACTCGACCGGCTACGCGGCGGGTGCTTCCTCCGAACTCGCGTCGCCCTCGGACTCCTCCGCCTCGGGCGCCTCAGGCGCCTCGGGCGCTCGGCGGCTCGATGCGGCCGTCACGGGGCGGAGCTCACCCGTGTACTTGGTCGTTTCGTACCAGGTCGCCAGGGAGGCGAAGACGAGGAGCAGGCAGGCGGCGAGCAGGAGGCCCTGGATGAGTTTGCTGTCCATGGTTGGAGGCGCCCTTCAGTTGCCAAAGAAAAGGCGGCCGTTCACGGGATCTGCGTGGTGGCCCGATCGCCTTCCCGGATGGTCATGCCCTCGGCGATCAACTGGATCTGGCCGACCGATGCGTCCTTCTGCACCTCCTGGATGATCAGGCGTGCCAGGTACTGGTCGTCGCGGTACAGGGTGAACGTCGTGTTCGGCTTCACGCCGGCGTCCTTCCCCTTGTCCACCACGGCGATCATGTAGTCGGGATCGACGCGGACGACGCGGCCGTTGACGATGGGCAGTGAGATCGGCGGGATCGCCACGTTGCGACGTCTCAGTTCCTGGATCATGGCCAGCAACTGCTCCTCGCTGGCGGACGTCTCCTGCAGGGTGATCTTGGTCTGGGTCAGGTCATGCTCCAGTTGCCCGATCGTGGCGTCGCGTGCGGCCACGGTCGCGTCCAGCTCGGCGATCCGCGCCAGGTTGGCCTGGATGGCGGCATCGCGCTGCGCGACGGTCTCGTGCAACTGCTTGATGCTGGCGTCGCGGGTCGCGATGTCGCCTTCGAGGGCCGTGATGCGCCCGTCGCGCGTCTGGATCGTTGTGTTCATCTCGCCGGTGAGCTGCCGCAACTCCTTGACCTGAACGTCGGCGTCGCGCTTCTCGCCCAGCAGCCGTTCGTTCTCGGACTCGAGACGGGCCTTGGACGTCTCAAGGAGTTCACGGGTCTCCTTGAGTTCGGCCTCGGCCTTGGTCTGCCCCGCCTGGGCGGTGCGGAGGGCCGTGTCCGCGTTCCGGTAGGCCTCGCTGTAGTTCGTGCGTTTGTTGTAGAGCATCACCTGCGTGACGGCGAACGTAAGGCTGAACACGAACACCAGGACGACCAACGTCTTCGTGACGGCGCTCATCTGACCCTCCTCGGCGAGTTGTTGTCTGCCCGAGAGCACAGTAGTATCCGCAGTTGCCGTAGATTATAGACCTCCTGCGGTCAAAGTCAAGTCTCTCCAGTGCGCTTTGTGCGATGCGCCGGGAACGTCCTCCGGGCTGCCGTCCGGGGGCTGTGGACGCTCTGTGTGGCGTCCAGAGGCCCTGCGCGGGCTGCGGCGGGCGCCGGGCGGCCGGCGAGGTTTGTGCGGAAATCCTGCCGGGCGGGCCGGCCGGCCCCGGGTGAGCGGCCGCCATCGGCCTCTTCCTGGGAAGTGCGCACCGTGCCCGCGGACCGGGGCCGGGGCGTTCCCGAACCGCCCTGTGCCGGCTTGAACGCCCTGCGGCCCGGGCATAGAATGGCGGGCGGACCGCCGCAGCCGGGTGCGCGCGGCCGCGAGGTGAACAGCCCTCCGGACGGGAGCCGCGCGTGGACCTCTTCGACCTGACGGGCAGGCGGGCGCTGATCACGGGTTCCTCGCGGGGGCTGGGGCGCGTGCTGGCGGACGGCCTGGCGCGGGCCGGTGCGGAGGTGGTCGTCAACGGGCGCCGGTCCGACGCGGTCCGCGAGGCGGTCGAAGGGATCCAACGCGAGGGGCTGCGCGCCCGCGCCGCCGTGTTCGACGTGACGGTCGAGGAGGAGGTGGAGGAGGCCGTCGCCGCCATCGAACGGGACGCGGGGCCGGTCGACGTCCTGGTCAACAACGCCGGCGTCAACCTGCGCGGGCTCCTCGCCGACTTCGCCACCGGCCGGTGGCACGAGCTGATGGCCGTGAACCTGCACGGCGTCTTCCACGTCTGCCGGGCGGCCGGCCGGCGCATGGTCGCCCGCGGGGCCGGCAAGGTCATCAACATCGCGTCCCTCATGAGCGAGGGCGGTCGGCCGGGCGTTGTCCCCTACGCCGCCAGCAAGGGGGCGGTGAAGATGCTCACGCGCGCGCTGGCCGTCGAGTGGGGTCCGCACAATGTGCAGGTCAATGCCATCGGGCCCGGCTACTTCCGCACCGAGATGACGCGTTCGCTCTGCGAGGACGAGTCGTTCGACTCCTGGGTGCGCGGGCGCACGCCCATGCGCCGCTGGGGGGAACCGGCCGAGTTGATCGGCGCGGCCGTGTTCCTGGCGTCCGACGCTTCGTCGTTCGTGAACGGACAGGTCCTTTACGTCGACGGCGGCTGGCTGGCCTCGCTTTAGGCTCTGTCTGAGGGTTCGTGGCCGGCCGGAGCCGGAGGGATTCCCAGACAGAGCCTGGGCCGGCGGCTGCAGAAGGAGGACGGGGATGGGCTACGTGGCGGCGATGGCGGTTCTGGCGGTGCTTCTGGGCGTGGCGGGCGCCGGGTCCGGGCGGCTTCAGTCCTCCGAGGTCGCCGTGGCGGCGACGGGCCTTCGGTTCACCGAGGGGCCGGCCGTACACCCGGACGGCTACCTGGTGTTCAGCGACATTCCGGCCGACACGATCTACGCGCTCAGGGACGCGGGGCCGGAGGTCTTCCGGCGTCCCAGCGGGCAGGCGAACGGACTGGTCTTCGACGGCGGCGGGCGGCTGCTCGCCTGCGAGCACGCGAACCGGCGCGTCTCGCGCACGGAGCCCGACGGCACGGTGACGCCGCTGGCCACCCACTACCAGGGCAAGCGGCTCAACAGCCCGAACGACCTGGTGGTCCGCTCCGACGGCGCCGTCTACTTCACCGACCCGCCGTACGGCGTGCGGCCCGAGGACCGCGAACTGCCGTTCGCCGGCGTCTACCGCGTCGGGACGGACGGCGCGATCACGCTGCTGGCAGACGACTTCGTCAAGCCGAACGGCCTGGCGTTCTCGCCCGACGAGACGGTGCTCTACGTCGCCGACACGGACAGGGGGTGGCTTCGGGCGTTTGACGTGCGCGCGGATGGCACGCTGGCCGACGGGCGCGTGTTCGCCCGCACGGAGCCCTCGGGCGGGCTGCGGCCCGACGGACTCAAGGTGGACGTGCGCGGCAACGTCTACGTGGCCGGGGCCGACGGCATCGTCGTGTTCGACTCCGAGGGCCGGCCTCTCGAGACGATCGCGCTGCCGGAGCGCCCCGCCAACCTGGTGTTCGGCGGGCCGGAGGGCCGCACGCTGTACATAACCGCCCGCTCGGAGGTGTACAGCGTCATCGTCCGGTTTGCCGGTGCCCTGGGGGCCGCACGCCGGGCGGACTGAGCCGGCCAATCCGGCGGCTGACGTTGCCCTTGTGCGCCGGAGTATGTATGTTGTGCGTGTTCTGGGTGGTTTCGCGCCTGTGGGCAGACCAAGGAGTGGACAATGGCGGACCTGAAGATCGGTGTGGTCGGACTGGACACCTCGCACGTCGAGGCGTTCATCAAGCTCATCAACTACGATGACCAGAAGTACCACGTGCCCGGCGGGCGCATCATCGGTGCGTTCCCGGGGGGCAGCCAGCAGGTGGAACTGAGCCGCAGCCGGGTGGGCAAATACACGGACGCCTACCGCGACGAGCACAAGGTCAGGATCTACGACTCGATCGAGGCGCTCTGCAAGGACGTCGATGCCGTGCTCCTGCACAGCGTCGACGGCCGCCAGCACCTGGAGCAGTTCGACGTGATCTCCCGGGCCGGCAAGCCGGTGTTCATCGACAAGCCGCTGGCCTGCTCGACGGCCGACTCCCGCGCCATCGCCCGCCTGGCCGCCGAGCGCGGCGCGCCGGTCATGTCGTGCTCGGCCATCCGCTACGCGAAGGGTGTCGCCGGCCTGGTCGGGGCGGATCAGAAGGTCGGCTCGGCGGAGGTCTTCGGCCCGATGGCCATCCTGGACGATTACCCCCCCTACTACTGGTACGGCGTGCACAGCGCCGACGTGCTCTACGCCTACCTGGGTGCAGGCTGCCGGAGCGTGCAGGCCTTCCACACCGACGACGCCGACCTGATGGTCGGGCTCTGGGAAGACGGTCGCATCGGGACCGTGCGCGGCCTGCGCCTCGGCGCGTGGCAGTTCGGCTGCACGTTGTTCACCAAGGACGGCGCGGTCCACAGTGTCCAGGCCTCCGAGCCCCCGGCCTACGCGGGCCTGATCGAGAAGGTCATGCCGTTCTTCCAGACCGGCCGGGCGCCGATCGACATCGAGGAGACGGTGGAGGTGATGGCCTTCCTGGAGGCCGCCGAGACCAGCATGGCCGAAGGCGGCCGCGCGGTCGAACTGCCGAATGCCTGAGGCTTCGGGCGACCCCGACTCAGCGCCCTCCCGCCGTCGGAGGCCGGAGGGCGGCCGGGAAGCGAGCCAGCCGGACGGACCGGGTCCGTTCCGGCTGGTTCCGTTTGGGGCTTCTGCCGCATTGACCGCACGGGGTGCGCGCAGTAGACTTTCGGCCGGTGCGCTGCAGGCCGGA
>Ga0123328_1000281_pt1 | contig 55292 bp, 43 predicted proteins | sample BioC12SIPDNA_2_FD_89702 | JGI IMG/M metagenome (GOLD analysis project Ga0123328, IMG submission 89702) | Anaerobic biogas reactor microbial communites from Washington, USA - Biogas_R1_A C12 SIP DNA | ecosystem: Engineered > Bioreactor > Anaerobic > Unclassified | place: Washington, USA...
AAAAAAACGACTTCATCCAAACCCTCACCGCCCAAGCTTTCCGCGACTCGCCACCATCGCCGCTCTAACCAACCATCGACTTCCCTTCAAAACAGCACGGAACACGCGGACCACGCGGAAAGAAGATTTCTGTTGTGGCTCCGCCGCCCTCGGCGGAGTCTTCCTTCTTCAATCTGACTACTGACCCCTGGCTTCTTTCCCTCCGCGTGTTCCGCGTGCTCCGTCCCGCTCCCCTCTTCCTGGTTCACCTGACCCCTACCCCCCCTGCCACGGCCAGCGGCCCGTCATCTCCAGCTCGATCGTGAAACTCAAAAACGTCCGGATGCCGACGATGATCGCCAGCACCGCCACGCTCCGCAGCGTCAGCTCGACCGCCACCGTGCGAATGATGTCCGCCGCCACCAGAAACTCCAGCCCCAGCAGAATCCCTCCCGCCAGCCGGTGGCGATACTCGCTGAACAGCGCCCCATGTTCTTCTCGCCGAACCAACCTAACCACCGCATGGGCTGTCGCATACGCGGCGAACAGAACGATCGCAGCCGCCCCGGAAAACTCCAGCGCCGCGGCGCAATACTCAGCGAACGTCTCGACGTGCCCAATCATGATCCACCCCCTGCTCGGAGACCGGCTTTGCCCGCCCGACTCCACGCCTTCACTCTACGCCAACGCCTGTCCGGCGTCAACCCGCCGCGCTCCTGATTCACAGCTTCAGGCGGCTGGACCGCTTGCCAAACGAAACGCGACCGGGTACACTGGGGCCATGAGTTGGGTTCAAGTTTTTTGGGGGTGGACAAGAAGCGTCTTGGGCCTGCCGGGCCTATCCCGCCGATGGCAGGTCGCGGTTTACGCCTGCGCGGGGCTGGCGCTGGGAACCGCAGCGGTGGTGGCCCGCCTGGCCAACGCCGCATCCTACCTGTCCGACCACCCGCGGACCTGCATCAACTGCCACGTGATGACCGACGCCTACGCCACGTGGGAACGCGGCAGCCACGCCCAAACCGCGGTGTGCGTCGACTGCCACGTACCGCACGAAAACCTCGTGGCTAAGCTCGCCTTCAAATCAATGGACGGAATGAAGCATTCCTACGTCTTTTCGCTGCGGAAAGAGCCGCAGGTGCTGCAACTCTCGCAGCGGGCAATCCCGGTGGTTCAGCGGAACTGCGTCCGCTGCCACGCCGACCAACTCCAGATGGTGCGTCTGGCCGCCTCGACCGAACGCAAATGCTGGCACTGCCACGAAAACATCCACGGGGCCGTCCAGAGTCTCTCGGCCTCGCCGCACGTGCTCCGTCCTCGCCTGCCCGACGCCGGCCTCAAGTGGCTCAAACAAGGAGAACCGAACCGATGACCTCGTCCTCGCCGAATCCGCCGGACCCGTCCAGCCGCCGACCCGCGCTGCCCCTGTGGGCGGGCGCCGCCATCGTCGTGCTGTTCGCCGCGATCGTCGTCCTGCTGGGACTGCTGGGTTTCTCGATCGTCGAACGCCGCTGGGAATCGCAGCGGCCGGCGATGGTGGTTCAGCCGATCGCCGAATGGGAGCCGGACAACGCGGTCTGGGGCCGCAACTATCCGCGCGAATACGAGACGTATCTGCGGACCCGCATCGACGACACCCAAACTCTCTTCGGCGGCGCCTATCCGCGCGACTACCTCGAGCAGGACCCCTACCAGGTGATCCTCTTCGCCGGGTACGGGTTCAGCAAGGACTACCGCCAGGGCCGCGGCCACTACCACGCGGTCGAGGACGTCAAGCAGACCGCCCGGATCAAAACGCCGTACAATCCCGGCACGTGCATGACCTGCAAGAGCACCGACGTGCCGCGCCTGATGGCGAAGATGGGCACAGCGGAGTTCTACGCGACCAACTTCCACGACCTGGCCAAAGAGATCGTCCACCCGATCGGATGCCATGACTGCCACGACCCAGCCACGATGAATCTGCGGATCACCCGGCCGGCCCTGCGCGAGGCGTTCGCCGCGGCGGGCAAGGACATCAACGAGGCCACTCACCAAGAGATGCGATCGCTGGTCTGCGCTCAGTGCCACGTCGAATACTACTTCCAGTCGGAACCGAAGGATTACCTGGCCTTCCCGTGGAAATCGGGCAAAAGCGTCGAGGAGATGCTGAAGCACTACGACGAGCTGGCGTTCGTCGACTACGTCCACCCGATCTCGAAGACGCCGATCGTCAAGGCCCAGCACCCGGACTACGAGATGTACCTGACCGGCATCCACGCCTTTCGCGACGTGGCCTGCGCCGACTGCCACATGCCGTACCGCTCGGAGGGCGGCGTGAAGTTCACCGACCATCACGTCCAGAGCCCGCTGCTGAATATCGCCAACAGTTGCGCGGTCTGCCATCGCTGGCCGGAAAACGAAATCCGCTCGCGGGTGCAGGCCATCCAGACCAAGGTCTTCCGCACCAAGCTGCAAGCCGAAGAGGCGATCGTGCTGGCCCATTTCGACGCCGCCGCGGCCATCGAAGCGGGAGTCGACGACCAGCAACTCGCCGAACCGCGCAGGCTCATCCGCCACGCCCAATTCCGCTGGGACTACGTCTCAGCCAACAACGGGATGGGCTTCCATTCACCACAGGAATCGATGCGCGTCCTGGCCGACGCGACGCACCAGGCCCAGGAGGCAAGAGTGTTGCTGGCCCGCGTGCTGGCGGAAAAAGCAGTGACCCGTTCGCCGCAATACCCGGACGTCTCGACCCGCGAAAACGCTTGGAACGTGGCCAAAGCCTTCGTCGACCAGACCCCGCCCAAACTGCTGCCATAGACTCCGCGTCAGTATCCTGGCGGCGGGGTGGTGGTCAGCCGGCTCAGGGATCGGCGGGTGGCGTAGGCGACGTAGCCTTTGGCGGCTGAGCGGGAGTAGGCGGTGTTGGCCTTGCCGAGGGCGTATTCGCAGTTGAACACGGGCACGCCGGCGGCGAGGTACCGATCGAGGTACTCGACGTAGTAGCCGCTCAGGTCGGCATCGTTTTCCGAGTCGTAGCCGTCGGCGGCGTTCCAGTCGTCAAAGGCATCGCCGTCAAACCCGTCGCGGATCAGTTCGTCAACCACGCTGACGTAGTCGCGGTCGGCGGTGGCGGGCGTGCCTTGGCCGTGGATCATGATGTCCTTCCACCGCGTGTCCCAGTACGCGACCCGATAGTTGCCCTCCCAGCCGTCAGGATCGTGGACCAAAATGTAGTCCGGCCAATCGGCGGGCATCGGCGAACCCTGCGGCCACGAGGCCGACCAGGTCCAGTACCATCGCCAGTCCTCAGCCTCGCCGATGTTGATGTAGCCAATCACCAGCTTGCGATGGATGCCGTCGCTGGCCGCGCTGGCCTTGAGTTGATCGACCATGTCCTTGGCGTCGAAGTCCTTGTCGTCGCCGGACCAGTCGGTGCGGGTCGGCTCGACCACGAGCATGTCGTAGCCCGAGGCGGCCAAAGCCTCGACGGCTCCGGCGCCGCTGATGTCCTGAATCTGATAGGCCCAATACTGAACGTCGGCGAGGGCCACCGGCCCTTCGGTCGGCTCAATAACCTCGCCGTTGTCGCACCCAGCCAAACCCACAAGGCTGACCAGGCAAAGAAGCGAAATGACCTGACGCTGGATCGGGTTCATGGCCATGCTCCAGTCCGCCGATTACGGCTGGCCACTATTATGACAAGGTCGCCGAAAGCGTCAACGGGTCGGTTGTTGACGAGCGGAAAGCGGGCGGTACACTGGGAGCGCTAAGTTGGCTGCGTGGAAGGATTGGACCGATGGCGCGGATTTCCATGAACCGGCGGCGGATGTACTACAACGACGACAGCGGGACGCGTCTGGCCTGCTACGGGGGCGCGTTCACGCCCCGCATGGTGACCGACGCGGTGGACGCGGTGGTCGGCACCGCGGTGACCGACCTGGTCTTCTGCGTGAGCTACAGCTACTGGGGCAACTACCCCTCGCGGGTCAACCCGATGCCGGGCTGGCGCGACACGCCGTCGGCCCACAGCTCGCCGCACTACCGGCGGCTGTACGAATTCTTCCGCCACGTCCGCGAGCACGGCTGGGATATCCCCAAAATGGTCATGGACCGGGCGGCGAAAAAGGGACTGGGGTTTGTGCCCTCGGTGCGGATGAACGACGCCCATTTCACCCAGAAGGTCCACCCGACGGAGCATCCGCTGACCGGACCGTTCTGGATGGAGCATCAGGACCTGACCCTGGGTCCGGGCCAGTCCGGACCGTGGGGCGATCCGCAGCATTACCTGGACTTCGCCCACGAAGCGGTCCGGCAGCATCTGCTGGACGGTGCCTTCGAGGCGATCGACCGCTACGCGGTTGACGGGTTTGAGCTGGACTGGACGCGCCACTGCCCGTACTTCCGCAACGGCTGCGAGCAGCCGGAACTGCTGACCGAGATGATCCGGCGGGTGCGGCAGCGCCTGGACCGGAAAGACGGGTCGTCGCGGTTGCCGCTGCTCGTCCGCGTCGGGCCGTCAATCGAGGAAAACGCCAAGTACGGTCTGGACGTGCGGACGTGGATCGCCGAGGGCCTGGTGGACGTGGTCGTACCCTCCAGTCCGGGCCGGTTCATCAGCTTCGGCATGCCGATCGACGAGTGGGTCCGCGCCGCGGAGGGAACCGGCGTCGAAATACATCCCAGTCCCGACTCCGCCGCGCCGTGCGGCGACGGCCAGGCGTCCGTCGCGATGTACCGCGCCGCCGCGGCCAATTGCTACGCGATGGGCGCGCATGGGTTCTACGTCTTTAATCTATTCTGTCGCGGATACCCGTACGGCGACGACGCCTACGTGATCCTGCGCGACGTCTCGGACGTTGACGCCCTCTCGCGGCGCGACAAGCGTTTCATGGCGGATGGGAACGCCTGGCGGCAAGGCGACGATGGCCTGCCGGTCGGCCTGGGCGATCCGCAGCGGCCGGCGACGGTCGCCCTGTGGATCGGCGACGATCTGGCGGGCGAAAAAGAACGGGCGACGCTGGACCGGGCGACGCTACGGCTGCGAATCGATCGGCTCGCCCCGGAGGACCGGTTCGAGATCGCGCTGAACGACCAGATCCTCGACCCGCGCGACCGGCGCGTCCACATGCCCGACTACACGGAGCTGATCGCGTGGAACGCCTCGACGGCTTCGTGGACGCCGGAGCGCGTGAACCTCCGCGGGCCCTGGGCGTGGATCGAGATCGACTTGAAGGATCCACTCCCGAACCAAGGGCGCAACACGGTCACCGTCCGCTCACTTGTACCGATGGCTGACGACCGCAAGTTCCAGCCCATGCTCAACGACGTCGAACTGCGCGTCAGTTACCGTCCGTGCGGCACGGCAACCCTCTGAGGGACGAACAGCGATGAACGATTCGGACTTCCTGCTGTTTCACACCTACGCCGATCACGTGATGGACCAACGGCTCGATCCGCGGGCGGCGGCGGAGTTCCTCGTCGAGCAGGGACTCTGCAACGGGATCATGATCTGGGTGGACCATCACCGCAAGCCCGTCCACCCGCCGTCAGCCGAATGGCTGCGCCGCCACGATCTGGCCCTGCTGTTCGAGTTCTATACCAACGACCATTACGCGGTGCCCTGCGCGCGGAGGGAAGGTTTCGGCGACGACCTGACCGCCTACAACAATCACTGGTGCCGGCTGATTTTGGATTACCTGAAGGCGCTGGGACCGGGAAGGTCGTTCTGGGGTCTGGGACACGAGCACTACGACTCGTTCTGCGGCTTTTCTCTGCCGGACGAGTCGGGCAAGATCGTGGCGACCGTTCCGGCGAGCCGACGCGAAGGATTCGAGACGTACCGGCGGTGGATCACCACCAACGCGCACCAGCAGCACTGGGGACCGCAACGCTACGCCACGCTGCCCGGCTATCGCAGCGGGCGGATGACCGATCAGCCGGACACCTTCGAATTCCTCAAGCAGCGCGGCCTGAACATCCCGCACGGGCTGATCGTCGGCGGAGTCGGTCCGCACCACGCCCACTACCAGTTCGAGATATTCCCCGAGCAGGAGGCGTTCTGGTGGGAGTGCATGGTGCCCGGATTGGCCAACGCCCAGGTGGGTATGAGCTTTCTGCGCGGAGCGGTCCGCCAGTACGGCCGGAAGGGGCTGGCCGACGTGGCCCCGTACGAGGGCAAGCGGGCGTGGCACGATGAGTTGATGGAGCAAGAGCCGCTCGCCGATGAATTCCTCCACTGCCTGACGTGGGCGTGCTACGACGAGAACGGCCGGAAGCTCGCGGGCTATTCCGAGAGCCTGTACCTGCGGGTGTGGATGTCGCTGTGGGCGGGCGGCGTGGACATCATGCTGCACGAGGACTCGATCTCCACGCACTTCAATGCGTTTGGGGCGAAGACGGAGCTCAGCCCGTTGGGCCGCGTACACGCCGATTTCGTCCGAATGGCCTTGGATGAAGCGAGCGATCGTGGAAAAATGATCCCAACCGCCGCGGTCGTGCTGCCGTTTCTGCACGGGCTGTGTCCCGCCCCAGGGGTCGGCCATCATCCCCATCCGTGTTCGCCGTGGCAAGGTATGCCGCTGACCCGCGGCGACCGGTCGATCGTGCGGTTCTTCGACGCGGCGTTTCCCAATCACGGCATCGGCCACCCGTGGCCGTATCCGGGCAATCCGTACGACAAGGCCGACGTCGAGGCGCGGCGGCACTTCGGCCGGATGATGCAGGCCGGCTGCGACCTGCGCCCGCTGGAGCCGCGGCACGTGACGGCCAGCCGATGGGGCAATGGGCTCGACGTGCTGCTGGACAACGCGCCGCTCGACGTGCTGCGACAGTACCCAGCCCTGATCCTGCTGGGTGATTTCGAGCCGTTAACCCCCCTTCTGGAGCATCTGGGACCGTATCTGGAAGGCGGCGGACGGGTGCTGACTTCCAGCGCCTTTGCGGGATTGGAGCGGTTGGGCTTCGCCACCAAAACCGGCGATGCGGCAGATGAAGACAACCGGGTGTGCAAGCTCGCGGTCGGAACGGGATCGCTGTGGGTGCTCAGGCAGGACCACCTGCTGGAGCCCGACTCCGATGGCGATCCTGAGTTTCCCGCGTGGGTCGTCGCGGTGTTGGACGAGTTCCTCGAACCGCATCGGGTGCTGGAGGTCCAGGGTCCGCCGATCGAATGGTGCGCAGCCCGCAACGGAACGGGCCTGCGGCTCTATCTGGCGAACCACAGCCCCGCCGACGCCCTGCCGATCCTGACCGTGCATCCGGAATCCCTCGGTTGCCGCGTCGATACCGACAAGTCGATCCGCAACCACGTGGTCCAGAATGACATCCCGTGGCGGGCCGTCGAAGGCCAATCGACGTTCGAGGTCAAGCTGTCGGCGTGGGGAGTTGCCCTGCTGGATATTCCGCTGAAGGAGGAGAGCAATGGCTGAGAGAAAACCATCGGCGCTGCTGCAACGCATGGAAGGTGTGACGGTGGCCCTGGCGACGCCGCTGACAAAGACCGGCCGGCTGGACGGGCCTGCCTTGAAGCGTCTGATCGAGCGGACCATCGCCAACGGGGCGTGCTGTCTGTTTCCGCTTGGCTGGTGCGGCGAGCAGCCGATGCTGCCCGACGAGGTCCGCGAACAGGTGCTGCGTGAGACGTGCCGCATTGCCGACGGGCGACTGCCGGTTATGGCCGGCGTCAGCGAGCAGAGTCTGCCGAGGGCGCTGCGTTGGGCGAAGGCGGCCCGCGAGGCCGGAGCCGATCTGATCCTGGCCACGCCGCCTTACAGCTATCCGATGCCGCAGGAGTGGCAGGTGAAATACTTCACCGATCTGGCCTCGCAGAGCCGCATGCCGCTGGTGGTCTACCAGAACGACGAGGTCGGCGTCCGGCTGGAACCGCGGACCATCGCCAAACTGCCGAACGTGCCCGGCGTCATCGGGATCAAAGCCTACATGCCGTTCGTCCAGGTCCAAACCGCCCACCACCAAGCCGCCAGGAAAAACCGCTTCGCCGTAATGAGCGGCGACGAGTCCGTCTTCGGCCCGGCCCTGCTGGGCGGCATCCGCCACTTTACCATGGGCGGACCGGGCAACCTGTGCCTGCGGGCCTGCGTCGATCTCTATCGGACAGCCGTCGCAGGCGATTGGAGCGGCGCGGCTGACAAGCACCGGCGGCTGGTGGAGTTTTACGACGCCCTCTATTCGCCCGTGCCCTCAGCCTACGTAGCGGTTAAATACGCGATGGCCCGGCTGAAGATTTGTGAGCCGTTCGTTACGCCGCCGCTTCAGCCGCTGACGACGGACCAGAAGAAGGCGGTCGAAAAGGCGTTGAAAGAGTTTTCCGATGTGGTGGACCCGGTGTAGGCGAAAGGACGAGCGATGGCCAGCATAACGCGGCAGCGGTTGGCGAACGATTTTCGTGCGTTGGGACTTTCAGCCGGCGATGCCGTGATGATGCACAGCTCGCTCAGCGCGCTGGGCTTGGTCGAGGGCGGGGCTGAGACGGTGATTGACGCGATCCTCGAGGCGATCGGGCCGAAAGGAACGCTGATGGTCCCAGCGTTTCGCGACAGCGTCTGGGGCGATCCAGCGGATTTCGCCATCACCGATGGCTGCCCGTGTCCGCAAGCGTTGTGCCCCAGCGCTCAGCCGGGTTTTCAAGGGGTGATCGCCGAGACGCTGCGCCGCCGGCCTGGGACGCTGCGGAGCTGCCATCCGACGCATTCGTGGGCGGCGCTGGGACCGATGGCCGAGAAACTATTGAGCGGGCATCGCGGTTCGCCGACGCCGTGCGGGCCGGGTAATCCGTTCGAGCCGCTGGTCGAGTTGGACGGCCAGGTGCTGATCCTCGGCGTGCAGGTCAACACGGTTACGCTCTGGCACTATTACGAGGAAATCCTCCGCGTTCCGTACGTCGGCCACTATTGGCCGAAGCAGCGGCATCTGAACCACTGCGTGCCCGGTTTGCGGATCCAGTATCAGTATCCCGGGTTGATGCAGGACGTCTGCCGGGCCGCTGGGATTCTGACCGTCGGGCCGGTCGGCAAGAGCACGTCGGGCCTGATGCGGGCGCGACAGTTCGACGCATTCATGGCCACCGCGATGGCGGACGATCCGTTCTGCATGGTGCTTCGGCCGCCGGACCGCCGGTGCGGCGATCTGGCCATTGACGCGCTGCAGAAAGCCGCGGCGATGCTGCGGGCCTGGCGTCAGGGGCCGAAGCGTCCGCAGCGCAGCTTCGACTCGCCCGTCGAGCCGATCGTCGCCGCCGGACCGGACGACGTGGTTCGGCGCGACTGCCCGGCGTTCGCGGGCGACCACGACGCAGGCGGCCGGAGCGTTCCGATGTGCCGGGCCAATGGCCGGCACCCGGACTACTTCCGGTTCGGCGGCGTCTTCAACGAGATCGGAATCACCACCTGCGGCCGCTGTCCGTGGCACCAGAAGTTTCCCCTGTAATAAGGTAGCTCCAACATGAACGCCCAATTCCTCGCCGGCGCAGCCTCGGGCTCGATCATGCCCGAGCGCGACATGATCGACAACTCGATCCACTCGTGCATGACGGTGCGGTTCGATGAGCCGGGAAGTCCGTTGCGGGCCAAGGCTTTGGCCCTCTCGTTCGGCGAACGGTGGCTGATTCTGATCGCTTTGGATCTGGCCGTGCTCAAGAACGCCCACGTGGACCACATTCGCGCAGCGGTCGCCGAGGAACTCGGGCTCGACCCAAAGGACATTGTCCTGAATTGCTCGCACAGCCATTCGACGCCGTTCGCCGAACCGCTCGACCGGCCGCATCCGTTTCTCGACTTGATCACCGGACGGTGTATTGAAACGGCCAAGGAGGCGTGGGCCTCCCGACAACCAGCGAGGTTCGGGCATGGCGTGACTCACGTGGTCGGTGCCTCGTTCAATACGCGCGTGCCTCTGCCGGATGGTCGGGTCAAATTCACCCGCGACTTTCGTGAGGGTCTGGCCAGCGGCCGGCCGATCGATCCGCGGCTGAGCGTGGTCCGCATCGACGACGCGGACGGAAGGCCCATCGCCGGGTGGGTGCGGTTCGCCGCGCATCCGGCGTGCGTGATCTTCGACGCTCCGGTCTCGGCTGAGTATCCCGGCTACATGACCGAGCAGCTCGAAAAGACCGTCAGCCGCGGCGCGCCGGTCCTGTTTGGTTTCGGGTCGTCGGGCGACGTCAACTGCGTGCCGATGTTTGGGACCGAGGCGGACTCCCAGCGGCTGGGGCTGAACCTGGCGAACCTGGTCGCTGAGACGTTCGAGTCGATCCGCACCAAGCCGCCGCATCGGATGGCGGTGGTGTCGGGCGAGGTCGATCTTCCCCTCGATCCGCCGCCGGATCCGCAGACGCTGGAACGCGAGATCGCGGAGGTCGAGCGGTTCATCGCCGATCTGGATCGCGACCCGCGGCTCGAGTGGGTGCTGGGCGTCAACTGCAAGAAAGACTGGCCGGTGGAGAAGAAGAAGTCGCACGCCCGTCCGCTGGCCGAGTGGGCCCGCCAGGTGCGCCAGGCGCTGGCCGACGGCTGGGCGTTTCCCACGAGCTGGCCCCGGCGGATCACCAGCATCGTGGTGGACGATCTGGGCCTGGTGTTCGCCTCGGGCGAACCGTTCGTGGAACTGGGCCTGGACCTGGCCGCGCGAAGCCCGCTCGCCGATACTTTGCTCATGGCGATGGGCAACGGCGCCGACGGGTATCTTGGAACCGATGAGGACCGGCGTCGCGGCGGCTACGAGATGTATACGCTGGTCCGCTACTACAGCCTCGGCGACGACCACCGACCGCTGCCGTACGCCCAGGGCGCGGGCGAGAAGTTCGTCCAAGGATGCCTGGATCTAATCGAAGCGTGCCGGAAGCGGTAAGGACGCCGCCAGGCCATCCACCAGAGGCGGATGACCCTACGACGCACTATTCGAGATCGCGGACCACTTGCCCGTCGCGGCGGATAGATTCGTGAGCCATCAGACCGACGCGGATCGACTCGAGACCGGCCTTCACGCCGGCCAGGGGTTGGGTTCGCGAGTCGATGGCGTGGGCCAGGTCTTCGATGAGTCGCGGGTCGCCGCCGCCGTGGCCTTCGCGACCGGCTGAGGGTCTGTATTCCATCACGTCGCCGCTGTGGCGCAGCTCCATGGTCAGCTTGCCCGCCCGATCGTCGAGCTTGAGCTTGCCCTTGGTGCCGATGAAGATGTACTCGCGATTGTCATCCGGCGTGTAGTGGCATTCGTCGTAGCTGGCCTTCACGCCGTTCTCGAACTCCATCAGGACCATGTGATTATCAAGGCAGTCGATCTCGCGGCGGAACGCGCACTGGGTCCGCGGGTGGTCGTCGGGCATCCGTTCGGGGCACGCGTGCCGTTCGCCGCACTGCGGACAGCGCAGGCCGTTGGGCTTATCGCCGCCGAAGACGTCGCGCGAGCCGATCGCGGAAACCTGTTGGACCCGCGAACCGGCGAACCAGTTGATGATGTCGAAATCGTGGCTGCCCTTCTGCAACAGCAGGCCGCCGGTGTTGGCGAAGGTGCCGTGCCAGTCGTGGAAATACCAGTCCGAGCCGCTTTTGACCGAGTGCAGCACCCAGATGGTGGTCAGCTTGCCGATCCAGCCCTGGTCGACGAGTTCCTTGGCGCGGGCATAGAGCGGAGCGTACCGCAGGACGAAACCGACGACGACCACGCGCTTGTTTCGCTCGGCCGCCTCGACGACCCGCGTGCCGCCGGCGTGGCTGATGGCGATGGGTTTTTCCAGCAGCAGGTCCTTGCCGGCTTCGAGGCAGGCGACGGCTTGTGCTTCGTGGGCGAAGTCGGGCGAGGTGATGACGGCGACGTCAAAGTCGTTCCAGGCCATCAGGTCGTCGAACGATTCAAATTCGCGGACGTCGCGGCTGATGCGGCTCTTGAAGAATTCGCGGCCGTCCTGGCTGGGATCGCAGACGGCGACAAAGCGAAACCGCCCGGTGGCCACCGCCCGTCCGGCCAGTTGATCCACGCCGCGGGCCCCAGCCCCTATCAACGCGGTGGTGTATACCTTCTTCTCTTCGGTCATTGATGGCTTCCTTCGCTCTGAGCGTTTCGTAGTCTCTGCTTTCAGATACAAGGGGGTGATTGTACCGCCTTTCCAACCTCTTGTCATAGTGATGTCAAAGCAGATTCGGCACTGCTATGCCACCGTCGATTAGGCATAATGATTATAAATAAACCCTTGACGCGATTATCTAATTGTTTGTAGACTATATCTAGACTAGTTGTACACGAGAAATCGAATGCATACGCGACTGGAACCATCGAGTTATCGCAAGGCCCCTCAACTGGCCCAACTGCTGCGCGAGCACATCCGTGAAGGAGCGTTCGCTGCGGGTCAACTCTTGCCGCCGGAGACCGAGTTGGCGAAGCGCTACGGCGTGGCCCGGATGACGCTTCGCAAGGCGTTGGGGACGTTGGCGGAGGAGGGGCATCTGGTCAAGCTGCCGCACCGGGGGATTCTGGTGCCTGAAGAGGGCGGCGGCGTGGAAAGTGACCGGTCGCAGCGGACCGAGCGGCGGGTGTCGATGGCGACGGTGTGGGCGGCGGCGCCGGATTACGGGATCACCAAGCGGCTCGAGGGCATCCGGCGGTACTGTGAGCCGCGAGGGGTGGAGTTTGGGAACTGCCTGTTCGCCACGAACGAGGAGGCGCTGGACGCGTTGGAACGGATCGCGGATTACGGGGTGGATGGGATCATGGTGTACCCGTACAAGGATCCCCGCTACGTCGCTGTGCTGGCGCGGCTGATCGATCGCGGTTTTCCCATCGTGAGCTTTCGCGGCCTGAGCGGTCTGCCGTTGAGCACTGTCGGTTCGGATGACAGCGTAGCGGTGTACCGGGCGGTGCATTTTCTGATCGATCGGCATCGCCGGCCGGTGTATTACATCGGCGAGGTCCAGGACGCCGATTCGTCGCCCGAGCGGCATGCCGGCTATCGGGGCGCGATGGAGGACGCCGGGTTCGGCGATCTGGTCGAGTCGCATACGTGGCGGATGGACACCAGCAGCGTCGATCCGCGGTATTGGCCGATGGACAACAAGTGGCTGCCTGGCTTCCAGGTCGCGGAGAGGTTGCTGGCGGAGGCGGCCTGTCCGATGAGCATTTTCGCGGTCAACGACTATACGGCATTGGGCGTGTACAAGGCGGCTGAGCGGTGCGGTCTGACGATCGGTCGGGACGTGTGCGTGGTCGGGGCGGACGATCTTCCGCTGGCGGAGATGCTGGATCCGCGGCTGACCACTCTGCACGCCTCGACGGAACAGATCGGGTTCGAGGCGGCCAGGCTGTTGCACCGGATCATCGAGAAGAAGGCGAACCCGCCGATCAGCGTACGGCTTGCCGCGGAGTTTGTGGTGAGAGGATCGACGGGGAATTGTTGATTGTTGATTGCCGATTGCTGATTTGAGGAAAGCACGAACATGTATGGGTTTGCGGCTCCTTCAAATTCGAGGCTCGAAATTCGACATTCGAAATCCTTTACGTTGATCGAGCTGCTGGTCGTGGTGGCGATCATCGCGGTGCTGGTGGCGATGCTGCTGCCGGCGCTGGGTGCGGCCCGTGAGGCGGCCAAGGGCGCGGCGTGCGGCGGGAATCTGCGGCAGATCGGCTTGGCGATGATGGCGTATGCGAACGACAATGCGGAGTATTTTCCGCCGATGTGCAACGCGGAGTGGAGTTCCAACCCCGGAACGAGCTACGCGTTCAAGTGGTACACGAACCTGCTGATTTACGGGAACTACCTGCCAATGCCTGAGTGTTGGACGACCGGCGACTGGGGTCTGCAGTATCACATGCAGGTATGGGGTTTGGTCACGGACGGGGTGTGGCGGTGTCCGTCGGCGATGCAGATCGGCGAAGGCGGCGGCTACGGCGTCAACGAGTCGCACCTGTTGAGCTACGTGAACACCAACAATTACGCCGGCACGATCCAGATCAGCACACTGGAGCAGCCGAGCCGGTACTGGCTGATCGGCGATGCGTGCCGGCCGCCGGACGTGACGTGGAAGGCGGTCGCCTGCTGGGCTGAGACCTGGCAGTACAATCCGGTCTATCAGCAGCCGAGCCGCCGGCATCACGGCGCGGCGAATGTCGCCATGACCGATGGCCACGTGGAGACGATGGACGTCCAGGGCCTGATCGAGGTTGGTCGATGGCAGGAAGTCTGCACCCTCTTCTATCACCCTCCGTACAGGTAAATCATGCCGCAATCACTCTCCGCCACGATCGTGACGTTGACGACCATCCTGTTTTGCGCCTCGCCGGCGACGGCCCGGCCGCAGTATCGCTGTCCACGGGCGGCGCAGCCGGTGACGATCGACGGCGACCTGGCCGAATGGCGGGACGTTCCGCTGCTGGTGCTGGACGATCCGAGCCAGGTGGTGATGGGTAACTGGGGCGGACCGGCCGACTGCGGCGCGAGGGTGTTTCTGCAATGGGACGGCCAGTGCCTGTACCTGGCGGCCCAGGTCAGCGACCAGACGGTCACGCCATCGTCGAACCTCTCGACGATGTGGATGGCGGATTCGCTTCAGTTCGTTTTCGACACGGCGGGCAATCGCGGCGGTTGGGACGGCGACGACTACCGGTACCAGTTTGGTTTTGTGGCTGAGCCGCAGATGTTCATGGAACTGGTGGTGACGGGCAGCGACCGTCCGCAGCCGCGGCTGGCCCGCAACGATCCGGTTTCGCCGCGTCCGCACGGGCTGGTGGATCGGGCGAAGGTCGCAGCCAGGATCGCCGAGGGCTCGTACGTGGTTGAAGCGGCGATTCCGTGGAACGAGCTGAATCCGCTGATGCCGATCGCGCCGGGCCGGTGCGGCTTCGGCATCATCGTCAACGACAACGACGGAGAGGGACGAAAGGGATGGATCGGCTGGACGCCCGGTATCGGCGAGGACCGCGGGACCGATGAGTTCGGCGATCTGGTGTTCGTCGGCGATTCGACGCTGGAGCTGTTCGCGGCGACGGACAAGCTCGTTTACGGCGACGGCGAGCAGGCGGCGCTGCGGTTCGCGACCAACTCGGATCGCGTGGTGGAGGCGGCGACGCTGACGTGGTGGATCGACTCGCCGGACGGCCGGATGCCCGACGGTTACGCCCACACGGTTCGGTTGCAGCCGGGCCTCAATACGGTGGAGGCGAGTTGGCCGACGGGCGACCATCCGCGAGGAACGTACACGCTGAATGCCCGTCTGGAACCGGGCGGCGGCACGCGGACGCTGTCGTTCGTCAAGGAAAGCGTGGCGTCGATCCATCGCGGGATCGAATCGCTTCGCCAGCAACACCGCGACCTGGATTCACAATTGGCGGAGGCCGAGGCGGCGGGCGTGAACGTGCAGTATCCGCGGGTAACGTCGGCAGCGGTGGCGATCGCGTGCGAATACGCCCAGTACGTGGCGGCGGAGTACGGGCGGAAGCGTCCGGACGTGGCGTCACGGATGCTCGATCAGGCAGGCAAACTCGTCGCGCGGGCATTGACCGAGGTGCGGCAACTGGCGGAGCGGCCCGTGCTGGCGCCGCCGGTGGTGGCGCCGCTGGACCTCGATCGAGGCATCACGATCCGCGACGGTGGTTTCTACAACGGCGAGCAGCCGGTGATCCTGCTGGGATTGATGGCGGCTGGGCGGTTTGAGCACCACTTGCAGGTGATCGACTGGTCACCGCGGTTAGGCTTTAACTTCCACAACATCACTGAGCCGATGGGACCGAACCGGCACTTGACCCACCGCGGCGAGGTCATTGCGGAAAACGGCGAGTGGGTTCGCCGCATGCTCGACGCGGCGGCGGCCAACCATCTGGCGGTCGATCTGCATCTCCAGGACCACTACTACCACGGCATCTTCTCGGATGAGTTCCCCGATGTATACGACGAGAATCGCTGTCCGGTCGGGTGCCACAGCACATACGCTCCGCGGTGCCTGGAGAACGCGAACAACCGCGAGATCCTGCGGCGGTACCTGGAGGTGCTGATCCCGCGGATCAAGGACAAGCCGGCCCTGCTGAGTTACGACCTGGGCAACGAGTCGAAGTACGCCTGTTCGTGTCGGGCGCGGATGGAGCTATTCCGTCAGTGGCTCCGCCAACGTTACGGCGACCTGGATGGGGTCAACCGGGTCTGGGGAACGAAGCTGGCGTCGCTGGAGGAACTGCCGCCCGCGTACGCGGTCGATTTCCCGCCGCACGCGTATGGCCCGGCGGTCTACAGCGAATTCTATCGCGAGCACGCGGCGGCGCGGTTCGACTACGCGACGTTCAACCAACAGCGGTTCATGGACTGGTTCGGCTTCATGCGCCGGACGGTCCAAGCGATCGATGAAGACGCGCTGACCTGGACCAAGCTGATGATGATCGGAGTGCCGTATCAGGAACACCAGCTTTGCGGTGTGGGCATCGATCGGGAGGCGATGGCCGGGCTGACCGAGATCAACGGCATGGACGGCTGTTTCCTCGGGGTGTACTATCCCGACCTGATCGGCCGGCGGACGGAGCGGGCGTATCGCAACGCCCTGTTCTGCGACCTGCTCAAGTCGCTGGCGCCGGACAAACCGATCATGAACGGCGAGAATCTCTGCGCCGATTACAACTACAGCTTCGTGCCGCCCGAGGCGTACCGGCTGGCGCTGTGGGAGTCGGTGATCCGCGGCCAAGCGATGACGGACATCTGGATCTGGTCGGAGGCCCTGCCGCACACGCCGATATCGCAGTACGCCTCGCGGCCGGAGATGATCGACGCGGTCGGCCGGACGAGCCTGGACATCCGGCGGCTGACGCCGCAGATTGTGCCGTTCTGGTCGTCGCCACGCCAGGCGGCGGTGCTGTACTCGCAGACGTCGATCACGTGGTCCAACGCGGCTGAGGGCGCGATGTACGATGTGTACATGGCGGTCAATAACCTCGGGGCGGCGATCGGGTTTGTGACCGAGCGGCAGTTGGCGGCGGGGCTTAGCGGCGACCTGAAGCTCATCATCGTTCCTCGGGCCAACTACCTGCCTGAGGCCGTCTGCGCGTCGCTGCGCGAGTTCGTGAGCAAGGGCGGCAGCCTGCTGATCGTTCCGCCGTCGCTGGAGGCCGACGAGCACGGCCGAGTGCGCGAGCCGGATGAGTTTCTGGCCCTCTGCCGGCGACCGGTCGTCAGCGGCCTATCCGAGCCCGCCGCGTTCGGAAAAGGGTTCGTGTGGGTCTGCGGCGACGACTTTGCCGATCCGAGGAATGAAGAGCATTGGGACGCTGTGTTTGCCCGCGCGGGCATCGAGCGTCCCGTTCGACTCCTGGATGAAGGCGGTGAACCGGCGTCCGGTATCGAGAGCCGGACCGTCCGGATCGAAGGCGGCTTGCTGGCCTTCGTGCTGAACCGCACGAACACCGCTCGCCGGATCACGATCCGGACGCCGCGGCCGATCGAGTCCGTGCGTGATCTGATCGGCCGGCAGGAGCTCGCAGGCGACCTGGAATTGAAGCCTCTTGACGTGATGCTGCTGGAAATCACCCTCCGCTGACGCTAAGGTATGGGTCCGCGACTTCGCCGCGAGATGTTCAAGAGGAGACGTGGTATGGACCTTACCGAACTTTCGTTGGATCGCAAGATCGCGCAGATGCTGCTGGCGGCGTACCGGACGCATGAGAACGGGATGGCCATGGCGCGGGCTGGGGCTGGAGGAATCTGGCCGATTGGGATTCCCAATGATCAGGCTGAGCCGTTTCGGCGGATCATGCGCGAGCTGCAGTCGCAGGCGGCGGTACCGCTTTTGATCTGCACCGATTTCGAGACCGGCTGCGGCCAGCGGATCACGGATGGAAGCTGCACCGAGTTTCCGTCGATGATGGCGTTCGGAGCGCTGGCGGACGGGGAGGCGGAGGATCTGGCGTATCGGGCCGGGTGCGTCGTGGCCGAGGAAGCGGCGTGGCTGGGAGTTCAGACTACCCCGTCGCCGGTCTTCGACGTCAATACCGTGCCGGAGAACCCGATTTCCAACACGCGTTCGGTGGGCGAAGACCCGCGGCGGGTGGCGCGGATCGCGCTGGCGTACACCAAAGGGATGATGAGCCGCAGCCGATTGCTGCCGCAGGCCAAACACTTTCCCGGCGAAGGCTGTCAGCGGCAGGACCCGCATCACGGCTTGGAAGTCATCGACGTTCCGCTCGAAGAGATGGAGAGGGTCCACCTGCATCCGTTCGCGGAGGCGATCCGCGGCGGCGTGCCGGCGATGATGACCAACCACGCGATCTACCCCGCGTTCGATCCGGACTTTCCGGCGACGCTGTCGAGAAAGATCATGACCGATCTGCTTCGACGGAAGATGGGGTTCGACGGCCTGCTGGTGACCGACGCGATGGAGATGCACGGGATCACCAACCGGTTCGGCCCGGAAGAGGCGGTCATTCTGGCGGTCGACGCGGGCAATGACCTTATCCTCGAACCGCCGGAGGGCCACCGGTTCGTCGAATGGGTCCGGAAGGCGATCAAAAAGGGGCGGATCGAGACGGCGACCATCGACGCCGCGGTCGGCCGGATTCTCCGGGCCAAGGCCCGCATCGGCCTGTTCGAAAACGCCCTCGACATGCCCGAGCCGACCACGCCGATCGAGCAGCGGAGGCAACTGGCGGTCGAGATCGCGGAAAAGTCGATCACGCTCATCCGCGACGAGGCGAAGCTGATTCCCGTCGATCCGCGTTCGTGCAATCGCGTCTTCGTTCTGGAACCGCGGCATCCCGGCCACACGCTCGAGTGGGGCCTGCAGTTCAGCATCTTCGGCCTGCTGGAGTTCGCGGGCAAGTATCACAGCCGATGCGAGCACGCCCTGTTCGACGCGCAGCCGGCGGACGAGCAGATCGCCGCACTGGCTGCGAAAGCCCGAGGGGCGGACCTGGTGCTGGTCAGCACGTTTTTCCGCAGCCTGGCGGGACAGACGGGATTGCTGACGAGCCGACAGGTCGCACTGCTCAGGCAGGTGGCGGCGGCGGCGAAGCACACGATCTGCGTGACCAGCAACCCGTACGTGGTGGCGGAACTGCCGTCTATCGGCACGCACCTGGCGTGCTACGGGACCAACAAGACGAGCGTAGCGGCGGCGGTGGATGCGGTCTTCGGACGGCTGCGGCCGCAGGGGCGAGTGCCGGTTACCATACCGGATCACATCGATCCGTCGAAGGTCGAGATCATCGCGCACGACTGAAGAAGAGCGGCGCGGAGCACACGGAAGAAGATAAGCCAGGAGTCAGAAGTCAGTAGCCAGAATGGGAGAAGCGGAGGAGTCCGCTGAGGGTGACAGACCTACACGAACAAATCTCTCCTGTCCGCGTGTTCCACGTGATCCGTCCCACTCTTTCGGGTGTCGTCAACCCGATCAGCCGACGGTTTTGGGCGTCTTCGGGTGGTTGGGCCCGAAGTGCTTGAGGATGACCATCGGTTCCCACCGGCTCGAACAGGCTGTAGCGCACGAAGCGGCTGCGCGAGTTGAGGGTTTCATACATCACAGGTGCACCAGATGGCTTTTCGCCACCTCGAACTGATACGGTCGAAGATCGCTCTCGAAGCGAAACCGCTTGCTCATGGCGACTTCCTTTTGGCCAGACGACGGATGAAGGTGAGGCGCTCGCGTATGAGGTCCCAGCGGCCGTCGGTCAGCCACTCTTGCGGCACGAACGTGCTTTCCATGGCTGGACCGACGCACACGACCTTGCGCCACTCGGGCAGCGTCTCGAGGGTCATCGTGCCGGTCGGGCAGAAGGTGATGCCCGAGTAGATCGCCCCGGCCATGCGAACAGAGTCGCGGGTAGGCCGGGCGAGGATTTCGATCGCCGGGTAGCCCTCCTCCGCCAGCACCCGCATGTACTCGGCGACCGGGCCGGCGGGCATCGGCAGGATGTTGAGCATGGCCGGGGCCTCGGCGATCTTCATCAACACGTGCTCGTTCATCGCGGTTTCTCCAGGATCGGCTGATCGCCGTGCCAGCGGATGCGCGAGAGGTAGATGCCCTCCTCGAGGGTCTTTTCGTCTCCAAAAGTCCCGCGGTAGCAGAGGCGTCCGGCTTGGCGGTTGAGCCGCCGGGTCTCTTCCTTGCGGTCGGTAGTCAGCCACCACTGCCCGTCCTGGTCCTGAATGATTTCGGTGGCGTGGAACGGACCCATGCAGTAGAGCCCCCTTCCGACGAACCACGCGCTTTTGCCGCGGCAGGCGACGAACGCGGTGGGCGTGCGGCTGATGGAGTGCCACAGGCCCGGTCCGTAGGTGAAGAACAGGTGCCAGACGCCGTCCCGTAGGATCACCGCGGGTGACTCGATTCCCATCGTGCCGCGAAGCATCGGCGCCGAGCGGAACACGCAGCCCTCGTCGTCGAAGCGCTTCCAGTCGGTGGTCGAGGCCAGAGCCACGCAGCAGTAGCCATCCTGGTCCATCACGATGTAGTAGATCAGGTAGACCCCGTCGATCAGCATGACGTGCGGGTCTTTGCACGTGCTGCCGGGACAGGCCCAGGCGGGCGGGCTGAGGGCTGGGTTGTCCGGCCCGAGTTCCCAGTGCGAGAGGTCGTGCGACCAGGCCAGCGACATGCCGATGTAGTCCTCGCCGCGCACGTCGTAGAGCATGCCGTAGCGCCCGCCGCAGCGAAAGAGCGAACAGACGCCGCGAGTGACCATGTCGAAGCGGCCCTGGGCCTCGAAGAAGACGTTCTCTTTGAACTTCAGGCTGCGCAGGTCGGGTCCGACGGCGTGGCCGTTGCCCGGTTCGACGGTGTGTCTGGCTGCGCCTTCCCAGTCGCGCTGGGAGAAGCATTGGACGTACTGGTCGCTCTTCCGGATGTCGCCGGTTACGTAGTAGAGGTGCCAGTCGGTTCCATCGTGGATGAACGAGTGATCGACCTGGTAGAAACCCGGCGGCGGCTTGAATACGTGCGTGGTCACGTCGTCGAAGGCGAACTCGGTCGAGGCGAAGAGTTGCTTGTGAAACGCCAGGAACCGGCGTTCGAAGTCTTCCACGCTCATCGAGACGCCAAAATCATCTGTAAGGGCCATGTGGTTGATTCTCCTGTGCCGACGGCGACTACGTTCATCCGACGAAACGGAAGCTGTACAACTCGGCGTCGGCGACGCTGAACTTCAGGCAGCAGCGCCGCCCGACCAGTTCGCCCAGATCATCCTTGCGGTTCCATCGCACCGGAACGGCCACGCTACGTTCCTGCATCTTTGGACAATCGGCGGCTGTGTAACCGTCGATCGGCCGGTTCTCCTCGTCGCGCACCTCCACCTGCACAAAGCCGTAGGTGTTCTGCATATTGACCAGCAGCCGCGGTGCGGTCACCTCGATCGGCTCGGTCAGCACGAACCCCGGATGGTGGGCGGAGAGGGCCACGAAGCGGTCGACCGCCAACGAGGCAACGCCCAGGTAGTTGTGGGCGGTGGCCCGGCCGTACCGATCCGAGTTGCGGGCGGTGTAGTAGATGCAAAGTCGGTCGCCGCAGCGGACCGGCGGGTTCAGCGAGACGTTCAGCGTTTCGCCGTTCCAATCGCCCAACTCGCCGACCGGCAGGAACCGCTGCTTGCCGACCGGCAAGTGATAGTCGCGCCCATCGCGACTGGCGGCCAGGACGATCTCGATCCCTTGCGCCTGCTCGTTGGAGACACCCAGAAAAGCCAGGTATTGATCGCCATAGTTGAACGGCAACATGCCCCAATGCTGCCACGAGAGCCCGAAGTTGGCCTCCTCGCCCAACACCATCGCGCGGCCGTGGCGCGTCCATCCAACGAGGTCCGGGCTTTCGAGGATTTCGATCAGCCGGACAAACTCGTTGAGCCGGTTGCCATCGCCGGTCATGCGGTTGGCCCACATCCACAGCCGGCGGCGGCCGTCCCAGACCACCGAGTAGGTGTCGCCGCCGTCGCGGATCTTTCGCGGCGGCGACCACGTCAGGCCATCCGACGACTCGAGCAGGTAATAGCCGGTCAGGGCACGGAGCTTCTCGAGCCGCGCCGCTGGGAGCTGATCGTTCCATACCTCCAGATGCTGCCCCCACGCGAACATCCGGTACGGCCGCTGAGGGTCGGACGGATCGAGCAGCACCGCGCCGCGAAGGTCGTGGATCGCGTCCGGGTCGCCCTGGGCCAGCAGATCGCCGGTCAGGAAGATGTTGTTGTCCTTCGAGCCGCGCCACTCGACCAAACCCAGATTCGGGCGTTGCCAGTGCAGGCCGTCGTCGGACTCAGCGACGCAGGCCATGACTGCCGACGGATAGTCGCGCGGGTCCATCTCGGTGTGGTTGCCGAAGCACCAGTAGTACATCCGCAGCCGCCCGGTCCGTGGATCGGGTACGACCGAACTGACATACGGGCAGAACATCCGGCCATCCTCCCATGGGGCTTCGGGCCCGCCGGGATGCATGATCGGTTCGGGCGAGTTGGAGACCGCAGCCAAACGGCGACGCAAGCCCCAGATCTGTCGAACCTCCACATCGTCGACAAACAGGTGAAGGTTCGGATCGCAGTGGTCGGTGGTGAAGTTGGCCATCGTCTTGGCTCCCGTCAGGGAATGTAGGCCCCGTTCGATCGTAAGGCGTCCTGAAGCCTGGCGGATGAAACGTCCCGCAGGGCTTCGTTTTCCGTCGTCGCGATCGCCGCCGCGGCGCCCGCCGCTTCGCCGGTGGCCAGGCACGTCGGCATCACGCGAAGCGAGGCCAGCATCTGACGATCGCAGCTTATGCACCGCCCGGCGGCCAGCACGTTGTCAAGGTCGGCCGGCCGCAACGACCGGAAGGGGATGCCGTAGACCTCGCCCGGCCGAGTCCGGCGGTTGTAGTAGAGCTCGTAGTATTCCTCGCGTTCCTCAGCGGTCGGACGTGAGGCGTGAAGGTCAATCGCGTAGTCGTAGACGCACACGTCGTCCTCGTGGCGGTGCGACTCGAAGTAGGCCCGGCCGGTCAGGCGAAAGTCGCCGACTATCCGCCGCGTTTCCCGCACCCCCAGCAGCGACGCCAGATTCACGATCCGGGCCCGCTCGAAACCCGGTACCGTATCCTTGAGGTAATCGAGCAGTTCGTATGCCGTCTCGCGTCCCTCGATGGTCGCCCGCGTCAGGTCGTCGGGGTCGAGGCAGTCCACGTCGTAGACGTGGTTGTAATTGAACACCATCACGTCGGGGCCGAAGATGTCCTTTTCGCCGCGATGGTCCTCGGGGTTGCGCAGGCGTCCCTCGCGTTTGCCGCGGACCAGGGCCTCATTCACTCGCTTGGGATCGCCGAGGCGGGCGCGGTCGATGTTGCCGACGGTGAAGCAGTAGGTGGGAGGCATGGGCGTTTCGGCGACCTCCACCGCCGCCCCGGCTGCGGCGCACAGGTCCGCGTCACCGGTGGCGTCGATGACGATCTTCGCCTTCCACCGTTCGGGACCCGCCTTGCTCGCGGTCAGGATCGACTCGACGCGGCGGCTGCGTACCTGGGCCTCGAAGAACGTGGTGAAAAACCGCACCCGTACGCCCGCCTCAAGGGCCATCCGGTCGAGCACGAGCTTGGCCTTTTCCTTGTCGAACAGCTTCCACCACTGGTTCGGGCCCAACCCCAGCAGGGCGTCGGCCCGGTCGAGGCGTTCGACGAATTCCCACGCCAAGCCGCGAATCCACGGCGGGCCGTGGGGGTCGTTGTAGTTGTACGGAGCGAGCGCAGGCACCAGGCCGCACGTGCCCATCCCGCCCAGGGCCGAGGCGGACTCGATCAGCACCGTGCGGGCCCCGCCTCGCGCCGCGGCGATCGCCGCGGCTGTCCCGGCCATGCCGCCGCCAATTACCATCACATCACATTCATGGTCGGTCATGGTCATGTACGCCGCTCGCATATTGGTCAGACGGAAAAGGCGAACACCTTCGCGGTAAACGCCCGGATGCGGATCGCCTCCGTCTCGCCGACACCGGAAAGGTCGCTGCGCCCAGCCCAGCGGACCACCTGGTCCTCGCTGTCGCCGGTCAGGCGATCGCACTCGGCGAAGGAAAAACCGGCGATCGGATCGGCGTCCGGGTGCAGGCGCGACGGGATGGCCCGGATCAGTTCCACCGCGACCCAGCCGCCGGGCTTGCAGCGGTAGTTCAACCGCAGCTCATTGCGCCTGCGGCCGACGGTGGCGATGGTGAACCGCCCTTCCGCGTCGGCCTCGACCCCGCAGAACCGGTTCGGCCGCCAGCGGGCAAAGCGGATCTCGCCCGGCCGCTGGGGCATCACGCCGCGCGAGTTGTGCAGCCACGACTCGCCGCGATACGGCACCGCCCAGTAACCGTCGGGTAGTTCGACCAGGCCGCCGAACGCGCGAACCTGACAAGACTCGCGGCCCTCGGGCGGACCGACGGGAATAACGGCGCGGCGCTGCGGCCGGTGCCAGATTTCGCCGTCACGGCTGAAAGCGATCTGGGTGTCGCAGTGATCGGTGACCTGGTGATAGATCTGAACGAACATGCCGAACAAGTCGTCGCAACCCGGATAGCGGAAAAAATCGCCCGCGTAGAACGAGACGTCCGGCTCGTCCTGCGGATCGGGCGTGTAGATGACTTTGGCGGCGGGCCAGTGCCAGAAATCCTTCGTTCTCGACAAGCCGATGGCCCGTCGGCCCATGCCGCCCACACGGAGATAGGCGAAGTATTCGCCGCTCTTTTCATCGTAATGGGCGGCATTGGAGCTGTCGGCGGGCATGTCGGCCAGGGGTTCGGGCAGCTTTTGCCAATGAATGCCATCCGGCGAGACCCAGCCGGAGATCCAGTGCCGGCTGACCACCTTCGGGCCGTCATACGAAGGGCCGCCGTACTCCATGGCTTCAAATCGCCGATAGGCCTCTTCGCCGCTGAGGCGCTCGTTGGTCTCCGGATCGAAGTTGGCCCCTTCCTGACCGATGGCTTTGAAACGTTCCTCCGGCCGACCCGCTGGGTCGATGCACGGCCCACCGGTCGGAGCGTCGGCCAGCCTGTTGTTCTGGCGCGAGCCGCGGAACTCCACCTGGCCCAGTTCCGGCCGTTGCCAGTGATAACCATCGTCACTGACCGCGTAGCCCATCCCGCCCAGACCGGGCTCGCGGGTACCTCCCAACGAGGCTGCGGTCTGGTTCGAAGCCGGGTGGGCTGCGTACAGCAGGTGGTACCGCCCGTCGGCCCGCCAGACTTTCAGCGACTCGATGCAGCCGCCGCCTTCCCAGTCGTCCTGAGCCACCAGCAACGGCTCGGTCTTGAGACCTTCTTCGACCCGCAGAGCGACGCCCACCGGTCCGTCGTAGAGATCGTAGTGCCCCTGCCGATCGACTCCGCGGTTGCCCGGGTAGACCATGGACCAGTCCACCAGCGGGGTCCACTGGCCCTGACTCTCCCGCACCGATACCGCCCGTTCGCCCTGGGCGAAGTCCTTTGGTCCGCTCATTTGCACCAGTCCTTTAGAACCATCAAGACGTCGCGCCCTTGCCGTACTTGGCCCGGAGCCAGGTAACAAAACCGTACATCGTCCCGCTGCATTCGAGGTGGGCCCGCATGGTCCGTTCCGCTGCGGCCACGTCGCCCGAGGCGACGGCTTGGGCCACCGCCTGGTGATCGGGCGGCGGCTCGGGCGGCGTTTTGGCCGCCGCCTCCACCGCTTCGCATCGCGAGAGCTTCAACCGATAGATGTCCAGCCGGCCCAACTCGTGGCGCAGCCGTCCGCAGCCGGAGCACTCGGCCACCAGCAGGTGAAAGCCCTCATCGGTCCGCGAAGTGCCCGGTTCGCCGCGACGCACCGCCTCATCCAGAACCCGTCCCGCCTCGATCAACCGCTTGGCCTGATCCGGGGTCATGAACTCGCAGGCCAGCCGGGCGGCCTGGCACTCCACCGCCACCCGCCACTGCAGCCACCCCCACATCTCCTGGGCGTCGATCCGGCAAAGCTGAGTGCCCACCCCCGGGCGCGAGAGGACCACCCCCTCCGCCTCTAGACGCTTGAGCGCCGTCCGCACCGCCAACCGCCCAACCGCCAACCGATCCGCCAGCCGCCGCTCACTGATAATATCATTAAAACTGATATCTCCAGCGTGAATCAGATTAAGAACAGCCCGATACGCCTGCTCAGCACTGCTGTCAATCGCCATTTCCACCATGCGATCTCCTGGTTGCGCAAGTGGTTAACCAATTGGTAAACCACTATAACCGCACGAACGGCATCCGTCAATGGGTTCTGAAGCACAGGTAGTTTTTCTGGTGCGTCGAAACGACGCACCCTACTTATCTCCGCGTCTCAGCGTCTCTGCGGGAGATAGATCGCCCGAGATTCTAATGCCGGAAATGCCGGGTGCCGGTGAAGATCAGGGGGATCTTGTGTTCGTCAGCGGCGGCGATGACTTCGTCGTCGCGCTTCGAGCCGCCGGGTTCGACGATGGCTTTGACGCCGACCTTGGCGGCCTGGTCGATGCTGTCGCGGAAGGGGAAGAAGGCGTCGGAGGCCAGCACGCAGCCGCCAGCACGGTCGCCGGCCAACTCGGCTGCGACCTTGGTCGACATGACCCGCGACATCTGGCCCGCGCCGGTGCCGGCGAGCGTGCCGTCCTTGGCCAGGACGATCGCGTTGCTCTTGGTGTGCTTGCAGATCAGCCAGGCGAACCGCAGATCGCGCATCTGACCGTCAGTCGGCTTGGTCTTGGTCATCACCTTCCACTGCGATTCGTTGAGGCTCTCGTTGTCGCGGGTCTGGGCCAGCAGGGCGCCGCGAAGGCGCTTGAGGTCCCAGCCGGCCAGCGCAGCTTCGTCGAAGGCGGCGAGCGGCGTGCCGTCCCAGCCTTCGACCTTCAGCAGCCGCACGTCCTTGCCCCACGATTTTTTCGTGGTGAGCACTTCGAAGGCGTCGCCGGAGAAATCGGGAGCGATCACGATCTCAGCGAAGAACGCGCCGGCCCCGGCGTCCTTGCCGTAGTACTGGAGGCTGTTGACGATGGCGTCGGCGAGCTTGGCGTCGACCGGACGGTTGACCGCGATGATGCCGCCCATCGCGGCGTTGGGATCGCCCAGGTAGGCCCGGCGGTAGGCTTCGACGATATCGGCGTCGACGGCGGCTCCGCAGGGGTTGGTGTGCTTGATGACGCACACGCCCGGCTCGGTGAACTCCATGACCAGTTCGAGGGCGGCGTTGGCGTCGACGAGGTTGTTGTACGAGAGTTCCTTGCCGCCAAGCTGCTTGATATGGCCCCAGCCGGTGGGCACGTCCCTGGCGTCGATGTACAAAGCCGACTTCTGATGCGGATTCTCGCCGTAGCGCAGGTCCGGACCGGCCTTGGTGAACGAGGCCAGCAGCTTGCCGGGAAACGGCGAAGTTTCACCGGCCTCCGGGCGATCCTGCCCGCCGAGGTATTCCTGAATATAGATGTCGTATTCCGCGGTCATGCGGAACGCCCGATGGGCAAAGCCGAGCCGCATCGTCGGATCGACCCGCCGGTCGTTCTCCTTGAGCGTCTGGAGCACCAGCGGATACTGGGCGGGCGAGGTGACGATCAGCACGTCCTTGTGGTTCTTGGCTGAGGCCCGCACCATGGTCGGGCCGCCGATGTCGATATTCTCGATGGCCTTCTCGAACGTGCAGTTCGGATCGGAGGTCACCTGCACGAACGGGTAGAGGTTCACGCACACCAGGTCGATCGTGTCGATCCCGTGCCTGGCCAAATCCTGGCGGTGGGTTTCCTTGTCGCGCTTGGCCAGAATGCCCGCGTGGATGCGCGGGTGCAGCGTCTTGACGCGGCCGTCGAGCATTTCGGGAAACTGCGTGACGTCCTCGACCGGCGTGACGGGAATGCCGGCGTCCTGAAGGGCCTTGCAGGTCCCGCCGGTGCTCAGGAGCCGGATGCCGAGTTGATCGAGCCCGCGGGCGAACTCGATCAGGCCGGTCTTGTCGTACACGCTGAGCAGGGCCGTCTTGATCTGGACTTGCGACATGGTTGTGCCTCCGTGTTCCGCGGCCTAAAGCGAGATCAGGTCCGCGAGTTTGACGTTGAATTTGGTTTCGATTTCCTCGAGCCGCCCAGCCCGCTGCAGATCGTCGTTGATCCGCTGCCCGAGCGACAGCACGTACGGCCGGCCCTCGAGCCGGTCCCGCAGGTCCTGCCGCAGCAGGTCCCACCGCCCACCGTAGAATTCCTCGTTGCAGACGATCAGGACCTTGTCCTGCTCGGTCAGGGCCTCGACGATCCGCCGGAGTTCATCGGGCGGTTCGGCGTCGGGGGCTGGTTGTTCACTGGCATCCAAGGCCATGATTTTGTCGGCATCGGCATCGAAAAGCTGGCAGAACCCTGGATGGCGGAACAGCGAGCAACCGGCTGCGACGAACCCGATCAGTCGGCGGTCTGGTCGACGGCGCTCAGGCTTTCCGGCTCGAAACTGATCCGGCGGATGATCCGCTCCAGCAGATACCGCTCCAGCCGCTCATCCCGCCCCAGATCGACCCAGTGCACCCCGTCCCCTTCCTTGAGACGCTGGCCGGTATAGAGCGGGACGTTGTCCCGGAAGATCGTCAGCGTACCCGAGGCGGTGGTGACCTGCCGCTCCAACTGACTCTTTCGCTGGACATGCACCAGCACGTCCAGGTCGTAATGGTCGTCGGCTGGGACGAACTGGATCTCGACCTGGCGGCGCACGGTGTGCAGGGCGCTTTCAGCCCACTGGCACCATCCACGGGCGTCGGCCCGCCAGAACTCGAACGGCTGCTGGGAGACCTCCGGATGGCTCAGGATGATCCCAGCCCGGCGGTTCTGGAAGTCCGGCTCGAAGTAGTGCTCGCGGAGCACGTCGAGCACCTCGTCCCAGACCAGGTCGATCTCGGCTTTGGGAATGACGACTTCCGGCTTCTCGACGCCGGCCGTCCAGTCGGTGCCTTCGCAGCGGGAGCAACCCGCGATTATCAGCAACAATGATGCAACTGTAGTCGCAAGGATTATTCTCATGGGCAAGATCATACCCTTGCTCATGGGCGGGTTCAACAAAAAACAGGCGGCCGAAGCGGGTTGGGCGCCAGAGATTTCCATTGACAAGCTCCGACCGACGCGGTAGTTTGTATCTGATTTGCGATCTCTTTATGCGGGGAAACAGCGTGAGGCGACAACATCCTGAGGGTGGGCTTTCAGGATAATCGACGGCCAGGGAAGGTCCTGTGTGGGCATGATCCGGCGCGTACTGCGCAATCAGGGTGCCTTTCGGCGCAGTGATCGCATCAACCGGATTGACTGCTTCTTCGACGGCGTGGACCGAGGATCGACTGGCGGCATCGGGGCTTGTACCTGACGCGGCCGATCCGAGGTCCGCGACGGTCGAAGGGCGGGGAGACGAGAGCCGAGATACGCGTCGAGTTGGGTGTGGGTTTTCCTTTCTAGGAGGAGGCACATGAACCGTTTGATGGTGGCAGGTGTGTGCCTGCTGCTGGCCGCGAGCTTCGCCGCCGCGGATTGGGATCCGATCGAGTCACAAAATGCACTATCCTCAGATGCCGGACATGAACGGCTGGGATGTGCGGGCCACGTACTACGCCGGTCTGGCCGATGATTTCCTCTGCGGCGGAACCGGTCCGATCACGGACTTCCACATCTGGACGTCCTACAAGGGCGACGTGGCGCTGTTGCCGAGCGACCTTGAATTCATCCACACGGCGATTTACGCGGACATCCCGGACCCGGACGGCGCAGGTCCCCTCTACAGCATGCCCGGAGCGATGCTGTGGCACCACGACTGGCAACTGGACCCGGCAATCGGGACGTTCAGCGTGCGGCCATGGGGCGAGGGCGTTCAGGGCTGGTATGATCCTCTGGCGAGCCTCGTGCTCGAGGAGGATCACACCGGGGTCTACCAGTGGAATTTCCTTATCGATCCGACCGAGGCGTTCTACCAGATCGAAGGCACGGTTTACTGGCTGGAGTTCAGCTACAAGCTGACTCCGGCGGCCATCGAGATGGGCAAACGCATCGGCTGGAAAACGACGCTGAACCACTGGAACGATGATGCGGTCTACCGCGAAATCGTGGACGGCCAGCCTCCGGTCTGGCAGGAACTGCGGGATCCGCTGACCCAGGCTTCGCTGGACATGGCGTTCGTGATCACGCCGGAACCGGCGACGCTGGCGATTCTGTTGCTGGGCGGGCTGGCCCTGCCGCGGCGCAGATGCTGATCACTCAGCGGTTTAGCACACACAACGGGCTCCGCGACGAGAACCTATCGTCGCGGAGTTCTTTTTTGGCGCGATACGGCCTTTCCATCGCCATTAAAGCGGTTTCTTTGCTTGACCGGCGGGATGGGCGGGGATATCCTCGGGGTTTTCGGGCTCGATGAAAAATCGGGGCGACGCGGTCCCGGAAGCCAGGCTTTTGGAGCAGGAGAATAGACCATGGCGCAGGCGCAGGCGGATTTCGGACTGATCGGGCTGGCGGTGATGGGCGAGAACATCGTCCTGAACATCGAGAGTCACGGGTTTGCGGTGGCGGTGTTCAATCGGACGGTCTCCAAGGTGGATGACTTCGTCAACGGCCGGGCCAAGGGCAAGAAGATCATCGGTGCGCGCAGCATCGAGGAACTCGTCGCCGCCCTCAAACGCCCGCGCAAGGTCATGCTGCTGGTCAAAGCCGGCCAGGCGGTGGACGACTTCATCGAGAAGCTGATCCCTCACCTCGAAAAGGGCGACATCATCATCGACGGCGGCAACTCGCACTTCCCGGACACCATCCGGCGGACCAAGTACGTCGAGAGCAAGGGCCTGCTGTACATCGGCACGGGCGTTTCCGGCGGCGAGGAAGGAGCCCTCAAGGGCCCGTCCATGATGCCCGGCGGCTCGCCCGAGGCCTGGCCGCACGTCAAGGACATCTTCCAGACCATCTGCGCCCACACCCCGCAGGGCGAACCCTGCTGCGACTGGATGGGCGAGGACGGGGCCGGGCACTTCGTCAAGATGGTGCACAACGGCATCGAGTACGGCGACATGCAGATGATCTGCGAGACCTACGACCTGATGAAACGCGGGTTGGGAATGGGCAATCAGGAGATGCACGAGGTCTTCGCGGAATGGAACAAGGGTGAACTGGATTCGTACCTGATCGAGATCACCCGCGATATTCTGGGCTACAAGAACGAAGAAGGCCAGTACGTGGTGGACCTGATCGTCGACCGGGCGGGCCAGAAAGGCACGGGCAAGTGGACGGCGATTGAGGCCCTCAACCAGGGCATGCCGCTGACTCTGATCGGCGAGGCGGTCTTCGCCCGCTGCCTCTCGGCCATCAAGGACGAGCGGGTCGAGGCGGCCAGGATTCTCCAAGGCAGAACCGAAGCCTTCAGCGGCGACAAGAAGCAGTTCGTCGACGACCTGCGGCGGGCGCTGTACGCCTCGAAGATCGTCTCGTACGCCCAGGGCTACCAGCTCATGCGGGCGGCGGCCGGCGAATACAAGTGGAACCTCAACTACGGCGGAATCGCCATGGTCTGGCGCGGCGGCTGCATCATCCGCTCGGTGTTCCTCGGCAAGATCCGCGACGCGTTCCAGCGAAATCCCAAGCTGGTCAACCTGCTGCTCGATCCGTTCTTCAAGGGCGTGATGGATGAGAACCAGGCCGCGTGGCGGCGGGTGGCGGCGACGGCGGTCCGGCTGGGCATTCCGACCCCGGCCATGTGCGCCGCGCTGACCTACTTCGACGGATACCGCAGCGAACGGCTGCCCGCCAACCTGCTCCAGGCCCAGCGGGACTACTTCGGGGCCCACACCTACGAGCGGGTGGACAAGCCCCGCGGCCAGTACTTCCATACCGACTGGACCGGGCTGGGCGGAACGACCTCGGCCTCGACCTACAACGCCTAACCTTCAGCGGGCATTCTCCGGGCGCTCCAGAATGCCGGAAGGGATGATGGTGCGCCCGGAGACCGCCGCCCCTCCAGTTCACGCTTAACTATTTTACATACAATGCTTTACGTTGGCATAGCGGAGTGGATTCGCCACATTATGCATAATTAGACGGCGGGGGATGTTCCGGAAATTACCGCCCTGAATGATCAGTTAACAGAGAGCAGAAAGATTTCTGTAGACTTCTGCACTCAAAACAGGTATCTTACACTCTAATTGGAGTGTAGTGAGTATCTGTCCGATGAACAGAACGGAAAAATCGGTTATTGGGAGGCCGCAACATGGCTGAGGAGATCATACCGTTTATCGTCGTGGGGTTTCTGGCCCAGTTGATCGACGGGGCGTTGGGCATGGCCTATGGGGTCAGCTCGACCAGCTTTCTGTTGAGTCTGGGGGTTCCGCCCGCGGTGGCCAGTGCCAGCGTCCACACCGCTGAGGTGTTCACCACCGCGGTTTCGGGGTTTTCGCACTGGCGGCTGGGCAATATCGACCGTCAGCTCTTCAAGCGTCTGGTGATTCCGGGCGCCATTGGCGGATTCGTGGGCGCCTATGTGCTGACCTCGGTGCCGGGGGATACGATCAAGCCGTTCATCACGGCGTATCTGCTGGTGATGGGGGCGATGATCCTGTGGAAGGCGCTTCGCCGCAACGAGAGCAAGCCGTGGGGACGGATGACCCCGCTGGGTCTGGCGGGCGGCTTCTGCGACGCGGTCGGAGGCGGCGGCTGGGGGCCGATCGTGAGCTCGACGCTGGTGGCTACCGGCCACTGCCCGCGCCGGTCGATCGGTTCGGTCAACGCCGCGGAGTTCCTGGTCACATTCGTCCAAGCGGTCACGTTCGTGACCATCCTGGGCTTCGCTCAGAACTGGAAGCCGATCATCGGACTGATCGTCGGCGGGGTGGCGGCGGCGCCGCTGGCCGCTCACATGTGCCGCATTCTGCCCCGTCGCGGGCTGATGGGGCTGGTGGGCGTGCTGATCGTCCTGGTCGGCGTGCGGACGACGCTGGGCATGGCCGGCTACTCGATCAACTGGGTGTACTTCGCGGTGCCGATGGTGGGCTCGCTGTTGCTCCTGTCGGTTCTGATGGCCATCCGCAAGACCCGAGTCGAGCCCGTCCCGCAGGGCCAGGGCGCCGACTAGATCGATTTGGAGAGACGGCTGCTCGGGGCAAGAAGAGCTTTGGGCGGCATGGCAATGGTGTAAGGTGCGCGTCCGCAAGGCCGCACCTTGCATCAGTTTTTACGACCATAGGCTGCGGACCGGCAGGCGAACGGACCGCTGGAACCGTTGCGCCGCCGGGCCGCGGGAATTGACTTTGCCCAGCCTGGTCGGTAACATGCCCCTACTATGAATACGGAAGCACAAGCCATACTCAAGACGGAAGTTCGCGGCCTGCCGATCAAGCGGGGCAAGGTGCGGGACATCTACGACCTGGGCGATCAGTTGGTCCTGGTGGCCAGCGACCGGATCAGCGCCTTTGACGTGGTGATGCCCAACGGCATCTCCCACAAGGGCGTCCTGCTGACCCAGATCAGCAACTTCTGGTTCGAGCGGTTCAAGGACCGCGTCCGCAACCACCTGATCGGGACGAAACTCACCGATCTGCCGGAGGCGTTCCGGGCCCAGCCGCAGGTCTTTGCCGGCCGGTCGGTGCTCGTCCGCAAGTACCCGGTGGTCCCGATCGAGTGCGTGGTCCGCGGCTACATCACCGGAAGCGGCTGGAAGGAATACAAGACCAGCGGCACGGTCTGCGGGATCAAGCTGCCCGCCGGCCTGCGGCAGTGCGACAAACTGCCCGAGCCGCTCTTCACGCCGGCCACCAAGGCGGCCACCGGCCACGATGAGAACATCAGCTTCGAGACCGCCTCGGAAATCGTGGACCAGGTCGTCCTGGATCAGCTCAAGAAGACCAGCCTCGACCTGTACCAGGCGGCGGCTCAGTACGCCCGCGAGAAGGGCATCATCATCGCCGACACTAAATTCGAGTTCGGACTGGCCGGCGACGGACAGATCGTGCTGGTCGACGAGGTCCTGACCCCGGACTCCTCGCGGTTCTGGCCCGCCGATCAGTACGAACCGGGCCACGACCAGCCGTCGTTCGACAAGCAGTTCGTCCGCAACTATCTGGAAACGCTGGACTGGGACAAGACCCCTCCGGGTCCCCAGTTGCCGGCCGAGGTGGTCGAAGGCACCAGTCGGCGCTACGCCGAGGCCTACGAGCGCCTCACCGGCCGGAAATTCGACCCCCTTGCCATTGCCAAAGGCTGACCGATCATGGGAATGACCATCACCGAGAGAATTCTGGCCGCCCACGCCGGGCGGGATTCCGTTTCACCGGGCGAGAACATCTGGGTCAACGTCGATACGTTGATGACGCACGACGTGTGCGGACCGCCGACGATCGGCATCTTCCGCGAGCAGTTCGGCCGCAAGGCCAAGGTGTTCGATCCGCGGCGGGTGGTCATCATTCCGGACCACTACATCTTCACCGCCGACGAGAACGCCCACCGCAATATTGCGCTGCTTCGCGAGTTCGCCGCCGAGCAGGGCCTCGTCAGCTTCTACGACGCCGACTTCGTCAATGAGCCCGGCGTGCCGACCGGCTACCGCTGCACGCGGGATACCTGCTACAGCGGGGTCTGCCACAGCACGCTGGCTGAAAAGGGCCACTGCCGGCCGGGCGAGGTGATGCTCGGCACCGACAGCCACACGTGCACCGCCGGCGCGTTCGGCCAGTTCGCCACCGGCATCGGCAACACCGAAGCCGCGTTCGTGCTGGGCACGGGCAAGCTGTGGCTTAAGGTTCCGCCGACCATGCGCTTCCGTTTCGAAGGCCGCATGCCCGAGTATCTGATGGCCAAGGACCTGATCCTGGCGGTGATCGGCGAGATCGGCACGGATGGGGCGACGTACCGGGCGATGGAGTTCGTCGGCTCGACCATCGACGCCCTGAGCATCGAGGAGCGGATGACGGTCTGCAACATGGCCATCGAGGCCGGCGGCAAGAACGGCATCATGGCCGCGGACACCCGCACGGCTGAGTATCTGTCCGACCGGACCGATATCGATTACCGGGTCTTCCGCAGCGATGAGGACGCGGAGTTCCTCAGCACCCACGATTTCGACACCGAAAAGCTCGAACCGACAATCGCCCAGCCGCATTCACCGGGCAACCGGGCCACCGCCCGCGAACTAAGCAGCCAGAAGATTGACCGGTCGTACATCGGCTCGTGCACGGGCGGCAAACTGACCGACCTGCTGGCCGCAGCCAGGGTCCTGCGGGGCCGCAAGGTCCGGGTCGACACCTTCATCGTGCCCGCCACAGTAACCGTCGACCGCCAGATGGACCAGATTCACCTCGACGGCAAGAGCGTCCGGCAGGTGTTCCAGGACGCCGGCTGCCACATCGGACCGCCCTCGTGCGCCGCGTGCCTGGGCGGACCGATCGACACCTTCGGCCGGGCCAACGAACCGCTGCAGGTGGTCAGCACGACCAACCGCAATTTCCCCGGACGCATGGGCCACAAGCAGGCCGGCATCTTTCTGGCCAGCCCGCTGACCGCAGCGGCCAGCGCGTTGACCGGCAGGATCACCGATCCGCGGGAGATGCTCCAGTAGTCGCAAGGGGAGGCCGATGCACGCCTTTATCGTGCCGCCGAAGATCGTTACCGGACCCGGCTGCATCGGCGAACTGGGCACGGAGGCCTCGCGCCTCGGCCGATCCGCCATGCTGGTTATCGGGTGCAAATCGGTCGCCTCGGCCGGCGGTACAGACAAACTTCGCGGGCAACTGACCGCAGCCGGCTTGACCGTGGAAGTCTTCGAGAACGTCCATCCCGAACCCCCCTGCCAGGACGTCGACACCCTTCGCCAGCGGATCAAAACCCACGGCAGCGACGTGCTGGTCGCGGTCGGAGGCGGATCGGTGATGGACATCGCCAAAGCCGCCGCCATCCTGGCGTTTTCCGACCGCCCTACCGCCGAGCACGTGGCCAGCCAGAGACTGCCCGACCGCAGCCTGCCCATGATCGCCGCACCAACCACCGCCGGCACCGGATCGGAGGCGACGCCCACCGCCGTGCTGACCGACAAGTCGATCGACCGCAAGAAGTCCATCCGCCATCCCGAACTGATGATGCCCAAGGTGGCGATCGTCGACCCGGAACTGATGCTCTCGTGCCCGCCCGGCGTGACCGCTGCTTCCGGGGCCGACGCCTTCGTCCAGGCCGTCGAGAGCTTCTGCTCGAAGATCACCACCAGCCTCACCGACGCCTGTTCCGAAAAGGCGATTGTTTTGACCGCCCGTCATCTGGAGCGGGCGTATCGCGACGGGAGCGACCTGGAGGCCCGCCAGGCGATGGCTGAGGGCAGCCTGCTGGCCGGCATGGCGCTGGCCAACGCCCGGCTGGGGGTGGTGCACGGCCTGGCCCACCCGATCGGGGGCCGGTTCGGCGTTCCGCACGGGCTGGCCTGCGCCGTCCTGCTGCCCTACGTGCTGGAGTATAACCGGCAGGTGCTGGAGGCGTCCGGCAAGTACGCCCGTCTGGCTGGGCTGCTCGGAACCGATCCGGTCCGGTTCGCCTGGAACCTGCTGAAGTCACTGGACCTGCCCAGCGATTTTCGGACGTGGCCGGTGGACCGGTCGCTGATCCCGGAACTGGCTGAGGAGGGCATGGACTCCGGATCCACCAAGGCCAACCCGCGACCCGCCACGCGCGACGATCTGGCCGCCCTGCTGGAGAAGGTGCTCTAGCCTCCCGGCTGGAACTCGCAGCAAACTTCCTGCCATTTTCGATTTGTCCAGTCATTTGGCGCGTGGGGGAAAGGGCCGCAGATCAAGGGGGCACTTGTGTCAACCGATAAGCACACAGGGAGAAATGGCTCTTAACAACCGCTCCTGACAGCCGTGAGGAACCATCCTTGCGAGCGACAGACCGAGCACCATGTCGGACACGAATGGGAACATACTGCTGATCGACGCCGACCCGGAACTGCGGGAAAGCCTGCAAAGGGATCTGGCCGAGCAGGACATCACGCTGGTCTGCGCCGATGGGATCGGCGGCGCCATGGTTCTCTTGGCCGAGGATCCCGGCGCGGTCTGTGTCGTCATTTCCGAGGCCGAACTGCCCGACGGCGGCGGCCTGGACCTGATCGAGAAGATCCGCAGCCTCCATCTGGCCTGCCCGGTCATCTTCCTGGCCAACTCGGGTGAGACCGAGACGGTCAAGCGAGTCCTGCGGGCCGGGGCGTTCGAATACTATCAGAAACCGGTGGCGTTCGAGGTCCTCTGGGATGCGATTTGTCGCGGGATGGGCCATGCCGCGGGGCGCGGCGGCGACCGCCGGCGTCTGGTTCCCCGGCTGTCGCCCGAGGCCAATGTCCCCGGCTATCGCGACGATCTGACCGGTCTGGCTTCGCATCGGTTCATTGTCGAACGGCTCGGACGGATGCGGAAGGACTGCGCCCAGCAGGATTTGCCGATGAGCCTGCTGCTGGTGGATATCGATGATTTCCGTAACCTCAATACCAGCCGGGGGTTCTCGGCATGCGACCGGTTGTTGGTCGATTTCGCCAACCGGATGACCCGCTGCGTCCGCACCGACGACATCGTGGGGCGGTACGGCGGCGATGAGTTTCTCGTAGTGCTGCCGGGCGGCGGCGAGAAGGCCGGCCGCAGGGTCGCCGAACGGATCATCGATTGCCTGCGGGACGAACCGCTGACGATCGATGGATCGCCGGTGAAGATCCCGGTGTGCCTGGGGCTGGTCGAGATCCATCCAAACGACACGGGCGAGGATTTCGAGTTTCTCGATCGGGTCATCGAGGCGGTGTACCACGCCAAGCTCAGCGGTCCGGAGACCATCGTCACGTGGCGTCCGGGACTGACCCAGCAGAACCTGTCGTGGGAGTTCTCGGCTGAGCCGGTCCGGCCCGATCCGGACGTCGAGTCGATCAACATCATGATGTGGCGGTTCCGCGAGCTGAACCGGCAGGTCGGCAGCGTCATCTACGAATCGCTGCGGGTGTTGGTGGCGGCGGTCGAAGCCCGCGACCCGTACACCCGCGATCATTCGATCAAGGTCGCCGCCTTCTCCAAGGAGATCGCCGGCGAGATGGGTCTTCCGGCCCGGCAGGTTCAGACTATCTACTCCGCCGCCCTGCTGCACGACATCGGCAAGATCGGCATTCCCGACGCCGTGCTGATCAAACCCGGACGGCTGACCGACGACGAGCGGGAGTTGATCGAGCAGCACCCGCTGATCGGCTACAACATCCTCCAGCAGACGCGGTTCTTCACCGCCGAACTGCCCCTGGTCAAACACCACCACGAGCGGATCGACGGACGGGGGTATCCCGACGGGCTGATCGGCGAGGCCATCCCGGCCGGAGCCCGGATCATCCACGTCGCCGACGCGGTCGAGGCCATGCTCGCCGCCCGCAGCTATAAGCGGCCGTTCCCCCTCGAATTCGTCATCGACCAGCTCCGCCGCATGGCCGGCAGCCAGTTCGATCAGACCGCCGCCGATATCGCCCTGCAACTGATCCAGCGCGGGGTTCTCGACGTCATCTGGACCAAGAATCCCGTCATGCCCCAGCCCGAACTCTTCATGCAGACCGAAGGTCTGTAGCAAGCCGACAGGTCGCAGCCGGCGGACCCGGTTGGACTATCCTGCGTGGAATTCGAAGCCACAGGCGGTCCATCAGATGCCGGAGCGGGCGCATCGGGCGGCGAGGCTTTGACGATCGTCGCCGGTGTGGGCCGTCTGGCCCGGAGGCTGGAGATGGAGCGGCCAGAACGGCTTTGACTTTCGTTGGCGGTTGGGATAGATAGGCGGAAAGGGAACGAGCCGTTGCGTTGGGCGGATTTGGAAGGAGCCGACGATGAGGAAGTTTGTCCTGTTGCCGTTGGGGTTGGCGGTGGCGTTCGGTTTTGCCGGCTGCGATGAGCCGGTGGGCAAGGAGTCGGGCGTGCCGTCGTGGTTGACACAGAAGATCGCCCAGATCGAGTCCCAGCCGGCGGAGCGTCGGCCGCCGGAGATCAGCCGGTGGGAGTATCACGGCCAGACCGTCTACTACATCCCGGCTGAATATCCCGATGACTACGCCGACCTGTACGACGCCGACGGCAACCTGATCGGCCATCCCTCGGGCGGGATCACCGGAATGGGCGAGGGCAAGATCACCGACTTCTTCAAGGACCGCACAAACGGCGAGGTGCTCTGGAAGAACGAGCCGTAGACTCGCCGATGTTCGGTTCGTCTGGCTGCGGTTCGCTCGTCCGCGGTCAGGAATCCGCTGTGACGGCAGCGGCGTTGAGGAGGGCGGCGGCTTCTTCGTCCGAGGCGGCGAGCACATGGTACTGGCCGGCGAACTGGCGCATCGGGCCGAGCCAGTCGGCGGAGAGGGTTAGTTCCATCCGGGCCTGGTTGTCGAGGTACTGCGTTTCGTGGATCTGGGCGTGGCGGTTCAGGAAGCTCAGCAGTTTGCCCGCGTCGCAGCCGACCTCGATAGTCAGATGCAGAGCCGGCTTGAGGTAGTACCATCGCGCCCGTTCAGTCAGCAGGTCGAGTCCCTCGCCGCTGCGGGCTGAGACAGCCAACGCGGTCGGATGGTGCCGCCGCAGAACCTGGACCTCGTGGCGGTCGTCGAGCTTGTCGATCTTGTTGAGCACGGTCACCACGTTCTTCTCTTCGCAGCCGAGATCCTTGAGCACCGCGTTGACGGTCTCGATCTGGCGCTCGGCCTGCGGGTTCGACGCGTCCACCACGTGCAGCAGCAGATCGGCGTGGATGGCCTCTTCCAGCGTCGCCCGAAACGACGCGATCAGGTGGTGCGGCAGGTTGCGGATGAAACCGACGGTATCGGAGAGCAACGCGTGCAGGCCCTGGCCGAGATTCCACCGGCGGGTCCGCGTATCGAGCGTCGCGAAGAGCTTGTCCTCGACGTAGACGTCGGCCCCGGTCAAGGCGTTCATCAGCGTGCTCTTGCCCGCGTTGGTGTAGCCGACGAGGCACACGGTGAACTGGCTGCCGCGGCTTGAGACTTCGCGCATCTTGCGCTCGTCGATCTGATCGAGCTCGCGCTTGAGGCGGTCGATCGCCTTGCGGACAAGCCGCCGGTCGGTCTCGAGCTGCTTTTCGCCCGGACCGCGGGTGCCGATGCCGCCGACAGACCCCGCCGTGCCGCCACCGCCCGCGCCGGCGATCCGCTCCAGGTGGCCCCACATCCGCGTGAGGCGCGGATAGGTGTACTGGAGCTGGGCCAGTTCGACCTGGTTGCGGGCCTGGGCGGTGCGGGCGTGAGTCGCGAAGATATCGAGAATCAACTCACTGCGATCGAGCACCTTACACTCGATCACCTTCTCGATGTTGCGGATTTGCGCGGGCGTCAGGTCGTTATCGAAGACGACCAGGTCGGCCCCCTTCGACTTGACCGTCTCGGCCAGTTCGTTGACCTTGCCCTTGCCGATATAGTGCTGCGGATCGATGTGCGGCCGCTTTTGCACCAGTTTGGCCACGACCTTGGCCCCAGCCGTTCTGGCCAGTTCCTCCAGTTCGCGGAAGCTGTCAAACCCGTCGTCCTGACCCGGGCCAACCAGCGCCACCAGGACCGCCGCCTCTTTGCCGACCGTCTGTTTGTTCTCTTTCATACTGAAGTGTCGAGTCCTCCTGAAGTTACAGGAGCCATTATACCAACCCCGCCGCCCCGCTGCCACCTTCACCAACACGTCGCCACTTTCCGTGGTCGGGGCGGCTGGGCATCCCGTGATTATCGCGTATAGAACTCCAGCACCAGGCTGTAGTCCATCTCGAACGGGAGCCGGACGTCCTCGAGGGCCGGCCGGCGCAGCACGCGGACCTCCATTGCCGTCTCGTCCCGCTCCAGCCAGTCGGCGACCGGCCCGGTCTCCGAACTCGCCGCCGCCTGCTCGACGAGCTTGCGACTACGCGGGCGGACAGAGATGACCTCGCCGGGCGATACGCCGTATGACGGCCGGTCCACCTTGGCCTCGTCGACGAAGATGTGGCCGTGCACCACCATCTGGCGGGCCTGCCAGATGGTCCGGGCCCATCCCGCCCGGCGGAGGGCGTTGTCCAGCCGCGTTTCCAGCATCTCGGCGAATGCGTCCAGCGTCGCCTGCCGCGACTGCTGGGCCTTCTGGAGATAGTGGTGCAACTGCCGCTCGCCGAGGTCGTAGTAGTAGGCCAGCTTCTGCTTTTCCGCCAGTTGCCGGCCGTACAACTCCCTTCGAATAGGACGATGGCCGTGCTGCCCGGGCCGGTACGGACGGCGAAGGTGCGTGTGCTTCGGCGTCTCAGCCACCGGAGCCCCCAGCTTCCGGCTCAACCTGATTTTTGGTCCCGTGTAGTTAGCCATATCATATTTCCCAAAATGGCACTAAGCCATGAATCGGTAACCACTGATCCACGAAACTCCCCAATTGGACAATTATAGGACGCTCGCGGGCTCGGTACGGCTCACCATGCACAAAAATGTAATGACTTAGATCAATTCCCTAGAAGAGTAGCACGGAACACGCGGACCACGCGGAGAAGAAGAGAATTGAAAATGTCAAATGGCGAAATGCAAAGTACAAGCTGGACGCCCCAGGCGGCCTTTTTCATTCTGGCTACTGGCTTCTGACTTCTTCCCCTCCGCGTGTTCCGCGTGCTCCGTGCCGGCTGCATTTGTGGTTCGGTTGGTGGGGCGATATAATTCCGGATCGGCGGGCATGGCGGATCTGCCGGAAGGAGTTGGCGTTGCCGCAGTCTTCATCGAAATACGTATTTGGCCCGGTGCCGAGTCGGCGGCTTGGACGGTCGTTGGGGGTGGATTTGATCCCGCCCAAGACGTGCACGTTGGATTGTGTTTACTGTCAGATCGGCCGGACTACGGAAAAGAGCATCGAGCGGCGCGAGTTTGTGCCGCTGGAGGAGGTGGCGGCTGAGATCGCGCGGGTGCTGGCCGGCGGGGTTCGGCCCGATTATATCACGCTGGCTGGGTCAGGCGAACCGACCCTCTACAGCCGTCTGGGCGAGCTGATCGACCGGATCCACAGCCTGACCGACGTTCCCGTGGACGTGCTGACCAATGGGACGCTGCTGTTCGACCCGCGGGTCCGCGACGAAGTGGCCCGGGCCGACCTGATCGTCCCGTCGCTGGACGCGGGCGACGCGGCGACGTTCGAGCGGATCAACCGCCCAGCCCCGGCGATCGGCTTTGATCAATACATCGACGGCTTGCGCGAATTCTGCCGCCAGCACGGATCGAAGGTGTGGCTGGAGGTCTTCATCGTCCAGGGCATCAACGATTCGGATGAGGCGGTGGACCGGATCGCGGCCATCGCCAACGATCTGGGGGTGGCGAGAATTCAGCTCAACACGGCGGTGCGGCCGCCGGCTGAGCCGGACGTCCAAGCCGTCACGCCGCAGCGCCTGGCCGAGATCGCCGATCGCTTTGAGCCCAGGGCGGAGGTGGTCGCCGACTTCCCGGAGAAGGAGTACACCGGTCAGTTCCAGGGCGGCGTCGAGGCGGTGCTGGAGACCCTTCGCCGCCGGCCGTGCACGCTCGACGACCTGGCAGCCGGCTTGGACATGCACCGTCCGGAGATCGCCAAGGTGCTCGAAAAACTCCTTCGGGCCGGGCGGATCGCCGGCGAGCAGCGGCAGGGAAGGCTTTACTACCTGGCCGTGCGTGAAAAGCCCGCGGAGAAAAGGACTTAAGATCGCCGATGGACAGCACCGCCTTGAGCTACCGCATTCGGGCCGCCGTCGTGCTGGCGGGCGTGATCGCCCTGCTGGGCGTGGCGGTCTACCTGCAGCCGGATCGGCTGGAGCGGTTTAACAGCGGCTACCCACTGCTCAAACCGTGCGGGTTCCTCGTCCAGAGCGGCTATCCGTGCCCGACGTGCTTTATGACCCGCTCGTTCGTGTACATGATGCACGGCCATCCGATCAAGGCGTTCGCCGCCCAGCCGTTTGGGGCCCTGCTGTGCCTGATCGTAATCTACCTGGGCGTTGGGGCGGTCCAGGTACTGGTCACCGGGCGACCTTGGCAGCCGTTCTGGAGCCGGTGGCGGTTCCGATGGGTGCTGATCGGCTTCGCCGCCCTTTTCCTTGGGGCGTGGATTTTCAAGCTCCTCTTTGGTACATTCGTAACCGGTGAATTTCCAATAAGGTAGGAACACATGCGGCAGAAACTCCCCCTTGCGGCGGGGCTGGGGCTGATCCTCCTGGCCACCGGCGGATGCAACCTTCTGGCCTCGCCGATGTACGCCCTGGCCGCCGATCGAACGCAGAAGATCCAAGCCGAGTTCGAGGACCTCGAGGGCAAGGACGTGTGTCTGTGGGTCTGGGCTGACGAATCCGTCTCGTTCAGCTATCCGCAGGTGCGTCTGGACGTGGCCAACCACGTGCGGCACGCCATCAACCAGCACATCAACTGCACGTTCACCGATCCGCTGGCGGTGCACAAGTTCCAGCGGTCGGACTACGAAGCCGACCGGCTGCCCATGGTCGAGATCGGCCGGAAGTTCGACGCCGATATGGTCATGCACATCCAGTTGCTGGAATTCCGCACGCATCCCTACGGGTCCGACTCGCTGCTGCAGGGCCACATACTGGCCCAGTGCGCCCTGTACGACTGTCGCGGCGATCTGCCCGTCCAAAGCCGCGATCGCGAGTTGTGGTCCGGCCGGGTCGAGGTCGACTTTCCCGAGAAGCACCCACTGAACCCGACCGAAGCCGACGTGTTCTACGTCCGATCCGCCACCATCCAGGTGTTCAGCCAGGCCCTGGCCAAGAAGTTCTATACCCACCGCGAACCGGTAGGAGGTTAGGCCATGATCCGCATTCCTCTGGTCCTCGGCGCTTTGCTGATCGGCGTGCTCTCGAGCGGCTGCGCCAACATGGCCCTGATGTTCACGCCGGACATGAAACCGGCTGTGCCGGCCGAGTTCAAGCTGCCGGCGGGCAAGACCGCTGTCCTGATCGACGACTACATGATCAGCTCGACCGACGCCGCCACCCGCGAGGCCATCGCCCAGCGGACCATGCAACTGCTCCAGGAAAACGGCGCGGTCCGGCGCGACAACGCGATCGACTATTCGCAGGTCGAGAGCCTCAAGAAACAGGGGGCCGACGGGCGGCTGTACTCGATCCAGCAGCTCGGACGCGAAACCGGGGCCGATCTGGTGATCTACGTAAACCTGACGCAATTCGACCTGCAAGCCGACCCGGAGAGCCCGTTGATCCTGCCGGCCGGTCGGGCCCAGGTGAAGGTGATGGACGTAGGGACGGGCGAGCGGCTCTGGCCGATCGACATTGCCGGCCGCTCGGTCCAGGTCCGCGGTCGGCGCGAAGGCGACATGCTGGAACCCGAGAAGCGGCAGGAATGGACCGACCAACTCGCCGACATGCTCGGCGCCGAGGTCGCCCGGCTGTTCTACGCGTACCGAGAGGAGTAGGAACTCAGCCGATCGGGGGAACGCATCCGCAGCGCCATTGGTGGTCTCTTTGGGACGGCACGGAGCACGCGGACCACGCGGAGGGAAGGAAGTCAGTATCCCGAGTGAAGAAGGGGGCGGCGGGTCTGCATTCTGCATTTTTCTATTTAGAATTTTCAATTTTCATTTTTATTCCTTCTCCGCGTGATCCGCGTGCTCCGTGCAAATCCCCGACCCAAGGCTGTCGTCGCAGTGCGGATTCGCCAGTCAAAGGGCGTTGTCCGACTAATTGGTTGACTCTAATGGTTGCCTATGGTAGGGTATGGGCGATATGAAGTGTGTGTGAAGGGTGAGCATGAACGAGAATGACCGTCGTGACGTGCTGGATACCGCAAGCGACAGCCCGCTGTTGCACGTGCGGGTGCGTGAAGACCTGAGGCGTCGGATCTCGCGGATGCGGGGCGGCGAGAAGCTGGAGCCCGAGCGGGCCCTGGCTGAGCGGTACGGGGTGGACCGGGCCACCGTTCGGCGGGCGATGACGGACCTGGAGCAGGAAGGTTTCGTGGTCCGTCACCAGGGCCGGGGCACGTTTATCCGCAAGCTTCGGACGATCGACCAAACCCGCCTGGTGGGGCCGAAGGTGATCGGATTGATCATGCCGGACATGGAGATCCCGATGCACCTGGCCATGCTGCGGGGGGTTGAGGAGGCGGCTTCGCAGCGGGGCTATCAGTGCTGGGTTCGCAACGCCATGCTGGACGCCCGGCGGGGGCTGGCGATTCTCGACGCCATCAGCCATGAGGAGCTGACCGGCATCATCACCTGCCCGTTCTTTGAGAACGTCGCCGATCCCGAGTACGTAAGGCTGCTGGGCCGGCTGATCGCCGACGGCAAGCGGGTCGTGCTGATGGACGAGTACATCCCGCAGATTGACGCTCCGACGGCGTGCATCGATAAATTCCGGGTGGGCTACCTGGCCGCGGAGCACCTGGTCATGCAGGGGCACCACCGGATCGGCTATGTTTCGAGTCATACCTACTCACCGGCTGGGGATAAGTGCTACCGGGGCTACCGCCAGGCTTTGGACGATTACGGCGTGGCGTTTCATCCGGAACTGGAGATCAACGTGGATGGGCGATGTTCGGCTGAGCCGGTCCGCGAGGCGGTGCGGGATCTGCTCAGGGAGTCGCCGCGGGCGTTCACGGCGGTGGCCACGCCGCATTTCGCGATGGCCTACGGGATTTGCCTGGCCCTGCGCGACCTGGGCCTGACCGTCGGCCGGGATATTGCCCTGGTCGGCGACAACATGACCGATAATCCGGAGTTCGCCCACATCCCGCACACCCACCAGCCGCATGACCAGGAGGCCAGGGCGGCGGTGGAGCTTCTGCTGGACGACGCGCGGGACGGGCATCGAAAGCACGTCCTGATCCAACCGACGATGGTGATGGGGCAGAACCTATGAAGACCAGTCACAGATCCGCGGTCATCGTGCCTCGGAAGGCGGCGCCGGCGTTTCGAGCGTTTACCCTCATCGAGCTGCTGGTGGTGGTCGCGATCATCGCCGTGCTGGTGGCGATGCTGCTGCCGGCCCTGACCTCGGCGCGGGAGCAGGCCCGGGCAGCGGTATGCTGCAGCAACCTTCGCCAGATCGGGGTGACGCTGTTCCGCTGGACGGAGGAATACGGCGGCTACATGCTCTGCGACGGCATCCCCAGCAACTACGGCGCGGCCGCGGTGGGACCGGGTTATAGTCTGCCCGCCGGCCCCTACGACGGCCCGTACACCTGGTGCGAGACGTGGGTTCAGCGCGGCTATCTGGACACCGTTGCGGATGGGACGCTCAGCGCCAAGGGCTCGATCCTGGAGTGCCCGACGGAAACGGTTCCGGCGAACTACCGCTACCAGCCGCACTATGGGTGGAACTACGTGTGGCTCGGCCACTGGTGGAACAACTACTACCAATTCGAGAAGCTCAGCCGTTGCGCCTTGCCGTCGGACACGCTGGCCTTCGGCGACAGCGGCGGAGCGGACCGGGACGCGTCCTACGTGATCAACTGGAGCCCCGCCCAGGCGCCGCTCTACATTCCCCAGCCGCGGCATTCCGGGACGGCGGGCTTCTTCTGGCTTGATGGGCACGTCGCCCGCCTGCCGCAGGAAGACATCTACAGCAACAGCGCGTACTACTGGCAATTCGAAAAGTAACCCCTGTCGTCCGAAGCGGACGGGAGACCCTCTGAGCATGAGACCTTTCAACGCTGTGGCGGTGCGGTTTGTGGCGATGGTGCTGGCGGGATTCGGAACGGCTTGCGGCGATGCCGCGACGCAAACCGCTCAGAGGCGGGTCTGGCACGTCGCCCAGACCGCCGAAGCCTCGGACGAGAACGACGGCACGGCGCAGACACCCCTGCGAACTATCGGACAGGCCGCCCAGCTCGCCCAGCCGGGCGATACGGTGCTGGTGCATGAAGGCGTATACCGCGAGTGGGTCCAGCCGGCCCGCGGAGGCGACGGGCCGGATCGGATGATCGCCTACCAGGCCGCTGAGGGCGAGCGGGTGGTCATCTCGGGCTCCGAGGTCTTCGATCCGCCGTGGGAACCGGTCGAGCCGAACCAGCCGCGGTGGGAACACGTGGTGCGGGCGAACCTGCCGGAGGATCTGTTCGAGCCCCATCCGCGACTGGCTGACGATAACGGCCAACCGCAACGATACAACCCCTTCAACACGCCGGTCCGGATCGGTCCCTACTTGACCGCCGAGGAACGGATGGCCCCGCGCGACCCCAATCGGGCGGGTTTCCCGGAACTGGTGGTCGGCGAGGTGTTCGTCCGCGGCCGGCCGATGCGCCAGGTCCGCACCACGGACCAGGTCAAAGCCACTCCCGGCTCCTGGTGCGCCGCGGACGACGGTAAGACGCTGGTGGTCAACTTCCTCTCGTGGACCAAGGGTCCGGTGGAAGTGACGGTGCGTCCCGCGGTCTTCGCTCCGGAACGGCGCGGCCTGGGTTACATTCGCCTTGAAGGTTTCATCATCGAGCATGCAGCCAACCAAGCTCCGTTCCCGCAGGCCGGGATGGTCTCGACCCGCAGCGGGCATCACTGGATCATCGAGGACAACGTCATCCGCCATGCCGCCACGGCCGGTCTCGACGTCGGGTCCGAGGTCGTCGCCCATTGGCGGGTTCTGCAGAACCAGGACATCGACGAAGGGCCGTGGGCCGATGAACGAGCCAGACCGGTCCACGAGACGAAACTGCCGGAGGGCCCGTGGCCGCCGGAATACAACTACGTCGAGGCGCCCGCGCCTTCGCACAGCCACGTGGTGCGTAACAACCGCATTTGCGACAACAGCCTGAGCGGTCTGATCGCGGTGAAGGCCGATGACCTACTCATCGAAGGCAACACATTTGAGCGGAACAACCGGCGGCGGCTGACGCCCAGCGAGAATCCCGACCTGGAGTGGGTGGAGGCGGCGGCGATCAAGCTGCACGTGACACGGCGGGCGAGGATCGCTCGCAACCTGATCCGCGACCAAGCCGGCAGCGGCTCGGGAATCTGGCTGGACAACACCAACGAAGCGGCACGGATCACCGGCAACCTGGTTCTCGGCAATGACGTTGGAATCGACCTGGAGATCAACGCCGGTCCGCCGATCCTGATCGATCACAACGTGGTCGCGTTCAACCGGATCGACGGGCTTTCAAGCCGTTGTTCGGTGACGGTGCGGTTCGTCCACAACCTCTCGATGTACAACGGCCGGTGGGGCTGCATTGTCGATTACGCTGGCACCCGCGGCCAGTTCTTCGGCAGGCGGTTCGTCCGGCCGACCGGCTGCGAAGTGCGGAACAACGTATTCGTCGGCAATCAGCGGGGGGCGATTCGTTTCCCCATACCCAAGGAAGAGACCGAGCGCAAAGCCAACCGCATCGACGGAAACGTGGTCGAACCGGGCCAACTGTTCCAGCTCTCCGGTAATGCCAACGACGCCCCTTCTCCGGAAGAGATGGCCAACCTGGCGAAGGCGTGGCTGGACGAGGCGGGCGTCGCCAAGGCCCTGTGGCCCGATTTCGACCAGTGGCGGACCGTGGATGCGTGGCCTCGCGGGTGCTGCAATCTCGAAACGTTCGCCGCCGCGTTCGGTGGCCCGGCGGCCCGCGCGATGGAGTTGGGGCTTCCGCGGCTCTGGGAGGTAACCACCCGCATTCCCAGCGAGGATCCCGCCCGGTATCCAGAACAGGGCTCCACCGTCGAGGGCCTCGATCCACAGTACAAGATCGAGTTCCGCGATCCGGGCTGGCAAGACGTACTGGTGGACCCCGTCGCCGACGCCACGGAAGATTTCTTTGGGCAAACCCCGCCGGATGGAAAGGTCCCCGCCGGACCTTTTGGGACCGCATCGCTTCAGTCCCAGCGTCTTTGGCTGTGGCCGCCCAGCTTCTGACCCGGTGATCGCATGGCCGGCCAACGCCGATACCCCTGACGGTACGGCGTTTTTTTCTTGCAAATGGGCTACATTGGTAGTACATTGATGGTGTAGTTGTTGCCCCAGGCACACAGGATTCGCCATGACTGATCTGCCGGAAACCACGGAAGCGTCTCTGAAGGCGGATCTGCCGCTCTACGAACGGGTTCGCGAGGACCTGAAGCGCCAGATCGCACGGATGAAGGTGGGCGATCGCCTGTCTCCCGAACGCAAACTCGCCGAGGTCTTCCAGGTGGATCGCATCACCGTCCGACGTGCGATGATGGACCTGGAAAAGGAAGGGTTCGTGGTCCGCCACCAGGGCCGGGGCACGTTTATCCGCCGGCAGGTGGAGTTGGACCGCCGGCGGATGGTGGGACCCAAGGTGATCGGACTGATCATGCCGGACATGGAGATTCCGATGCACCTGGCCATCCTGCGAGGGGTCGAGCAGGCGGCTTCGCAGCGAGGCTTCCAGTGCTGGGTGCGCAACGCCCTGCTCAGCGCGGAACGCGAGCGGGAAATGCTGGAAGCGATCGGGCAGGAGGAGTTGACGGGCATCCTGACCTGCCCGGTGTACGGGAACGTCTACGACCGCAGGTACGCAGCGGCGATCAATCGACTGATGGAAGCGGGCCGGAGGGTGGTGCTGATCGACCAGTACGTGGCCGGCTGCGACGCTCCGGCGGCGATGGTGGACAAATTCAGGGTGGGCTACCTGGCCGCCGAGCACCTGATCGTCTCGGGCCACCGGCGGATCTGCTACGTCTCAGCCCACACCTACAGCACCTCGGGCGACGAGTCGCACCGCGGGTATCTCCAGGCCCTGGCCGACTATGGCGTGGCCTGCGACCAGCGGCTGGAGGTGAACGTGCCGGTGGAATCCTCAGCCGATCCGGCCCGCGAGGCGGTCGTGCGGATGCTGCGGGAAACGCCGAATCGGTTCACCGCGGTGGCGACCCCGACCTTCTCCACCGCCTACGGGATTTACCGGGCGTTGCGGGAGCTTGGTCTGACCGTCGGGCGCGATATCGCGATGGTCGGCAACAACATGGGCGACAATCCCGAACTGGCCCACATCCCGCACACGTTTCAGCCGTACGACGAGGCGGCCCGCACCGCGGCTGAGCTGTTGTTTTGCGATGCGAACGTGGACCGAGCACAGAAGCACGTGCTGATACCCCCTCGGCTCGTAATACCGGACAAGTCATGATCGCAGACACAAAGACAATGCGTAGCGATAGGCCCGGGTTCACCCTCATCGAACTTCTGGTCGTGGTGGCGATCATTGCCGTGCTGGTGGCGATTTTGCTGCCGGCGCTGTCGGCGGCGCGGGAGGCGGGCAAGACGACGCAGTGCCTCTCGTCGCTTCGGCAGTTGGGCGTGCGGTTCGCCCAGTACGGCATGGAATACGGCGAGCACATTCCCGGTTCGGTGGAGCATCACACGCGGGGCTGGCAGCGGTCGCTGGAGTACGCTGGGCTGATGATGCCCGGATACGGCCACACCAACGATCCGCTGGCGATCTACGGGTGTCCCAAGCATGTGTCGCCGCTCAAGACGCTTCCGTGGTGGCAAGCGTGCAGCTACGGCGACAACGCCTTCGTGGTCAGCGGCTGCGACGGCGCAAGCTGGGGCGTCCGCAAGCTTCGCTTCTCGGAACTGTCGGACCCGTCAAGTTTCTTTCTGCTCTGCGATTTCTACAACCCGAGCAACGACGCGTATGAATACGTCTATCCGTCTTCATCACATATCCACATGACCGGGCGGCACGGGACCGGGGCGGCGCAGACCAACATGCTCTTCGGCGACGGCCACGCGTGGACCACCACGCCGGAAGAGTTCGAAGCCAACGCCTCGCGATGGTTCTTGCCGTAGAACGCGTGCTTCCTCCAGGAGATGTGCCTTGAGTAGATTGCTGGCGGAGTTGGCGGTTCTCATTCTGCTGGGCGGGTCACTCACAGCGGCCCAGACCCAACCGGCCAGGGATTGGCTCGGCATGCCACCGGACGTTGCCGACTGGGGGGCGGCGGTCAAAGTCCCTTTCGTTTCGCAAATCGATCGCAAGGCGCTTGGCGAGGGGGCGGTGGATCGGCTTTGGGACTGGGAGGCCGGGGTCAACTTCATGACGGACGGGTCGGGCGAAGGCCTTGAAGGCATTCCAGCCGAGTTCGCCAAGGCGGGTGAGTACCGTGTCCTGGTGCGGGTGGGGGCTGGATGGGCCAAAGGCGCCGAAACACAGGACCGGTTTGTCCTCGGACTGGACGGCCAACCGGTGGCGATCTGGGCGGCGAAGGGCACCGGTGGGGCCTCGGACCTGGAGTGGACCGAACTTCAGCGGGTGGCGGTGGACAAGCCGGGAACGCATTCGCTGACCTGGCGGCATGTGTCCGGCAGCCAGCCGCGGACCGTGCAGTACCTGATCGCGGGCCTGGTGTTCGTACCCGCCGAAGGGGCCTCGACGACTGAAGCGACGAAGACGCTGGTCAGCGAAGACGGCTGGATTCGCGGCTGGCTGGTCGGGGGCACGTTCGGCATGGGCGGATTGGCCTCGATCGCCCCGTTCTACGAGAAGTATTTTCTGCCCATCGACGGCCTGGAGTGGGACCAATACGCCTTGGACGGCAAGCCGCATGTCGAGTGGAAGCCCTACGTCAGCCCCACCGACGTGGTGCGGATGGACCTGCCGGAGACCTTCGAGAAGCGCGGATGGTTCGACTGGCCCGTCGGACGTCCCGGCTGCGCGTACGCCAGCCTCTACGTGAAGGTGCCGAGCCAGATGGACGTGCTGATCGACTTTGACTCCTCTCAGCCGGCGGACCTCTTCCACGACGGCGATCCAGTGGTCGCCGATCAGACCATCCTCGGCGTGAACGCCGACGGCGGCTTCCAGCGGACGGATGCCGATCCGCCGCTGCGGACGGCGATGACGCTGCATCCGGGGGTCAACCGCCTGACCGCCAAGCTCTACTTCCCTCAGAACAAGTACCGCACGGCGGAGGAGCGGGGCGAGGAGAGCACGTGGTTCAAGTGCCGCATCCTGGATATCGAGGGCAACGTGATCACCGGGCAGGTCACCGGCCGCGCGTACGCCCAAGCCAACGCCAGCGGTTACCTGCTCTACTCAATGAACCCGCACGACATGCTCGACGGCGAGTTGCCGCCCGGTCGGCGGTTGGGCGATCTGGTCGAGTTGAACTTCGAGACGGCCGAATGGAGCACGTACCTGACCGGCCAGGACGTAAACCTGACGGGCACGCTGGGTTTGACGGACGGCCTGCGGCGGCTGGAACGCTACGGCTTTAACGAGCGACGGTTCGACGATCAGGAAAACGCGGCGACCGTGCATTGGGTGCTGCACGATTTTGACGGCAACGGCATCGCGCGGGACCGGACGGAGGTCAGCTTCACCGCCGATTCGCCCGGCCGCTTCGGCGTTCCCCTGGGCAAGCTGCCACGCGGGCACTATACCCTCTACACCGAGATTCGTTCGGGCACGCGGTTCGTTTGCCAGCCGCAGCCGGAGATGATCGTGGTGGTCGATCCGCCGACACTCCCGCGGGCGGGCGTCCATTCGAAGTTCGCCCACAGCTTCTACTACATCTTTAACAGCCGCGATCCGCGGGAGAACGAAAGCCTGCTGCGCCTGTTGGCGCTGGCCAAGGTCCGCTGGAACATCGGCAGCGCGCACAAGTGGTGGATCGACGTGGACCCGCGCCAGTGGGCCGACCTGCCCGCCGATCAGCGGACCTGGCCGCGGCACCCGCGTCTCGAGAGCGTGGACCGGGCCCGGCAACTCGGCATCGAGATCATCGGGCAGCTTGGAGCCTTCACCAAGGGCTCCGAGGTTCCGCCGTTTGCGGGCGACCCGAACCTGGCCGATCACCTGATCATCAACGACTACTTCGACTTCGGCCCGATCGACAGCCCGGAGATCGACCGGGTCGTCGACACCTACGTCTTCGAGACGGTCAGCCGATTCAAAGAGCACTTCCGCTACTGGCGGCTGGACAACGAAATGAACCTGCGGGACTTCACGCCGGCGGAGCTCGTGCGGCTTCACGAACTGGTCAGCCGGGCGATGCGGCGGGCCGACCCGGAGGCCAAGCTGTGGATGGGGTCGATCTCGTCGTTCGACCTGCCTCACGCGGAGGAAATGCTTCGGCTGGGCCTTGACCGCTGGATCGACGTGTACGACTACCACTACTACATCTGGCCGCAGCCGGACCCGACCTACGCCGACATGGGCGGACTGCCGCTGCTGCTGTCGATCTTCGAGAGGTACGGCGTGACCACGTCGATCGCCAACGGCGAGTTCGGCTGCTACCGCTCGATCCACAAGGACGGAGCGCGGGTGCAGGCGGCCATGCTGGCCCGCGGGCTGATCGTCGCCCACACCTACGATCAACTGCGGTGGATCGCCCCACACTTCCCGACCCACTTCGAGTGGTGCGCCGACGCCGAGAACGGCATGCACGCCTGCTACCTGGCCTATCGCACAGCGGCGGACATTTTGGAAGGCGCCGCGTTCGAGGGGACTTTCGAGCTGGGCGACCGGATCGCTGCGTACCGCTTCAAGCGTCCCTCGGGCAGCCAAGCCGTCGTGCTGTGGGACGAGCAGAACCGCCGCGTCACCGTGCCCGGGATCGGTCCCCAGTGGCGAGGTTACGACATGCTCGGTCGACCGGTGCGGATCGGTCCGGACGGCGAGGTCGGTCTGAGCGTCTTTCCCCTCTACCTGACCGACGGCCAACTCGAGGAAGGCGGCGAGCCCTCACCGCTCTGATCCACACGAAAACCGCGGGCATCGGAAGCGTGATGATCTGCGGCTTCTTCGTTAACCGCGTTATCCATATCGTTCCATCAGGCCACCAGGTCGTCACTCGACGAGGACGAATCGTCTGAAGCAATCGGGCAGTTTGGCTTCGGCGATACCGGGCGAAAGGCCGATCCAGTAGCGCCGGCCAAGGCCGTCGTTGTCGGCGACGATGAAGTTGAGATTGAAGACGGTTCCGGCCTTCGGCTGAAGCGGAGCCAGGCGCGACCACGGCAGCGCCGCGCGATACACCGTGCGGTCGTCAATCCGCTCGATCCTGACGGGGCAGTTCTCAATCGGACCGGCAGCCGCACCGGGAGGCGCTTGCCAACACCAGACAATCGGCCGGCCCTCGGACCCGAGGGCCAAGCCGTATTCGTAGTCGTTATTATCGTAGTTCCGGCCGGGCTGGGCGTCGTTGCGGGTGTCGATGGCGAGCTGAACCGAGTCGCCGCGCCAGATATCGCCATCGACGGCCTGCTGGGCGTGCACGTCGTCGGTCACGTCGGCGGCGAAGTAGAGGTACTGCTCGTCCCACGAGAGGCGGGCGCGGGCGCTGAGGTTTTCCGGCGATTTCCAGCCGATGGTTGGGTCGGCGGGGAGGACCTGTTCGCGACGATCGAGGACGATCAGGTCGGCCGCGTCTTGCGGCAGCGGCGCGTCGAGGAATTCGCCCGGCGTCGCTTGGCGGCGATGGCAGGGAGCGATCGTGGCCAGGGGCTTTCGGATTTCGACGGCAGATCCACCCGCCGCCGCGGTCAACGCAACTCCGACCTCGTTGCCGGTAAGGCCCAGCGGCTCTTGAAGAGTCAGCGTCAGCGGCATGCTGCCGCCCGCCGGCATATGGACCGGCAGACCGGCGGCCAGATCGGTCCGGTGGCCGTCGGCGGTCGTCAGCCAGAGGTCCACCGATCCGTCGTACGGGGCGCTGAGGCGGTTGCGGATCGACAGCGAAAGCGTGGTCAGGCTTGGCGCCGCCACCTCCACCGTCGCCGGTCGGCGGTTCATGACGGCTGAGTTGATCCGATCGACCAGGCGAGGCAGCGCATCGGGATTGAGAATGGCGTAGGATGGATTGGCGCTGATGGTCATCAAAGCGACGCCGTCGTCGCCGGGCTTGCGCGGCGCCGCCGCCCCGGTCATCGTCCAGACCTCGGCCTCGGCCAGCGGGACTTCGACCCGCAGCGGGTCCTGCGTATCATCATCCAGCGAATCCCACGCGGCGAGAACGACGTGGTCGTCCTTCCTGTAGGCGTAGATCTTGATGTCGTAATCCGAGATGATCGGCAGCGGGGTCGCCCCGTCGAGCAGCTTGGCGACGGTCGCGTAGGCGGCGACGGGCGGCAGCGGCTTGACGCCATCCTGATGCCGCCAGATGCCGTACTCGTAAAGCCCGCCTTCGGTGCAGCCGATGTCCCGGAACCAGATGAGACGCTTGACCTGCGGGAACGAACGGGCCACCAGATGCGCGCGGGCCAGGTACGCCGCGAACCGAGCGGCCCACCGGCTGTCGCACGAGGCGCGAGCGTCGAGCCCCCAGCCCAGTTCGCCGATCCAGAACTCGCGGCCGCCCATATGCGATTGGTAGAGGTCGATGAACTCGCGGAGGCGGCTTTGCATGTTGCCCACCTCCGGACCCAACGCCACGTCGTCGGGACCGAGGTAGCGCGGATTGGCGTACGGGTGAGGGGCGTAGACGTCGAACGAATCGGCGGCGTCCTTGATGACCTCCGCGGTGAAG
>Ga0123328_1000298_pt1 | contig 53622 bp, 37 predicted proteins | sample BioC12SIPDNA_2_FD_89702 | JGI IMG/M metagenome (GOLD analysis project Ga0123328, IMG submission 89702) | Anaerobic biogas reactor microbial communites from Washington, USA - Biogas_R1_A C12 SIP DNA | ecosystem: Engineered > Bioreactor > Anaerobic > Unclassified | place: Washington, USA...
ATCGTCAGACAAAACGATTGGGATTACCGGATTACGCCTCTCACATTGAGGGAGAACCACTGATGCACAGCTTCACCACGCGACGGTCCTTTCTGCAAGCCATGGGCGCCAGCGCTGCTTTCGGGTTGACGGCTTCGGCTCGATCCGAGGAGAAGGACATTCAGGGATTCGAGCGGGCTCCCGCTAATCCGAATGCCTCCAAAGATTGGAAGCCCATCTCCGACCGCAAGATCCGCGTGGGGATCGTTGGATATGGCGCTTGCCAGTTCGGGGCAGAGTTCGGCTTTCAGGACCACCCGAATGTTCAAGTCGTAGCCGTGAGCGATCTTATTCCTGATCGATGTGCGGGCCTGGCCAAGGCGTGCCGGTGTGAGAAAACGTATCCCTCGCTGGAAGAAATGCTCAAGGATGACACGATCGAGGCCATATTCACCGCTACCGACGCTCCGAACCACGCCCGGCACTGCATCGAGGTACTCAAGCATGGTAAGCATGTGGCCACCGCCGTGCCTGCGGTCCTTGGCTCACTCGAAGATGCCGACAAGCTGCTCGAAACGGTAAAGACCTGCGGCCGAAAGTACATGATGTTCGAGACGTCGTATTTTCATGAAGAACTTTATGCGATGCGGCAAATCTACAACGCGGGCGGATTCGGCAAGCTCGTGTACGCTGAAGGAGAATACTACCACTACGGGCAGCAACCCACGCCGTCGTATAAAAATTGGCGTATGGGCTTGCCCCCGCAGTGGTATCCCACGCACTCGAATGCGTACTACGTCGGCGTCACCGGTGGAAGTTTTACCGAAGTCTCCTGCATGGGCATGCCCAGTATCATGGAACGGTTCAAGCCGGCCAACAGCCCCCATAAAAACCCGTTCGGCACCGAAGTCGCGCTGTTCCGCACCAGCGAAGGCGGCATGGCACGCATGGTCGTCAGTTGGGATACGCCCGGACCTGGTGGGGAAATGGGCCGTATTCGCGGACAAAAGGGCTCGTTCTATGACAAATACGAGGGGTTGGAGACGAATCTCCCGGACACGACCCGCCCCCCACTCCCGCCCGGCGTGGAAGCCGGCGGCCACGGCGGTTCGCACGGCTATCTCATGAATGAATTCGTCACGGCAATCCTCGAAGACCGCAAACCCCTGGTGGATGTGGCCCAAGCGTTGAACATGACCGTCGGCGGCATCATCGCCCACGCCTCGGCCATGAAAGATGGCGAACTCATGAAGATCCCACAGTACAAACTGTAACCGTCGGATGCGGAGAGTCCAAGATCAAGACTCATCGTCTCCACGCGCCTGTTGCAGACCACTGGTCGCTGCCATGCACACGAGCACAAGCACTGTTCTCGGCATACGCTTCATGATGTCCTCCTGAGTGATGTCCTCATCCGATAAGCTCACAGCCGTGCAGAGCAATCATGAATCTCGGTTGAACCTATGTGGGTTCGGAAGGGCCGATGCCAGCAGAACCGCCATAGAGATCAGCCCAATGCTTGCAGGCTCTGGAACCCCAAGGTATTCCATGCGAAGGATGGTGAGGAGACCGTCGGAGGAAGGCTGCACCTGCTCGACGACCAGTTGAGCTCCGGTAATCTGGAGTGGCGCAAGATCCGGATACTGCCCCAACCATATCCAGCCTTCCCAATACTCTATGTTCCAGCCATGTCCGTGCTGATCGTTGAGGCTGGCAACCATCCAGTCCATAGTTCCGTTGGTCGCGCGATCCAGGAATCCCGGCAGGTGGGGATCGTTGGACAGGTCGTACAAGCCGGCACCGTCAAACCAAGCGCCGATGGCAGCAGTGGGGTCGATCCCACCCCCATTCGGGGTCAGATAGGCCAGGGAAAACCGAAGCCATGGCCCTTCTCCATCAGGGAGCCCCAGATGAACCGTCTCGCCCTTGGACACAACAACATCGGCGACAGCGCCGCTGTACGCGACCAGGCTGATGACAAGGGTCAGTAGTACTCGATTCATTGCACCTGCTCCTTTAAGAGAGAAACTCTCCTCGCTTCTCGACGGACTGGGCCAAGCTTCAGCAACGCCGCCGCGGCACAAAGCAGGGCGATGCTCGCAGGTTCAGGCACTCGCAAAACGAAGATGGTATCGCGGGTGAGATCGGAGACGTAGAGCAGCCCGTGGTCCCAAGCCAATCCAATCGCCACGCCACCCGGCACGTCGAAATCGCCGAGAACGTCCCCCGTCAGCGGATCGATCTGTAAAATATGCTCCCGCCACCCCATGCCCAGCCCCAGCCAATCTGAAGCCCCCATCCACAGGCTCATTCCATCCCAGGCGAGATCTCGCGGAGACTGTACCGGCAAGATGAGCTCTCTGACAGGCTGCATGGTTAGCGGGTCGAGGGCGACAATTCTGCTATCATCAAAAGTATTCCCGGACACCCACAGGTATTGGCCGTCATACGTGATCCCCTCAGGGTTCCTGATGGGTACGTCGTAGTAGCTGATGACGGAGCCGTCGATGGGGCTGAACTTGGCCATGAAGGGGGGATACTCGCTGTCTCCTGAGGCGCCCCATACGAAGGTACCGTCATAGGCCAAGCCGGTAGCTCCGCCCGTGGGTGGCGACGGGTAACTGGCCTTGACCGCTCCCGTGTCCGGGGCGACGACATAGAAACCGGGCAAATCAATGTCCCAGATCCAGAGGTCCGCTCCGACAAAAGTCATCCCCTCAGCCCAGTCCCCCGGTGCGGGGAACTGGCGCTCGATGGGCAGCGTGGCCGCGGCGCTCATGCCGTTGAACAGCAGGATGATGCCCAGAATGTGCGTCCAGCGTACCCGCCTGCGGGTCGTCCGTGGTTCCATGTGCGTCCTCCTGACAACAAGACAGCAACTCAAGCAAGACAAACGCGAGATCCCGGTTTCGGCAACCGCCGCCCGGGCTCGGCAGGCCATGTCCCGAAGCTCTGCCATATACGTAGAACCGCAACGCGGTTCCAGATCGCAGCCCGGGGTCGCGCAGCGCACCCCGGGAAGCTATGCCCGGCATGGCATGCCAACCCTGGAAGGGTTGCATCGCTCTCCGGCGAAGTACGGGCACGGCCCAGGCAATGAAACCCTTGCAGGGTTTGCCGCATCGTGGCCGGTCGCATTCCCCAGGGTGCGCTGCGCGACCCTGGGCTGGGTTATTCAACACCGCTGGTGTTGTTGCGAGGAGCCTGCCCAACCCAGTTCAACCCCGGTCAGAGGTTACAGAGCCACGGCAAAAACTTCCCTGCTTCCGCCATCGCCAAGCAACGCCAAGGGCAGGCACGCACGCCCCGATCCGGCCGCCTCCTGCGTACGCCACGCCCTGATCCAGCCGCCTCCTGTGTACGCACGCCCTGATCCAGCCGCCTCCTGCGTACGCACGCCCTGAGGCAAGCGACCAAGCGTTCATCGCAGTGTAACCGGTCCTGCCAGCATATCAGTGCTTACACCCTGGGCATGTGGATTATTATCGGCAGGCAATGCCAAGAAGAGACAGTGCGGTTCCTCCCCGGTGGAGCCATCCGCTGGGGGGTGTGGCCAGTGGTCGCCGCCAGATATCCTGTGACACCGCTTTGGCCAGCGTGAGACGCCCTGGCCCGCACCGGCGAGACGCCCACCACGGCGGGCAGGCCCGTGCCACACCTTAAGATGCGGGCTGTGTGGCGGGCTACACTACGATTCGTTTGGGTGTAGCTCGCTGGGCGCCTGGTTCCTGGGGCAAAATGGCGAATGCCCAACCCCAAGGACCAATCAATGACCAAGCCCGAAGCCAGAACGCCAACCGCGGGCGGGGACGTCCGTCATTGGTCATTGGGGTTTCGCCATGGGTCATTCCGCCGGCGGATGGCGAATGACGCCCGATTCGTTTGCGGGTTCTCAACAGGCAGGTCCGGACGCGAAACAGACTCGTCGCCAACCTGGCAACTGGAGGGTGGAAAGAGGCGGTCACCGATCTCGGAGACGTGAAGCTTCTTGTCTCACGTGCCCAGCTTAGTCCTGAGTTTACACCGTCCGTAACGCGTTCAGGTTGCACAGTGATTGGTGATAAGCCGTTCTACCCGCAACTCATCTCAGACAACATGCTGCTCGTGCTGCCGTTGCCAGAGCACACCAACCGCTATCCACGCACAGATCTCGGAGTTGTGGATCCGCAGAGGTGCTCGCACTTTGCAGGTACGACAGCAACGCAGGAAGATCACCTGCGACGGTCGATAAGCTTGATCCGGGGTAGACGAGGGCTGGCCGCTACAAGGTTTAACCCTCCGAGAGGATAATCCGCGCGTCGGCCACCATCGCTCCGCTGCCTTGGGGGTAGACGATCAGCGGGTTGATATCCAGTTCCTTGATGCGGGGGTGGTCGGTGACCAGTTGGGACAGTCTCATCAGGCATTCGCCGATGGCGGGTTGATCCGACGGCGGCTCGCCGCGGACGCCTTCGAGGAGCCGATGGGAGCGGATGGAGCGGATCATCTCGCCGGCCACGTTCTCGCGGATGGGCGCCAACCGGAAGGAGACATCGCGCAGCGCCTCGGTGTAGATGCCGCCCAACCCGAACATCAACAGCGGTCCAAACCGCGCGTCGCGGGTCATACCCAAGATGATTTCCTTGCCCGGTTGCAGCATTTTCTGGACAAGGACGCCCCAGATTTCGATGTCCGCACCCAGTTTCTCGCGAACCGAAGCGACCATGGTGTCAAAGGCTTCCCGGACCGCTCCCTCGTCCCTCAGGTTGAGCTTCACGCCGCCGACGTCGGTCTTGTGGAGAATCTTGGGCCCGGCGATTTTGAGGACCACGGGATAGCCCATCTGGGCGGCGGCGGCGGCGGCCTCGTCGGCGGACTGGGCCAGCTTGTACGGCACGATGGGGAACCCGCAGGCCTGCAGGACATTGAGAGCCCGGACCTCGACAAGCTGCGACCGGCCAGCCGCCAGTTCCTCGTCAAACAGCCGATCTACGGTCTCGCGGTCCATCTCGAAACGCCGGTACTCGGCGATCGGGGAGCGAATCCACTCGGCAAATCGGGCCTTAGCGGCCAAGGAACGCATCGCGTTCTCGGGAAACTGGTAGGTGGGTACGCCATTGGCCTTGAGGACCACGACGCCCGGCTGGACATCGGACTCACCCATCATGCAGGCGACGATGGGCTTGTCGCAGTAGTGCTGCGACTCGGAGACCACTTCTCCAATCTCCTTGGAGTTGGTCATCGCCTGGGGAGTGACCAGCACCAGGATCTGATCGACGTCTTCATCTGAAGAGACGGCATCAAGTGCCGAGCGATAGCGGTCGTGGCGGGCATCTCCGATCACGTCGACTGGATTCTTCAGGCTCCCCGTGGGAGGCATCTGAAACTTGAGGGACTTGATCGTGTAATCATGGAAGCGGGCAAGCTTGAGTCCGTAGCGGATGCAGGCGTCGGTAGCCATGATGCCCGGGCCGCCGGCGTTGGTGACGATGGCCGTTCGCCGACCGGCGGGCAGTGTGGGCTCCGCGAAGACTTCGGCATAATCAAACAACTCCTCGACGCTCTCGACGCGAATGACGCCGGCCTGGGAGAAGATGGCGTCGTAGACCTCATCCGAGCCGGCCAGCGACCCGGTGTGCGAGGCGGCCGCCGCAGCCCCTTCCTGCGTCCGACCGGTCTTGATCGCAAGAATGGGCTTGGGGTTGCGCCCGTGGGTGATGGCGTGGGCGGTCTCGACGAAGGTCTGTCCGGAGGATAGATCCTCGACGTACATGAGGATGACCTTGGTCGCCGGATCGGCGGCCAGCGAGCGCAGCAGGTCGACCTCGTTGATGTCCGCCTTGTTCCCGAAGCTCACGAATCGGGAGAAACCGATGCCGCGACCATTGGCATAATCGAGGAGGGCGGCGGCGAGGGCTCCGCTCTGCGAGATGAGCCCCATGCAGCCGGCCACGGGCATGCGTCCACCGAACGCGGCATTCATCAGCACGTCCGGAGCAGTATTGATGAGACCGAGGCAGTTGGGCCCGAGGATCGAGAGTCCGCGCTCACGGGCGATGGCCTTGAGCCGGTTTTCCCGCTCGACACCATCGCCGCCGATTTCCTTGAAACCCGCGGAGATGACCACGAAATGTTTCGTGCCTTTGTCCGCCGCCTCCTGCACCACTTTTTCGACGGCCGGCGCGGGAATGATGAGCACGGCAAGGTCCACGTGGTCGTCAATGGCCGAGATGCTCGGCACGCACCGGATGCCCATGATGCTCTTGGTCTTCGGGTTCACCGGGTAAATGACACCGGCGTAAGAACCCTGGATGAGGTTCCGAAGGATCTCGCTGCCCGCGGTACCGCCGCGGCGTGAGGCGCCGACGACGGCGATGGACTGAGGAGCAAAAAGGGGCTCTAGGTCCCGAGCGGCCGAGCTATCGGACACACTCGTTGACGCGGCGGAACCACTGTTCTTGTTCTTCCTGGCATTTGCGGAGGCACTTCGGGCCATGGACCAGACTCCTGAAAGTTTTCATGCACTCGCGGTCATGCTTGGCACCGGGGCCTATCCACGTGGCCAAACACGCAGTCAAGTTTGCCGGCGACGGCCGCGAGGGACCGTCACCACGGACAGCGGCCCATGCCGCTACGGTTTATCGACGGCTGGGGCTCGCTCCATCTGCTCAAGGTACTGGTGGATCACGTCGCGTACGGTGGACATCGAGATCCCATACTCCTGCCGCAAGCGGGCCAGGCGTGTCTCAGCGGATACGGTTTCCGGCACACGGAGCCGCTTAAGAAGCACCGCGACGGGAATACCGTACTGCTTTTCGATCTCGGCCAGCGTCTGGGAACCCCAGCCTTGCCCAGCTCCTTTCCCATGACCAGCGTCCCCTTCCTCGTGGTCACCGGGCGTGTCATGGTCGTCGAGCGTGACACGATCAGGGCGGTTGCCATGATAACCGGGGCTCGATGTTTTTGCCAGTTCGTCCACGCGTAAAAGCGCCGTCCAGACCCCCAAGCCGAACAACGCGGAGACCCCGGCTAAAAACGCCACCCCACACGCGATGCGCAGGCCTGGACGTCGCTTCTCCGCCTTCCGCTCGCCCCGCACGAACAGTCGGCCGGTCACGTCGCAGACCCAATCCCAATGCAAGCCGACATGGAGCACAACAAGCCCGATGGTCACGAAGACCAGTTGATAATGGACGTCGCCCCATTCGTGACGGCCCTTGCCCCACAGCAGTAATGCGTGTCGCCCGGAGCCGGCCGGCAAAACAAAACGGATCACCACCCCGGTCCAGAGCATGCCCAGCATGGCCAGCAGCAGCAGGAGATCCACAAGGTAGTTGATTGTGCTGCGGCGCACGCCCTTGCACCCCTTTGTGTTTCTGTCCTTGCTTGAGAAAGTTCACCACGAACAGTTCAGGGTGATCGTTCACACCGGCGAGTCGGGTTCGCCGCAACCGTCGGCCGGGTCCACTGTCGAGCCACCGTTTCCTGCAGCCGGTACCCCAGACGGGCCGGCGTGGCCTGATCCGGGTACCCGAGGCGGGAATACGCGGCAGTGTATTCATGGATCGGCAGATTGGGGCTCGGCGTACAGGTCATCCTGCAACTGCCGTCCTCCACCTCATACACCAAGGCAAGCCGACGGGCAACTACCCGGGCCGGCTTGGCCCGTGGGTCCGCATAACCCGATGAGTCGGTCCCCGCGCTGCGCCTGACCCAGCGGCCGTCATGGCGACGGGAAGGTCGCCGACCTGATATTGGGGCAAATACCCCTTGGTCGTATGCCACCATCCCCGCAGGTTGTGCCTCCGGCAAGAATCGTCGCTTGCCGACGGCGGTCGTGTTCGCACGCAGGCTGTGTCCGTCACATGGGATGATTGGTGCGGTATCTCCGCGATGCCACTGGCTGTGGATGCGGTCTGAATGTCGAACGAACGTGACGGCAAGCCGGAGCGATTGCGAGCACAACGATGTCGCGGGCGTGCATCGGCCCGGATCGCCCCCTCGCACACATGCGTTGTCGAGCCTCATCGGAGTCTCGTCGCAACGGCCGGCCCCCGTCGCGGCATGGCTTCCGCGACAGCAAAGCCGCCCCGAAGTCGCGTCGCACTACGACGATCGCACGCCTCGCGAAGAGACAATCCACATCGCATGGCCCGCTCACCGGCAGGCTGCTGTCAGCGTTCCGCGGCCGCTTATGCGCTCTGCCAACTCTGCAGAATGTGCATGTAGTTGGCCCGCTCGAAGGCTCTGGGGTCCGGACACTTGAGCAGACTCATGCTTCCCTGCATCTGCTTGAGCGACTCGTATTCATGCTTTTCGAGCCACTCGGCGACTTCCTGGCGAATCCGAGCCAAGTGACGCGGGCCGTTGGTCAGCAGGGCCGAGACCATCTGCACACTGCTGGCTCCGCACATTACCGCCTTGATGGCATCCAGGCTGGTGTGAACGCCGCCGGTCACCGCCAGGTCGGCCTGAAGCCGTCCCGCCAGGATAGCCAGCCAGCGCAGCCGCATGAGCAACGCCCCGGAGTTCGACAGGGTCAGATCGGAAACCACTTCGAGATCCTCGACGTTGATGTCCGGCTGATAGAACCGGTTGAAGAGCACCAGCCCGTCCACCTTGACCGCGTCGAGCCGCTTGGCCACGTTGGGCAGCGAGCCGTAGAACGGCGAGAGTTTCACCGCCACGGGCACGGTTGCCGCCTTTTTGACCGCGGCCACCATATCCACGGTACGTTGCACGACCGTCTCGCCGGTCTCGTCGGGATCGGTCGCCACATGGTAGACGTTCAGTTCCAAGGCGTCAGCGCCGGCCTCCTGCATTTGCCGGGCATAGTCCAACCAGCCCCCCCGGGTCACGCCGTTCAGTGAAGCGATGACAGGGATGCTGACCGCCTGCTTGATCTTGCGGATCTGTTCGAGGTACTCATCGGGGCCCAAGACGAAATCGTCGGGGGTCGGCAGGTACGAGAGGGCCTCGGCAAACGACTCGGCCGGACCGTCCATCGACTGGGCGGTGGCCAGCCCCTCGGCAATGAGCTGCTCTTCGAACAGGGAGCGCATGATGATGGCGGACGCGCCGGCGTCTTCCAGCTTGCGCACGCTGTCCATATTGTCGGCCAGTGGAGAGGCACCCGGCATGAAGGGGTGCGGCAGGTTGAAACCCAGATAGCTTGTAGAAAGATCCATGAACGGGACCTCCGCGTGATCGAGCCTCGTGTTGTGCGATTGCTCGCGTTAATCGTCCTCACTGCCCGCAAGCCGCCGCCTGACCGCTGGCGACTCGCGGGGCCTAGAACTCACCTCAGGCGTTTTGCTCATCCGCACCGGCCGGCTTGGCGCCGTTGCCCTTGGGCACGGTCAGCTTGGCCATATGGTCATAGAGTGCCACTCGCCGAACTGAGGCTTCCGCGGCCAGTATCGACAACTGCCGGAATCGCTCCGGATTCATCTTCTCGACCATGCGGAAGCGGGTCTCATTTCGCATGTACTCGCCGACCGAGGCCTTGCCCGGTGCCGAGTCGAGCACCAGAGGCGGCTCGCCCTGGGCCACGCGCCGCGGGTCGTAGCGGTACAACGGCCAGATGCCGCTGTTGACCGCCAACTCCTGCTGGCTGAGCCCGAACGACAGGTCGTATCCGTGAGCGATGCAGTGGCTGTAAGCGATGATCAGCGACGGGCCGCGGTAAGACTCGGCCTCCAGGAAAGCCTGGACGGTATGGTTGTCCTTGGCCCCGAAGGCCACGCTGGCCACATACACATGCCCGTAATTCATCGCCATCAAGCCGAGATCTTTCTTGCCCACGGACTTGCCCGCGGCGGCGAACTTGGCGGCTGCTCCGATCGGCGTGGACTTCGACGCCTGGCCACCGGTGTTCGAGTAGACCTCTGTATCCAACACCAGCACGTTCACATCGCGCTGCATGGAGAACACATGGTCCAACCCGCCGTACCCGATGTCATAGGCCCAGCCATCGCCGCCGAGCATCCACACGCTCTTCTTGACCAGGTAGTCGGCCAGCAGATCGAGCCTGCGGGCCTCGGGCGAGTCGATGCCGGCCAGTTTCTTCTTCAGGGCGGCGACGCGCTCGCGCTGAGCACGCAGCCCCGCCTCACTGGTCTGGTCAGCGGAGAGCAACTCGGCGACGAGGTTGTCGCCGATTTGCGATCCAAGTTTCGCCACCAGCTCGCCCGCCTGCTCGATGTGCTTATCGACCGCCAGGCGGAAGCCGAAGCCGAACTCCGCGTTATCCTCGAACAGCGAGTTATTCCACGCAGGCCCTCGGCCGCTGTCGTCCTTGCAGTAAGGTGTGGTCGGCAGGTTTGCGCCGTAGATCGATGAACACCCGGTCGCGTTACCGATCAACAGCCGGTCTCCGAAGAGCTGGCTCAGTAGCTTGACGTAAGGTGTCTCGCCGCAGCCGGCACACGCGCCCGAGTACTCGAACAGCGGGCGGAAGAACTGCGACATCTTGACGTTGATCCGCTCGATGCTCGCACGGTCCGGGTCGGGCAAAGCAAGGAAGAAGCTGTAATTGGCCTGCTCGCGTTCCCGGATGGGGAGCTGCGGCTCCATGTTGATGGCCTTGTGCTTGGGATTGGCCTTATCCTTGGCCGGGCACACGTTCACGCACAGTTTGCATCCGGTGCAATCCTCCGGAGCAACCTGGATGGTGAACTTGAGCCCCTTGTACTCGCGGCCCTTGTAGTCGATCGACCGGAACGACTCGGGAGCCTCGCCGAGCAGCGACGGGTCGTAGACCTTGGATCGGATGGCCGCGTGCGGACAGACCAAGGCGCACTTGTTGCACTGGATACACACCGCGGGATCCCAGATGGGAATGTCCAAGGCGATGTTGCGTTTTTCGTACTGGGTGGTCGCCGTCTCAAAGGTGCCGTCCACCGGGAACGCGCTGACCGGCAACAGGTCGCCCTTGAAGGCCATCATCGGAGCGACCAGGTTCTTGACGAACTCCGGCGCATCCTGGGCCACGATCGGCAATTGGTGCATGGTTGCCGTCGGTTTGGCTGGCACCTTCACCTCGTGCAAGTGGGACAACGTCTCGTCCACCGCGGCGAAGTTTCGCTTGACGACCTCCTCGCCCTTCTTGCCGTAGGTCTTCTGGATGGTGCCCTTGATCTTGGCGATGGCCTCCTCGCGTTCCAGCACGCCCGAGATCGCGAAGAAACAGGTCTGCATGATCGTGTTCACCCGCGTGCCCATGCCGGTGTCCTTGGCCACCTGGTAGCCGTCGATCACGAAGAACCGCAGCTTCTTGGCGATGATCTGCTCCTGAATCTCGTAGGGCAGGTGATCCCAGACTTCGTCGGCGCTGTAAGGCGAGTTGAGCAGGAAGACGGCCCCGGGAGCCGCGTAGCTGAGCACGTCGTATTTCTCGATGAACACGAACTGGTGACAAGCGACGAAGCTGGCCTTGCTGATGAGGTACGGCGGGCGGATGTACCGCGGGCCGAACCGCAGGTGCGAGATGGTCATGGCCCCGGACTTCTTGGAGTCGTATACGAAATAGCCCTGGGCGTGATTGTCCGTCTCCTCACCGATGATCTTGATCGAGTTCTTGTTGGCCCCGACGGTCCCGTCGGCCCCGAGCCCGAAGAAGACCGCCCGGACCGTGTCTTTGCCCTCGATATCGAACGAGTCGTCGACTTCGAGCGAGAGATGGGTCACGTCGTCGATGATACCCACGGTGAAGTGCTGCTTGGGCGACTTCTTGCTCAGCTCATCAAGGACGGCCTTGACCATAGCCGGGGTGAACTCTTTGCTCGACAATCCATATCGGCCGGCGATCACCCGCGGGTCCTGAGCGAACGGCAGATTGCCGGTGAACTTGGCCTCGCTGAAAGCACCCAGCACGTCGAGATACAGCGGTTCGCCGAGGGCACCCGGCTCCTTGGTGCGATCCAAAACGGCGATCGCCTTGGTAGTCTTGGGCAAGGAAGCCACGAAGTGACTCAGGGAGAACGGGCGATAGAGCCGCACCTTGAGCAGCCCCACCTTCTCGCCCTGAGCGACCAAGTGCTCGACCGTCTCGTGGGCGGTCTCCGCACCCGAGCCCATCATGATGATGACCCGCTCGGCGTCCGGCGCTCCGACGTAGTCGAACAGGCGGTAGGCACGTCCGACACGGGCGGCGAACTGATCCATCACCTCTTGCACAATGCCCGGGCAGACATCGTAGAAACGGTTGCACGCCTCGCGGGCCTGGAAGAAGACGTCCGGGTTCTGGGCCGTGCCGCGAAGTCGCGGGCGGTCTGGAGTCAGAGCCCGCTCGCGATGGGCCTTAACCGCGTCGTTGCTGATCATGTGGTGCAGGTCTTCGTCGGAGAGCATCATAATCTTCGACACTTCGTGCGAGGTACGGAACCCGTCGAAGAAGTGCAGGAAGGGCACGCGGCTGCGAAGCGTGGCGGCCTGCCCGATGCAGGCCATGTCGTGGGCTTCCTGAACCGACCCCGAGCACAGCAGGGCGAAGCCCGTCTGCCGGCAGGCCATCACGTCGGAGTGGTCGCCGAAAATCGACAGGGCGTGCGTGGCCAGCGTGCGCGCGGTGACGTGCATGCAGAAGGCGGTCAGCTCGCCGGCGATCTTGTACATATTGGGGATCATCAGCAGCAGACCCTGGGAGGCGGTGAAGGTGGTGGTGAGGGCCCCGGCCTGCAAAGCACCGTGAACGGCGCCGGAGGCCCCGCCTTCGGACTGCATCTCGGTCACCTGGGGTACGGTGCCCCAGATATTGCGCATCTGTCGCGACGCCCATTCATCCGAAAACTCACCCATCGGTGAAGAAGGGGTAATGGGGTAGATCGCGATCACTTCGTTGGTGCGGTAGGCCACGGAAGCGGCGGCCTCGTTCCCATCCAGGGTCATGATTCTCTGGGCCTGAGCCATTTGATTCGTTCTCCTGTCGTCCGGCGCCCCGTCTACGACCGACGGCCGACCGGGGGCGCGTGGTATCGTCCCGGCTACAGTTCGGATGGTACCCGCCTCCCGTGCGTCCCCCCGAGGCGGGCGTTCGGGTGCTACCATCGTTGCGGCAAGTCAGGTGGGCATTGTGCCACGAGGTCGCCCCGCTGGCAAGCCGCCCAGGCGATTTTTGGGGTGTCTGCTTGCGGGCCCCGTCGCGACGACCGTTCGGCCGTGCCTGAACGCCACAGGCTGACAAGCGACCATTGGCGTCGCTGAGAATGAGTCCTATTCGCAAGGAGTGACCAAGCCGCAAGCGTGAGTTGCCTGCAAGTATGGATCTGCTGAACGCAGCCGGAAGGGTAAGGACAGACATTCTTCGTCCTGCCAACGATTCAGCACACAGCGGCCACAATCAGAGCCGCGACCGCAAGGGAGCGGTTCCTTACCGCAGCGGAACCGCATCCCTTACGGTCGCGACTCTGCTTATCGTTCTCGGCCCGGACAAGACGCTCCGCACCCCCGCGCTCGCGCTTGGGGCGCGTTGGTGGCGATGACGATTCGGGCTCGTTGGCGACGCTGACTCCGCCGGTCGCCACGGGGGGCGACCGCTACGGCGGCTCTGTTGGGATCTTGTGTCTGGGATGCTCACAGTAGGCCGTGCTTATCGAGTCGGTAGCGGAAGGCGTCGCGTGAGAGGTGCAGCAGTTTGGCGGCACGGGTCTGGTTGCCGTCGGCCAGAGCCAGGGCCTGCCGCAGGAGTTTGTGTTCGAGCCGCTGGAAATCCAGGCCGACGATCGGCAGGTTAAGGCCCGCCAAGTCGTCTTCCTCCATGGCGGCCGAACCGCCCTTGCCGAGCACGATATCGGCCGGCGTCAGCTCATCGCCCTTGCACAGGAGTACCGCCCGCTCCATGACGTTGCGCAACTCGCGGACGTTGCCAGGCCAGGCGTACTGCCGCAGCTTGTCGTACACCGCCTTATCGATACGGCACACGGGCTTCTTGAACTCGCGGGCGTACTGGGCGGCGAAGTGATCGGCCAGGAGGCAGACATCATCCCCTCGCTCGCGAAGCGGAGGCAGGTAGATCGGCAGCACGTTGAGCCGGTACATCAGGTCTTGTCGGAACTTGCCCAAGACAATGGCCTTCTCGATGTTGCGGTTGGTGGCGGCGATGACCCGCACGTCAACGCGGATCTCGTGCGTTCCGCCGACGCGACGGAACCAGCGGTTTTCGAGGAAATGGAGCAGCTTGGCCTGAAGCGAAGGGGGCATGTCGCCCACCTCGTCGAGGAATACGGTGCCCCCGCTGGCCAACTCGAACAGCCCTTTTTTCTGCAATCGGGCGTCGGTGAAGGACCCCTTCTCGTGCCCGAACAGCTCGCTCTCCAGCAGCGTCTCCGAGATGGCTGTGCAGGTAATGGTCATGAACGGCCGTGTGGCCCGCTCGGAGTTATGGTGGATCACTCCCGCCACGAGGTCTTTGCCCGTACCCGTCTCGCCGCGGAGGAAGACCGTCGAGGAGGCGCTGGCCGAGACTCCCCGGATCAGATCGAACAGGGCCAACATGCCCGGATGCTCACCAAGAATGCGGTCGAATCCATACTCGCGATCGAGCCGGCGGCGCAATCGGCGAACCTCGCGGCGCAGCTTGGTCGTCTCCAAAGCCTGGTCCACGGTGAGCAGGAGCTGCTCCATCTGGAACGGTTTGGCCAGGTAGTCATAGGCTCCCAGCTTGATGGCCTCGACGGCGTCCTCGACGTTGCCATAGGCGGTGATCATGATGACCACGGCGTCGGGGTCCGAGGCCCGAACATGGCGGAGGATGTCGAGGCCGGTCTCGTCCGGCAGGCGATGATCGAGCAGGATGAGATCGAAGGAAGCCTCCGCAAGCCGGTCACGGGCCTCGGCGCCGGTCTCGGCCTCGGTGACGTGGTACTGCCTTTCCTCGAACTTCTGGCGCAGCGACCAGCGGATCAGGCTCTCATCCTCAACGATCAAGACGCGGATCATCATGCGGATCACTCTCCCGGCAGCACTGTAGGTATGAACTTCTTGCGGTCGCTTGCCACGGGAAACTGGACCGTGACGCGCGTACCTTGCCCCTCGCGGCTTTCCAGGTCGATGCTGCCGCCGTGTGCCTCGACGATCCGGCGACAGATCGGCAAGCCCAGCCCTGTCCCCTTGGCCCGCGTCGTGAAAAACGGCTCGAAGGCCAGCTTGCGGATCGCCTGATTCATGCCGTGGCCGTGATCCACCACCGCCACCTGTGCACAATCCGCCGTTCGTGACAACTCGATCATGATTCGACCGTCTCGGGGTGAAGCGTGAGCGGCGTTGAACAGCAGGTTCATCATCAGGTCCTCGATCTGGCCGGCGTCCGCCATGATGATCGGTGCGTCGGCGACGGGGCGCACGCGAACCTCGATGCCCCGCATGATCGGGGCTTGGCGGATCACGCTCAGCGCTTGATCGACCAGGGCCGACAGGTCGCAGGGGACCAACTGCGGCGAGGGCGGCCGGGCGTAGACCAGCAGATCCTTGACCGCCGCGTCGAGACGATTGATCTGGACGGTGATCTCTCGCATGACGTCGCGTCGCGGGTCGTCGGGCTCCATCGCGTCGCGGAGGACCTGGATCGCGCCGCTGATGCCCGCCAGCGGGTTCCTGATCGCGTGAGCCAGCGATGCCGCCGCCTGCCCCAGGGTAGCGAGGTGTTCGGACCGGGTGAGGCGTTCCTCGGCGACGGATCGTTCCTCGCTACGCACTTGGGTGGCGTAGCATTCCTGGTACGCCTCCATCAGTCGGGCGGCCTGGAGGGTGAGAAGCTTGTGCAGCGAGGAGAGTCTGTCTGCGGGCTCGGCGACCTCGGCCGCCTCGACGGTCTGTCGAATCTCCTGCCAGAGGATTTCGAGGCCGACGAGTACGTGCTCTTGGGCGATGCCGGCCCGCACATGGGCGACGCCGGCCGCCGTCGGCGGTGTGCCGCGCTCGGCTGCCAGGGGATGATTCACAAGCCCCCGCAACCAGTCCGCCTGCACCCGCCGCAGCCGTGCGAGCTGATCCGGTCTGCCGCTGAGAACCCGGCGCACCTGCGGTATCGCCAGCAGCCGGTCGTGAAACCGGGCGACGATCGCCTCCGCCTCCCCATCCAGCACCACGGCTAACGCACGCACATTGGCTTCATCGCGGGTGCCGAACCCGATACACCGCCAGACATCTTCACCGGCCAAGGAGGGCATGGCGGCCATTATAGCATTGAGCCGCCCGCCTGCCGCGTGTATACAATGTCGTTATACGCACCGCGACCCGTGGCGGGATGAGCGAGCGGGCGACAAGATCGAGACCGCAGGCCCTGGGCAAGCCTGTCAGGCCCAAGGATGACCCCTGTGCGAGGTGACGTGATGAGCGAGCTCAACAAACAGATCGAGGCTCGACTGCGGACGCGGTTCGCTCAACTCCGGGCGGAGGCCGGTACCAAGCTGCCCGACAACTTCTTCCAGCCAGTGTTCGATCATCTCGACGAACTGGTCGATGTGGTGGCCAGCCTGCAGGACTACTCGACCGAGCCGTACATGGATAAGGTGCGGCAAGTGATCTGCACGCAGTGTCTGGCCAGCCCCGACGGCCGATGCGTTCGCCGTGATGCTCATGCCTGCGGGCTGGATGTCTACTTTCCCATCATCGTCGGGGTGATCGAGCAGGCCCTGCGAGCCGACCCCGGTTTGCCCGCCTGACGCCCAGCCCCCCGCACATAGCCAGCCAGCCGCGATATCAAAACCGTGACCGTTCACCGGGCTCCGTGTGTCGCGGTAACTCAACCGCGCTGCCGACCGGCGGAATCTCGAATGACTTGAACCACCAAGACACAAAGACACCAAGAGGAATGATTCATCGAGAATCGAGCGTACGACTGCTTGACCAAGCTGCATTCTGCGTGTCTTGGTGCCTTGGTGGTTCAACTCGTGAACGGCTACTCAGAACCGTTGCACCCACACATACCAACCGCCGTCCAGGGCATCATAGTGATCGACACTTGAGCCGGCCGGCAAGCCGTCGGGAGAGTAGGCGAAACCGTACCTATCGATGAATCCCGCCCCGGCAACGAAGAATCGAATCGTGCCGTCGATGCGCTCGATGGTTGAGGTCTGGTAGATACCGATCCGCCGATTGGGGATCGTCGCGCCGGGTGGAAGTGCGGCCACCTCGGCCGCGAAGCGATCCAACGCGGGCTTGTGGAGCTTGAACATCGACGCCGGGCCGGCGTCGCTCCTCGCCAAGAGCACCGCCAGCACGGACGCGACCGGGATGACAATCCACCACCGATTAACGTCTCTCCCGAACCTATGACCGTAATACACACGCACGACACAGAACATGACCACCCTTACGCAGAAGAGGGCCCACGCTGCACGCCAACCCAGAAGACTCACGAAGAACAGCGAGAAATATCCACCGGGCACGCTGAAGGCCAGCATACTGAGCAACAACAGGATGACCCCCAGCGCACCGAACGGCCAACCTAGCGGGTGATAGAGAAACCGGACAATCGGCCCCATCGGCCTGCCGCGGACGAAGGTCTGCGCGTCGATCGGATCGAAGCCCTTGCCGCACTCCGGGCAACGCGGCCCGGGCAAACTCCTCAGCGCATACCCGCAGGTAAGGCAATACACATCGTCGGGAGGTTTCATGCTCTCGGTGGCCATGGTCGTGGACACCCCGGGGCTTTAGCGCTCGTTGGCGGTCAGGCCAGGCCACTCGTCGGTGCGGAACGGCGAGGCGGGCAGCCCGGCACCGTTGACCAAGTTGTCGTCGGGCACGTCGGCCCAGGCGTAGCGGACCGCGACGGGATGGGCGACCTTCTCGCTGCGGACGACGACCGTGTCGCCGTCGATGGCCGCGACGGCCTCGATGAACTCCTGGTCCTCGCCGGCGATGGCGAAGCCTTTGAGCGGGCCTTCGCCCCGGACCGCCAAGCCGCCGTCGGTGTGCTTGAAGCGGATGCGGATCTTATCGCCTTCGACCGCCATCGCGGCGTACATCGGGCCGGAGTACGGGATCTTCTCGCCGTGCACCAGCGCCCGGGCGGCGAGAGCAAGTCGACGGCCCACCTCCTGCTTGTTACGCGGGTGGATGTCCTTGGGGTCGCCAATGTCCGTGGTCACGGCCATGCCCGTCGCGGGCAGGGCGAGGGTCATGGTCTGGGCTTCTCGCAGCTCGGCCCACGTGCTGCGGTAGGGCTGCCTCTGGCCGGCCTCCCAACTCGATAGCTGCACGAAGAGGAACGGGAAGTCGCCCTGGCCCCACGCCTTTCGCCACGCACCGATCATCGCGGGAAACAGCTTGCGGTACTGGTACGCGTACCGGGCGTTGCTTTCGCCCTGGTACCAGATGGCCCCGCGGATGGCGTAGGGAACCAGCGGATGGATCATGCCGTTGTAGAGCACTGCCGGGCGCTGGTTGCTCTTGAGCAGGTCCTCAAGACGCGGAGCGGGGCGACCGCCGGGAGCCTGCTGCGAAGCGGGCTGCGTGGCGGCCGCGCGGGCGGCGGCGATTCGCTGCCCCCAGCGGGTCAGGATCGGCTTGAAATCGCCATCCGCCTCGAGCACCGGTCGCGGGGTCCACGACTCGGCCGGCGTGCCCCCGACCGAGCTGTCGATCAGACCGATCGGCACGCCCAGTGCCTTGTGCATCTCGCGGCCGAAGAAGTACCCCACTGCCGAGAATGCCTTGGCCGTCTCGGGGGTACAGACCTGCCATTGTCGGTCGATATTGGTCTGCGGCTCGTCGAACGGGCGGCGGGCCACCTCGAGCAGGCGAATCTTCGGCAAGTCGGCCGAGGCGATCTCCCGCTCAGGCTCCAGGGCCCTCTCCAGCGGCCAGGCCATGTTCGACTGCCCCGAGCAGACCCAGACTTCGCCCACCAGCACGTCGTTGATGGTCAGCGTATTTCGCCCGGCGATGGTCATTTGGTGCGGCCCGCCGACCGGCAACGCCGCCAATCGCACCTGCCAATGCCCCTGGGCATCCGTTTGGGCCGAGACGGACTGGCCCGCCATCGTCACGGTGACCTTCTCGCCCGCCTCGGCGGTTCCCCACACCGGCACCGACTGGTCCCGCTGCACCACCATGTGGTCGCTGAACAGACCCTGGACCGCGACGTCCGCCTGCACGCCGCTGGCCGCGAGAACCACAACCATCCCGACCACATACGCGAAACGACGACTTGTCATCCTGCGACTCCTCTGCTTGGCCTGCTGAGCAAAAGCCGATCCATGCGGCACACCTGTCCCGACAGACGATCGCCCCACCGGCAATGCGTCGGGCACGGGACCCCCAAACCCACCGGCACTGCACTATGGATCCCGAAGCGTACGTCTGATCCGGCGGCCATGCAACGTGCGCGGACGGTTGCGGAATATCGCCGCGGGCACGACAGAATCGGCGGGGGCCGTTACCCGGACCAAGGCAACTTGTTGCTGTTCGTCCCCCACGCCGGACACATCCATCAACAAGTTGACTCGGTCCTCAGCGAATCGGCACCCCGCCGACTCTGTCGCGAACCCGAGTATCGCCGCGGCAAGCGATCATGGGGATGGGCTGACACACACGCTACAGCCGGATCCGGACAAGACGGACGATATCGGATGGAGAGCCGGTCGGATCAGGAGATTCGAGCACTCCCTTGACGAGGATGGTAAGCGTGTCGGCGTCCGCGATCACGTCGATCGGCCATGACAGGATACCCGACAGCGGAACCCGCGTTTCCGCGAGCGGTTCACCCTCAGCCGAGATACGCGAGATCGACAGCCCCTTGGACGCCCCGCCGATGGAGATGAGTTCGCCGCCTGGTCGGGCAACAAGCAGACTCCACATGCTGCCCGTGGGCGGATACTCCTTCTCCCACTGCGGCCGAAGCTCCTGATCGAACACCGCAATGTGCCGGGTGAACGCGGGCCCACTTCCGCCGGCGTTGGTGATGCCGGGCAGACCGGAGCGACTGAACGCCAAAGCATAGCCGTCACCGGTACCGACGAGTACCGGATGGCCACCGGGCATCAGCCGGCCGTCGGGCAGGACCGCCTCATGCTCCTTGCGACCCCTCGCGTCGCACGACACCAGCCACAACGTGGAGGGGCCCTGGCCAAACTTGTCGAACTTGCCGCTCGTGGCGAGGAACACAAACCCACCGTCCGGGCGGGCCACCATGGCGTGCACGGCCTCATCCGCACCGTGATCGAAGGTCTCTTCCCAGATGACGCGGCCGTCGGCGTCTACCTCGCCAACCCACGCATCTTTGTAGCCCGGCGAGCCGCCGACCAGGAACCGGCCTTGGGTGAGCGGCAGAAGGCAGCGAGGATGAATGAAGACCTTGGGTTCGCCTCTAAGCTCCACTTCACGCTGCAGCCGCCCCTTGGCGTCGATCCAGCCGAGCCAACTGGTTTCGCCGGCAACGACCCAGCCATCCCCCACGACCACGGCATCGCGGACCTGCTCTCGCCGGCGGGGAATACTCTCGAACGTCTCGAGCGCGACCTGGCGACCCTGCCGGTCCACGTCAAGCACGAAGAACTCAAACCCATAACGATCGTTCAGCTTGGCGGCCGAATCCTTGGTCCAGCTCGTCTTGCCAACAATGCGGTAGCCGCCGCCCGGCAACGTCGTGAGCCGCACGGGCTCCGGCCGCTCGCGAAGGGTGTAGGTCTGCTGCCAGAGGATGGAATCATCGCTCGGTCGCGTGGCGGACGGCTCTTGCGCCAACAACGGCCATGCGATAATGGGCAATACCGACCCGGCCAAGATGAACACTCTCGTGAACATGAGACTCTCCTGCAACAGAGTGCCGTTCCAGCCGGTCGCCCAGTCCCTTGCAGGGTACCAAAGGATAGGGCCCCCACCTCGCCACGAAGCTCGACGACTTCGGGAACCGTCATCACAAGGCTTCTTCGTCCCGATCAAGGCCCTGTCTGCGATGACGACGGCTTGCAGCGGGCGGCCCATTGCGCGTAGCGGTCCGCCAGGTCGCGTACTTTGTCGGGCATCTCGGCGGCCATGTCCTTGAGCTCGGTGCGGTCGGCTTCCATGTCGTAGAGCTCCCAGGGCGTCGCGCTGCAGCCGACGAGCTTCCATCGCCCAGCCCGCACGGCCCGATGCCCGCGGTGCTCCCAGAAGAGATGGTCGTGGCCCACACGCGGTCGCCCCTGGAGGGTCGGCAACAGGCTGCGACCTTCCATGGGCTGGATCGTCTCACCCTGAAACTCGCGTGGATAGGGCACGCCGGCCAGCTCGCACAGCGTCGGCATGATGTCGATGACGTGGCCGATCTCCGTGCGCACCGCACCGGGGTCTTGGATCCTGCCGGGCCAATAGGCGATCAGCGGCGTGGCAATGCCCCCTTCGTGGACGAACATCTTGAAGCTGCGGAACGGCGTGTTGCTGACGTTGGCCCAAGGCGCGTCCACGGTACGGTACGATTCCATCGGGCCGGGCGGCACGTCGGGCGTGGCATGCACGGCCTCGGCGCAGGCCCCGTTGTCCGAGAGGAACAGCACCAGGGTGTTGTCCGCGCAGCCCAGCTCGCGCAGCTTATCCATGACTCGGCCGATGTTCTGATCCAGGCGGTCGATCATGGCCGCGTAGACCGCCATCGCCAGATCCCATGCGTCCTGATCTTCGACCTCTTGCCACGGGGGGACTTGCGGATGCCGGGGCGGGAAAGGCCATCGTGCGTCGATCAGCCCGAGTCGCTGGAGTCGTTCGTATCGCTGCCGCCGGAGTTCGTCCCACCCGGCGAGGTACCGGCCGCGATACCGGGCAATGTCTTCGGGCAGGGCGTGGATGGGGAAGTGCGGAGCGGTATAGGCTAGGTACAGAAAGAACGGGCGATCGTCTCGGGCATATTCATCGAGATACTTCAAGGCCTGGTCGGTGAGCGCGTTGGTCGCGTAGAAGTCCGGGTTCTCGGGCGTGTAGGGGCGGATGACTTGGTCATCGATACCCCAGGGGCGGGCCTCGTTGGGCCGCTTGCGCCCGGGTTCGCCTTCACCGGGCCTGCGCAGGCCGGGGTTGAAGAAGTTGCAGCAGCCGCTCAGCAGGCCGTAGTAGCGGTCGAACCCCCGCTCGACGGGCAGGTGGGCGCCATGCCATTTGCCGGCCATGAGCGTGCGGTACCCGGCGGATCGGAGCACCTCCGCGATGCTCACACAGTGCCGCGCGGGCTGGATCGAATCACGCGGGGGCATACCGGCATCGTCGGGATAGGTGCCGTACTCCCAATTGTCCTTCAGCCGCACGCAACTGGGAGCTTTGATCATCGCCACGCCGGCCTGGTCGGGATAGACGCCATAAAGCAACGACGCCCGCGTCGTGACGCAGACCGCACAGTTGTAGAACTGCGTGAACCGCAGGCCCTTCTCGGCCAGCCGATCGAGGTTGGGCGTGCGGATCTCTCCGCCGTAACAGCCCAGGTCGGAGTAGCCCATGTCGTCGGCCATGATGAGGACGATATGGGGTCGCGATGGGGCCGGGGCCGATTGCGCGAGGCTGGCGGTCGCCCCACCGAGCAGGCAAATCCACAGGAAGGATGCCCCATTGTGTTTCATGGCGTAGCTCCTTTGCCATGCTCGCCCGGCCGCGAGTGGAGGTATTCCGTCGCGTGTCCGAGGAACCGCTCGACAACCTCGGTGAGCGGCCCGCGCATGCGGACACCGGCCGAGTAGGGATGCCCGCCACCGCCCAGTTGAGCGGCCAGGGGCAGGACGGGCGTGCCTTCTTCGCCGCGCAGGTTGATGCGGACGACGCCCGGCTCGGCTTCGGAGAGCAGCGCCGCCATGCGGATACCGGCCAAGGATCGTGGGATGGCAACTTGGTCGTCGACATCCGCGGGCGTGCAGCCGGCGGCCTCGATCTCCGCGAGACTTAGTGAACTGTAGGCGATGCCGCCATCGGGGGTCGTGCGGGTATTCTGGTAGACCGTGCGGAGCAGGGCGAACTCATGCGGCCGTTGGGAGCGCCACAGTGACTGGCCGACGGCGGCGGGCTTGGCTCCCGCACGGACCAGAGCGACGGCGGCCTCGAACGCCTCGGCCGAGGTCGGCAACGAGAAACCGCAAGTGTCGGCATGGATGCCCGCGTAGAGTAGCGTCGCGGTGGTGGGATCCAGCGGCCATCCCGCCGCGATGATGAGGCGGCAAATCAACTCGCAGGTGCTCGACGTGCCGGGCTCGACCCAGTTGTGACGCCCGAACCGCTCGTTGCTGACGTGGTGATCGATGTTGATCACCCGCAGGTCGGCGAGGGTTTCCCAACCGCCTTGGACGTTAATCCGGCCGACGTTGGCGGTATCGACCACCACGGCGAGGTCGGCTTGCCGGACGCGCTGTGCGTCGGCGGGTCGACAGTCGGCCCAGCGGAGCATCGCGGCCGGCCTGGGCCCCAGCGGCCGATTACCGAACGTGACCGCAGCCTCGCCCGGCAACGCTCGCGACAAACCGAGCATCGCACCCATCGCGTCGATGTCTGGGTTGATGTGCCCGATCACCACCGGCCGACCCGCGGCCGACAGAGCATCAATCACTTCCTGCGGCACCGCCATGGCCTGAGCGTACAGAACTGACGCCACGCGGGCAATGCGGAACCACACATGTTCTCACGGCAGGGTTGTGTCGATACGCCGGCCGATAGACCCACAACCGCAATAGCGGTAGAGTAACACCGCGGCTGGAACTGACGCGAACATCCAGAAACACCATGTCATACAGGAAGCCAGCGATGGCCAGGCAAACGGCATCAACGATTACCTTGGGCTCGATCGGAAGTGCGGTCTGGCTTGTGACGGCATGGCTGGTCCCGGCGATGGCGGCGGATGCACAGCGAGCGATGCCGAACATCGTCTTGATCGTCACGGACGATCAGGGCTGGTGGGACATGGGGGCGCATGGTAACGCGACGATCTCCACGCCGGTGATGGATCGCCTGACCGCCGAGGGAGTATCCTTCAGCCGGTTCTACGCGACTCCGGTCTGCGCACCGACGCGGGCGGGCCTGATGACCGGCCGCCACCACCATCGCACCGGAGCCATCGACACCTACATGGGGCGTGACACGCTCGATCCGGCGGAGGTGACGCTCGGGCAAATCATGCAGCGGCGCGGCTACCGCACCGGATTGGTGGGCAAGTGGCACCTCGGCCGATACCGGCGCTATCACCCCAACCTCCGCGGCTTCAGCGAGTTTTTCGGGTTCTGGCAGTACGGCTACGTCAACCGGTACGACGATCCGGATGAGCTATTCCATCAGGCCGAACCGGTCATCACGACCGGCTACATCACCGACGTGCTGACCGAAGCGGCGACGGAGTTCATTCGGGCCGATCGCCTTCAGCCGTTCTTTCTGGCCCTCTGCTACAACGCGCCGCATTCGCCATACCTGGTGCCGGACCGCTACATCGAGCCGTACCTAGCCAAGGGGTTGCCGCTCTCGCAGGCTCGGGTATACGGCATGATCACCTGCCTGGACGACAACCTGGGTCGGCTGCTGGCGGTGCTGGATGAGACGGGTATCGCCCAAGACACGGTGGTCATCTTCATGAGCGACAACGGCGGGGTAAGCAGCTACTTCAAGGCGGGGCTGCGCGGGCAGAAAGGTACGGTGTACGAAGGTGGCATCCGTGTGCCGTTCATCGTGCGTTGGTCCGGGCGTCTGCCCGCCGGTGCTCGCATCGAGGGTATGGCCCAACACATCGACGTGCTGCCGACGCTCTGCGAGCTGACCGGGGCAGACCTGCCCAGCGACCGACCCATCGACGGTCGGAGCCTGTGGCCGTTGATCCAGCAGGGCAGCGGCGCCAGTCCGCACGAGTACCTGTTCCATCAGTGGTGCCGTGTCCGGCCGGATGCGTCGAAAGGGTGGGCGGTGCATCACGGCCGGCACAAGCTGGTCAACGGCGAGCTGTACGATCTGGAGGCCGACCCGGGCGAAAAGACGGACTTGGCGAACCAGCGGCCGGAGCTTGTCCGGCCATTGCGGGAAGCATTTCTCAAGTGGTTCGAGGAAGTCACCGCCGGTCGAGATGATGGCCCGCCCGCGATCCAGGTCGGCCGCGAGGATGAGAACCCGGTGGAGTTGGATATCGCCTGGGCAAGGCTGATCGGCGAGTCGCCGGGCCTGCATTACCAGTTTCGCAGCTATTACCGCGATGTCATCATCGATTGGCGGAAAGCGGATGAGGGGCTGGCATGGTCGATCGACGTCACGCGACCCGGGGGCTATGAGGTCATCCTCCAGTACGCTTGCCCACCGCACGAGGCGGGCTCACTGGTGCGGGTTTCCGTTGGCGACGCGGCCTTGGATACCGTGATCGAGGCGACCGCGGCTCAAGATGTGTATCGCCCGGTGACCATCGGCACGCTCACGCTGGCAGCGGGGCCGGCCACATTGGAGATGAGACCGGTCGCCGTCGCCGGCGGCGAATTGATGCGACTCAACCGGGTGTGGCTGCGGCGGGTGCCTTGAGTGGGGATGGATGAAGGAGGGGCGTCGGGATCGACGGCTGCGGGGATCGCACCGGCGGGGCCAAATGAGGACTGGCTCCGCCCTAGTGATTCGGGCGTAACTCGCCATCCGCGGGCGGAATGACCCATGGCGAAGCCCCAATGACCCATGAAGTCCGAATGACCCATAACCAATGTCCCCGCTCGCGGTTGGCGTTCTGGCTTTGGGCTTGGTTATTGATTGCTCATTGGGCCCTGGGCATTCGCCATTTTGCCCCGGGAGCCATGCGGCCAGCGAGTTGCACGCTCGTGATTCGTGGAGGTCGTCCATGCGGTGGAACAATGGTCGGGCGAGCGGTCTGGATCGTCGGGCGTTTCTGCGTTTATCGGGCAGGTCAGCCCTGGCTTGGGCTTTGAGTGCGGGGCGGACGGCGCGAGCGGACGAAGGCGGGGGCACGTCGGCCATCGAGTTCGAGGAAACACTGGCCAGCCAGCGCGAGCGATTCTACCGCGAACGCGAAGTCGACATCATCCAGACCGGCTTCCGCCCCATCGGCGGCAAGGTGGCCGACTTCGCCGTCGCTCACCTCGACGGCCGCGTGCATTTCTTCTACATCGAGCGCCGCCTGCAGGAGGGCACACCGTTCTACCCGGGCCACGAGACGTACTTCGGGCACGCCTCCACCGCTGACTTCACCCGGTGGCAAGTGCATGATCCCGTCCTGCTCATCCGTCCGGGAACGTGGGAGGGGGTACACGTCTGGGCCCCGTGCATCCTGCAACGAGGGCATCGTTACATCATGGCCTACACCGGCGTCAACCAGCATGTGTCGCAGAATATCGGCCTGGCGTCCAGCGACGATCTACTCGAGTGGAAGCGTTGGGACACCAACCCGATCTCACCGTGCCGCGACAGTGCCTGGGCTTTCTGGCGCGAAGACGGCATTGCCAGTTGCCGGGACCCGAATCTCATCGAGCACGACGGCCGCTTCTTGCTGACCTACACCGCCAATACAAAGGAGGGGGCGTCCTGCATCGCGATGACCTCCTCGCCGGACCTGGCCACCTGGCGCGACCAGGGTCCGATCTGTATCGGACCGGCCGGCGGGTATGAGCCGCGCCTCGAAGGCGGACATCCCCAGGGCAGCCTCGAATCCGCCAATCTGCTCACCCGCAAAGGCCGATGGTTCCTGCTAGTCAAAGCCAAAGTCCGCGAGGACAACAACCGTTCGTGGGTGATCACCAGCGATCGTCCGAATCGGTTCGAGTTCGGCTTGCGGCAACCGTTCTGGCCGGGATCACTGGCCGTCGAGATCGTCGCCAACCGCGATCAGGAGTCGCTGGTGGCCACCTTCGTCGATGGCGGTATCCGTTTCGGCGTGACCGACTGGCGCAAGCCGAGCCCCACCGCTCGTTTCGTCACGTCCACTAATGAATTGGCCGGCTGGCTCTGAATCGCCAGGCGTATCCGGACTCATTCACCTTTTTACACTCCTGGAAGATTTTCCTTGACTTGCCGATCCCGGCAAACATAGAGTCTTCTACAAATCGACCGCCAAGCCAAATGGGCGGCCGATGAACGGGGTCAAGGAAAACCTTACACCATCGCCGGAGAGAGGGAGAAAGAACAATGTCCATTACCAAACTGTCTGTCTGTGCGCTCATTGTGAGCTTCTGTACGCTGTCCGCCCACGCCGGGCTGATCGTCGACGGCCGCCTCAACGACTGGGGCGTCACCGTGGCCGATAACAACGGCAGCAACTTCACCACCTGGTCGTCTACCGTCGCACTGCTCGGGTCCCACGTCGATGATACCGATGATTCCGCGGGCCATAGTTTCTTCCTGGACCCCAACTACGGCGGGCAGGATTTCGATGCCGAGATGATGGCCGTCGCCGTGCAGGGCAATCGGTTGTTCATCAGCATCGTCACCGGCCAGCGACCGGATAACGGCTTCAAGTACTTCGAGCCTGGCGATATCCGCATCGAGACCTCCCTGGGCACCTACGGCATCGAGGTCGGCGGCGGCAAGGGCGGCAAGGGCGGCTCGGCCATCAGCGACGGCGCTTCCGGATCCACCTATAAGATGAACAGCAACGGCGATGTCACCGATCATTACACCGCCAGCTCCCGTCAAGTGGCCGGCTCTATCTGGGCCGACCTGGACTGGCTTGCCGATCCCATTGCCCCCTATGGCCCGGTTCAGTTCAAGATCGACGGCGACAGCACGTTGGTCGGCCAGGCTGACTACGTCTTCACCCGCAACTCGTATACCACGCAGCATGCGGTCATCGAACTCGCTTTCGACCTCGACGTGCTGGAAGGGGCGATGATCCAGTCGGTGCACTGGCGACCGACCTGCGGCAACGACGAACTCAATGTCCAGTTCGACGCGGTGCCGGAGCCGACGACAATCGCCTTCCTGGCTCTCGGTAGCGTGGCCTTTCTGCGGCGGACCCGTCACGCGTAAGCCGCGGGGATGAGCCAACCGGCTCATCCCGGCCAATGACCGCTGACACAACATCCTTACCCAATGACTCCGGGATCACATCGGCAACCCGCCGATGTGATCCTGTTTTATGGAGAGGGTTCATGTCCTCCTCGGCTGGGCAGGGCTCGCGTCAATTCGCACCCAGCAGACGCAGTCGGAGCCGGTTGAGCGCGGTCCGGCAGGCACGCTCGCGGATCTCGTCACGGGCCAGGAACTCGCCGAAACGATGCTCGGTCACACGGCAGCCGGCCGTGTCGGCCAGCCCGATGTAGACCAGCCCGACGGGCTTGTGTGCTGTGCCCCCGGTCGGGCCGGCGATGCCCGTGACGCTCAGGGCGTAATCCGTGCCGGCAAACTGCCGACAAGCCACAGCCATGGCCTCGGCGACCTCGATACTGACCGCTCCGCACTTGGCCAGCACTTCAGTGGGGATGCCCAGCAAACGCGTCTTGGCCTCGTTGGCATAGGTGACCAGCCCCTCGCGGAAATACGCGCTGCTGCCGGCGATATCCGTGAGCTCCTTGGCGATCAGGCCGCCGGTGCAGGACTCCGCCGTGGCCACGGTGCGCCCGGCCGCTTTGAGCAGCTCCGCCACCGCCGCCGCGACGCGATCGTCGTCGCGACCGTAGATCAGCGAACCCAGTCGGCCGCGCAGCTCGGCGACCGTCGCCTCCAGCTTGGCCGAAGCATCATCGCGACGATCACCCCAGGCATGAACACGCACACCGATCACACCCTGCTTCGCGGTCGTGCCCACGGCCGGGTTACGCCCCCGAGCCATCAAATCGCGAATCACCTCACCGATGTCGGACTCGCCCGCGCCGAAGCAATACAGCGTCGCCGCCAGCATGCACGCCCCGCCGGTGTGGCTCGCCAAGACGGGTCGCACGTCGCGCTCGTACATCACCCACATCTCGCGAGGCACGCCGGGCATGACGAACACCGTCGCCTCGCCAAGCCGAGCCCGGATCCCCGGAGCCGTGCCACAGGTATTCTCGATCGGCTCGCTGCCGGCAGGGAACAGGGCCTGCACACGGTTCGCCTCGGGCATCTCGCGACCGCGGGCATCGAAGAATGCTCGAATCCGCTCCACATACTCCGCCCGCAGTTCGAGCCCGACGCCCATCGCCGCCGCCAAAGCATCGCGCGTCAAATCGTCAGCCGTCGGCCCCAGCCCGCCGGTGACCAACACAAAAGCCGCCTCGCTCGCCGCACGCTCGAATGCCTCCCGGATCGGGGCCACCTCGTCCGGCACGGTCACGTGCCGCAGCACCCGCACCCCCGCCTCCGCCAGCCGCTGCGACAGCCATGCGCTGTTCGTATCCACCGTCTGCCCGGTGGTCAGCTCGCTGCCGATACTGATGATGATTGCGTCCATGGATCCTTCCGATCAGCGGAGCACCCGATCGAGCCCGGCCTCAACCCACGCCAATTCGATCCCGCCGTAGAGGCCCGACCGACCGATCTCGTCGGCGAGCACAAAGCGAAGCTGACCCGCGGCCACCTTCTTGTCCGCGTGCATCAGGGTCATCAACTCCTCGCGGGCATCCGCCAGAGGCGCATCCACCGGCAAGCCGGTCCGCTCGACCACCGCGGCAATGCGCTGGGCCGAAGCCCGATCGAGCCGACCCGAGGCCACGCTCATCTCCGCCGCCGCGATCATACCCGTCGCCACCGCCTCACCATGCCGCCACGCTTGACCACGGCGGGCCATCGCCGACTCGATCGCGTGCCCGATCGTGTGCCCAAAGTTCAACAACGCACGCACCCCGGTCACCTCACGCTCATCCTGGCTGACGATGTCCGCTTTGATCCGCACGTTGCGCTCGAGTAACTCCGGCAACCGCTCGATCTGCCCGGCCTGGATGGCCTCGGCGTGCCGCTCGTGCCAGTCAAAGAACGCGGCATCACGAATCACCGCATGCTTGATGCTCTCGGCCAGACCGGCCACGAAGTCCCGCCGGCTCAGCGTGCTCAACACCTCCGGATCCATCAGCACGAAACGCGGCTGGTAGAAGGCCCCGACCATGTTCTTGCCGCTGGCGTGGTTGACCGCCGTCTTGCCCCCGACGCTCGCGTCAACGTTCGCCTCGACAGTGGTCGAACACTGAGCGAAGGGAATGCCCCGCAGCCAAGTCGCCGCCACGAACCCCGTCAAATCACCCACCACCCCGCCGCCCAGCGATACCGCCGGGCATGCCCGGTCGATCTTCGCCGCCGCCAGGGCGTCGTACAGCCTGCTCGCGGTCGCCAGCGACTTGGAACCTTCGCCCGCCTCCACGGTGAATACCGACGGCTCAAAGCCCGCCGCTTTGAGCGACGCGACGGCCCGGTCGGCATAGAGTGGCCCGACGTTGCTGTCGGTGATAATCATCGCCCGGTGGGCCTTGACGTGCTCGGCCAGCAAAGCACCCAGCGAGTCCAGCCCGCCCGGCCGAATGATCACCGGGTACGGCCGCGGTTGAACCTCCACCCAGACCACGCGTTCATCAGGATGCGAGTCGCTCATGTGGGCTCCTGGCCTTGGGATGAGTCGGATTCGGCGGCGTTGTTCGGCAACGGCCGGCCCAGGGCAACGCTGGCCACTTGAAGCCAGTGCAAACACTGCTGGCGACGCTTGTCGTCGTTCAGCCGGCCCAGTACCGCCAGCAGATGCCCCTCCGCCACTTCGTGCTGCTCGAGATCGCGGGCGTAGATGATCCCCAGCAGCAGGCGAACGTGGTCGGCTTCCGCCGAGCCGGAGTAGTGCCGCAAGTAGCGTTCGTAGGCCGCCGCCGCCTGCGGGATCCGATGCAACGTGTAGAGCTGGTTGGCGACGTCGAGCTGCTGCGGCCGGGGCAACACGTGTGCCGGGTCCATATCGATCAACCGCTCATACAACTCCGCGGCGCTGTCGCGATCCTGGCGAACCAGGGCCTCGGCGATGCGGGACCGTAGGCCGGATACCGGATCGGACACAACCGCCGGTTCGCCCGACTCCGCCAGCCGATCCATCGACACCGGGCGGGCCACCCGTCCGTACCGGGCCCGGGCCTCGGCCGTCGGGTCGCTCATCGCCGATCTCATCTGTCGCCGCTGAAGCCCACGACGCCACAACGCCACGATGTCGTACTGGTCCCGAGGCAGAATGTGAACCGCCAATAACCCCGCCGTCGCCGCCAACCCGAACGCGTAGCCCGCCAGGTGGGCGTTGTACGCCACATTGCTTTCGCCGATCATGCCCGGAGCGAGCATGTTGTCCCACAGGATCAGCTTCGCTCCGATCATCCACATGCTGGGCAACTGGAACGTGCCGATGAAAAACCACCAGTACAGAACCGTGATCTGGCTGCGGGGAAACAGGGCCAGGTAGGCCGTGGTGACCGCCGCGATCGACCCCGAGGCCCCTACCAGCGAGTGGTTGTAGTACAAGCCGTGGCCCGTCGCCGCGAACACGCCGCCCGCCAGGTAGAACAGCAGATAGCACCATTGGCCCATCTTGGCGTTCACCGCGTTACCGAAAACCCAAAGGAACAGCATGTTCCCGCCGAGGTGAGCGAAGCCCGGAGCGTGCAGAAACTGGTAGGTGATGAACTGGTACAGCCGAGGCGCGGACCCGTCCAGTACACCCAGCTCAAGCCAGCCATTGACGGTCTGGGCGAGGGCGCTCGGCGCACGCGATCCGCTGCCGACCAGCATGGGCAGCAGGTGAATCGACACGTTCGCCGTAATCAGGCCGTAGTTCACCCACGGCACGCGGCGAAACGAGGTATCTGTCGAGATCGGAATGAACATCGCAGCCTGCGAGAATCGCGACGGAACGAGTGTGTCGTTACGCCTGCCCGGCAGGCGAGGCGCCCGGCGAAGGCGACGTGCCGAGCCCGGCTATCTGGACGAACACCATCCGCAACTCCTGAAGGGCTCCGTCGATCAGCCGCTTCTCCTGCTCGGTCACGTTGCCGGCCGTCTTCTGCTGCAAGACCTCCAGCAGATCGATGTAGTGCTTGGCCAGCGGAAGTTGCGCCGGGATACGCTGACCCGTTTGGGGATCCTGCATACCCCCAAGCCCGATCGAGGCCTGGATGATGATCAACTGCACGATCTCCGCGAGGCTCGGTGTCGGCAGGCCCCCTTCCTCCTCCTGCTCCTCGCGCGCGAGACGGTCCGCCTCCTCTTTCTCCCGCTGGGCCTGGGCCTTCCAGTCGTCGTCCACAATAATCCGGCCCTTGTCGTCCTGGGGCTCCGTCATGGTTGTCTCCCATGGGTTTCGCAACAGCGGCCTATCCCGCCGTTTCGCCTGCCGGGGTATCATAACACCCCGGGCGCCGTGTTCCTACCTTGGGTTGAGGAGCCCGGCCGAGATACGTAGTATCTCGACCACCGATGCCCGATCCTCCGTCGCGGCAGAAGTGGGGACAGGCACTTTTCTGCCTTGAGGCCTTGCTGACGCGAGAGGGGCGATGTGCGGTCAGGTGACGGAGCCGCGAGGAAGGCCCTCACGTTGGCAAGAAAGAGCCAGTCCCCGCGCGGTCCCTCGGTCGGGAATGACACCCATCCCGCGTGAACGCACAACGCGGGCTAACCCCTGTGGCTTGTTCAGGTTACGCTCATGATGGCCGGCGGCGACAACACGAAACACACGCTTCTTGCCCACGGCCGGTGGACCTGGCACCTGGACCCCGCATGGCGGCACCTGCTCGACGGGCCGGCGTGCCCCGATTGGCTGGCCCTTGAGCGCGATGACCGGGCAACACTGGTCAAGCGAAACGATGACCGCGATGTCTGGCGGGTGAACTTGGCCAGCCGGACACTCTACGCCAAGATCAGCCGTCCGGGACAACGGGGGGCTCGGCTCGCTCAGTGGTGGTTCGGCTCGCCGGCCCGCCGCGAATGGAACGTCGCCCAACAGGCCGCCCGGCACGGCGTCGAGACCATCCGCCCGGTAGCCTGGGCCGAGGAAGCCATCCGCTCAGACCGCCCCACGAGCATCCTGCTCACCCTGGAAGAAACAGACGCCCACCCACTGGCGGAAAGCTGGCTCGCCCTGGACCCCGCCGAGCCGGGCGCACGCTCAACCCGCAACGCGATGATCGACGTTGTCGCCCGACTCGTTGCCCATGCACACCAAAGCGGGTTCGAGCATTCCGACCTGCACGCGGGCAATGTGCTCCTGCAGACGCGGGGCAATACCTTCCGGGCGGTGTTCGTGGATTTGCCGGGCATCCGGACCGGCCAGCGCGTCTCGGACGCCGGCGTCGTGCGCAATCTCGCCCAACTCAACCAGTGGTTCCAGATCCGCGGAACGCTCACCGATCGCCTGCGGTTCCTCGACCGCTACCTGCATTGGCGCGATGCCGTGCAAAGCCAGTGCCCCTTCGGCCGCCGCTTGGGACTCGATCGCCCGGCCCTGCTGCAAGCCCTGGAGCGGGCGACCCACCGCCACGCCGAGGCCCTCTATGCCAAACGCGACCGCCGGGCGATGCGCGATGGACGGTACTTCACCCGATTGCGTCTGCCGGGCGGGTGGCGGGGGCACGCGTTCCTAACCGCCAAGCACGAGATCGCCGGCTCGCCCGCCGCCAGCCTGACCCTGAGTAGAACGCAATGGCAAGCCCTGCTTGCCGACCCGCAGCGATGGGTCGAACCCCAAGACCGAAGCCGCGTCATCAAGGACTCAGCGTCGGGGATGATCTGCTGGGATTGCCTCGACGCCGGCGACGGCCGGCAACTCAAGGTGGTCTACAAGCGATCACGGCCGAGAAACCCGCTCAAACTCCTGCTGCATAGCCTTTGGCGATCGCGACCGATGCTCACCTGGCGACGCGCCAACGCCCTGTTGAACCGGCGAATCCCCACGGCCCGGCCGCTGGCGGTGCTCGAACGCCGCCGCCTCGGCCTGCTCGCCGACAGCTTCATCATCACCGAGTACCTCGAACACGCCCGCGACCTCGACACCGTGCTCACCGTCCTCCTGCGGAACGAGAAGCCCACGCGACAACGCACGGTCAAACGCCAGATCACCACCGCACTCGTCCGCGTGCTGCGCGACCTGCACGACCGCGGCTTCATCCACCGCGATCTCAAGGCCCCCAACGTAATGGTCCAGTGGAATCCCGCAGGCGAAGAGCCCGCCCGTGTGTTGCTCGTCGACCTCGACGGCTTGCGGCACAGAGGCTATGCCTCGCCCGCTTGGCAACGGCGGGCCCTGATGCGGCTCAACATCAGCCTTGAGCAGTGCCGGCGAGTCAGCGTGACCGACCGCCTGCGATTCCTGCAAGCCTACCTCGCCCGCACCGGCCATCCCCAGCCGGAGTGGAAGAGCGTCTGGCGGCAAATCGCCGTCGAGTCCGCCGACAGCCGCGGCTACTTCGCCCGCCAGCGGCAAAAAACCCTCCGCCGGTTTGAACAATCAGCAAAGGAGTAACTTAACCCTACCGATGCGGGCCAACGAACCGCAGGCTTCCGCTCACGCGCTGCTTGTCCGCCAAGCGACCGTTGATCACGGCCATGGAATACTACGGCCGCTGCTGTCCTCGCTGGGCCGCATGAGCAGACCCGCCTGGTGAGTCAGCCTCGGTGAGCCACCAGCTGGCAATGGGTCGCTGCGCGTCCGTGAGGCAGTCGGCCTGCTCCAACGCCCCCCACAAATCAGCGATGGCCTTCCGTAAACCCGTCCGCCGATCGAACACGCAATTGGGCTTCGACTCCAGCACAGCGCGTAGCGAGCGATCATGATCCGTCAGCATCGTACCAAGGAACGCCGCCCGGCCCTTGGCCAATGCTTGGATACTTCGAGCGGCCGTACTCCACATCTGCGATTCTACCTCATCGACATCCGTGCCAAGCAGCATCAGATTGCACGGGTTCTCGGGCGAGGCTTGCTTCAATGCCGTCACCGCTCCGCGAAACGCCGCGTAGCTGAACCGATCCTGCCTCCAGCGGGCATGGATCTCGGCAATCGCGAATCCGACATGGGCTTTCTCCATGGCCACGGCCCTTCTGAGGCGCTTCCCATAGTCCGCGAGGCGACCATCCCGAGCATCACGCCGCTCAGCGCGATCCTTCCGCAATCGCTCGTTCTCCTTCCCAATATCTTCGCGGCGGCCTTTCTCGCCACCGGATATGTAGAGGGCATTCCGGATCTGCCTCTTCCGCTCGCGAGCCGATTGCTCTCTTCTCTTGACGGACTGTTCGGCACTTTCGCGAAGTTGCGCCGCCGATCGCCGAAGGGACTCCTGCACCGGCCCATACAACTCCCTGGCTTGCCGTCGGGTTTCCTGTAACTCCCGCTTGTATATCGCCTCCTGCTCAGTCAGTAAGGGGCAATTCGTATATTGTTCCGCTATCTCGGCGGCAGGTTGACTGGTGGGCGTCGCCTCGGCCGAGCCCACAGCGACGCAGAGTGCCAGAAGATGGCTGATGATGAACATCGTTGCTTCCTTGGTGAGCGAGTCATGCTCCGCCTTCGTACTGATGAAGCCGGAACAACAGCCTGCAACCAGTGTACTCGCCAGGGATCGACCCGCAAGAGTCTATCTCTCGCTGGTGACCGTCAGTCGCCGCCCACGTCATCGGCGTCCTCAGGAAGGAGCATCGTTCGCATCACTGACGAAGACAGCCATACCTTCTGTGACCACCCAATACCCTACCCCCACGTTGTAACCGGAGCCTACGAAGTTGGATCTCTTTCTTGAAAACGGCACACGGAGAAACCGCCGCTGATCGACGCCAGGGACAAGCCACTGCCGACGCTCGGCACGCGCGGACTCAAGATCAGGGCACGTTCCGCTAACGACAGAAACCTGTGCCACGCTTGATCGGACGACACAGCTCCGCTAAGCTTTAATGGTTTGCGGTTCGCCTGGGTCGATTTGGACGTAACTCATTTTCATGAAGGGCATTATATGAATCGGGCCATACCGTCCCGTGCCATCCAGATGGGTAAGAACGTTGTTCGCATGACCACCGCGGCGGGATCGGGGCACCCATCGAGCGCGCTGTCCCTGGTCCATGTGGTGGCGGCCCTCATGTACAATCAGATGCGGTACGACCCGGCCGACCCGTGGCATCCGGGCAATGATCGCCTGGTCCTCAGTGAGGGGCATGCCGTTCCGGTGGTCTATGCCGCATACGCGGATCTCGGTGGAGTGGTCGGCAAGTCGCCTGAGCAGCGGCGGGCTCTGAAGCTCGAGGATCTGCTGACCCTGCGCGAGCTCGACAGTGTGCTCGACGGGCACCCGAACCCGGCCGAGGGCTTCCCCTTCTTCGATGCCGCGACCGGTTCGCTCGGGCAGGGGCTCAGCGTCGGGGCGGGGCTGGGGCTGGCCGCCCGGCTCAACGGCCTCGACAAGCGCGTTTTCGTCATCATCGGCGACGGCGAAGCCCGCGAGGGGCAGATCTGGGAAGCCCTCGACTTCATCGTGGATCACAACCTCACGCACGTATGCCCCATCTTCAACTGCAACGGCCAAGGGCAGGCGGACTACGTCTCGCCGCAGCAGTCGGCCAAGGCGCTGGCCGCGAAACTCAAGGCCTATGGCTTCAAGGTGGAGGTGGTCGACGGGCACGACCTGGCCCAGGTCGGTAAGGCACTCAAGAAGGTCGGCAAGAAGGACAGGTTGACCGCCATCGTGGCCAAGACGGAGAAGGGCTGGGGGGTCAAATCGCTCAAGGCGCACACCAACCACGGCAAGCCCTTGCCCGCAGGCGAGGTCGACGCGGCCATCGAAAGCCTGGACCACACCGCTGCCAGACTGGAGATCGTTTCCTGCGATGACGTGCCGCGACCGAAGGCTCCACGGCACAAGCCGGAACCCACACAGCCGGCCAAGATCGTCCTGGGGCCGTTCGCCGAGGCGATCGAGCGGGCGGGGATGAGCGGCGCCGTGGCCAAGAACGCGCTCTCCACACGACGGGCATACGGGGCGGCGCTGCTGGCCCTGGGCCACGCGGATCAGCGGGTCGTGGCCGTCGACGGTGACGTGAGTAACTCGACCTTCGCCAATCTGTTCGGCAAGGCGTTCCCCGACCGGTTCTTCGAGTGCAAGATCGCCGAGCAGAACATGATCTCGGTCGCGGTAGGTCTGGCGGCGGGAGGTATGATCCCGTTCGCCAGCAGCTTCGCCAAATTTCTCTCCCGAGGCTACGACCAGATCGAGATGGCGGCCATCACTCGGGCAAACGTGAACCTGGTGGGCTCGCACTCCGGGGCCTCGCTGGGCGCCGACGGCCCAAGCCAGATGAGTTTGCCTGACCTTGGCTTCTTCCGCGGGTACACGCGGGCGGACGACGGTCGTGGCCGACCGGCGGCGGTCATCTTTCACCCAGCCGACGCGGTCGCGGCTTACCGGCTGACCGAGCTGGCCGCCAATACCCCGAACCTCTGCTACCTCCGCACGCATCGGCCCGACGTGCCGTTGATTTACGCGCAGGATGCGGGCTTCGCGATCGGCGGTAGCTGCCAGTTGACCGACGGCAACGGCCCCACGATCGTGTCCAGCGGCTACATGGTCACCGTGTGCATGCAGGCGGTCCGCGAATTAGAGTCCTCCGGTCTACGGTGCAGTCTGTTCGACGCCTACTGTCTGCCGCTGGATGCGGAGCCGATCCTGGCCACCGCCCGACGGGCCAATGGCAAGATCCTGGTGGTCGAGGACAACTTCGTCGGCGGGTTCTACAGCGCACTGGCGGAAGCCGCGGCCGAGGCAGGCGACGTCCGCGTGTTCGGCGCAACCTGTCCGCGAGTGCCCAAGTCAGGCAAGACCGGCGACGCGGTGCTGGCTTCGCTGGCGCTGGGACCACAGGACATCGCGGCCCGCGCGCGAGCATTGGCCTAAACCGGTCGTGGAGTTCGGTACAGGCTACCGGCTGCCAGCGGCCTTGCTCACGAAGAATACAACGCACGCGAAAAACACTGCTCACGGGGCAGTGCCACACGAGACACGCGACAGTGCCACGCGATGGCTTGCTCGTTCACTCGTTGATGCCCCGGCCGGGCAGGCGGCGGACAACGAGTTCACGGACGGTGAGTTGACGACGGTCGCCGTCGATGGCCAGGCGCAGGTCGGCGCCGTTGCAGCGGTTGCTAAGCAAGGCGTCGGGCAGTTGGCGTGTGATTGATCGCCACGTGCCGGTCTGGCCGACGGTTACGGCAGGGCTGGAACGGAACGCGCCCGCCAGCGCACCGGACTCGGGATCGCTGCTGTCGTACTCGATCCAGAACCGGCCACAGCCGCCGTCGTCGCGATAGACCACGGTGACCTCGGCGGTCAAGCCCACATCGCCAAACACATAGGAATCATCCACGTCGAAGTACAGATAGCGTCCCCACTCGGGTCGTGCGCCCTCGATGCTGCTGACGGCCGGCGAGTCGTCGACGACCGTCCGGTGCCAGCGGCCGTCCCCGCCGCTCTCACGGAGATGGAGCCCGCCCACCCGTCGGCCCGACCACGTCACCCGGCTGGCGTTGACGAAGGAGCCTTGCGGATCGAGTCGCGCGCCGGCCCGGAAGGCGTCGGCGTATTTGGCGGTCGCCCGCATGTACAGATCGTTGGCGTCGTGCGAGCGGGCGATATCGGTGCCCTCGTGCCATTCGTTCCAGGTCTCGACGTGCACGATCCACGGTCGGCACACGGGGGCGATACGCAGCAGGCTCTCCCATTGCCGGTCGTAGAAAGCCCCGCGCTGGCGGCCGACGATGAGCGGAGGCCGGCGGCCCTGGACGGCGGATTCGTCGTAGCCGGGCCCCAGGGCCGCGACGTGCCGCCCGATCTTCAGCCCGGTCGCACCGCCCCAGAAGTACCAGGCATCTGCCCTACCGGGCCAGTCCATGTGATGCACCAGGAACAGGTCCGTGCCGAACTCCGCCTGGAACCGTGCCCGCAGGTCGGTGAACAGCTCCTCATCGACCGCGGCCGCGAAGGAGGCGGCATACAGGAACACGATCGGTCGGCCGTCGACGCGGGCCCACTGGTTCGGCGGGATCAGGCTCCAGAAGTCGCGGATGGTGACGTAAAACCACGCGCGGCCCTCGTCGGTGGTCAGGTCGATCGCTTCCTTGGTGTCCCGGCCGTGATGCCGGAGAGTCGAGGTATCGTAGAACATGCCGATGGCCGGTGGTCGAGGAGCGGCCGCGTTTGATGCCCTGGCCGCGGTCATGCGTTCGTGAGCTTGCACCAGGGCTCGCAGCCCGACGAAGCTCCACGCCTCATATTCGCCGGGCAGGCCCCAGTAGACCGGCATGACAAAGTCGATGCCGGCGGCGGCGACGTCGAGCAACTGGCGTTCATGCCAACCGACGCTGCGATAGCTCAGGTCCGCCATGGCGTCGGCGGGCGGGCGGCGGGTCAAAGCGCTGGTGCCGTCGGGGTCGGTGATGTGCTCGCCGGTGTACACGTCGTACCAGTAGAAGTAGGTCGTGCCGACGATCGGTTGGCCTGTTCGCGACGACGGGCAGGAAGCGTGATCCTCGGCCGTCAGCCGGTGGTGAGGCCCGGGCGGTGGGCGATCCGTCAGCGAACCCGCATGCACCGCAGCGATCGCCGGACACAGCGCCGCCCAGCACACGAACAACAGACTGCGTGACAGGATCGGCGGGATCCGTTGCCAGGACCAAGGCAACTTGTTGCTGTTCGTCCCCCAAGCCTGGACACGTCCATCAACAAGTTGACTCCGTCCGCGGCGAATCGGCACCCCGCTGATTCTATCACGCACCCCGAACAACAAGTTGCACCGACGATCTCGCGACAAGACACGATCCTCCATGTTATCCTATCCGCCCGAGCGCATCATTTCGGGCGGACGCCCTGCGCTCACGGACGAGCCAGGCGTTTGCGGAGCCAATACACAACCACTTGGCAAAAGGGCTCCAGGTTGTTGGCGTGTGACTGTCCGCTCCAATCCGCCAGCCAGCGTTGCAGGGTGAGACGCGGCAGCATGCCTCGCTTCGCGAGCGTGTCTTTGAAAGCGTCCAGGACCGCTTTGCGGTTACTCTTCAGGAACGCCACGTTGAGGTTAAGCACATCGTTGAGCTCAGCATCAAAGGCAGCGGTGTCCGAAGCGATCGTGCCGTCGTTTTTGAAACGAATGAGGCTCTCGACGCCGTGTTGAGGATTGGCGGGGTTCCGAGAGAAGTCACGGTCGCCCTTTCTGGTGTCACAGTGTTGGTGCCTTGCGGGATGCCCCTCACCCCCCATACACGCACCGAGCAGGTTTGCGTAGTCGAGCTGTTCGTTCGGGTGTTTCTCGCGAGAATGCCAATGCTCGATTTTCATCTCGGCGCCTGTCGGTCGGATCCGTGAAAGGCAGTAGCAGCACAAGCCCCGTTGCTCAGCCACCAGCGCCTGTCGAAGATCATCCTTATTGCGATAGTTGTCGTAGTCCGCCTGCTGGGTAGCTCGATGCAAAGTAAGACTGTTGGGCTCCTGGCCCTTGGTGATCGTCCTCATGCCTCGGTTTCCAGGAACTTCATCAGGGTGTGCGCCCGCGTGATCTCCGGGTCGTCCGGGCCAAGCTGTGCCTCCACTTCGCTCAGCAGTTGTCGAGCTTCGTCGAAGTTCTCCTCGTCCATCAGGTCAGCCAGCTTTCTCAGGAGTTCCGCGACGGAGGCATTTCGGGGCTCGGCATCCATCAGCTCTTCCAGAATACGGCTGGAATCGACGCCGTAGGATCGAGGCGGGATCGTCACTTCCGGGGCATCCAAGAACCGCAGTTCCTCCGGCTTCAGTTCACCGATGACTTGCGGTGAATGCGAGGTGCAGACGAACTGGATGCCGGGGAAGGTGCTCTTGAGGTCGTTGGCGACACGCCGCTGCCAGTTGGGGTGAAGGTGCACGTCCAGCTCGTCGATCAACACGACGCCGGGCGTTTCCCTGAGCACCCTGGGCCACGGCTCATCCTCCGGGCCAAGCTGGTCGGACGGGAGGAGGAACGCGTTCTGGGTGACCGCCTTGATAGCCAAGTCCGCAACCAGGGCCAACATCATGCGTTGGCCAGCGCTCAGATTGCCAAACGGCTGGGCGTTCCCCGCAATCGAAAGAACGATCTGGTCACCGTCGGCATCGAACCACACGTCGCCGCCGTCGGGGACGCATTTGATCACCGCTCGGCGAACCACTTCGAACCCGGGTCGCCAGCGTCCTTCCCGGTTTCCGCGTTCGGTGGTTTCCCGTCGGAACCACTCCTGCAACTCGGCGAAACGAATGCGCTCGTTGAAGCAGTCGTAGAACGCCGCCCATCGCCGTGCGGGGCCGTTGCCTTTGGGCCTGGGTACCCGCTGATTAGAGGGTAACCACGCCCGTCCCGCGCCGTAGTAAGCCAGTACAGGACACGGCACACTCACTCCCGCGCCGTCCTTCCTGTAAACTTCCTCGACGAGCTGAAGCGCCTCTTTGGCGTCCGTATTGCTTGTCTTCTTGCCGGATGCTCGAATCTGGCGCGTCCAGGATACATGCTCATGATCACCGATTCTGCCCGTGGCCTTGACGACGACCGGGCGTTGCTCCTCGAATTGGACTCGGTCTCCCTTGAGCTTGGGCTCGAGTCGGATCTCGGCGGGAAGAATGGCTCTGCCGCTGTTGGCAAGTGTGGAATCGGGCGGCTTGACCAGCCAGATACCCGACGCCACCGCCAAAGCATCCAGGAAGGTCGTTTTGCCAGATCCGTTCTCGCCCACGAGCAAGGTGAACTGGGGGTGCAGGGTAAGGCCCTGTCGCTCGAATCGCTTGAAGTTCTGGAGCTCCAGTTGATCAATTCGCATAGCGGCCTCCCAGGCTTGCCTGGCCAGACACTGGTTCACGCAGCCATCAGGCGTGTCCAGTAGATGCGCTTGGGGGCAAGACGGAAGTCCAATTCAGCCCCTGGGCGGCCGAAGCCTGGTATGGCCATTGTACCTGTGGGCACACCCCACAGCCACCCTGCCCGAAGGTCTCACCGGCATGCACCGGCGTGGCCTCCCAGGTCGGCTGTGTCCGGAACACCTCTTCGCTTGCTTGCCCACCTCTGAGGAGCTGCCATAATGCACAGCGCGGCGAGTATGTGAAGGCGATGCACCAAGCCCCGGGGCAGAGTGCCCACAATAGCCACTGCGGATTGGCTTGAATGGTGCTCCGCCAACAGACACAGCTCGCCCGGCCAGGCCGTGGTAGCCAATCATAACACAGGGAGCAGGCCATGCGGGATTATCTCTGCCAAACGATCGTCGTCGCGGCCGTGGGGCTTACGTCGTGCGGGGTACTGCGGGCGGATTCGAGCATGGTCAACGTGCGGGATCTCGGCGCCCGCGGTGACGGCCGATCGGACGATACGGCCCAGTTTCTCCAGGCGATCGGGCGAGCCAAGGCCCGGCAGGCAGGGGTTTTTGTGCCGCGTGGCCGCTACCTGCTCTCGAAGACCGTGCCGCTGGAGGGGATCGCGTTGACCGGCCTGGCCGTGGGCGCCTGGCCCGCCGACGTCGACACCTTGCCCAGTATCATCCCAACGCACACGGACGGCCCAGCCTTTCAGCTTCTCGCGGGCGGCGCGATCTCGGGCATCGATATCACCTACCAGTGGCCCAGCGAACCCGAGGAAGGACCGGCCGCCGTCGTGATCAGCGGCATCGGCACCTGCATCCGCAACGTGCGCATCCGTTACGCATGGGACGGCATCATCGCCGACGGCGAGCAGAACGTCGGGCGAGCCAACATCGAAAACGTGTTCCTGGTCTCGATCCGCAACGTCGGCGTGCGGATGACCGGCACTCTGGACGTACCGCGGCTGGCGAACGTGGAGGTGTGGAACGCGGGGCCCGTGCCGCGCGGGCTTGCGCAGGGCATCGGGTTCCACCTCGGCCACAACGACCTCATCCGCCTGACGGACTGCTTCGTGTTCGGGATGCACCATGGGTTCCTGCTGGAGGAGCGGATCGCGGGCTGCAAGGTCACCGGGCCGACGTGGGGCGTGATGAACGGTTGCGCCACGGATTTCTGCGTGGTGGGGATCGAGATCCAGGGCGGCCACACCTTGTCCGTCAGCGGGGGGACTTTCTGGAGCCACGAGGAGAGTCTGATCGTTGAAGGGACCGGCGGACGCATCCGACTGGCCGGGTGCGAGCTGAAGTCCAACGGGGCACCAGCCGTGGTGGTGCGCGGCGGCGACCATACGGTGCTCAGCGGCTGCACCCTGTTGCGAACCATGGAGGGCCTTGCCATCCCCGCCGTGGTGGCGGAGGCGGGCCGACTGGTGATCGGGGCCGGCTACATCGCCTCCCGCGGCGAGCCGGCGGTGATTATCGCGGAGGGCGTTCGCTCCGCGGCGATTCACGGCAACATCATCGCCACCGATGCCCTTCCCGCCGTGCGCGTCTCCGGGCAGGTAAACGAACAAGTCGCCTTGGCCGGGAACGTGATCGAGACGCCGACCGCTCCGCCGACCACACAGCCTTGAACGCAACGCGTTACCCCGTATCGAATCGTTTGGGCGCAACTCGCTGGCCGCAGGGCGGCAGGGAAGTAACCCAACGGCGGATCGTGGCCGGTTGTGGCCGGCGCGAATAACCGGCTATAATCCCGGGCGATGAGAACGCGTCAACTGCCCAATGTGGTCGTCCTTGGCCCACATGCCGCCGTGGTGAGTGTCTCGCACGCGCCCGGTGCTCGCGGACCGGCCGTACGACGAGCCGTGCTTTCTCGCGTCTCACTTCCCACGTCTCACTCTTCCCAAACCGACGCTTCACGAGGCGGCCGGGGCCTGTGCCTGTGTACCAGCGGGGCCGGCCTCGGCGGTGGCCTACCCCGTGGCTGAGTACCCCGCGTTCCCAGAATCGAATCCACAACCAGTACCGTTCCCGCATCGCGGATTTCCCGTTGGAGACGACAACATGTCCACAAGTTTCGAGATTGGCGAGCATTTGCCCGCCCTCGTCGACAAGATGGTTGAAAGCTACTACAGCGACGAACGCACGCGGCACATCGACCGCACCTTCCTGCCCAGTCGGGCGGAAGTCGTCGAGATCATCCAACTGATGCTGGAACTCGCCTACCCGGGTCACTACGGCCGGCAGAACCTCACGCGGCACAACGTGCAGTACCATGTCGGCGAGCTGCTACCCAAATTAGGCCAGAAGCTCTTCCGGCAAATCGACCAGGCTTTGTGCTATCAGGAAGAACTAAACGGTCGAGCCACCTCCGGCCGCCGGCCATGCGACGGCAAGGCCCGGCAGCTCACCCTCGACTTCCTGGAGCGCATGCCTCGCATCCGAGACTTGCTGGCCGGCGACGTGCAGGCCGCCTACGACGGCGACCCCGCCGCGGTCAATACCGACGAGGTCATCCTCGCCTACCCCGGCGTGCTGGCGGTCTCCGTGTACCGCTTCGCCCACGAACTCCACGAGATGGGCGTACCGCTCATCCCCCGCATGATGACCGAATGGGCCCATACCGTGACCGGTACGGACATCCACCCGGGCGCGCGCATCGGCCGCAACTTCTTCATCGACCATTCAACCGGCGTGGTCATCGGCGAGACCACAGAGATTGGCGATCACGTCAAGCTCTACCAGGGCGTGACCCTCGGTGCCCTGTCCTTCCCCAAAGACGAACGTGGACGGCTGATCCGCGGCCGCAAGCGTCACCCCACCGTCCATGACCGCGTGACCATTTACGCCAACGCCATCGTGCTCGGCGGCGAGACGGAACTGGGCGAAGGGACGGTGGTCGGCGGCTCGGTGTTCCTCACCAAAACCGTGCCTCCGCACGCCACAGTGACCATGAAGGCCCCGGAACTTAAAGTGCGTCAGAATCTGAGCGACCAGCACGAGGCCGAATCAGATGAACATCAGGGAGAGCTGTAGGAACGGCAGATCCGAATCACTGAGCACGGCATTCCGCGTGTTGCCGGGTCATAGGGCAGGCGTATAATGGCAACCCTGCCCAGCAGGGCGTGCGTGTGGCCCAATAATGGAGGATGCCGTGATGCCGAAGCAACCCACCGAGCTTCGAGGAATCAACTGGTCCGAGTGTTTCCCCTTCACTCACTTGTTCCGCACCTTCAAGCTGGCTGTCCACCCGAACAAGCTGGTTCTGGCTCTGGCCGCGGTTCTGCTCACCGGGCTGTGGGGCTGGTTCCTCGACGCCATCTGGAGTGACAAGCACCAGGCACTCAACGGCGAAGTGAACGCTTCCTGGCAGGTGCCCACCCTCGATGAATGGCGACAATCGACTCTGAGCAGTCAAGCCCGGCAGATCCGCATGGCCTGCACCAGCGTGGGCGTCGCTTTGGCTGCCGATTTCGAGGAGCGTTTCTGTGATCACCCCGCCGAGGCGAGCGGTCGCGTGCTCAAGGACATTCGCGACGCCCACGAGAAGGCCTTGGAGAGCCTCCAAGACACTCATCGCGAGCGCGACAAGAGCGGAGATGACAAGAGCAAAGATGAGGACGCCAGGCAAGCCGCGGAGATCGCCAACCTGGCCGGCAAATACGGTTTCGCCTACCAAGAGGTCCGGGAAGCGAGCCCTCGGGGTGTGTTCCGCAGCTTCGCGGCGTTTGAGTGCGGCGTGGTTCAGCAGTTGTTCGCGGCCGCCCGTGGACTGAACCTGACCGGCGGGTTGCACGACGTGCTCGCCGGCCGGATGAGCGCCAGTGGCGGGGATGCCTCGGCCATGGCGCGGGCGTTGGTCAGGGCCGGGCGAGCGGATGCCGCCGGCATCCTGGCGCCGGCCCGAAGCGGGCCGGACGGCCTGGGTGTGCTGTCCTGCGTTGTGCTGGGTCTTCGCGGCAAGCAATGGCTCGTGACCCAACACTTCTGGTTCTTCCTGTTGTTCTCGTTGCCGGTGTTGGTCGTCTGGGCGCTGGCCGGCGGAGCCATCTGCCGAATCGCGGCCCTCAATGTCGCTCGCGAGGAGCAGATTTCGATCAAGGCGGCGCTCGCCTTCGCCCTGCAGAAGCTCGTCGGGCTGTTCGCGGCCCCGCTGTTCCCGGGCTTGGCGGTGGCTGGTCTCGGGGCACTGATGATCATCGGCGGCGCGATCGTGGCCGTCGTGCCTTACGCGGGCGAGATCATCTGGGGGCTTCTCTTGGGGCTGGCTTTGCCCGGCGGGTTCATCATGGCAGCCATCCTCATCGGAGCGGTGGCGGGCAGCAGCCTGATGTGGCCGACCATCGCGGTCGAAGGCTCCGACAGCTTCGACGCCATGTCCCGCAGCTACAGCTACGTCTACGCTCGACCGTGGCGGACGATCTTCTACGGGGGCGTGGCCTTGGTCTACGGGGCGATTTGCTACTTCTTCGCCCGGTTCTTCGTGCTCGTAGCCCTCAGGTCGCTACGATTCTTCTTCGGGTTGGGCATGATCTTCACCCCCCGGCCCGGCACCGGCAACGTCGATGCCACCAAGATCGACACCCTCTGGCCGGCCCCGACCTTCGAGCACCTTCGCGGTGTCAGCATGCCGTTCGGGATGGAGGGTGCCGAGGCGGTGGGGGCTTTCCTGGTCTGTCTGTGGGTGACACTGGCGATCAGCCTGCTGTACGCCTTCGTCGCCTCGTTCTATCTGTCCGGGTCGACAGTGATCTACTACCTGCTGCGGCAGGTGGTGGACGGCACCGATTACGAGGACGTGTACACGGAGGAGGAGGAAGAGGAGGAATTCGCCGAACAGCCGGCAGGGCCGACAAGTCCGGAGGCAACCAGCGCGGCGGCGGCGCCCGCATCCCCGGCGCCAGCACCGGCCGAGCCGGCCGCACCACCGCCGCCGGCCCCAACCTCTGAGCCAAACACGCCCCCGGATCAGGATGCCGACGCGTCCCCGGAGGAGAAGCCCTGAACCGGGCCGGAGCCGCCGGTGGCCACAACACAGGACGACCATGAGTAGCGACTGGGAATTCTCCAGACTGACGGGCCGATGTGCGGTCACCGGCCGAGAGTTCGCCGAGGGCGAGCTCTATTTCACCGCCCTGTTCGAGACGACCGAGGGCCTCGAACGACGCGACTACACGCCCGACGCGTGGTCCGGCCCGCCGGAAGGCAGCATCTGCCATTGGCAGGCACGCGTGCCGATGCGAGACAAAACCCCGCAGCCGCTCGCCGTCGATCAGGAGCTGCTGACCAGTCTCTTCCTGCGGCTCGAGGACGATGCGAGCGAAGTCCGCCAGCAGTTTCGCTTTGTGCTCGCCCTGCTGCTGATGCGCAAACGCCGACTGCGGCTCGAGGGCACCGTCCGCGAGACCGATCAGGAGTTCTGGCGACTGCGACTGGTCACCGACCAGAGCGAACATCGGGTGCTCAACCCGCGATTGACGGACGAGCACATCGAACGGCTCAGTACGCAGTTGACCGCCATCCTCAGCGGCGACGTCGAGGCGGTCGGCATGCTGGCCGGCCAGGACGAAGAATAGCGACGCCAACATGACGAATCGCACCCAATATCCCGACGCCGACGCAAAGGGAACGTTCCCGCACGGTCGCGGATCGCACCCGTCGGCCACGGAAACCGGACGCTCCCGGGCCCCGGCATGCGGCGTGCGCTGGGGCTGCGTCTGTCTGGCGGTCGCCTGCTGGAGCGGTTGCGCGGCGACGCCCAAGCCGACGTTTGATGAGCCGGACGACGTCCCGATGCGGCTGGTCATCGACCGTGTCAACCGCAACGCCGAGGCAATGGACTTCCTGCTTCGCGCGGGCGGCGTCGAGGCGACCGGCGAGTTCCTGCGCGGCGATCATCGGGAAACGTTCCAGTTGCACGGCGTGTTGCTCTACCGCCGTCCGCGCAGCCTGTACCTCAAGTTGGACCATCTCGGGCCGGCCATCGAGGCGGGCTCGAACGACGAGGAGTTCTGGTTTTGGGAGCGAGCCGGCCAAGGCGCCTACTCCTGGGGCCGACACGATCAGATGGACTACCACGCGGACCCCGACCTGCCTTTTCGCCCGGATCTGCTGGCCGAGGTGCTCGGGCTCGGCGGCCTGCCCGACCACGACGAAAGCCAGGACCTTTTGATGTGGAAGGGCCGCGATCGCTACGAGCTGCTCTTCCAGGATCGCGACGCCACCGGGCAGGCCTTCCTGGCCAAGGTGATCAACGTCGACCGTTACCCGCCCTTCCTGGTACGGTCGATCGTCTACTTCCGCCCGGACGGGCAGCCGCTGGTGCAAGCCAAGCTGTCGGACTACCAGCCTATTGCGGACAGCCCGGCCCTCGCCCCGCGCCATGTACGCCTTGATTGGCTGTACGATCGCGGCTGGATGGAGTTGGAGTTCGGACGGGTGGAGCGCTTCGACAACCCCGCCGCCGAGTCACGATTCCGTTCGCCCCGCGAACGCGGGTTGCCCCTGGGTGACCACATTCGCCGGCTGGATCGTCCGGGTCTGCCGGCCCCCGTCGCCCCGCCGGCCACGCTTCCCGACACCACGGGGGAACCGGAATGAACGGTCGGACGTCGTCCTTTTGTCACAGCGGTCACCCTCGGCAACGACCGGTCTCCGATTTTCCAGCAAGACACGACCGCTCCCCGCAAACACTCAGAGCCGCGACCTTCAGGAAGCGGTTCTTCTCCGCAGCGAGCAACCGCTCCCTATCGGTCGCGGCTCTGATATGCCACGCGCTTCTCACCCATCCGCTCAGGTACGGGCGCGGCCCGGCAATCATGCTTCTGCTCACCGTGACCCTCGCAACGCACGCCACGGCATGGGCACAGGATCCCGTACCCGCAGAGCGGCAACGCCTGGTTGTCGCTGGCAACGACGAAATCCTCTGGCTCATCGTCGGGCAATACGACGAGCAGGAGCGGGGTCTGATCAATCGTTTTGCGATACAGGACAAGACTTCGCCCCGGCCTCGACAGGCGGCGCACCTCCTGCCCCAGCGCGGTTCCATCGTGCGGGCGGCGGCTGTCGGGGATGAACTGCACGTTTTCTTCGGCCGTGACGGCAAGTTCGGGGCCGAGGGAGCCCATTACCAATACAGCCGATCGGCCGGCGGGCGGAGCGATGGAGGCGCGCGACGCGAGATGATGCTGCCCGGCCCGATCATGCCGGCCGCGGTGGCGAGCGAACCCGGCCAAGTGAAGGCCATGCTCTGGGCCATCGTGGACGGTGCAACCGCCCAACAAGTCCACCAGCAATGGCGGCAGCGCAATCAATCAACCAAGCCCGATGCCCAAGCCCCGGACACTGCCGCCGAAACCCAGCCTGCGGAAGGACCCACCGCGGCCTTGGACAGCGACATTGATACCAGCCTGCACCACCTCGTGGCTTATGAGCAGTCCACGTGGCGGCCCGGCCCGGCAGCCCCGGCGGAAAGTCGCGACGCAAGCCGATTCTGGCTCGCTTGCGGCGAGGGCCAGTCTCACCTGTTCTGGCAGTCGGATGCCCAGAGCCGCGAGGTGCATTACGCACGCCACGCGGACGGAGAGTGGGTGGTCGGCCCGGCGATCGTGCTGGACTCGCCACTGACGGCGGCGGCGGCCCTGGTCGCCAACCGGCAGGTGGTGTTCGCCAGCTTGACCCCACACCCGTCCGTCGAGCAGGCTCTGCGGTGCACGCCCTGGGTCTGGCAGAGCGGCGAGGAGCAAGCGGGCGGCTGGCGAGCCGCGGCGAACCTCCACGCCCCGGATGGCTCCGCGGATGAACCACTCGCCCTGCCGGCCGACTGCGCCCTCGGCGGCTTCCTCGACAAGCTGGTCATCATGCGGACCGGCCCCGACGGCGTCCAGGTGGCCTGTCACTCCGCCATCGCCGGCGGGCCGCCCGACGAGCCATGGCGCAACGTCCCGCTCGTCGAGCACAAACCCATGTCGCGATCCCAGCGAACCCTCCGCGATTTCGCCGCGACCATGGTCGTCGCCCTGGTCCTTGTGCTGGTCTTCTGGCGAAGGCAGGAGAGCATCGCCTCGCCCGTGCTGCTGCCGGTCGGGTTCGGTCTGGCCGGCCCCATGAAACGAGCTGTCGGCGGGCTGATCGACCTGCTACCCGCTCTGGCGGTAACCGCTTTCCTCTGGGGTTACGCCAACGCCGAGGCACTCAACGAGTTCGCCAACCTCCTCCGCCAGTGGTACGCGACCGCGACCACCAGGCAGATGGACCCGCCCGAACCGCTCCCGTGGCCGCCAAGCCTGCCTTGGGCCTGGCTCGCCTGCCGCGTGATCTACGTACTCTACTGCACCGCCTTCGAGGTGACCGGCCGCGCGACGCCCGGCAAGCGGCTCCTCGGCTGCGAGGTCCGCACCGAAACGCTCGAACAACCCAACGCCGTGCAGATCTTCATCCGCAACATCACCCGGCTCATCGAGCTCGAGCCCTACCTGCAAGTCTGGCCCTTCATGCTCGTCGTCTTCTTCACCCGCAACAACCAGCGGGTCGGCGACCTCCTGGCCCGCACCATCGTCATCGAGCGCCAAGGCACCCCCGACGACGCCCCCAACCCCGACCCGCCGCCGGACGATCCCTCGTAGCCCCAGCGCCTCGCTCCTCTCCCGTTGCCCATGAAACCTGCGTCATAGCCGACCGGCGACCGCTACGGCCGCTTGGCACCGAGGAAGGCCCGGTCCGATCCCTCATCGTACAGCGGGTCGCCCTTGCGAAGGCTGTTGATCTTCACCCCGGGCGACGACGAGTGCACGAAATGCGTGGCCGAGATGGCGATCCCGGTATGGAAGATCTTGCCGGTCTCGTCGATGAAGTAGACGCGATCGCCCGGCTGAAGGCCCTCGCGATACCACGCGGTGGCCACCAACTTGCCGCTGAGGAACTGCTGGGCCGCGTCGCGGGCCATGGGAATGCCTTCCTCCTCGCACACGTTGGTGATCAGGCCGCTGCAATCGACGCCCAGAGGCGACCGACCGGCAAACACGTAGGGCGTGTACAGCATGCTCAGCGCCGCCAACGCGCGCCGTTCGAGCACCCCTCGTGTGTCCATCAGCCGAACCTGACCACGCTGCACATCAAGCCCGTCGCCGGTCGGCAGAGCCAGCGTCGCCACACTGCCCTCGACGCCGCGAACCGGCAACCGCGATCCACGCAGGATCCAACCATCGGCGGTCGTCAGGTGACTCGTGAGCACCCCGTGCGGACTCGCCATGTAGCGGCCAAAGGCTTCACGATCCATCGGCTTGATCGCCTCCCGGCGAACCCAGCCGCAGTAGCCGTCCGACGCTTGCACCAGCAGCAGTCCATTCTCGGCATCGAGCATGTAGACCGGCTCGCCGTACAGCAAGTGCGTCTCGCCACGAGTCCCCTCCTTCGGCTGGCTGAACGTCAAAGCCGACGGCGCGACGCAGGCCCCGAACAGCTCGCCGCCCAGCTTCTGCTCATCCGGCAACAACCGCATGCTGCTGCGAACCTCTTTGATCCCCAGGGCTTTGTACGCGTTCTCCAACGAGGTCAACAGCACGGGCGCGTTCGTCGCTCCCTCGATGACCACCGCCCGGCCCTCGATCCGCACCTTCGGGTCGTAGTACACCGCGGTCCGGTCGCTCAGCGAAACCCGCCGAAAGATCCCGGCAAACCAGGCGGCCTTCTCCAGCGGCAGGTCGCCCTCCGGCCAAATCGCCCGGGCCGCCTCAAACTTGCGACGCTGCTCCTGCTGATCACGGTCCTCCCAGGTCGGCTTGTCGGACTCGTTCGACGAGGCGGGCCATCGCTTATCCCGGTCGCCTTGCAGGGCCTGGCGGTGCGCCTCCACATACGCCTGCAACCCACGGTACAACTTCTCCCCCCGATCAATGTGCACCCGACGCAACTCGCCGGGCGGCATGTCCTCGTCGGGCATGGGCAAATGAACCACCACCGCGGGCAACACCGACGCAAGGCCCTCAAATGAACGCACCGTCGCCGCGTCGACCGCCTTGGCCAGCGCCTGGGCGAGCGGGTCATCGCTCGATGCCGATCCCGCCGGCGGCGCCGAGAAATCAATCGCCAGCATCAGATGCCCGCGACCCTCACGGCAACACTCGATCAACGCCTCCGTGGTCGGGCCGGCTGGACCCAGGGCCGGCAGATCATCGGCTCGCGTCAGGATGGGCTTACTGCCCCCCTTCGAGATCAGATGGAACAGGTGCTCCGCGGTCAGAAGGCCCAGCGTATCGCGAGCCCGCTGGTCTGCGTCCTTCGAGCCACCGCCGACCGGATGAATCACCACGACCAACCCGCGCAGTTCGCCTCGCGACGGAAGCCAGGCAGGTTTGTACTCCGCAATGGTCTGCTCGATCGTTCTTTCGTGCATGTCTTGCATCGTTTGATGAACCCTCAGCTCTATCGCCTGCTGGACCTCCTGCTGAACCGCGGGGTCCTGCCCCGTGCTCACCGAGACGGACGGGCCAATAGCCAAGAGAACCCATGCCGCACTCGTCGCCAGCACGCTGCCCGCCAACCCGATACGACTGCTTGTCATGTTCGCCTCTTGCTTTCCCATTCCCTGCTCTCGATTCCCGAAGCTCGACCCGGGCCGCCGGATTCCCAACTCCGCTCCCCAGACACGCCCGGCCTCACAATCCAGATCTGAAATCACAAATCTGCCATCTGCAATCCTCCCGATCCTCCCGCCGCACGCACTGGGCGTACCCGCTACCCAGAATTCACGACCCTCCCGCGGCACTCTCTCCGTGGCTCTCCACCGCGCGCGGCCACGGCTGCACCGGTGCGTACGCGTTACGCAACGGAACCTGCAGCCGGTCGAACGATTTGTAGTTCGCGATACTGCCCACACGCGCCAAGCGGGTCCACTTGCGAAGCAGCCCCCGGCCATTATTGCTGTCGGCAAACAATCCCTCGCCGTAGCCGGCTCCCTTGGTGCCCGACAGGTTCGACGAGAAGTACTTCATGCCGATGATCTTCTTGTCCGCGTCACGAATCCAGTCGATGAAGATGACCGAATGCCCGCCGCGAGGAGCACTGCTGTAGTCGCAGAAGTCGCCCGGCCGGGCATCCTCCCAGTCCTCGATCGCCCGCCCCAGACCATACGCCACGATCCCACGCTGCGGACTGTCGCCCTTGCCCTCGATGTACCAAAGCTGCAGCAGGTTGAACAGATCATGAAAGCTCATGCCGTTGAAGTCGTCGGGGTCCAGCCCCTTCTGCACGTTCCGCAACTGCATCGCCCGCACGAAGATCTCGAACGTCAGCCCGCAGCAGTAACTGCACCGCGAGCCGTCCGGATAGGCCTTGGCGACCACCCGGCCCTTGTACCATAGGTCCTGCGTCACACCATTGTAGATGTCGTACTCCCAGGGATCCCAACTGCAATGGTACGGATAGCTGCCGTCCAGCGGATAGGCGGATATGACCTTCAGGACGTAAGGATTGAGCGCCCCCTCGGCGTCGTCTTCGATCATCTCCTCGCGAGCGAACGCCTTCTGCAGAGCCCGATCGACCGGGGTGAAGCCGTAGTGGTCGACCGAGTACTGCGGCGGCGTGATCGTCTCGCGGCGGGGTCTGGGCTTGGCTGCTTCCTGCGTCGCCGGCGGCTCGACCTGTGCCTCTCGCTCGGCCTGATTGCCCGCCGGTGGCACCTGGCACCCCAGCCACAGCAGACCGCACAACGTCATTCCACCAGCGCATCGGCCGATACTGCTTGATCGCATGTCTTTGATCTCCTGAACATGTGCACCGGGGTCCAACCGGTCATCGCGCAGAATGCTATTCTACCTGCCCGCCCAGGCGACGGCGAGCGCCAACGTCCAGGCCGCGGATCCGCCGGGTGCATCCGCCGTTCAGTGGCAAGTTGCCAAAGGCGAAGTATCGAGGGTGGCATGGGTCGGTACTCCGACCCGTGGCCCAATGCGGACAGCCACTGGTCTGGGTACAGACCAGTGCCACCC